>ENA-ORXT01004680-ORXT01004680.1-marine-metagenome-genome-assembly--contig:-NODE-4680-length-13981-cov-173.688867_pt1 | contig 13981 bp, 12 predicted proteins | sample MGYA00237868_ERZ511482 | MGnify/ENA metagenome assembly ERZ511482 | reverse complement strand
TAGCATTTTTGCTTACTTTTTTTGCAATTGAAAAAAGTAAGGCCCGCACGGCGAGTGCAAGTAAGCTTTGCATCTATTGAAAATGTATTTAATGCTTTACTTCTGAATACCCCTAAATATCACTCAAAAAAAAATAGTTTATCTGAAGATTAGTAAAGTTGGAATAGTTAAAAAACAAGCTATTTTCTCACACAGCAGCCTGCTTAGCTATTTTCATAGGAATACCCACACATTTTTGTTGCATGTAGTCCATCATTTCATGAATGAGCTCTTGCGCATCGGGATTCAGCTTTTCTATTTCTTTAGAGTAGACTTTCTCTAATGCTCTTTTCTTGACAGCTTCTATTTCTTTTGGCAGATCTGTTAAGGCTCTTTCTATCTGTCGCTGCTGATGTATGTTAGTGAAGATATTCACATGTTCCCTGATGATCTTCGTTGCTTCTCCGACTTCTTCTTGTCTGAATTTCATATTCTCTTCAGCCAGGCCTCTGAGTGCCTCGATATCCACTAAGTCTAATTGATAAGTATCGGGAATAGACCGATCTATATTGTTAGGTACGGCCAGATCGATGACCAGCTTATGGTCCTCATCATCTCTTAGTAAGGACTCGTACGTGTGCTTTGTGACGATCAGATCTGTAGCTCCTGTGCAGGCTATGATGCAGTCAAAACCTCCTGAATAAGACTTCAGTTCACTCAGATGAAATGCCTTGGCGTTAAGAAACTCTGATAGTTTTTTTGCATTGTCTATGCTTCGATTAAAGATCGAGATATTAGAGAACTGATGTTTATCTAAGAATTTGCTGACCAGCTGTATGGTTTCGCCAGCACCGATCAGTAAGATGCGATCTGTCGGCTTGACATCAGAGCGTAACAGTTTCTGAATGGCCAGTGATACGACTGAGATAGGCTTCTCTCCGATACGTGTATTAGAGTAGACATCCTTAGCAGTCTGTATGGTGTACTCGCTGAGTAGTCTGAGGTGGTCGCCCGTTAGCTTGAGCTTGTTACTCTTGATGTATGAGTCCTTGCACTGACGCAGGATCTCTCTCTCTCCGATGACCAGTGAGTCGAGGGAAGAAGCGATGGCAAACATATGCTCCACAGCCAGTGCACCTTCGTATACCTTGATGAATTTTAGTAGGGTGCTGATCTTCTCATTTGCTAATTCCGGATTGATTGCGATCAGAAATCTTGCGAGGTACTCTTCTGTGAGTATATCTTCTGTGTAGAATAGAAAAGTGACACGATTACAGGTAGATAAATACTGAAGCTCATCTATGCCAAGTGATTCTTTAATTTTAGATAAGTCATCGACCTCATTTTTGACGACGAATTTTTCTAATTCATTGACATTAAGGTCGTGATGCGTGATGGTGATTATCTTATATCTCTCTATCATATCTATCTTCCGATTGCAAATATAAATGTCAGTCTTATTTCTATTGTCATCAGATTGTCAAGGCTTGAGCTTTTTCGGGTGGATTCACCGCTTTGTCTTACGGATAATATCGAAATGGGGCATAAGCTTTTGGGTGTCTATTGTATTCTCAGATAAGGCAAAAATTGAAGATATAGCGCAGCTTATATGAGCCTTCTTGCTGGCATAAGCAGGTACTTATAGCTATGTATGGGAAAGAAAGAGACCTTCAAAAGTGATATTTTGTCTTTTTATCATTCCTTAATGTATTTTTGCATCTTTTTCTATAAAGAATAAATATGTACAGATCGCATAATTGTGGACAATTAAGAATGGCAGATGTCGGAGCCGAAATCACGCTGAGTGGTTGGGTTCAAGTGAGTCGAGATTTTGGAGGCTTAACATTCGTGGATTTAAGAGACAGATACGGGATCACTCAGATCGTATTTAACATGGATGATGAGCAGGAATTATGTGAAAAAGCACGAAAACTCGGAAGAGAATTTGTGATCAAAGTCAGTGGTAAGGTCCGTGAGAGGTCAAATAAGAATCCTAACCGACCGACAGGAGATATCGAAATAGAAGCGACATCACTTGAGATACTGAATGCATCTAAAGTGCCACCTTTCACGATAGAGGATGAGTCAGATGGGGGAGACGAAATCCGCATGGAATATAGATATCTGGATTTAAGAAGAGCGCCACTACAGCAGAATATCAAGTTTAGAAGTAAGCTGGCTTTAGAGACAAGAAAGTACATGGACAGCCAAGACTTCATAGAGATAGAGACTCCATTTCTCATTAAAAGTACGCCGGAGGGAGCGCGTGACTTTGTCGTGCCTAGTCGGATGAATCAAGGCCAGTTCTACGCCTTACCTCAGTCGCCGCAGACCTTTAAGCAGATCTTGATGGTGGGTGGCTTTGATAAGTATTTTCAGATCGTCAAGTGCTTTAGAGATGAAGATCTGAGAGCAGACAGACAGCCAGAGTTTACACAGATCGACTGCGAGATGTCATTTGTCACTAGAGATCAAGTACTTGCCACTTTCGAGGGGCTCACAAGACACTTATTTCAAGAGCTTAAAGGTATAGAACTGGGAGATTTTCCATGGATGAGTTATGATGAGGCCATGGAGCGCTATGGATCGGATAAGCCTGATCTACGATTCGATATGGAGTTCATTTATTTGAATGATGCACTGCAGGGTCATGGCTTTGGTGTATTCGACGATGCAGAGACAGTCGTCGGGGTCATAGCTAAGGGCATCGCGGATGATTACTCTAATAAAGATATGAAGGCATTGACATCCTGGGTGCAGCGGCCTCAGATCGGTGCGAAGGGTCTTGTATATGTTAAGTATCAGAGTGACGGATCGATTAAGTCTACGGTAGGAAAGTTCTACAGTGATGACGTCCTGATAAAGATTATGAAAGATCAGAATGCTGAGCCAGGAGATGTACTATTCATCCTCTGTGGAGAAGAAGAGAAGACGAGGAAGCAGCTAAATGAGTTACGATTAGAAATGGGTCGTCGCTTAGGACTCATGAAAGAAGGAGACTTCAAGCCGCTGTGGGTGATCGACTTTCCACTGCTGGAGTGGGATGAAGATTCAGAGCGATTTCATGCGATGCATCATCCATTTACAGCGCCTAAGGTAGAGGACATAGACAGGATGCTGACAGGAGATCATGAGACGATGAAGAGCCTTAGAGCCGATGCCTATGACTTGGTGATTAATGGATCTGAGATTGGTGGAGGGTCGATTAGAATTCACGACAGGGCATTGCAGTCTAAGAATTTTGATTTGTTAGGCTTTACTAAAGAAGAAGCACAGGCGCAGTTTGGATTTTTGTTGAATGCATTTGAATATGGAGCACCGCCGCATGGTGGTATCGCATTTGGCTTTGACAGGCTGGCTGCTGTGATGAATGGTCTGGCATCCATCAGAGATTTTATTGCATTTCCTAAGAATAATCAGGGTCGAGATATGATGATCGATGCACCTTCTCCGATTGATCAGACACAGCTCGAAGAATTGAGCATTGCACTGAATATTCAGGATTCTTAAAGTAAATTCTATTCTTTCTTTAACTCACTGAGTATCAATATAATTTGAATAAACGCTGCAAAGATTATATTTTTGCACTCCTTATAAAATCAAACTATAACAATCAAGATTAATCCTTGGCACAATTGTTTGATTTACAGGGAATTATACCATCATAAAGACTAAGATCTAATGGCATTAATAGGAAAAATAAGAAAGAATTTTTGGTTTGTATTGATCCTTTTGGGACTTGCATTGGCAGCATTCGTCATCATGGACGTATCTAGTGCAAGCGGATTAGGCGGTGGCGCGACTAATTTGGACATGGGAGAAGTCAATGGTCAGAAGATTAATTATCGAGATTTTCAGCGAACAGAACAAGTCTATTTTGGGAATCAGGGCGATGCCTTTCAGACTAGAGATAATGTGTGGAATTACTATGTAGAAAGAGCGATCATAGATGATGAATCAGATGATTTAGGGATTAATGTCAGCAAAGATGAGCTGATGGATCTTCAGTTTGGTTCTAATATGAGTCCTATTATGATGCAAAATTGGAGAAATCCTCAAACTGGAGCTTTAGATAGAAACCAGCTAAACCAGTATAAGTCCGCCATTGAAAATAATGAAGAATTAGATCCAAGATTCAGAGACTTCTGGGCAGAGCAGGAGCTTCAGATCATCAAAGCAAAGAAGCAAGAAAAGCTCAATACTCTCGTCTCTAAGTCAATCTATACACCGACCTGGTTAGCGCAGACTGCCTACCAAGAATCAAATGGAAAGGTAGACTTTGATTATGTGAAGATACCTTTTGATCAGATCGGAGACGATCAAGTGAGCCTGACAGATGATGACTACAGTTCATATATTAATAGCAACAAAGCACAGTATACGAATGATGTAGAAACCAGAACATTGGAATATGCCATATTTGATGTCAATGCAACGGAAGAAGATAAAGCTGCGATCAGATCGCAGATGACTACATTGAAGGAAGATTTTAGAGGGACCACCGATGATTCTCTTTTTGCATTCAGCAATGAAGGATTCTACAATGATTTTTATTTCTCTAAAGATCAGTTAGCTCAGCAGACTACTGATTCTATAGCATCCATCTTACCTAATTTAGGCGTAGGAGATGTCGCAGGACCATTCGAAGAGCAAAATGTATATAGAGTTTTAAAATTAATAGATAAGCAAGTCATTCCTGATTCTGTCAGAGCGAGTCACATCTTGATCCCAGCAGAAAGAACTAATACCTTGGCAGTTACTAAAGCAAGAGGGACCATAGATAGTCTGCGTAATCTGATAGAAAGAGGTGTCGAGCGTTTTGATTCATTGGCAGTTAAGTTTAGCCAAGATGGCTCTTCTGCTGATGGTGGAGACTTAGGCTATTTCGCTCAGGATAGAATGGTGCCAGAATTTAAGGCTGCATGTTTCTACTATGGTAAAGAAGGTAATTTATATACTGTACAGTCCCAGTTTGGATTTCACTTGATCAAAGTCGTAGATCAGAAATACCTAGACAGAGAGCCAAAGTATAAATTTGCTTTCATCAATAAGCCGATCATACCTTCTACGGATACACAAGATAAGATCAATGAAGATGTAGCTGACCTACTAGCTGCACACCCATACCTAGATGATATGGTAAGTGTGATCAATGAGAGAGGCGATGCTACTTTCGATCGAATCTCTAATGTAAAGCCTAATGATCATGTGATTAATGGTTTAGGAACAGGCAACACAACCAGAGAAATCGTCAGATGGGCATTTAATGGTGCCACGAGTGTCAACGATATTGCACCTGACGTATTCAGTTATACAGAGCCAAACTTGTTCTACACGAATAGATTCGTTATCGTCGGTTTAAAAAGCATAGAGCCTAAAGGTCTAAGATCAGTTGCGAGTCTAAAAGATGAGATCACGCCATTAATACAGAATAAAAAGAAAGCTGAAATCATCACTTCTGCCATCAGCGGAAAAGACCTTGCAGCCGCAGCTGCAGCATATGGACTCAGCACAGAGTCAGCAGCAGGAGTTGCTAATAATGCCAGTTTCATCCCGAACTTAGGTAATGAGCCTAAAGTCATGGCAGCCTTAGCTAATACTGCTGTCAATAGTACGAGCGCACCGATCACGGGTAATGCAGGCGTCTATTTAGTCACTCCGACTAATAAAATGGATGCAGGACAACCGACAAATCTGCCTGCATTCCGTAGTACGAATGCGAATAGTGAAAGAGTAAAAGTCGCACAAGGATTAATTGAGTCGCTTAAGAAAGGAGCTGACGTAGATGATAAGAGATTTACTTTCTTTTAGTCAGTAATACTTTCTTGCAGCATAAGATATATGAGGAGGGTTTCTACATGGAGCCCTCCTTTTTAATGTTCCTTGGTATTCGTAAGCATGGACAAAAGCTGGAATGGGATTGAGTTTATTGTTGAGAATCCCTATATACCTCCCTCAATCGAGACTGCTCCATTTTCCTTCTTAAGACCACCGGTTTTCTAAATCTAAATCAACTTTTTATGCGGTTCAATATCTAAGAATCACCGCTGCGCAATAAGCAAAGCATTCCTCTTTTGAAGCAGCTTAGGTGGATGATTGAGTAAAAAAGTATGTGATAGAAATAAAAGACATTCTTACCCAAAAATCCTATTTCCAAAATCTAAGAATCTCTTTTTATATATAAAAGTTGATAAGTATCTTTACACAATCAACAAATTCCATTCATATAAATCTGATATCAGCCGAATAGCTCTTCCCGAGCGATTCAACTTCCCATTTTATTATGATCCGCACCCGCTTAGTCTCTTGGCTGCGGAAGAGTTACAGCTCTATTTGAAAAATCAAAGTGACTTCGATCATGATTTTGGACTGGGAGATGATGATCAGGGCACTGGCATAGGTAAGATGTTTGGTGTGTTAGTGGTACAGGATCAGCATGATGCGCTGGGTTACATTGCGGCCTACTCTGGTAAACTGGCAGGGACGAATGATCATCACTTCTTTGTGCCGACGATTTTTGATATGCTGGATGATATGGGATTTTATAAAATAGAAGAAGCTCAGATCAGTGAGATCAATCATACCATAGAGCGAATGGAAGCTAATCCAAGTTACATAGAAGTCAAAGAGCTGCTGGAGGAAGAGAAGCTGAGAGCCTCGTCGAGTATCTATGAAGAAAAGCAAATGATCAAAGGGGAGAAGAAAGCCAGAAAGCACCGCAGAGCTGAAGCGGTCGGGACACTCTCTGCTGAAGCATATGCTGAGCTACAGGAAGGGCTTAAGGAAGACAGCATGAAGGAAGGTTTCTGCCTCAGGGAGATCATCAGTTATTGGGATGAGAAGCTGCTTAGGGCTCAGGCAAAGGTAGAGCAGTATTCTGTCCAGATCGATCAGTTGAAGAAGGAGCGTAAAGAAAGATCAGGGGCACTACAGCAGAAGCTCTTTGATCAGTATCAGTTTTTGAATATACGAGGAGAGCGGAAGGGGCTGGTGGATATCTTTACGACGGAGCGCGGCATCATGCCTCCATCTGGTGCAGGGGAGTGTGCTGCGCCTAAGCTCTTGCAGTACGCATTCGAGCATCAGCTGAAGCCGATTGCACTTGCAGAATTTTGGTGGGGGAGAGAGTCTTCCTACGAGATCAGAAAGCCTGGTCACTTCTATCCCTCATGCAAGACGAAGTGCGAGCCTATCTTAGGTCATATGCTGGTGGGAATGGATGTGGATGAGAATCCGATGCTGAAGAATCCTGCTATTGGAAAGTCTTTATCTTATATCTACGAGGATGATCACATGGCAGTTATCAATAAGCCTGCGGAGTTCTTATCTGTGCCTGGAAAGACCATTCAAGATTCTGTCGCCCAGAGAGTGAAAGATAAGTATCCGGATGCGACTGGTCCTTTTATCGTCCATAGACTAGACATGTCCACATCTGGCATCATGCTCATCGCCAAGACTAAAGAAGTCCACAGGTCTTTACAGAATCAATTCATCAGAAGAAAGATCGATAAACAGTATGTTGCCATCTTAGATGGAATCCTTGAAGAAAATGAAGGAGTCATAGAGCTACCGCTCCGTGTCAATTACGATCACCGCCCCACACAGATGGTGTGCTACGAGCAGGGTAAGGCTTCCACGACTAAGTGGAAAGTCGTCAGGCGATCAGATGGTCAGACGAGAATTCATTTTTATCCTATCACTGGGCGGACGCACCAGCTGCGGGTTCATGCCGCTCATCCGCGTGGGCTTAACCTACCGATCGTAGGCGACGATCTCTATGGACGGAAGGGTGAGCGCTTAATGCTTCATGCAGCTTCGATTACATTCTGGCACCCTGTGAAGAAAGAGCTGATGACGATAGAAGTGGATGCGCCTTTTTGATCTTTCACGTCTATTCCTATTTTGCTAAATCATATTTCTTTGAAGCTGTGTACGATTTCTGAGAAAGTATTATATTAGGATTAAGTAGAACACATTCCAAGAAGAAGGTGGGTCATTGCTGATCATTAGTATTTGTGAATTATCTCTAAAATAGATTAGAAGGTGAAATAACGTGAAGAATTTAGCAGATTCGGGGGATGTGGATAAGTTCTGCACCAGCAGTAAAAAAAGAAAAAACCATGAAAAAAATTGATTTCAGTAAATTAAAGGCATTGTACATAAATTGTACGCTTAAGAAGTCGCCAAAGGAGAGTCACACTCAAACTTTAATGGAAGTTTCTAAAGCTATAATGACAAAAGAAAAAGTCAAAATTGATGAATTCAGACTCATCGACCATAAAGTGGCAAGTGGTGTCTATCCTGATATGACTGAACACGGGTGGGATGTTGATGAATGGTCAGAGTTATCAAAAAGAGTTTTGGATGCAGATATTCTTATTGTAGGCACACCTATTTGGTTGGGAGAAAAATCATCGGAGGCTCAAAAGTTGATAGAAAGACTTTATTCCTTAAGCAGTCTGACCAACAAAAAGGGACAGTATGTTTTCTACGGTAAAGCTGGTGGCTGCATAATTACAGGAAACGAAGACGGTGTAAAGCATTGCGCAATGGGAATATTGTATTCCCTTCAACATGTCGGTTATTCAATTCCTCCACAAGCAGATTGTGGTTGGATAGGAAAAGTCGGTCCAGGACCCAGTTACGGAGATAAAGAATGGAAAGGAAAAGATTTAGATAAACCCGTAGGCTTCGATAGTAATTTCACAAACAGGAACACTACTTTCATGACCTACAATCTACTGCATTTAGCTTTAATGCTCAAAAGCAACAATGGTTATCCAAATTATGGTAACTCTCGAGAAGATTGGGATAACGGAGAACGTTGGGAATTTGAAAATCCGGAATACAGATAAATAAAGGCTATGGAGCAAATTAAAACGATCATAGAACGTATCGTGGTTTCGCAGAGCTGATTAGAATTCTTGTTATTATTGGTGGGTTATGCTACGCTTTTGGGTGCTATAGTATATCTATCTAAAGAACGAAAAAACGGTTTTACAGAATCTTGCGTAAAGGATAAGCAGCACTGCTCGCTCTGGTAAAACGATGGAGCTTTAAAAAGATCGGTGTGACTATGCTGAGGTATACCGAAGAGAAATTGATTTGGGCCTTTTTAACCAGCAAATCTATTTTTTTCAGGTATTATACTCTATCTATTTTTCCAAAGTACGTAGGATCAGTATGTATCGATTCGATACATGGTTCTTTGATTCCAGTAGAAGTCTTTGATATCGTTTTGGTATTGGGACAAAAGCTATATATTAGAAGAGAAAAGAACAAAATCCAAGACATTTAGGTCAATTTCATTATACAAGCGGTCATAACCGTTTGTATGTGTGTTAAGGTATTGATCATGAGATTTTTAGGGAGAGGGAAGGCTTGTAAGAAGAAATATAAAAACGTAAAGATTTGGGTAAAAATAGGGGGATATGCATAAGTTCTACACAACAAAAAAAATGAATCGACTACAATTAAATAATCATAACCTCAAGAGACTAAAAAGGCTTCTCTATCAATTTAACATTGGGTCACTAATGATTCCAAATTACATTGAGCAAACTGATCACCCTATAAATGAAGTTTTGCTTTTACTTGTAGATGAGGCATATGAAAAATTGAAAATTCTAAATGACGAAGAACTTAAAGTAATTCATGATCAATTTGGCTGGTTTCATAGAGAAATGTTAATTAATGCTCCATTTAAAAATGAGAAGTATACGACTGGCGTTTATTCCGTTATTTATGAAGTCAACAGGCTGAATTTCGACTATCAAAAACTGATTGAACAAAAGAAAAGTCAGAGTGCTGTCTTGAAGATTTATCCTGAATTACAAGAACATATTGATGATGACGGTCTCTTAATCCTGGGTAATAATTTCGAACCTATGCACTTTGGAATTGGCTATAAGAAGCATATTTTGTATTATAGTAAATTCCTTCGCAAACAATATTCAGGTCAGTTTTTACCAGAATTTATACATAGTTTCTTATCAGGAGAGAAAAGAGAAAACGCTTATAGAATTGCAATTGATCATAGTAGACTAATATTAAAAGAACATTTACAAGATTTACTTGAACTAGATCACTGGGAAGGGCCTAAATTTAATATAGCTGACATTGATGACCCAAAATCAGTTGGATTTACTGTAGTCGGTCGATCGTGTCCACCTATGCTTGAGACTACGAAAACATTGGATAGAACTGAATTTTTGTGGGAAATGAAAAGCGAAAAAATTAAACAATTATTAATTGAAGAAGTCTCTCATTTAGATAACAAATTGGATGGTTATTATATAAACAGAGCAATTCATTGTGAAAGAGATATAACACTTAAACATTTTACACACTTTGATGGAGCCGTTTATATATATGACGAATCGAGTTTTATTAAAAGAAAGTCACTTACAATAAAGGAAAGGCTGAAGCCAACAAAGAAAATAAAACTATTTAGAGTTGATGGAATTATTGATAATCAACAAACTCTTGATAATATTTGTCTTTACTTCAGAAATAATGAGATGCTTATAGAGTACTTTGATGAAGAGCTTTTTAATACAAAATTCAAATCAAAAGCTGATGCATATTTAACATGGTTACGGAAAAAGGAAAATGCTGTGTAGAACACTGCATATCAGATCAGCTTCCCTATCGGTCAGCCGCTCGATATGCTTGGACGTTCTCAGCAATTAAAAAATGAAATAAACTAATAAATATGGGATTACCGACAAGCTATACACAGGCACATGGAGTTCTTGAAGAATTTTTTAGCAAAATTAGAGATGCACAAGCACCAGATAAATTTGGACATCAAAACTTGAAAGACTTAGGTTATAAATCTAATAATCATCGACCTTTTATTCCATTAATGAAATCGTTAGGTTTTTTGTCCTCAGATGGGAGTCCGACTCAACGCTATCACGAATATAGAAGCCATTCTAAATCAAAGGTAATTATGGGTGATGCCCTGAAGGAAGCATATAGTGATATCTTTTTAATCAAATCAAATCCATCAGATAAGGATAAAGACTTAATACAAGGGAAGTTCAAGAGTTATCACAATGCCAGCGACAACGTTGCAAAATTGCATACAAATACCTTCTACGCTTTGTTGGATATAGCGGATTTGAATCATGATAAGGCACCTAAGGCAACACACCTTAAAGCACAAGTAGAAAAAGTTGCTGCATCGCCGTCAAGACCTGAAGCAAGAATGCAACAACCGATACTACCGGCATCTGCAGTAGGTCTTCATTATAATATACAAATTCATTTACCAGCAACTAAAGATGTTGAAGTTTATAACGCTATTTTTAAATCACTTAAAGACCACTTAATTGACTGATAAAAAAGATATAAGTGATTTCTTTTTCAGAGGATTAATGTTTGAATCTGAAACAGAAGAATTTCAGAAAGCAGGAATTCAAATTGGTGCAGATAATCAATTTACGGAAAAACAATTATTAGCGGAATCTTTAGCACCTTTTGGAGTAAACCGAAGAAATAATGGATTAGAAATGGCAAGATTATACGCTGTTCTTAATTGTTTTGAAAATGAAATCAGGGCATTTATTCGAGAAACACTTGAGGAAAACTTAGGACTTGATTGGTGGGATAAACTTCCACAGAAAGTAAAAAGTCATGCTGAGGGTAGACAAACATCGGCTATGAAAGATTCTTGGTTGGAAGGTGAAAAAAGTGACCTACTTGGATTTATTGATTTTGGGATGTTAGCCAAAATAATGATAGAGAAATGGGAATTCTTTAGCAATCTAATTCCTTCACAACATTGGCTAAATCAAAGAATGGACGAATTAGAGAAATCTCGAAACTTCATAGCTCATAATAGAATGTTATTACCCTCCGAATTTCAGAGAATCTATATGTATGTTGCTGATTGGAATAGAGTTATTGGACTGTAAAAAGGGAAAAAGCTGAGAACACTTCATATGAGATCAGATTTGCTATCGCTGCGTCCGCTCCATATGCTTGGACGTTATGGATAAGTCAGAATTGAATATTATATATATTAAAACATTATATTTGTTAACTTATAACTAAATATTTAGTAATAACTAAACTTTTATCTAACTTTGGCGTTCAATAAGTCACAAAAACAATTAGTCCCAGTTGATATCATTAAGACAATTGATATTACTAAAGAATATATTGAAGCTGGTGAGACTGAAATTCGTGCTAATCTATTGAAGCTTGAAGTAAATGGGAAAAGTCCCTTTGATGAATTCCTAAATGTAAGTCCTAAAAAAGTAAGCAAGAAGAAAAAGATAATTGAGGAAATGGAAGCTTACCTAACTCTTTTAATTCAAGGAGAAGACATACCTCCAAATAAAGTACATCCAATTGGTAGTAATGAATATGAAATAAGAATTAAAAGGACTCGTATTTATTTCTTTTATGATCCCCCAAGCCATAATATTATTGTACTTGGTCATTACAATAAAAGAAGTGACGACCAGCAGACATACATTGATAAATTCAGAGAATTGAAGACTAAATATTTAAACCAAAAAATATGAGTAAGTTTAGAAATACCTTAAAATCAAAGTACTACTGGACTGCAAAAGGTCAAGGAAGGATTTATGGAATGCTAAATGACCAAATAAAAGAAAGGGGCGATTCGGCCAAACTTGCAAAAAAAATCGGTAGTACACCAGGATATGTTTCCCAAATTTTAAGTGGTGATGCCGAAATCAATCCTACCTGGAAAAAAATAGTTAAATTTTGTTTAGCATTAGACAAAGTACCTGTGTTGGAAATAAAAGACATTGATGATTTTCTGTTTGAAGAGAATTTAAAAACATCCTATAGCACGTATGATAAAGTGTTTCAAGAATCTTGTGAAATTTTAGAATCAGAAAAAGTAAGTGAGTTAAATTCACCCAGCCATATTGAGTTAAATGATTTTACATTCTTAATACAAACTAAGAATAAACGAAAATTAAATTCAGAACTTTTTGAATACAAATATGATGAATACGAATTAGTATGAAAAATATTAAATTTAAACTCGAAGACATAAAAATATTGAGAAGCGAGGTTAGAGATCACCCGATAGTCTTTTCAGAGAACTTCAAACTAGAAGACGTTCAAATTGAAGTAGAATCAAAGTTTAATTATTCAGATAAATACCTTCAAAACTTTATGCACTTCAAATTTGATATTGAAGAACACGAAAAGAATATTTCTTTGGGTCATTTTGACATTATCTATACTTTTGAAGTGGATGCTTTAGAAGAAATTTTAAAGGACGAAGGGTCGAAAAAACTACTTCATTTGAATATTATATCAGTCGCATATTCCACCTCAAGAGGAATACTTTTTAGTGAAACCAAAGGATATGCTTTAAATGATATTTATTTAAGTCCAATATCTCCGAGTAAACTCTATGAATCAATATTGAAAGACGTGGCTAAAAAAGAGGACCTATCCGTAACAGTAGATAAGCAGTAAGAGCTCCTTCGTCGCTACTACTCTTATCATTATCCGTTGAACAAACCCATTTCAAAAACCCATAAATTTTAGTGGTTTAACTTTGGCGAAAAGGCATGGAGTCTATGATCTTTGGATTACTATTTATTAACCCAAAAATCATTTTACTATGTCATAGACAATAGAGACTCAGTTACAGAATTATGATGATCATATGATCATGAAAAATTTTAGTGTAGCTACTCGTAAGATGTACTTGCGCACTCTTAAACGCTATTTACGTTTTCATAAATCGAAGTATGGTCAACAAAAATTAAGTCAGGAGTCTGCCAAACAATTCATTCTGTATAGAAAGAAATCAGGCCGATCTTGGCCAACGATTAATTGTGATTACTCAGCGCTTCGTAAATACTTTAGAGAAGTGATACAAGCCGAGTGGACACTTAAGAAAATGCCGCGGCCCAGAAAAGAAAATACCTTGCCACGGATCATTTCTAAACAAGACGTAGTGAAGCTGATTAATTTAGCAGGCACTTATAAGTAATGAGTGACT
>ENA-ORXT01004678-ORXT01004678.1-marine-metagenome-genome-assembly--contig:-NODE-4678-length-13983-cov-7.860851_pt1 | contig 13983 bp, 17 predicted proteins | sample MGYA00237868_ERZ511482 | MGnify/ENA metagenome assembly ERZ511482 | reverse complement strand
CAACCTACGACCACTCAGAACGACCTGATCACCGCAGTCCTACTCAGGATCCTGCACCAATCCTCGTCACACCCCATCAACGATCGCCCAGGAGCGATCGCCGGTCAAGCCATTCTCGCCGACCGCAACCGTCTCAAGCACCTCTCCGGCGCAGGACTTCACTGGGTAACGCCAGATCTCCGAGAGCATGACCCGATAGTACGTAGCACCGACGAACCAAGCCAACTCGATCGTTGCCAGTGCATCGACATCGAGAAGCAACTGGCTGGACCATAGTGACGGAACGGCGCTTTGACCATATGGCGAGCAGAACGCACTTGAGGAGAGGGACTGCCCGGGGGTTGGGGAACAACTGCGCGGGAAGTCCCGCGAAGGGAATACAGCCGGCTAGTTCTAGCCGTTTTCGACGTTCCTGTGGAGCGTGTGACTGGTCGCCAGTAGCTAGGTGCCACACCACGATAGGCCCTGGAACTAAGCGGATCTGAGGAGCCCAGCTGGCCTTGTCGGGACTTTCCGGCCGTATGTTCCTCAACCCCCGAGTCGCTCCAGTCTTGTTCGCCACCAGATCTCGCTCAGGCTGATCGAGCGTCCACCACTCAATCAGATCATCGATCTCCCAACGTTGCCGCATCGCATCCCCCGAATTCGCCTTGTGAGCAACGTAGGGCATCAGGAGCAAGCGTGCTGGAGCCGAACATCCGACAGGGAATCAGTAATCTAGATTGAGGGGATGACCGACGAGGGCTTGCTTGCTGAACAAATCGCTTACTACCGCGCTATCGCTGGTGAATACGAGGACCACGCGATCGATGCTCCTGGTCAGTCCCAACTGGTTGCTGCATTCGATCGCTTTCAGATCTCTGGTCACGTTCTCGAGTTGGCATGCGGACCAGGACACTGGACGCGACGGATCGTCCCCGGAGCGACATCGCTGACAGCCGTGGATGCATCACCAGAGATGATCGCCCGAGCACAATCACAGCTTGGTGAGTCGCCTGTTCGATTCATCGAAAGCGACCTCTTTCACTGGCAACCCGATCGCCAATACGACTCCGTCTTCTTTGGTTTTTGGCTGTCCCACGTGCCCGGGGCACGATTCGAAACGTTCTGGGACCTAGTTGCCAGTTGCCTTCATCCTGAGGGTCGCGTGTTCTTCGTCGACGACAACCATCGCACCGACCAAGAACTCATCGAAGGGTCCGGCTCACCAATCGTCGAACGGCAGCTAAACGACGGCACCACCTACCGAGCGATCAAAGTCCCACATCACTCAGACACACTCGAAGAACGACTGCACTCGCTCGGATGGAACATCACCGTCGCCGAAGCAGGGCCTTTCTATTGGGGATCCGGGGCCCGGGCCCCGAGCAAGGCTGCCTAGCCGACTGCCACATGGCCCCATATCGGGCCGACCTTAACGACATGCCCCCTAGTGGGCAATCCAACTTCTGCTTGTCGTTCGTTGAGATGGACGTGCTCGTCGAATTCGGTGAGAGAGCGTCCGGCCAATCGTCGTCGAGTGGCGATGAGCGTCGACCACTTCTCTGGATTGCGTCAACGGTGGAAGGGACGGGCTATAACGATGGCGTGCGGTGGTCTGTGGTTGAGGAGTTCGTCGAGACAAAGATTGATGGCCGGGTCTGCGAGGATCTAGTTGTCGTGACCGATTCCTATGCGCTGGTTATCGATGGTGCGAGCGATGCGACCGGAATGGACTTCGGCGGGCGTTCCGGAGGCCAACTAGCGGCGGAGACGATTCAGTTGGCATTCAAGGGTATGGATCCTCACGCTACGGCTCGCGAGGTCGTCGATGAGTTGTCGGCACAGTTGGCGAAAGCAGTCGGTGATCTATCGCCATCTGTGCGGTGGCCCGCAGCGACCGTTGTTTGCTTGTCCCTTTCACGCAATGAGATCTGGCGGGTGGGCGACGGCAGCTTTGTTGTCGATGGCGAACCCAACATCGGGCTGCTGCGAGTCAATGAGGTCAAGTCGGACTTTCGGGCAGCGGTCAACACAGCACTCATGGCCTCAGGCATCGAGCAAAGCGAAATCCTCATGGACGATCCAGGAGCGGCGCTGGCTCTCGCTCTCACAAACGTGCAGCAACACCTATCGAATCGACCCGGACCTTGGGGGTACGGAGTTATCAACGGCGGCGCTGTGCCCGACGAGTTCCTAGAAATCTTCGAGCTTCCAATTTCGGTTGGTGAGGTCGTGCTCGCCAGCGACGGATACCCAGATCCTCTGGCCACGCTTGGCGAGAGCGAAACACGCCTGCACCAGTTGCTTCGCCAAGACCCTGCAGCGATTGGGGAGCTCGCGGCGGGAGGCAAGCCGCTCCGCGAGGGAGCCAACTCCGTCGATGACCGTGCCTATTTACGGCTGCGCCGCGTCGCTCCATGATCATCACACCTCGGCTCCGGCTGCGCCGCGTCGCTCCATGATCATCACACCTCGACTCCGGTTACGACGTTGGGTCGACGGTGATCGTGATGACTTCGCTCAGATGAACAGCGATCCTGAGGTCATGCACGACCTAGGCGGCCCAATCAGCCGTTACGAGAGCGATCGCAAATTCGATGACTACGCAAACTGTTTCGAGGTATTCGATTGCTCTCGATGGCTTATCGAAACCATCGACAACCAAGAGTCCGACGGCTTCATCGGCTATGCCGGCGTGATTGCTCGACCCGAACAGGATCACCCGCTCGGACCACATCACGAAATCGGTTGGCGGCTGACGCGTAGAGCATGGGGATTCGGGTACGCCACCGAAGCCGCCCAAGCGGCCTTGGTCGACGTCTTGGCTCGGCTCAGACCCATCGAGATTCTGTCCTATACATCAGCCGACAATCACCGGTCTCAAGCCGTAATGAAGCGGCTAGGTCTGGAGCGTGAAATCGCGCGACTTCACCACCCACTACCCCGACGTTGGACTATGGACCGGGCTCGTCTGGTCTACTTCAGCACCACGCAAATGAATACCGGTTTGCGGGCGGCCGTCGCGGGTTCGATTACTGTCGGTCGACGTGAAGCCGATCGTCGAAGTCGAAGGGTGCCGTGCGGCACACCGTCAACTGGCAGAAGCGCTTGGCGTCGTGACCGATCAAGTCGCCACCGGCCCTTCCCTCATGCCTGGTTGGAATGTCGCACACGTTCTCTCGCACCTCGCAAACAACGCCGAGGCAATGATCCGACGAATCGAAGCTGCTCAACACGATCAACTGATCGAGCAATACCCCGGCGGAGTTGAAGGCCGAGCGAACGAGATCGACGCCTACTCAAAGCAGCCAGCAGCAACGCTCGTCTCAAGAGTCATCACAACGGCGAACCAGCTCGATTCCTTGTTTGAGACCCTGGCTGACGACGACTGGAGACTCCCTGTTCGAAGCGTCGCTGGCCAGGAACATCCACTCGGGTTGCTGCCATTTCGGAGATGGCGCGAGGTCGAAGTACATCACGCCGACCTCGACATCGGGTTCACACCCGAAGACTGGAGCCCAGAACTCATCGATCGAGCACTGCCCCGCCTCCTTGACGGACTCGACGCACGAACCGACCGAAACTCACTTGCCGCCTGGATGCTCGGTCGCGCCGGACCGCCAACTCTCGATCCCTGGGCTTGAGACCTACGCGGTGTGACCACTCGATAACGACACCCAGAATCACGACACCCGCCGCCGTCTCAGCGCCACAGAACGGCCCCGATGCAGCACGAGATAATCCCGGACGGTGGCGAGCAATTCGCCGGAAGCCTGGCGCGGGCGTGAACGTTCTGGTCCGCGATTACAAGCGGGGTCGATGCAAGTCGGGGTCGCTGTTAGGCCACAGCTGTTGAAGGTTTTAGGTGAGGGCGACCACGAGAACCCCTGCGACGACGACGAGGGCGCCAGAAACCTGCAAGAAGTCGTGGACTCTGTTTCCCCACAGGCTCCGGGCGCGGGCTGCGATCAGCCGGTAGGCAATGAAGTTGGACTGGGTCCGCGCTCCGAGGAACATCAGCGCGCCGACCACCACCATCAGGAGTCCCCAGAGCATTGCTACCTCCATCCCACGCCGTTGCGTAGACCCAGATCTGACGGCCGCCATCCGCCTAGGCCCAAGCGTTCCAGGATATCCCGCCACTGACCAGGTGAAAACACCGCGCCGCCACCAGATAACACCGCGCCGCCACCAGATAACACCGCACCATAATCACGGCTCCTGCCACAGCGTTACCGCGCTATATCGGCCCCGATGCGGTACCGCATATTCGCGGCACGAGGTGACCGGCTTCGCCGGTGATGTTGGACGGTCAAAATTCTGCGCTACGAGTTATGTGGTTCGGAGTTGTCGTTCCGAAACCAGCAGGAGCTGAGCAGCACTCGGTGTAAGACTGTCGAAATGGTTGAACCAATAGTGCAGTGGCGAGTCAAGTTCGGTGACTCAGAAGTACAGCACATTCACAATCGAGCCTTCGCAGTCGACCCGCCAAACCCGACAGACCCGTGGGAGCAGTGGCTCGATCGCCACAGTCTCGGGTGGGTCACCGCTCGGGTAGACGGCGACTTGGTTGGCTTCCTCAATGTCGTGACCGACGGCGGAGTTCATGCATGGCTTCAAGACGTTGTAGTCGAACCTGAACTACAGGGCGGAGGGATTGGCAAGACGATGATTGACCTTGCGACGAAGAGGTCAGCGGAGGCGGGCTGTGAGTGGCTACATGTTGACTTCGACGACGATCTATCGCCGTTCTACTTTGATCGCTGCGGTTTCCGTCCAACTTCGGCCGGCCTCCGGTACCTCCAGTAGTCAGCTCGTCGAAACGGGTCACCGCCACACTCCGGCCCGGGCAGCGCACCCGATATTCAAGTTGCAGCGCTGGTTCTGCGACAATCTCGGAGTGGGAGTCTCGACGCAGGTGCACCAGTGGCGAATCGATGACAGCGAGTATCGACGGCACGAGCGTCGTCGAGGGCGCCGGTTCGCCTATGAGGTTGCCGATCCGTCGCGCACGTGTCTCGTCGTCGTCGACATGGTCCGGTTCTTCGTCGATGAATCCGCCTACGCCCGTGGAATCGTGCCCAACATCAATCGGGCTGCAACTGCACTGCGCGACGCCGGTGGCAGCGTCGCCTGGGTTGTCCCAAGTGTTATGGCCCCAAGTGAATGGCAAGTCGGGTTCTACGGCACCGAGGTTGCCGAGTCCTATGCGGCTTCGGGCGGTTCCGGTGCCCCTAGTGATCGGGTCGCGGCTGAACTAACGGTCGAAGTAGCCGACCTTGTTGTGGAGAAGTTCGCATCAAGCGCCTTCTTCCCGGGATGCTGCGATCTCCACGAGTATCTCAGGCAGGCCGGTATAACTCGAGTCATGATCGCCGGGACCGTGACGAGCGTGTGCTGTGAATCCACGGCGCGAGATGCTGCCGCGCTCGGCTACGAAGTAATCTTTCTCGGTGACGCCACCGCCGATGTCAGCGACCTAGCCCACAATGCGGCGCTGAGAACCGTATATCGCAGCTTCGGCGACGTACGCGGAGTCGACGAGCTGTTTCGACCGTGAGATATCGAGGGCTAGCCTGCCATATAACAAGCGCTCGTAATCACGATCACGACGCGTCGAACACCGCTCGGTATCGGCCCTTATGCGATAGCGCATAGTCCCGATCGATGGTGACTGGCTTTCGCCGGAAGTATCGTGCTGGGCAGTGCGCTTCCGATCACGATTGTCGGGTCAGAGTAGTGCCCGCATGATGTTGGCCCGATCGGGCACACTGACTATGTATGTCAGATCCCGTCGTTGTTCTCACTCAACTCCTGGCGCCGCTGTTTGCTGAGTTCAATGGCGGGGAGCCAATCGATCCTGTCGTTCGTTCGTCTGATCGTGCTGACGCCCAGGTCAACGGTGCGCTGGCCCTGGCGAAGCGGATTGGGCAGAATCCACGAGATCTGGCTGAGCGTGTTGTGCAGTCCGAGGTGTTCACCGGTGTGGCTAGTGGACTTGAGGTGGCTGGCCCTGGGTTTATCAATGTCGATTTCTCGCAGGCATTCCTTGAGGCGCTTCTTGCCGAGATCGCTGCTGATGACCGGCTTGGAGTGCCCGAAGCGGGCGAAACGAAAAACGTCGTGGTCGACTATTCGGCGCCAAACGTTGCTAAAGAGATGCACGTCGGCCATCTGCGTTCGACAGTGATTGGTGATGCGCTCGTGCGCATCATGCAGTTCCTGGGACACAACGTGACCCGCGAGAACCACATCGGGGACTGGGGCCGACCATTTGGGATGCTTATCGAGCATCTGCTGGATCTCGGCGAAGACGTGGCTTCTAGTGGCCTGTCGCAAGGGGATCTCGATGGCTTCTATAAGGCAGCCAACGCCAAGTTCACCGACTCTGATCAATTCCAAGAACGCTCCCGTCAGCGGGTCGTGCTTCTCCAAGGTGGAGATCCGGACACCCTCGTGCTGTGGCGTCGCCTGGTCGACATGTCCAACGACTACTTCAACCAGGTCTACACCAAGCTGGGCGTGTTGCTCAACGATGATGATCTTGCGGGAGAGAGCCGGTATCAGCCGCTCATGGAAGGCGTCTATGAGCGACTTGATGCAGCCGGGGTAGTTGTTGAAGATGCCGGCGCCATGGTCGTTTTCCCTGACGGGTTCAAGAATCGCGACGGCGACCCGCTGCCCATGATTGTAAAGTCGCGCACCGGCGCCTTCATGTACGCCACAAGTGATCTGGCCTGTGTAGTCGACCGAGTAGAACGACTCGGTGCCGACCTCCTGCTCTATGTCGTCGGCGCACCGCAGGCCAACCATCTGCAAATGGTGTTCGCCGTGTGTGAGATGGCCGGATGGCTAGTCGAACCAGCTCAAGCGATCCATGTTGGCTTCGGCAATGTGCTCGGCGACGACGGCAAGATGATGCGCAGCCGCTCCGGTGACTCGGTCAAGCTGGTCGATCTGCTCGACGAAGCAATTGAGCGTGCAGACGCAGCCGTGCGGGAAAAGAATCCCGAGTTGCCCGCCCTGCAACGGGCGAAGGTGGCCGAGATGGTCGGTATTGGCGCGCTGAAATACTTCGACCTATCGACCGACCGGATCAAGGATTACCAGTTCGACTGGGATCGCATGCTGGCCTTCGACGGAAGTACTGGTCCGTACTTGCAATACGCACACGCCCGCATCTGTTCGGTGTTTCGCCGTGCCGGCCTTGAACGCTCGGCTGTGCGCCAGTCGCCGATCACACTCGCGCAACCGCTTGAGCGTGCACTCGCGTTGCGGTTGCTGACCTATCCAACGGTGGTCGAAGCTACCGCCGAGTCGTACTCGCCCCACCGCCTCTGCACCTATGTCTACGAGCTTGCATCGGACTTCTCGTCGTTCTACCAAGAGTGCCCGATCCTGAAGTCCGATGAGCCAGTCCGGTCAAGTCGACTGGCATTGGCTGACCTGACAGCACGAGCACTCGAACACTCGCTGGACTTGCTGGGTATCACTGCGCCCGAAGAGATGTGAAGTGACGAACACCGCCATTCAAAAGTCGCACGTTGGAAGTGACGGGCTAACGGCGAGGTACGTAGCGGTCGCTTTCGTTACGGAGTCAAAACCACGGGATAACGCCGCCCATAATCACCAACTCCGGCCAGGCGTGACCGCCGCGCTTCGGCCCGGATGCGGTACCGCATATTCCCGCCAGCCGATCGCGGCCGCTGCCGGTAAGACCTCAATGGCGGGTTTCGGGCGTACTCCGGTCGTGACCATGGTCTAGAGGGTGAGTTCGGCGGATGGGTTGTGGTGCCAGAAGCCGGTGGTGCGGTCATAGGAGCGCATGATGGTCAGACTTGTGTGTCGGGTGTGGTCCATGATGTCGGCTTCGTCGATGCGCCGGTTCTTGGCCTCGGTGATGAAGCCCGAGCGCAATGAGTGGGCGCTGTAGCTGCTTGCGGTTGCGAGGCCGGCCATTCGCGTCCGGGGTGCCGCACACCACTGGGCCCTCCGTGACGGAAACTGCGCTGAGGGGACATGTGGCCGGGCTGTGCGTTGCGGTTAGGAGTTGCGGTGTAGTTCGGTCCAGGTGTCGGTGGAGGGGTCGTAGATAGCGGCGTCGGCGGTGGCGAGCAGGCCCGGATGGCCACAGATCGACATGCCGCCAAACACTAGGAGTCCGGCGGGGGTCCAGGTTCCGGAGTGGTGGCAGCGGTTTGCGAGTGGCGAGATGGCGGTCTCGGTCCAGGTGTCGGTGGAGGGGTCGTATACGGCGCCCTCGGCGGACTCCCCGGCACCATAGGTTGCGTAGCCACCCCACAGGATGAGGTTGTCACCGGTCCAGGCCGAGGCGAGATCTTCCGTTGCCCGGATCGGGAGCGGTGACGACGATGCCCAGGTGTCGGTCTCCGGGTTGTAGAGGGTGATCTTGTTGGGGTGTGATGGCCCGGCGTTTCCGGAATGCAAGAGCACGTTGGTGCCGGTCCAAACGAGCTCGTGCCCTTCGATCCATGGTCCGGGTCCGCTGGTGAGACCTCGCCAGTTGTCTGATCGTGGGTCATAGGCGACGGCGGGGATGTTGTTCGTCCCCCTGGCATAGCCGCCAACGAAGATGGCTTCGGATCCGGTCCACACTCCTGCTATGCCTTCGACCGGGATGATGCCCGGTGGGGGAAGCTGGCGCCATGTTTCTGAATCGAGGTCGTAGGCCCATGCATCGTCGCGAGGGGCGTTCGTGTCACCTCCGGCCAGGATGACTTCGGTTCCTGTGGCCACCATTGCGCCGACGCCGTAGCGTTCGTCTTGGGGCAGCGGTGTCGAAACGTGCCATCGGTCCTGCTCGGGATAGTAAGTGAGAATCGTGACACCCCACGCCGTCGAGTCGTCCTGCGCGGTGGCCGATCCATCGGCGGTCGTCATGCCCGCTACGACCATCCGCCTCCCGTCCCACGCTGCCTGGGAGCGAGGCCACGAGGACACGGCGATCGGGGCCGGCGCTATATCGCGCCATTCGCCGGTGGATGGGTTGTACGCCAACCCCGACGTAAGTGGCGGGCTGTCATGGGTGCCGCTGACACCACCGAAGATCACCACCTCGCTCCCGGACCAAACAGCGACATGGTTGCTTCGAGGGTCGAACGACGAATCGCAGCTCGATAATGCAGACTCGTCGCCGTCGATCTTCGCGTAGGTGCATGGGTCCGGTGAGCTGATCTCGTTGACGGTGCTGACCAGCCATTCACAGTCCTGACTCGTCCAGATCTGGAGCGTGAAGGCGAGGGAGTCGATGCCCTGGGACTGCAGGCTTTCGTTGCGCCGCTCGCCGAACAGCTGAACCGGTTCCCCAGGGCCGAACCCGTGAACAGCGATCTTGTCGCCGTTGGCTTTGGCCGCAGCAAGCCACTCCTCGATCGTGGCGTAGATGCCCTCGTCGGTGAACGAGAGACTTGGGTCGTGGACCGACCCCTGGCCAATCAGAGCAACAACCCTCGCCGTGTCGTACGCATTAAACGCCGGCTCCACTTCCAGGACAATCTCCTCGAAACGACCTTGCTCGTTGGTCGGCGCAGCCGTCGACGCGACACATGGCACCGCAGCTCGCGTCGGGCCCGGTAGTCGGCCCGCCGTGACGGTAGCTGTCATATGAGGTCAGGTGGCGATCGAGAATTTTTCAGAATCCACAGGATTTCCACAGCCCGCCCTCGTTGCACTCTCATGAGCTTTATGGCCTCTGAGCATCTCTGACCCGTTGATGTGCGGTTCTCGGCCTGTCATGGCGCCCTGGAGGCCAAGTTTTCGGTGCACGATGCAAAAATTGCTGTTCTGAGGGTCAGTTAGGCGGCTACCACTCCCCGGCTGTCGGCTTAGCGTGATTATTCCTGATTATGCGTGCTAAACCAAAATCGACGTGAGCTCGAAATATTAGAATCACTCGCTGTCTCTGAAAGCCAGGAGTTCTTGTCTGTTGGTGTTGAGGAAGTCGTTCTCGTATGTCGGGCGCACTTCAGCGAGGATCCGTCGCCTATCGAGTTGATCACCGCCGCAATCGTCGAGTGCTAGGGCGAGGCGAATTTCGTGTGCCTGAAGTGTGGCGAGGTTATCGAATGCTGGGTCCTCTAGTGCGGCTTGAGCGATGTCGAGTTCGCTGGTTATGGCATCAAGTCGCGTCAGGATCTGCTGTACAGCGTTCGGTTCATTGATCCAGACATGACCCTTGGCAGTCATACATGCGATCACTCCATCATTCCACTGAGCCACTCGCGAGTCCGCCATGATGCGTTCGTTCATTTCATCAACCTCGTCGCCGAATCCAACAAGGAAGTCGACGAGCCTTCGCTCTTGGATGATCGTTTCGACTGCATCGCCCCGGCACCCCAGGTCAGTCCGCAAAGAGTAGAACTGATCGATTTCTTCCATCGATGGCGTTCCATCAAAGCTGGGTTGTTCCCCGTTGAGAGCGCTCTCGTACTCGGCGCGTGCTGATCGGGACAATCCGCTGACGTACTGTGAGTTTGGATCAGAATACGGTTGCGGTGGATCAGCTCCTACCACGTGACTCGGTAGGGCTTGCTGAGGCAAAGCGAGGGTGCTGACACCAAAGCCGTATTGCTCCACCCAGTCACGTGAATACCTGGTTGATCCGTCGGTACGCTGGTCCTCATAAAAGGCTCTGATTTCATCGGCCGTTGGTGTGTATTCAAACCCCTCCTGGTGCATACACGATGCCGTTAATTCCTCGACCCGCTGCCAACGCTCAATTGCTTCAGCACCGGAGGGTTGATCAATTGTCGCAAACCCGAGAAACTCATCAATCGGCGAAGGGGTCCGAGCTTGCTGGTCGGAGCCGCATGCGCCGACCAGCAAACATAGGACCGCAAATATTCTTGATAACCGCACTACCGGCGTCCCTGAATCAGGTTTCAGTATGCGACTTGTTAAGCGTTTGCCAGGTCCCGTATTCCCAGTCCTTCCCCTTCACGGTTGCTTGGATTGGATAGAAGCCGGCGTTCGAGAAGCCGATACACGGTTGATACGACGCGTCCGTGCCGCAGGGCTTGTACTGAGCGGTGCCGGTGGAGTCGAACCAAGACAGATCGGCGCCTACTAGTTCGCAGCCGTTGAAGGATTCCGACGCCCATGACCGAGGCAGAGTACTTCCATTGTTGTGACCAACTCCGTAGGTCCATTGGCAGTAGCCGTCGTTGGCAGTACCAGTAGTGAAGCCAGCGCTGGCGCTGGGCGCTAGGACCGCCATCATCGCCACAACGACCATCGCCATCACCAGTTTTCGCGCACTTGATCTAATCATGTATCTCACTTCAGTGTCCTCTCAGAGCCTTGTCGCATGTCAGTTGTCATCCCAACATCCGGAAATATTGTATTGTTCGTTTGTGAACGTTCGAATTGTGTCAGACGGTTAGTTCCGGAGTCAAGCGAATTGTTCGTTTAGAAGCGAACAACTTTCAACATTCGCACTAGTGTAGGAAAGTGACGACGCAAGACTTTTCGCAACGCGCAGCCGATCAATGGGGCGAACTGCTGCCCGAGGTGGCGCTCAGCCCCGACGAAATGGCGGTTGCGGTGCGGTTCTCTCGGCTCTACCAGCTTCAACGAGTTCTTGATAACAAATCGCTACGCAAGTTCGAATACGACGGGCTCGCGTCGGTCGACGATTTTCGACTACTCGCATTGATGCGGCGCAGCGACGCCGACGGCTTAACCAACGGAGAACTCGTCGCACAACTCGGCGGATCAAAAGCTGGCATGTCAAACCGCCTTCAACGACTCGTTCAACACGGCCACGTAGAACGGCTCCCATCCCCCGTCGATCGACGAGTGCACGCCAACAAGCTCACAACTCAAGGTCAGGAACTCGCCGACTCGGCCGTCACAGCCGTCACAACCGGCCGAAAACGCATCTTTGAAAACCTCACAGACACAGCAATCACCGAACTCGCAACGACGCTCGCGACCATGATCCACACCCTCGACCCCAATGACTAACCAACCCGACATCCACCACGACTTCGCCGCTTGGACCGCCCACCAATGGGCCAAACTCGTCCCCGAAGCTGACGCTACAGCAGCATCCGTCGCCATCCGATTCATCCGCACCGCCGACGAACTCGCCAAAAGCCACAACACCACCATCAAAACCTTCAACAAACACGGCATCACCAGCATTGCTGACTTTCGAATCCTCGGCCTCCTCCGCCACCTCGACGGCCAAGGCATCTCCAGCAACCACATCGCCCAACACCTTCACTTCGAACCCGCCACCGTCTCCGCACGTCTCACCCGCCTCGAAAGACACCACCACATCCAGCGAACACCACACCCCACCAACCGCCGAACCCACCACATCACCCTCAACCCGAAATCAGCACCACTCATCGACACCGTCTACAAAGCACTAATCCACAATCACACCCAATTCTTCAACAGCCTCACCCCCACCGAACACCAACAACTCGCCACACTACTCACCCACATCACACAACCAACCAACAGCGCAGTGCAGGGAGGTCAGGGGGTTTGATAGGCATGAATAGGGTCGCTCGGCCCGGTGACGACGTCGCACGTTGACCAGCAGCCGATCGTGCGACACTTTGCCCGGTTGAAACGTGCATAACCGGTAATATGTGTGCTTGTGAGCTTGCGGGACTTGGCTGAGCGGTGGGTGGCCATCAAGAACACGTCCCGACCGTCGCCGAACACTGCGTCAGCTCGAGTCTCTGATCTCTGGGTAATCGGCCAAGCTCTCGCCAGCGCTGAACATGGTGGTCCGGACAAGCTTGGCGTGCTTGAACCCCTCTCCCCCACCGACGTGACTTTGGCAGGGCTCGAGGATGCCTTCGCCAGCTACGCCATGAATCATGCAGCATCATCGACTCGGCGGGTGATGTCGACCTGGCGCCAGTTCTGTCTATGGATGGTGCGCGACGGTCACCTGCTGGCGAATCCAATGGATCACATCGAGTCTCCAAAGCGCACCGCCTGGTCACCCAAACCACTACAACCAGAGGACCTGGCCGCAGTCGCTGTGGAAGCTTCTGCTGCCGCAACGACAGCCCGCAATCCTTGGCCCGAACGTGACGAAACCCTGTTTGCTCTGCTGATCGCCGGTGGTCTTCGAATCTCCGAAGTGGCCGACCTTCAAATCGGCGACTGCTACCTCAAAGACGACCCACCACGCATCAGAGTGTCAGGCAAAGGTGACAAGGTTCGGACTGTGCCACTGCCGCCAGAGGCAGTAGCGCGCATCGAGAAGTACCTCGACAGCCGGATGGTGCGAGAGTTGGAAACCAAAGCGACTACTCCCCTGGTGGTCCGTCCAGATGGACGAGCGATGACCAGGTCAGCAATCGACCATGCCGTGCGAGGCTGGTTCCGAAGGGCCGGGCGGACACCGCCCAAAGGAGCGCTCTCCCATAGCTTCCGACATACCTACGCCACAATGCTGATCGACAACGGCGCCTCACTTCCTGAAGTCCAACAATTGCTTGGCCACGCTGATCTCGCCACCACACAGGCCTACCTCGGTGTCACTGCCAAAGGCCTCGCTGAAGCTGCAATGGCCAACCCAGCTCGCAAGCTGCTCTGACCCAGCAGCGTTCCCCAGCGCCGGCTCCCGGTGTCGGTCTAGGTTCGGAACAAGCGCTACTTCTCGGGGGAACCAATGCGGCAACAATGGCACATCGACGAGCTAGTCGGGGTAGCGGGAGCAATGGTGCAGGAACGGCACTTGAACGTTCAGTTTGGTGAACAGTGGTTGGGCTAGTGTTGTGTGATGGCTAGACGGCGGATCGAGTGGACCGAGTTCGTGAAGGTGCAGCGTCGCTTGAAGCGTGCGTCGTTTCGTCTTGAAATGGCGCAGTTAGAACGAACTTGGGCAGTCCTATCCGCGTCACGGCAGGATTGGAGCGTACGCGATATTGCCGCGGCGGTTGGGTTGAGCGCGACTCGGGTTCATCAGATCGTGTCCAAAGGAACCGCGTATCCGGTCGAGGAAGTGCAGAG
>ENA-ORXT01004677-ORXT01004677.1-marine-metagenome-genome-assembly--contig:-NODE-4677-length-13985-cov-15.336856_pt1 | contig 13985 bp, 14 predicted proteins | sample MGYA00237868_ERZ511482 | MGnify/ENA metagenome assembly ERZ511482 | reverse complement strand
GGGGGCTGCCCACAATCTGTCGTCAGTTGAGGGGCCAAAAGTCGCAGTGCATTTGTGGGGATGAATATCTCGTGGCCATGGCGTCCCCACAAAGAACCCACAAAAGGTGCCGATAAAAGAACTGCCAAAAGTCCCTAATGGGGAGCTCTTGCCGGATCGTTCGTGGGATCTCCGTGGGATCCTTCATCCGGCTGACAACCGGCCAATGATGCTCGTCCTTACAGCCATCGCCGTTCCCACGTGGGTAGGCCTTTTAGTTTTTGCCGGTCTGTTTCTTGATACGGCATGGGATGCGACGCCAGCACTGCTTCCACCTGCAATAGGGCCAATCTGTGTCGCCGCCTCCTTTTGGCTCACGCTCACTGCGCAGTGGGGCTCTTTTTTCTCGATTCGGCAACGAGAAACCTGTCAAGCTAGCGAACCCCCCCCCCCTGAACAACCTTGTGAGAGCTTTTCTCGTCAAACTCCGTATTTTGCTTTTCTGTGGGTACGTTCTCGCGTTTTTCACACTGTTCTTAGATGCTTTAGGCCCGTCACGAAGAGCGCCGCTATGTGAAGCACAACAGCATGGTGTGAGATGGAGAATGAGAAAGGCAACGAGGGACAACGGGGCCTCATCGAGCAAGCGAGTAGGGTCGCAACGAGGTTTGAGCAGAAAGTTCATTGAGCTATTGAACTCAGTTGTTAGCACACGATCATATCAAGTCGCTCACTCGGTACCGAGATACTGCAAAGACCAAGATCCGTGCGACTGGCGTGTGGATGCAATCGAGAAAAATAAAATTGGTGCGCCACTTCTGCGCCCAAGCTCTTACGGATCTGGGGAGTGGAAGAATTGAGAGCACAACTGAACTAGAAATTAATACGTCCCGTGCACCGAGCTGAAGCGGAGTGCATCCGGAGCCGACCGACAGGAGTCGCCGTCAGCCCAGCACGGGCCTGAGGGCGCGTTCCGGTTGTGGCTGAGTCCGCAAGTTGCAAGAGATCCCCGCGTCAACACGGGCGGTGTCCTTCACATGCAAGGGACTGGTAAAGATCCTGTCAAAGCCCTGTCCTCTGTGACGTATCGCCTCTCTGACGGGACGCCACCTCAAACAGACCGCGACAGCACAACGTGCCCACATATGACTGAAGCATGGGTTCGCTTTTCTATCCCTTCTAGGGCTGGTAAAACACGGCTACTACGACGTCCATGAGTCACCTCGGCATATACGGCAACGGAGAGCCTATCCTGAATGGAACTCCGAGTGAGGTCTGAGGCCAAGAAACTGTTGGCTGCTGCTCACCGTGATGGTTGCTTCTGGCGCTATTGCTGCGTCAAGAACTGGCGGGAACTCGAGGAGGAGGCATTGTGCGACCAAATCACGAGCTGTTTTCTGACACTGTGATTGTACTTGTGTCTTCTTGCTCCTATTTGCATACCTACAGTTAGAATGCACTTACATGTCATTCAGTTGGCGAACAGGGTCTACTAGATTTCTCGCTCGATCGTGATTTAGCGATTGTCGACAGACAAGCGAAAAACACAGCCGCCGACGGCGGACAACGACGGTGATTTTGCCCCGCACCCACCGTCGTCACGATCATCGTCGTCACAGCTGTCTCCCCCCCGACCCCCCCTGTCCCCCCGCCATCCTCTGGCACCCACTACTTTTCCTGACCAGACACTCGGTGTGCGGTGGCAACTGCACACCTCCTTGCCTCTGATGGCTCCTCGAGTGCCGCGCGAGGCGCGGGCTCTCGCTGCCGCGGCGGCAGAGGCGGCGGTGCATGAGGTACTCGATGGCCCATCTAGCGAGACGCTGCATGCGGTCAGTATCGCATCAGCGGCAGCTGCTGCCGCCACGGCGGTGCATTTTAACTCGACGGCGCCTCCCCGGACAAACCCACGACGAACTCGACGACCGGTGGGTCAACCGGCTGCGACCACACAGGAGCCACCGACACCTGGTGTCAGTGGTGCATCCTCACCCCCCTCGGCGTCTCGAAAACCGAAGGTCACCCTGACCCTGGGCGACAAGATTGACCTCGTCCGCATGTACGACACCGGCGCCTACACGTGGCGGTCGCTGCGGGCAGCCTTCCCCAAGGACATCTCCCTTTCGGCCGCAAGACGCACGTGTAATCCATCAGAGCGTGCCCGGCTTTTGAAACGTGCACGCGACGGCGAGCCGGTGAACTCCACGCGTACCCGTCGGTCGAAGTTTGAGGAGATTGATGCCGCCCTCAAGACCTGGTTTGATGGTATCGAGACCATGGGCGGGGCGGACCTACCAATGACGATGGCGGTGCTCGAAACAAGGGCGAGGGAGATCGCCACAGAACTCGGCGTGGAGGGGTTTTTCGGATCCCCTGGGTTCATCCAACGATGGGCCTCCCGCCACCGACTCAAGAGCGTCAAGTTGTGGGGCCAGGCGGGCTCGGCGGCCGAGGCTGTACGCCTAGGGGAGCGGCGGATGGCCGAAATACGGGCAGATCTGGCGACCTATGACCCAGAACACATCTACAACATGGATGAAACTGGTTTGCAATACCGGTGTCTTCCCAACCGGTCCTACATTGCGGCGGGTAGGCGAAGGCGGGCGCGTGGCTCTAAGGCAATGAAGGCCAAAGATCGCGTGACCCTCGTCCTGGCATGTAATGCCACCGGCTCCCACAAGATCCCCGTCGCGATCATCGGCTCCGCCGCCGTGCCTCTGTGCTTCAAGCCCCCGCGTGCCAACTGCCCCTTACCGTACTTTTCACAACAATCGGCTTGGATGGACGCTGTCGTGTACGAGAAGTGGTTCAACACCGTGTTTGTTCCAGAAGTACGTGCAAGAACGCGCTCGCCGGTCATCCTGATCGTCGACAACTGTGGGGCACACACAGAACTCGAGTGCGACGGCGTCAAGATCTGCCCTCTACCACCCAACGTGACATCTGTCCACCAACCATTGGACGCAGGCATCATTGCGTGTTTGAAACGGCGCTACAAGAAGCGTCTTATTTCACTGGTTCTGCGCGCATTCCCTGAAAAGCGGCGACGACAAGAAGCTGCAGCCGCCTCTGCCGCCTCAACGGCGGCGACCGCGACGGCGGCGGAGGCAGCTCTTGCTGCAAGACCCCCCTCCGGACCAGAGGCCAGCACTCCTGCACCCTCATTACCGGCTCGTGGGTGCGGAGAGGCGGGGCAGGGCGCGCCTGCTGGGGGTGTGGTGGCTTCCAGCGCGGTTGGTGCCGGGGTTGTGGGTGGGGCGGGGCCGATCGGCGCGACGGGCGCGCCGGGGCCGCCCGCGGTGCTCGTTTCCCAGCAGCTGGGCGCTGGCTCGACCGCCGTGGCTGTGCGCGGGGGGCCTCTGGTGAGACTGGCGGTGCCAAATATTGGCGCTAGCGCGGCCAGTTCATGTGTCCGTTCTCCTATGCCGCCGGGCACTGTGTTCGGGAACGGTGCAACCATGGATTGGACGCCGTTGAGCGCTGCCCGCGCTTCATTGGCGGCTGGTGTCGGCTTCAGCGGTACGAGCTTTGGCGCCTCTTCGGCGACGAGAATTTCCCAATCTGGGGTGCCACCCGGGACACCGCCATTGGTGGACCGACCAAGCGTACCCCGTAACCCCGCTACGACCATGACGCCGGTGCCCCCCCCCACCCCGGTTCCTGCCGCGCAAGGCGCTGCCCTTGTTTCCACGGTTCCATGCACGGCGCCCGACTACCGGCCACCTGCCGTTGTCGGCTTTCCGGGCTCAACGGCGGCTGACTTGGCTCTAGCAGCCAGACCCAACGTGTGGGTGGAGCAACAGCGCTTCCCCCCTTCAACCCCTTCCGGGCCGGCTCGCCGTTGCTCTCGGCGCCCCCGGCGCCAAGCTGCGCCCACTCGGCCCGACCTGGGCGTCCGGGACGGCGCCGCCACCCATCTGCAGGACGTGGCAGAGATTGTCCGGGAGGAGTGGGACGCAGTGACGCCCGCTACGATAGCGCATTGCTGGGCGAAGGCATGCATATTGCCATTGTCGATGGAGGCGCGCGTCATCGCAGAGCATGGAGAGTACCGCACCTCGTCTCGCCCCGTGTACGACGACGTGCGTGAGATCCTGGGTATGATGGGTACGTGCACAGTTGCGCAAGAGTGCTTTGGGGAGGGGGATGTTGCCGAGAAAGAGTTGGTCGTGGAGGGGTGGCTGGGACTAGAAGAGGATATGCATGCCATAGAAGACACTGTGGACGCGGAGTGCGCCAAGGAGCGTACATCTGAATGCAACGATGAAGACGAATAAACGGCACGTGTGCAATGGAATGAGCGTACTGGGTCGAAGCACACTTGGAATTTTGCGTAAGGTAGACAATACCAGCAAAGACGCCGTGCGAGCAGTCTATGCAACGTGGCCAGCACAAGAGACAAGGCTCGCGATCGGTCCCTCGCAACAACGAAAACGGCCTGTGAATGGGGCGTGCGTGGAAAGGTGAAAAGAAGAGTTGGACAGAGGCGCTCAGACAGAAAAACGTTGAAGACAGCCACATAGAGAAAAGAAAACAAGCGGAGGCATCCATGCCAGCCCCAAGCGGCAGCGCCATCCATACGCACACGCGCCCTCATCCCACCACAAGGGCACCCCCACTTTCCAGTGGCTGCACACCGCCGAGACTACAGGGAACGCAATTGGATGGAAACTCGCCTCCTCCCCGACCCCCCCCGCCTCCCACACCGACCACAGAGTCACCACTGGCGAAAGAAAAGCTGTATTGCTTCCCAATTCTCAAATGTCGTTGTCCTCAAAAACTGCGCACTCATTGACACTCGAGCATCAAGCCCGTGACTCTGCGGGATGGAAATGAGATGCAGAGGGGGCAGCGGAGAACATGAGAAACGACACATAGATTGAAAACAAGGGAAGAGAACGAGCAAGCGGAATCGCAAACTCATCGTGAGTACATAATAATCTTCTTTCCGTTGCAAACCCCCGGTCGTGGCAAATGGATTGCCCGTCGACGTTAAGAAAAGAAGAGCAGCACCCTTCCCCGCCGCAAACGAGTGCGACCGCATCTGCCACACCCCCCGCCTCCGTATCATCTCCCTGAGCATTGCGACAAGAGCGTACATCGTTCGGTCGTGTGGCCGACGCGGCACAAAGCTAGAGAAGCATCGACAGGTGGGAAGGGGTGTACAGTACAACATGACAAAGCTGATTCTGGAAACAGGGCAGGAGCAAGCGGCGGACGCGGAGTGGCAGCGCGGTCGTTGACGAGGTCAGGCAATGCATGCGTCCATGGTTGATGCGTAAAATAAGTCAACGCATAGCTCTGCTACGTCTCCGTCCGCACACGTCACGGCGCAACGTGTAATACACGCAAAGAGCACTCTCGACAACGACCGAAACCCTTGTCGTAAGAGCGACGAGGAAGAGCGTACCGCGGGGAAACCGTATGTAGAACTCAGAGAACACGTGCACGGAGCAGCCATAGGGACTTGGTGCCAGAAGGGTGGTGGCGGCAAGCTGGTGGCGGCGGTGGGCTGCCAAATCTGACCATGTGATGGTTGTGTGCAGGGGGGGGTGCGCGATCGACACCCGCGTGTGTCGCGCCGGGTGCGCGATCGACACCTCCGTGTCGCGGGGGGTGCGCGATCGACACCCGCGTGTGTCGCGCCGGGTGCGCGATCGACACCTCCGTGTCGCGGGGTGTGCGCGATCGGCACCCGCGTCTCGCACTTTCTCGCCATCGCTTTCTCGTTCTGGGACGATAAATGTCTGCACGATCGACGATTGGGATGACACCGGCGAAAATTCAGTGGCAGTCGGGACCATGAGGCACTCCGTTTTAGAGGGCTACTTCGTGGCGCACCCATGCCATTCAAGTGCATAACGACTGTCTTTGGGGGGCGTCAGGGGCGCGCGACGGTTAAGACGACTTACTGACGTCCCATTAGGCAGCCAAAACGTCCTCACGATGCTCCAAGTAGCACCCTCAATATTTGCAGTATGAGCCAAGTGGCACCCATGTTTTTCTTTCATATGTCATTTTTGTGTCAAGACTGGGTGCCTGTCTCCAACCAAGGAGCACAGCCGCCACCTGCTGAATCATGTAGTCCCCCCTGAAAACTTTCTCTTCGCGACGCCTTGCTGACGCCCTTTTGAGTTGGGGCGTTCGGCGCGCACGACGCCCAAATGACGCCCTGGTGACGCCCTTAACGACGCCCTTAACGACGCCCTTAACGACGCCCCGGGCGTTCTGAGCAACCCTATTGGCAACGTAAAGACGCACGCCGGCACGAAGGGGTGTTTTGTCACTCGGGCAATGTGTTTATTGTGCTTCTCACAAAAGCTGGATCCGCAACATCCACTTCAGCATCCTGAACCGCCCCCTGAGCCAATGAACCAGTGATTTTGCAACGGAAGCTGATGCACCGAGGTCCAGTTTTTGTGAGAAGCACAATATGGAAATGCCACGGTGCGACTTGCGTCCAAAGGAGACGATACAGAAGGCTCGTTAAAGATAACATTGAAGGGGTGGAAAGACTTGCCAGACGTTCGACAGGCCGGTGGAGCAGGGGTCCACGGATGCGTGTGCCGTGCGTAGGCAATGTGTATTGTGCTTCTCAGAAAAACTGAACCTCGGTGCATCAAGGGGCGGTTCAATATGCTGAAGCGGATGTTGCGGATCCTGTTTTTGTGAGAAGCACAATATGAGAAGCACAATAAATAAACGTGCTGTACCGTACCGTCCAGGCGGACGCCATGGTCGCCATCAGCGCCTTCCCCGTGCGCCAGCGCCCTTCATCCGGCTTCCGAGACCAACGCTAAATGCATGTTTAACGTCAACCGGAATCGCATGCGTTCTCTTCGCCGTTTTCACCGCTGCCGTGGCCACGTCCGCCGTCGCGGCGGTGCCAGCGACCCCCCCGTCGCGGCGCTGTCGGCGCGCGGCCGTCCTCGGTGGGGACGGCACAACTCGTCAACCTGCGAAGTGCTCGCCGTCCTCATCACCGCCGCCTCTGCCGTTGACGAGGTGTTCATCGGCTGCGCCATTGACGTGGCAGTGGGCGACACGCAGACGCGTCTCGGCCGACCGTCACGCCCTTTTTGTCGGCGCGCGTCGCAGCACTGTCGGGCGGCACGTCGTTTGCGGCCAGCAATGCGCTCGCAACGAAAATTTTGGGTGTGGTGGGGCTGCTGGCCGTTGCCTACGACGCTGCGCGGCGTGGCTTAGGGGGGGAGGGTGGGATGGTCGGCGTGTGGGTCAGTGCTTCCCCAACGGGCTCGTTTTTTAACGCGTCAGCGGCGGCGACCGTGGCTGCTTGTGACGGCGGTCGGCCCGACGGCGGCGGGCCGGACAGCGGGGTGTTGCCGGCTGGCCTCAACCCTACGACGGCCTTTGTTGACACCATGTCGGCGCAGCTGGCGCGCCTCCCCCAAGCGACCATCGAGACCGCGCTGGTCGGCGGCGCCGACGGTGCACTCCACGGTTGGGACGGCGGTCGCCTTCTCCGGGACGACTGGCTCGGCGGCGCCACCGGTAGCGTTTACCGCCACGGATATGGTTGTGCTCATCCTCCTCGACGCAGCCACCCCGCCGGCTGCCGCTGACACATGGAAAGTGGTGTGGAGCCGCCTCCTCCTTGGCCTGTTTGACCCCTCGTGGCCGGCGCCACGGGCGTCGTCGCGTAGCTCGGAGACAACCAATCGGGCCGACGCCTTTGATGCGTCGCTGGCCGCGGACGCGCATATGCCCGCCATCGGCCTCGCGCGCTGCTGCTGCTCGATGAGCGCCGCGTCACCGCCGGGCGGCATGACGTGCTCGGCGGCTGGACGACAGCGACGGCGGCGGCGGCCAAGGGCGTCAACCTCTGTCGCCTTGGCCATGGGGTTCTGCGGTGGTTCTCCGCAACGTCGGGCCGCCAGTCATCCCCCAACGCCGCGCACGGTGGGCGCGGTCGGGTCACGACGAGAGCGTGCCGGCGCTGCGCTAGCCGCCGTCGGCATGCCCGTGCTCCACGACGCCGCGCCGACGTCGCTGGCGGTGTTGGCCACAGCGGGCTCCACCAGCTACGTGTCAGTGGCCAGTTTCCAGATGCTCATCTCCCTGTTCGTGCTCGGCGCGGCCCCCGGGTGCCTTAAAACGTCGATCGTGTTGTCGCTGATCGGGTCCCCCTCGTTTTGGGCGTCGGCCGCCGAGCGGTAGGCGGCGAGACGCCGTTTTCGGAACACGCATCCAGGACGTGGTACGGGGGACGAGGGGCCAGTTGATGAGAAGTGGCGCGGGGGAGTGTGGGGGAGGAGCTTGGATGGGAGCGCCGTCGAGGAACCGCGAGCGGCGCATCGATGGCGGCGGGCGCTTCAACCTGCGAGCCCGCGCCGGTCGAGGTGGTGGCGGCAAGCGGACCAACGTCATATCAGTTTTAGGGCGACACGTTTACTGAGCTAATCGTTAAGACAAGTGCCTATGAGCATTCCAAACAAATCAAGCCAACGAATTAAATTTGCAAGCTAAAACCGATACTATTCGATACAAATCCGTGAAACACGAATATGCACAGAAAAGATGGACATCCATGCACCCGCATCCGATGCGAAGTCGCAGTTTTATTGGCTCAGCAAGCGATGCATGCCGATGAAGAGGACACTGTAAAGCTCGTCCAGCTTTTGTGACAAGCTATAATTGCTCTTCTCGGGTTCACATCGCTGATGTTTCTATTGTCACAGTGAGAGGTAGTGTCCGTGCCCAAACCTCTCGAATAGAGCCTTTGGGCGTGAATACGCGCTTTGCGCCACTGAGTTGGCGGGCAGGCTGAAGGTGCTTAGGCTTTGCAGCCAGGTCTGGCACCGGATTGCCCCAAGAGCCGGCTCTCGGTGGGGGAGGGTGCTCCCGACTCCACCAGCGCTGCTCTCCCGACAGCCCCAGGGGTCGCCCACCAGCAGCCGGTCGCAGCAGAGGATGACGCCACCCGGTCGCTGCGGATGGCGGATGGAGCGGGGCGGTCAAGCCGGGGGTGCGGGCGACGGGACACGACGCCCAGCCGTCTGGCTGCCCATCTGTATCGCCGCCTGTGCACAGGCGCGGCCAGACGGACGGCTCACCAACGGCGCAACGTGGCCAACCGCCAACGCTTCGACCAGCGCTGTGTGCCCCGCTCCGTGTGACCGTTCCTCGCTATCCGATCCACGGCCCCGTGCGCTGTGCCGGGAGTGTTCCTTCGGCGCCACGGCGGCACGCTGGCGGGCCACGAGAGCGTCCGTGGCGGCGCTGGTGACGGGCGCTTGGCCACCCTCGTCTCCGTCCCCTCCACACTGCGGGGGCGGGGCGTCCTCGGCGCGAGGGGCCGAGTTTGGGGGCGGGGGGGGCGTGCCCGATGCGCCTACACCCCCGCTCGTGGTGCCACGGCGGCTGGTGCTACTGCAGAGCGCACCCGGGTGCCGTTCGGCAGCCGGTGGGGAGTGGCAGCGGGAGCGTGGGGGGGCGGGGGAGCCCCTGCGTCACGGTGCGCGCGTGCGGTGCGGCGCGAGCGGGTCGGGAGGATCCCGCGAGCGCACTTCCCGGTATGGGGGGGCGGGGGACGGATGCCGTGACGGTCGCGGGTGTTCCGCAGCACGCCGAGGTGCACCACGACCAGAGAGTACATAGGCAGAGTGGCGGTGGGCGCCGCGTCGACGACGCGCTGTGCGGGCAAGTGGGCTCCCTCTTCCCAAATCTACACGTCGGTTGCGACCAACCTATTGCTGTTCCCCGCCGTGTGCGCCCACCTCTATCCCCGCCACCGGCGAGCTGCTGTTTCGTTTCCCGCTCTTTCCATCCTCTCCCCTGCGGCGTGCCACCACCTCCACCTGCCCCGCGTCGTCGCCGCCATGCCGGTCATGCAGCTGAGCACGGGCGGCCACTACTTTATGATTAACTTCAGCGAGGACGGAGAGGAGCTGGTCGAGTCGCCCGACAAGGACTACAGTGTCCAGCTTAGCACCCTCGTCGAGGAAAAGATTGCGGATGACGACGCTTCCGACCCCGTCACAGACGTGTTCATCATTAGCCATGGCTACAAAACCGACAAACAAGGCGCAGTGCAGTCGTATTCCAACTGGATGAACGGGTATGTGCGGGAAAGCTGTTCTGTTTGTCTCTCCATTTGCGCCACGTCGCTCTCTGTTTTCCTGGCCTCCTGGTATCGGCCCGGTGGCCACCCGTGAGTCACCCATGCGCCCCGTCGCTGGTTGCTGCCGCTACGGCCAGACACTAACCACTCCCCAACTCCACTACGCCGCGCGCCGCCTCCCCTTCTCTCTATTGACGTCTTCAAAGCATGGTCGAGCAGCTGCAGAAAGAATCCTACTTTCACAAAACGCATGGCCACACGCGGATCCTCATCGTCGGCATTCACTGGCCGTCCTTCTTCACAGACGGACGGCCGTACGCGGCTGGGAAGCTCCTCCGCGACCTTTCCCTCGTGCAGCAGATCCTTGCGACGCTCCACTGGCCCGATTCGCCCGATGAGGTGCTCGGCGCCATCGACCGGACCATCAATGCCGTCGACTACACGCCGGTTGTCAAGAAGGATTTGATGTTCCTCATCGACCTCTGCGACGGCGATGAGGAGACCATCGACCTCAACGCCCTCCCCGAGGAGGAGCTCCTGCGGCTCGGTGAGTCCACGTTTGGGCAAATGCTCGACCAGCAGCAGGAGGGCAAAGAGATCACCGTGAAGAAGCCGTCTGCGGTGCCCGACCGCCCGTTGACGTTCAACGATGAGACGCAAGCGGCGGCCGCGGCGACCGCGTCGGAAGTCGCCCGGCGGCGTCGGGAGAAGCTGGGGCAAAAGCCACAGCCGCGGCGGGGCCCCCCCTTCTTTGGCCTCTTCCGCTCGCTCGGGAATTTGGCGCAGCACGCCCGCCGTGGCTTTGTCGAGGTGACCCGCAACGCGGAGCGGATGATCTTTGGCAAGTTTGAGCAGCGCGCCATCCTCATTGGCTCGACCGGCCTCCACGCGATGCTCACCAACTTTATGAAGGCCGCGGACCGGCGCGGGCCCACCGCCCCGCCGGTGCGATTCCACGCCGTCGGTCACAGCCTCGGCTGCCACGTCATGTCGGGGGCGGTGTGTGGGCCCCCCGGTGGGGTGTGCAGCCTCCCCCGCCGCATGCACACCCTCTGCCTCATCGAGCCTGCCGTCCACACTGACGCCATGACCGTTGGCCACAAGTACCACCGGTTGGTCGGGGCGGACCCACCCACCGCCGCCTCCCCAGTCGGCCGCGCCCTCGTCGCGGGCGCCTTGGTCATCACCACCAGCGAGACGGACATGGCACTGCACAACTACTCCATCTGGAACGGCCCTGCGATGGGCACTAAGGGTGCGGTGCTGAGCCCTCCCGCCAAGGCGCGGGCAGTGGACATGCGCCCCGCGGACGAGTCGTACGAATTGACGCCGGGCAGCGTCACCAACGTGAATGCGAGCAAGTACATTGCGCCAGAGGAAGACGCCTCGTTGGCCGAGCGGATGACCATCGGGTCCCACCTCAACATCTACGGCCCCGAGGTGTGCCACTTGGTGTGGTCCGCCGCGGCCGTGCCCGTAGACCCGAGCGAGGAGGCGTTGTAAACGCGGGGAGCGGGGGGGGTGTAGTTGAGGATTGAACGCGATAACGTGATGCGCGTGCGGCCTGTGACTTTTCCCATGCAGGATACTCTCGAAAGGATACCGCGCGCGTGGGCGGGACGGGCGCCCCCGCGTTTCCGCGGCCGACCCTGGTAGACCCATGCCAAGGACGTGCAGCAACAGAGCACGATGGGGCGGCCAAAGCCAAAAAGCTGACCGCCATTCGCACCTCCCACCGCGCTGCACTCGGAGCAGCCACTGACCATCCGCCACCTGTGCGTGACAGCTGCGGAAACGTATCCTACAGCAACAAGGCAGCCGCTGATTATCCGAATTTACCTGACCAACCAGCACTCAGCTCGTGAGCTGTTGCCAGCGCTTGATAGGGCTGTAGAGATGCTGACAGTGCACCGATCATGAGACTGTTTTCCTCACAAAGATCGTCACTGGAACACAGGGTGCCCGACAGAAGCAAAACAGTTTTCGTTCGGATGAGTCGATGACAATCTGCACCGCGGCAGCAACGCACCAGTCGCCACGGCCCGAGCGACCGGCAGACACGGCACGTGGTGCCGCCTCACCCCCCCCCCCCGGCGCTGGGACTCAAAACTTGGCGACCGCCGACAGGAAGCGGTCGACGCCTTTGCGGAGCAGGTCCACCTGTTGGCCCGGCGCGTGGCGAAGGATGAAGTCCTCTGCGAGCTTGATGATGTCCTCGTCAACGAGCACATGGCCCTTGGTCGGGTAGGAGCGCAAGGTGACGTTGTGGCCATAGCCACTGATGAGGCGCGCGGATTTCGCGGCAAAGGGGAAGGGAACTCGGTCGTCCAGCTCCCCCTGTCACTCGGGCGCAGAGACGAGCAAGGCACGAGGGGGGAAAAAAAGACAGAAATGCAGTTCAGAAGCGGGGTAGGCGTGAGCGTACAAACAAGACACAAAAGCCACACGAGTGCGACAAGGTGGTGGTGAACAAGGAACATCAAAAACGTGAGTACGGGATCCCACACGTGCGACCTGCCCCTTCTCGCTATGCGCAGCTGCCAGTGCCGTCCTATCAAGTTTGCAGCTACCAACGACCCAACAAGTGCTCCCCAGACCCCAACGCCCTGATTCCGCCCCCCCCCCCCCCCCCCAACGTACGTGCAGCATCAGGATGGGGGACTTGGCGTTGGCCGCGCTGACCGCCTCTGGATACCGCTGCCTCAGCGGCAGCCACCCGCTCAGCACGACGGTCCCCCCCACGCGCACCGGGCTGCGGAGGGCGTGCGTGAGGGCGACGGCCCCCCCCTGGCTAAAGCCGAGCACAAACACCCGCTCGGCGGGCACGCCGCGCGCCACCTCTGCGGCGACGAGCCCCGCCACCCGCCGCGACGCGGCGACAATGTTGGCCTCGTCCTCGGGCGCCGCCTCGGAGACGCCAAAGACGCGAAACCACGACGGCCGGCGGGCGCCCGACGCGGCGGCCGCCCGCACCGGCGCCGTCGGCAGCACCCACCGCACCGCGTTGAGGCGGAGGAGGGAGAGCGCGAGGGCGAGGTACGACCAGCTGTCCCCAGACCCGCCCGTGCCGTGGAGGACGACCACCGACGCGGCCGGCGACCGCACGAGGAGGGGGTGGAGGACCGCGCCGGCGCCGCCGGCGCCGTCGCCGGCGCCGCGTAGGCTGACGGGCAGCCGCCGGAGGGTGGGGGGGGGGAGCAACGCCGCCGGCGGCGCCCCGTCGGCGCCGCCAAGGTCAGGGGCGGCGCTGGCGCCGGCCACGTCCGCAAGGGCGGTGCCGGCCATGGCGGCGAGGCAGGCCGCCAAGACCAAGGCGGTCGTCGTCGCCGCCCGCCCCGCGGGGGGGGGGCCGCCCCCCCGCCACCGGTGTCGCAACGGCGGCAGCTGCTGAGCGCAGTCTGACGGGCGGGTGCACTCCTTGGTCGGGGCCGCCATGCCAGCGGGTGCTCGACGGGACCGCCTCAGCGCCGTCGACGCCCCGCGTCGGCCGTTGTGGAGGTCAGCGCCGGCGCCACCCGCCCCCCCCCGTCGGCCCCGCCGCTGTAGTCGACGGTGCGGCGGCGGGCACGGCGCGGATGGCGCTCGACGTCGCAACCGTCGGTGGAGCCGGCTGCCTCGGGCGAGAAGGAGAGATCGGCACGATCACCGTCGGCGCCGTTGCCGACATCGCGATCTGGTCGCTGACCGGGCCCACCTTTGCTGGTGCGGTCGCCGATCCGATCGAAGCGTGGCTGCGCTGTGGACCAACCGGCGCCAGGGACACGGTGGTAGCAGGTCGGGTGGTGGTGCGCGACGGAGCACTCGTGTCCGACCGTCTGGGTGAAATGCTCACCGCTCACGATCGCGTCGCTCGCAAGATCCAGCAACTCAACTGATGCGTTGCTCGTGGCCGACCTCAGAGCTCGCTGCACAGCTGTGACGAGGG
>ENA-ORXT01004674-ORXT01004674.1-marine-metagenome-genome-assembly--contig:-NODE-4674-length-13989-cov-7.386285_pt1 | contig 13989 bp, 14 predicted proteins | sample MGYA00237868_ERZ511482 | MGnify/ENA metagenome assembly ERZ511482 | reverse complement strand
TCTGACGGGGACTACTTCGGTAGTATAGTCAAGAGTCTATATGGGAATCCCCCACTTTAGTGGCGGGAGGTTCAAGTATTGGCGAGGGTCTTCTATTAATAGCCTGAGAGTTTCTAACCTGATTCATGAGAAGGCTTTTCAAAGTTTGACCGATTTACAAGAGTTTGAACCTGAAACCTACGAAAAAATAATCGCTCGCCTTGAGGGTACGGCTACAGCTGCAAGGTACGGCAAGGAAAAAAAAGTATTTCGGGCCATCCAACTGCCAACTGCCTATGCTAGCTGGCTGGAATATCGAGATTTCTTGCTGACTACCATTCCTAACGATTTGAAGAAAAGATTCTCTAAAAGATTTGCCAATCATGACATCGATGAAGATATTCAGCGGCAGCAGGTTAGGCAAATTTTGCTCAATGACTGGGAGAATAATATTGCGATCGTCAAAAAAGACAAGGTAGATTCTTCAGATAAATGGAAAGGTATCATTTGAATCAAGATAAACGCGATAAACTTTTACAAGCTGCTGATGCAATATGCGAGCAGTTGGCTGAACTATCAATTGATGAGCGAATAGACGCGATTAATAAAATTCGACGAAAAATTCATGAGGTTTCTCCTTTCAAAGACAATCCAGTTGATTTTGTCGAATGGGTGGAATCAGATTTGGTAGAGAAAAATGACTACAATCCCAATTTAGTCGCCTCTCCTGAGATGAGGGCTTTAAAAGATTCAATTGTCGAAGACGGATATACCCAGCCTATTGTTGGATGGATCACTGAGTCTAAAATTACGGTAGTTGATGGTTTTCATCGTAATCTTGTGGGTCGAGATAAGAAAGTTGCCAAGAAGCTTTTTAATCGTTTGCCGATTGCTAATATTCGCGGCGATCGCACGAATATTGAAGATAGAATAAAATCAACAGTCAGGCATAATCGAGCCAGGGGCAAACACCAGATTGAAGGTATGGCCACAATAGTTGCTAAATTGAAGGAGGGAGGAGTTTCCGATATTCAGATTGCCAAAGGACTAGGAATGGAAGGGGAGGAATTGCTGCGTTTGAAACAGCAGACGGGGCTTCCAGAGCTATTTCGAAATGCCAAGCACTCTAGAGCCTGGAAAAACAAAGGAGATTTCTCTCCCGATAAACTTTCTTGATTGCCATGAGGCGTTGAACACAAAAGAGCCGAGACAAATTGGGTGTACCGTGCAGAGTAAAAGCCAAAAGGCGTTGAATATGTTTGTAACTAACGGTGAGTACGATAGCGAAAGATATTTCACTGCAAGAGAGGGTGAGCAATGGGTGTGTCTATCAGGGGCTTGGAAGTTTTGGGAGTCAGCGATAAAAAGAGGCTATAGCTTAGAGTATCTGAAGAAAATATTGAAGCGTAATTAAAATCGGTGAGAAATAAGCATCTGTAGATGTTTTCTCTTCTGGATGCAAAACAATCGCTTAATCTATTTTCAGATATAAGGTATAGCTTGTTTGACATAAGTTTCACTACATAATTCCATCTGTGATTAGTACTGCGTGAAGCTTGTATAAGTTTGTAAATAATTAAAAAAGAAGAAAATAAACAAATGATTGTATTTTTACAAAGGCGCTTGTAAAATTGCCATAGAGCCTTTTAAAATGAAGGTGTTTACCTATTGCCTCACAAAAGCGGCATTAGCTGAAAGGTGTCGAACATAGCAGTAATTTTTATTGCTTTGTAGCCATAGAAGGCCCGCAAAGCGTATCTTAACGGAGGGTGTCAAAAGCCTAATCTATTAGATATAAAACTTTAAATATTGATTCAAAAAATAATGGAAGTTTATTTTTATTAAGGGTGCATCAGGTGTAAAAATACAAACTTTTATATGATTAGTTTTGTTTGACGTAATGTATTTTTCTTAAAGCGCACTTTTATAAACTCAAACAAATTGCTAAGTTGGCTAATTATTAGCATAATGAATACATCGTTGAAATAAAAAACATACTATGAGTTTTCTCTCAAATAGTATAGAAAATAGAGGGAAATGAAATTAGTTAAGTCAGTCAAATAGAGAATAGTTGGCAGTAAATAGATTGTTGATAAGTAAAAAAGGCTGAATCTAAAATCTTTATTTAGTTCAGATTCGCATCGCTATCAAATATTTAATATAAAATGCCTAACTTTTCAAAAGCTCCTGCGATAATAATTTAAGAATATAAGCAATTTATGATGCATATATGTGAAGAAAAACATCAACAATTACTTGCGAAGATGAGCAGTAGTCTTGATGAAAACAGAAATGAGCTAAAAAAATGGCAATTTAAACTATATAAAAATTATAATTTTTACGAATATAGTGATTATGACCTTCAATCCTTACATCGTACCCTGAGTTCAAATAACTTGGAAGCTGTTGATAATAGCATTATATCTGCAATATCTCCTGAAAAGAACTGTTTTCTAATTTTTATAAAAATCTTTGAAGGAGAACTTTTTTGGAATAAAGATCGACAAATGCTTTATCATCAATTTAATTATGGTATAGAACCAATTATTTTCGACCAGGATAATTGGAACACTCAAATATACAATAATGCTAGATTTTTCAAAAGACTAAATAGTCTGGGAGATATTCCGTCACGCATCTTGTTTATCTATCCAGCTTGGATTCGCATGTTGTCCAAAAAGCGGTTAAAGCGAGGAATATTACTATCTGAACCAGCCTATATAATCAATAATTTGCTAAAAAGAAATTGTCAAATAAATAAACGTACGCTAGAACAAAACAAACCACGTTTGCATGTAGGAAATGGAAAATTGGATAAGTAATTCAATAGTTTTTTAAAAAAAGCTTCAGTTTTTTTACATTTGACAATGATTATTATGTCCCCCGCAAATAATCTTACTCACGCAGATTTGTGAAAAACAAGGTCATAGCGTCTGTAATTTTATCGAAATTATTTCTTTCCAAGACGCTAATTTTCTAATCGAGAATGTATCTATTTTTAATCCTAACAATTGCATAGTAGTAGAACACTTCAAAAGCTATCACAAAGATAACTGAGCCTTTGTTATCAACGCCTTGCGGCAATAGAAGGTAGGACACAGCTGGTGTAGAGGAATCATGCCAGCTTCATCGACTTGATCGACGCCTTATGGCGATCGAAAGGATAACACTTTTTTTCGCGTTAAACCAACCATTATCCGATAAGTGATCAACGCCTGATGGCAATAAAAGGGATAATACGGCAGTTAATAACCACTACTGTATTTTCATTCCACCTTGAACGCTTTTATGACTTTTTTTGAATTTCATTTAACTGTTGTTTGACTAAAATTTCTACCATTTGAGAAAAAGAGCGAGATTCTTGCTTTGCCATCTTTTGTACCGTGATTATCGTCTCAGTGGATAGGGTCACAGATTTTTTTTCTTTATTAGCCATTAGCTCGACAAATGTTCCACAATCAAATTTTCTATTTGTTTTGCTAGAGACAGACCGTTAGCTCTAGCAATGGGATTGACTAATTCTATAATTTCAGATGGTAGAGATATTTTTTGAAACTTAACTTTTTTGCTGGTCGGGTCAGGCTGACCCGACGCTATTTTTTCAAGCTTGAATTCCTTAATTGCCTCTTTAAAAGCTTGGTTCTTGGCTTTATCAGTTTTTTGAACAGCAACCTTCTCAATTATTCTTTGAGCCTTATTAGGATCTTTTTGGGCTATTGTTTTGAGAGTCTTGACAATCGCCCTTGGAGTAGTGGCAGCATCAAGGAAAGTTTGAGCAGAGGGAATTATCTTGACTATTTCCTCTACGTCAAGAGCATAGCTAGCAGCTCTTTTAACGGTACTTTCACTAGTTTTACATTCATCTGCCACTTCTTTTCTTGTGGTCGGGTCAGCCTGACCCGAGTTAGCTAATTTGGCTCTATTCCAAATTTCACCAATTAAGCGGATTCTGACGTTTTCGCTAATGTTTCTTCGTCCGAGTTGAATGCGTAGCATGGTATCTTTGATATCCTGCTCGTCTCGAAACTTTCTGCTAATTATCCAGATAGAATCGGAGTTTAACTCTTGCAAAGCAGTAAAACGTCCGTGACCGTCTACGAGAACGTAGTCATCACTACCAATTTTAGTGACTATGACTGGAGTATTTTGTCCTTCGTCTTCCAAACTTTCTAATAGCAACCAATCTTCTTCTTTAGTCCTGGGAGGAATTAAATTTTTAATCCAATCGAGAACAACTATTTTATCTAAGTTTATTAACCTACCTTTTCCCTTAGCTGTGTTGTCAGTTGGCATTATCAAACTCACGATCGACCTCCAGTAAACTCTTTAAATATCTGTGTATAAAGTTTGGCAATATCCTTGTTTTCACTAGAATCGAATACAGTTTGTCTGTTGCTCGCTAGCTTCATTAGTCTCTGAGTTTGTGGAACTTCAACCGAACTAAATTCGATGCCATCGTAATTGACAAACATTTCCCTAGTTTCTTGAGCTAGAGTCGTATTTTTAACAACCTTATTCAAAAGGACTGTGGCAGATATTTCTTTTGCCGTTCTTCGCCTGGCTCGAATTACTTGCTTGATTGTTGACACAGTTGAAGTGATATCTAGAGGAGATGGGGCTAACGGAATTAAGGTACGATTGCTCAAACTTAAGACAATTTTCATTAGTTCTTCCGAACTACCAGCTACGTCAACAATAACTGCGTCGTGAGTCTGTTCTAATTCTAGGATCGCGTCTTCAATATCATCAGGATTAGTACTTTTGAAAATAGTAACGTCTTCCAAATTACTGACTAGATTAATCCAGGCACTTATAGTTTGTTGTCCATCGCAGTCAACAACTGCGGTCTTAATTTTTTTGTTGTGTAAGTAAGCTGCTAAGTGAATGGCGGTAGTGCTTTTGCCACTCCCTCCTTTAATGTTGCAGATAGAAAAAACTGTCATACTGTTTTATTAGTCCTACTAAGTAGGATTTAGTAGCTAAAAATACTACCAAATCTTATTTGAAATTGAAAATAATTGCCACTGCAAAATCGCAGAATTTGTTCTTTATCGCTTGGAATTAATTTGGATACCATAAGCGAGCAGGTGGGAAAGGTCGAAAGTCCATTGGTGAGAGCTTCTTTCCTCCCAAGTATTCCAAACTGACTCAAGATAATTATCGGTTTCATCGCTGTTCCAACCATTAACTTTGGTCAGATGAGCTTCAGCTTCATCGGCATGACCCTGTAATCCAGCTAGACCAATATGCTTAACTCGATGGCAGCTTGGACAGAGAGAAGTGAGTCCTAGAAGGGTTTGAAGATGATTGATATCGTCATAGTGCCAAATTTCATGGCATTCTACAGGCCACTTATTGCCACGACCACCGCAGATTTCACAGTGATAATTAGCTTTTTTGTAAGTAGATTTTCTCAAAGAGTCCCAAGTTTTTTTGGGAACATGGTCTCTGACGTTGGAAAACCAACAGGTAGAAGGGACTAACTCGACCGAAAGTAATTTAACGGGAAGGAAGTTATCTGGAAAATCAATGCTGTGTAAGCAGAGTCTTTCTTGAAGGAATTCGGCTTCCTGACGAATGAAAAAGCCATTTGATTTAAATTTTTGAGCAAAGAAAAGCAATTGCTTTTCTTTGCTCTACATCCCGTCGATAAAGTTTTCTAAGCGGAGCGAGAATTTGCTCTTGAGTCAAATTGTTGAAGCCAGAAACGGTTGATTCATGCATTTTTGTTCTGATGAGGGTATTGAGGAGATTGAAGAAGCTTGAGTTGAGATTGCAGTTTGATGTTCTGCAGTTGAAGAACAGTAAAATCTTTTTTCAGCTGTTTGTGTCGTGATGCGAGAACCGAAAAATCCTCAAAATAAGTGAGAGCTATCTCGGCAGCGTTTTCAGGATGATCCCGAAGATAGCGTTTGAGACGTTCGGCAAAAAATTCGAGATACATAGACCGATCCATCAAATATTCCTCTGAAGGTTTTTATAAGGCGACCATAACAGAATTAGATTGTTTATCAGCAAAAGAGGTTTTAGGCTGAAGTGGAGCTTACACCACTTCAGCCTAAACAAAATCACAGAATAATTTTCGCCGTGGTTTTTTCGCCTATCTTGCCACCTTCGGATACTTGAAAAACTTCAACCTCATTGCCATCTTCTTTAAAAATAAGTCCGCAGTTTTTGATATCTTCCAATTTTAGATTTTGAGTCTTGCTCAAAATGGCTTTAATACTTCCCAAGGAAATTTCGGGAGTCAGGCTATTGGTCAGTTCCGCCTTCAGTTCTCTTATTGAATTTTCATAGTTGTATTCGCTACACCCATTTTCACCGTCATTAATAAAACCAGCCCATCCGTATTTTTCCAAACCTTGATGGGGAGTTTTACAGCCGATCCAGAAGCATTCACCAGAAGGTAGCTCATAGTTGTTCGGATAATCTAGGGCGTAAACGTCTTGCTCAAGAGCCTTCCAGACTAAGCTGTTGCAGTCGGTGTTGTCACCTATCTCCGAAGAGGGAGCGATTGCCAAGTGACCTCGTTCGACAAAATCTATGTGCCAATTTTTAGACCCTTCTATTTCACTGCCAGGATGCCAAACTATTGTGTGTTCGGGTCGAGGCAATAGACTTTCGTTACCTGAAGTCAAAAAATAAATTGGTTCGTGAACACTATTAACAAAAGAAGAAAGACCATAATCGTATCTTTCCAAATCTTTTAAGTTTGTGGTCACAAAAACCGTAGGATTAACAATTAAAGGGTTATCTTTGTAAGCAAGAATTTCTGCATCTTCAAGCATACATGGGTCTGCCTCGTCGCCAGCAGTATAAGATTTGTACCGTTCCACTACAATCCAAGGACAGAAAGAAGTCGTGGTGTACATATCTGCTATTTTCCTGTATTGAGAAACGTTGGCGCAGGTTATTTTCTCATTCAAGATATCAGCAGAAAATATTTCACTCAACTTTTTGACAATGTAGTCGATAAAATCTTTTAATTTTTCATCCTTGATTATTGACCGCCGAATTGGAGCTAGTGGATTTAGTGGAGTTCCGCTAGTGACTTCGTAAAAGATATCAAACCCAGTTTTGACATCTTGTGTTATTAGTTGCCCGTACCAATTCACGGTTAAGGTTTTAATAGAAGAATCGAAAACCTCGTAACTTAATCTAGAATTAAATATTGTAAGTTTGTTGCCAAGGTATTCCGTAGCCAACAAGATGTCTTCGTTCTTCTTCAAGCTGCATCTATTATCCAAAAGTTCGTGATTGAAAAATATCTGCATATTCATAAGATAATAGCCAGAATACACATTTTTCTCTCGGTAATAGTGTTTCTCAGAGTTCAGACATTTGCAAAGATCTTTGTAAAATTTTTGATTTACCTGCAACCTGATTTCAATGCCGTCAATCCATTGACCTCTAAGCTTTGGGGGTTCTAATTTTGAAAGGGCGTAAACATCGTCTTCCCACCATTTTTTGACATCAAGTTCGACTTGATAATCTCTAGTCGCGATAAATATGAAATTTACTCCTTCGTTAGCCAATAAGCTCAAAAACCCAACCCCCATCGGGTCTTGTTTTGCCACTTCTTCTGCGGAATATTCGGAGCTACCCAAGGATAATAGAGATGCGATTGATTTAATTCCACTTCCATTATCTCTGTAGACAATTTCGCAATTATTTTCGATACTCGATGGTTCAGTGGTTTCAATTTCTACCTGTCTCGCTCCAGCTCTTTGGCTATTTTGGAGTAATTCGCTTAAAATCGTTTCTAAAGAACCAGTGAAAAAACGCTTAAAAGTCTTTCTGATATTGGAATTGATTAATTTGCTAGTCATCTTTTGTACCTGAAGAATTAAGTAAATTGTTGTAGAGGGGACAGGAAATTGCAATTGCGATTTCCTGCAAATTAGTCATCGGTGGCTAAAAAACGAGTTCTTCAAATGCTTCAGCTTTATCCAAATCATCAGCAGGAGCTAAGGGAGCTAAGTCGTCTTGGTACTTAGAGGGAAAATCCTTGTGTTCTTCCCAAGCATCCAAAATAATTTTGCCTGTGTCAGACTTCCCATCAATAACCAAATCAGTGAGAGGTTTTTGCTCTAATTGCACCTGTCTCTCATGTCTAACGACAGTTTTGGCTTCATCAGGAGTAAGGCGACTAGAAGGATAGATATAAGGAGATTTTCCTTCGCTTTTATGAATGCCTAATTCAGCATCAAAAACAGTCAGAGAGTGAGCGCGATTACTTAGTTGCTGTTGACGCTCACCGTTGAGAGCAAAGAAAGCAGTCTCAACTTCCCTTCTAAATTCTTTGAGTTCGCCACCGAAAGCAGCGCCGACCCCAGCGTTCATGCCTAGCTTAATAGGTTGAGAATGAAGCAGTTCATTTTCGTCGTTGAGGAAAAAGAGCAGTTGACGAGTTCTAAGACGATAGTTTTTACGATCGCTTTGGGCTAATTCGCCGTGAGAGGTTAATTGCCCTGACTTATAAGCTAAACCGCAATATTTCCATCCGTTTTCGGCTTTAGATTGGACTTCGATATTAGAGCGATGGAGATTGACAATTCTGATTTTCTTGGCTAAAAAACCGTCAACATGTCGAGGATTGGGAGTATCTTCACCGAAAGTTAATCTGGTTGGTGTCCAATCTTCGTTGATATTAAAGTTAGCCAATTCTGCCTGTTCTGCGGGTATAAACCAACCCCAAGAAGGGTTAAGTTTCTCGATTTGAGATAAAGCCAAGTTGGGCGGGTTCTGTATCTGGCAGTAGGGGATCTGAGTAGAAGAAACGATTTCTGTCTCGAATTGGTCTAGTATCGCGCTATTTTTCATTTTTTTAATGTGATGATTTCGGTTGATGAAGAGGAAGACGATCGCTTTACGAATAGCGATCGGGTTTTGGCTAATTAGAAAATGTCTTTAGCAGAGACGTTAAAAGACATTCGGGCATCACAAATTTCATCTCCAAAGACCCAGAATGATTCTCCTTTGAAACCAGGAAGTTTGAAATAGTAGCCAGGATATCCAAAAGAAGGGGAATTAGAGTCTCGATCCCGATTATGTCTGCGCTCAAGAATTTGGAAAACAGCCCATTCGGAATGATGCTCGTTAGAATCAATGACCTTAACTTTATCTCCTACTTGATATTCAGAATGAGGCAAATCGTGTTCAGATTCTTGATTCTCAGAAGTCATAACAGGAGTAGTTTCCAGCTCATGTTCTCCTGGTGAAACCAAAGCAGACTGTTCTTTCCATAAAGTTTGGATGCCATTAGATATTCTGTATTTCCAACTTGGTTCGGCTAAAAGTTTGCCTGATGGAGTTTTGGTTTCAACTAATTCCAAGGCGATAACCTTAAACGAAGGGAAGGGGAATGAACCTTTAACTTCAACTTCACTGCCAAAGACGAATAAAGGATGAGGATAATGAAATTGATTTTCGTCTTGATGGATTTCAGGAGCGAACTCTATAGTGATTAATGTGCGTTCCTGACCAGAGAGTAATGCTACTGGTTCAGTCGCTAAGTACGTCATAATTGTAGATACCTTGATTTGATTGATTAGGGTTTAAGAGAGCAGATACTTTCGACGGTTAGCTGCTCTCTATTTTTCTGCTTTAAATTCGTCTGTACGGTAAATTCTGTTTCAAATGAAGACTGAAGATTAGTTTTTACCTTACAATTACAAGTTAGCTTGTAATCAAAATCTTGTCAAGTCAACTTGTAATAGTCAATTTATACAAGTTTGTGTATTTTTAATTATAATGGAGATGCAATTGGGTCTAGGAAAAAAAATTATGAACTTGAGAATGAGACTGAATCTGACTCAGAGGCAGGTAGCAACGGCTCTTGGAATTACGGATCAAACTGTCTCTAATTGGGAACAAGAAATTCACCAACCAAAACTTACTCCTGCTCAAACTTTAGCTTTGTGCAAAATTTTAAAATGTTCTTTGGAAGAATTAGTTGCAGATACTTCTAATTAAAATTCAAATCTAGTCACTTAAACAGCAAAAAGCGATCGCTATTCTTTCGACGGAGTGCGATCGCTTTATATAAACCAATATCCCTGTAAAGGAATAATCAATTATGTATATTTTACGAGGCGCAGTGAAAAACTGCACCCCTGTCTCATCACAAACATTGGAAAACCGCTTAAATACAGTTGGAGGTGCATTATGATTGGATTTATTGCGCCATTCCAAATACTAGACCATTTAGACCGTCTCAATGTAGTTAAAGAAAGCGCCCAAGAGTACCACTGCACCTGCCCTGTGTGCGGAGATGGCGGATTTAAAATAGAGAAGAAAAGCGGAAAATATCAGGGTTTCAAGTGCGATTGTGATGTCAAGGATATTCGAGAATCAATACGCCCCTGGAGCGAAGTAAAAGGAAATAAAACTCCTGAGTCAAAGAAAAAATTAAGATTAGCCAGACTAGAGAAAGTAAGCGATCGCCCAGAAGCGCAATCAGGCAAGATACCTGCTTGGCTAGTCAAACAAGGAATACCCGCAGAAGCAGTAGAAACCCGTTACTGGTACTCCAAAACTCAATGGGTGAGCCGTTTTGAGTGGACAACCTCTAAAGGAAAAGAGAAGACTATCCGACAGGGACATACTAAATCTAACGGGCTTATTCAATGGAAAAAGGGGGCAAAGGAATGGAGACCCTATAAACTCTCTGAAGCCCTCAACCAATGCCAAAACAAGTGGATTTTAGGTGTTGAAGGAGAAGCTTGTGTTGAAACAGCCAGAGGAATTGGCTTATCAGCAATTACGTGGCAGGGTTCTAACTGGGACAAGAAAAATATAACCTCAGACTTAACAAAACTTAAACAAGCAGGAGCAGCGGGATTAGTTTATTTTCCTGATTTTGATGAGACGGGAGAAAAAAAGGCAGAGTTAGTTAAATCAGCTTGTGAATCTGTTGGTTTTCCTTGTTTGATTTTGTCTCCTGAAGAAGTTTGGAGTGAAATGCCACCCAAGGGAGATATAACAGATTGGGTTAATTCCCGTTCTCAAGTTAGTACTAATTCATTAGTAAAACAATTAGAAAAAGCGATCGCCTTAGCATTTTCAAGAGAGGAACAAGAAAGGCTAAAAACAGAAGAAGAGGAAAAATTAGCGTCTTTTCCTTCTTGGTCACAATCAGATATAGCAGATTGGCTGGCAGAAAAATATAAAGGGCGGTTAGCCTGGAACACCGATTTACAAGAATGGTATCGCTATGGCTTAGTCACCAAAGGAATTTGGGGCAAAGGCTCACAAGAAAGAATCGGTAAATTGGTCAAATCAGAGTTAAAAGCGATCGCTTATGAAATAGGGAGAGCCAGTAAAAAGAAACCGAACTACACCATCAGTTTTGTTAACGGAGTAACAGCATTACTCAAACTAGATTTAGAAGTAGACAAGTGGAATGAAGCAGAGGGGCTATTACCGTTGTTAAACGGAGTCCTAGACCTGGAGACAAGGAAGCTGTTACCCCACAGCCCAGATAACCGCTTAACGTGGTGCTTGCCATATCAATACAACATCCTCGCCACTTGTGAGCCAATTCAAGATTGGTTGCTAGAAATGTGCAATGGCGATCGCGCCTTGGTCCAGCTAATGAGAGCTTATCTGTTGGGCATAGTAACAGGTCGTACTGACTGGCAAAAGTACCTGGAATTAGTAGGAGCAGGGTCGACAGGTAAAAGTACGTTCACTCGTTTGGCTATGGCACTAGTAGGACAAGAAAATGTTCACACCACCACCCTCAAGAAACTAGAAAAAGAGAGGTTTGAGACAGCTTCTATTGCTGGTAAACGTTTGGTGTTAATCAACGATTCCGAGAGGTACGCGGGAGAGGTAGGCAAGCTGAAAAACCTGACAGGACAAGACAGTTTGCCCTATGAAGTCAAGTTCAAGCAGTCGAAAGGTGGGTTTACACCTACAGCAATGGTAATGGTGACAACAAACGAAGTCATCCAAAGTTGTGACTATACATCGGGGTTAGCCAGAAGGAGGATCTCAATTCCGATGTCGAATCAAATAAAAGGCGATCGCCAGAAAAATCTAATCGAACATAAGAATGGTGCGATGTACGGTGAGTTCTTGGCGTATATCCCAGGATTGCTCAATTGGGTGCTGGACATGGATGAAAAGAAAGCCACATCAATTGTTAAGGATTATGAAGTTAATGTACCTTCACTGTTGGCAATGAAAGCAAGGACGTTGGTTGAGACAAATCCGATTGCTGATTGGTTAGACACCTGTATCGTTTACTCATCCTCGGCACAAACGAACGTGGGGGTGGCGAAGAGAGATAAAGATAGTAATTCATCAACTTGGTATTTAAACGCCGAGAAATGGCTTTATCCGAACTATTGTGAGTATTGCCACAACAGCGGTACTCGTCCAGTCAGCCTACGCAGATTTGTGACTTTGCTATCTGATTTGGGCAAAAACCAATTGGGTTTAGACATTAGGAAAGAACGCGATCGCTTTGGGTCATATTTTGTCGGTCTGAAGATTCGGGATGTTAATGACGATGAACCACCATTGATTACTGGTAACACATCAGTAGTAATAGACACTAAGCCAAAAGTCAGTAGTACGAATGTGATAAATAAACTTTGGACGATGGTGATGGAGAAGGTGACGGATGTGATGGATAAAGTGATAGATGAAAGCATTGCTAGTGATGAATGTGACGACTGTGACGGCAAAAATAAAAAGTCTCCAGAATTAGAAAATAATGAAAAAAGTGAGACTAGGTGTAATATGCTAAAAGAGGGGCAAAAGAAGAAAACGGAAATATTAGAAGAGTTTTTCATAATGCCGTCATATGCGGAGCGGTATCCTTTAGGGCAGTCGTCACCCGAAAAGGCTCAAAGTCATGATGGGCATAATATTACGGATACTCAGCTTGCCATCACAGTAGGAGATAAAGTGACGGTAGAAGATTGCCCAGCTTATTGGTCTTGGGCGAGTCCCTTTACGGTAGAAGAGATTGATGGTGAAATGGCAAAGTTAGAGATGGTGGGCGATTTGGTGTCAATAGAAAAGTTATCTAGATGCAACCATACAAGCTCAAATTGATATGAAAACTTGGGAAAATGTAGAAAAAGCTTTTATTAATACAGGAATTAAATATCAGCAAAAAGAGTGGATATTCCTTTGCGAAGTAGAGTCAGGTCTGTTTTACTATTCCCCTCAGTCGGGAAAATGGAAGGTGAAACAAACAAGAGTATGGAAATCAAGTGATTCAGTAGAAGATTTCATTCGCCAAGCATTAGAGCATATTCAAACACCAAAAGAAACCAAGAAATCGTCAAAATCCAAACAGGCAAAAAATCAAAAGAAAAACAAGTCAGAGAAAAAAGCGACAAAAACTAAAACTTCAAGTTCAAAAAAGAAACGAAATTATCAAGATTTAAAAGATGAAGTTCGTCGAGAATTTTTGGAACTATTTGATGAGAAAATCAGAATTTGTAATGAATGTAATTACAAACGAGCCTGGGTTTGGAAAGTGTTACTAGATAAATATCTTTTAACACCAAAAGAAATATGCTGGTTATGTGTTGTTTTCGACTATTCTCCAGGGTGGGCATTTCACCAGACAAGAGAGCAGCATCCCTCAGTAGGCTATAGGCAAATTTGGGCTTCAATACAAGAGAACAAAAGAGAATGGCGAAGGTATTTTGAAGGGAGGTGGCAGTTTTCTTCAAGAAATGGAGAGCGACAAAAACAGCACGATAAACAGCAAAAAAGGGCTGGCAATAATTCTTGGTCAACTCAAGGAGCTAGTCAGAGCCAAAGATATCAGAGTTATCTCGATATTTTGCGATTAGGGTGTCCTTTCACCAGACAAGAATTAAAGATAGCCTACAGAAAAAAGGCATTAGAAACGCATCCAGACACGGGAGGAACTACAGAAGCTTTCACCCAAGTACATCTTGCTTTTGAGGTACTTGAGCCATTGGCAAGTTATTAAACCTTTGAAGGAGGAAAAATTTGATGATAAATTCTGTTCCAAGTACT
>ENA-ORXT01004673-ORXT01004673.1-marine-metagenome-genome-assembly--contig:-NODE-4673-length-13990-cov-30.992381_pt1 | contig 13990 bp, 10 predicted proteins | sample MGYA00237868_ERZ511482 | MGnify/ENA metagenome assembly ERZ511482 | reverse complement strand
GGGCAAGTTATTTATTTTCTTTCACTAAGTGAAACATATAAGAAAAAGAACAATTCAGACGGGTAGATTATTTTTTTTGTCTTCCCTAACTGCATACATTAACGAATGCTTGAATACAAAATAGCACATTCACTTATTAGAAAATAAAGCATGAAAAAAATATATGTTGTAATAGTTTTGTTGTCCTTTCTAACTATCAACGAGACTTATGGAAGTATCAATGTGAGTGCTACTACAAGTTCGCCCGATACCATTTTTCCCGTTCCGATAACACTTATTGAAGATGAAACGCGATTGATATGCCCTGATTTGACGGGATTTTTGCCGCCTCTCGTTGTTACCAATCTCGCATGTGAAGACCTGCAATTTGGTACGGTAGGCAGCATTAGCGGAGGCGACGAATGCATCGTTTACACCTCTGGGTTTGTACAGGGGCTGGATACACTTTGCCTTGAAGTTTGCGATGACAATACGTGTGAAACCTTCATTTTTACGATAAACGTCAACCCCAACCTACCAACCGCCAACGACGACATAGTGACCATCGAAAGAAACGAAAATATACTCATACCTATACTGGACAACGACGATGCCAATGTACCACCAACGGTAGGCATTATCGGATTTCCGACCAATGGGACGGCGCAAGTCGTCAGTATTATTGGTGGTGCGAGTGGGATTGCTTACACGCCCGACCAAGATTTTTGTGGCACAGATTCGCTACGCTATCAAATATGTATAGGCACTTCCTTATGCGATGATGCACTGGTAATTATCGAAATGACCGGTTGCGACATCTATGCACCCACAACGGTTTACAACGGTTTTTCTCCAAATAACGATGGTATCAACGATTTATTTGTCGTAGAAGGCTTAGAAGATACCAACGAAGAACAAATCTCCATTTTCAATCGTTGGGGCAACCTCGTTTTTTATGTAAAAGATTATCAAAATAATTGGGACGGCACATGGAATGGCGAAGACCTACCCGATGGAACGTATTTTTACGTGATTCAAGTCAGCGGAGATGTGTACGAAGGATTTATTCAATTGCAACGATAGGCAGAGAGGTGAGACAAGAGAAAAAAAGTTATTATTTACTCGTTACTTACCTCCAATTAACCAATTACCAACATGAAAAGAATAATAATTGTAGCAACGATACTGCTTTTCAGCTTACAGGGAATCGCACAGCAAGATCCGATGTTGACGCAGTACATGTTCAACACACTCTCTTACAATCCTGCCTATGCCGGCAGTCGTGATGGGATGAGTATCAGCATATTGCACCGCGACCAATGGTTGGGCTTCAACGATAATGAAGGCAAACCCGTCACGCAGATTTTCTCCATGCACACGCCTGTGCGTAGCGACCGCGTAGGTTTTGGACTGACGGTTTCGCGCGATGTCATTGGTGTCACCCAACAAACCGGATTGCAAGCCCAATACGCCTACCGCATACCCACAGGCAAGGGGCATCTCGCACTTGGTTTGCAAGGCGGTATGTATAATTGGCGAGCCGACTTTTCGACAGATAATAGCGGTCTGACCATCCAAACGCCCAATGACCCGGCATTCACAGCCGATGATCAAAACATACGCAACCTACTGATACCCAACTTCGGTGCAGGACTATATTTCTCAACGCCATCCTTCTATTTTGGCTTTTCTGTACCGCATATTTTGGGCAGTGATTTGAGACGTGAGGGCATCGACCCCAACTCCTCCAACCTCTTCGCACGGCAGTATCGTCACTATTATGCAATGGGTGGTTTAGTCGTCAAATTGAGCGAAACAGTAGATTTCAAACCCTCATTTTTGATAAAAAACGTGGGCTTATTCACCGAATTTAGAGAAGACGCCAACGAAGGCAGCAAAGGCGTTTCTGCACCCACCGAATTTGATATTGATGCCTCCTTACTCTTCAATGAAACCCTTTGGTTAGGTGTTTCATTTCGCTCGGCTTTCGAAGGCTTTGGCGATATAAGTTCCTATGATTCAGTGGATATATGGGCTTCATTATTGTTTGGAAATGGCTTACGCATCGGCGTAGCCTACGATTTTCCATTGACAGAAATTCGTCAAGTCGCTTCCGGTTCATACGAAGTTATGATTGGTTTTGATTTGAATTATGATAAAGATAAAATAGTGACTCCGAGGTATTTTTGACGAGTTGATGAATTGGCGAATTATTAAGTTGTCGAACAAACGATAACTCAATAACTCATCAATTCAATAACACAATAATTCGTCAAGACAACACCCCATCAACTCATCAACGCAACAACACGTCAACTCGTTATAATGAAATTCAGAATAATAATCACACTAATAATCTGCTGCCTATCTATCGGCAATACCGAAGCGCAGCAACGAAAACTCAAAAAAGCGGACAAATACTATAAATCGCTCAATTACCAAAAAGCCATTGCGTATTATCTGGACGTATTGGACAAGCGCGATTTGTCTTCCGCTAAAATAAAACTGGCAGAAAGCTACCGCAAAGTCGGCAACATGAATGAAACCGCATTTTGGTACGGTCAAGTCGTTCGTTTGCCCGAAGTGAAACCTTTGCACAAACTCTACTACGCCCAAGCCTTGCAAGGCACAGGCAAGTGCGAGCAAGCAGACCGCTGGTTCAAAGAATACGCTGCCGAAGTCCCTTCTGACCAACGCGGTCAGTTGCTTGTCAACGCTTGCGAACCGGCTACCGTCAATCAATTCAAATCCGTAGGATCGAGTTACTACCGCACTCAGCAGGTAGAAGATGTCAATACAGGATTGGATGATTTCGGAGCGTCTTTCTTCCGCGAAGGCATCGTGTTTACTTCCGAACGTGATAGAGGTGCCGCCGTCCGCCGCATTCATACGTGGACAGGCAACCCATTTTTAGAATTATATTATAGCGAAATAAAGCAAGAAAACGATGGATTCACCTTTGGTAACCCCGTCAAATATTCTTCCAAAATAAATACAAAATACCACGACGGTCCGGTTACCTTCAATCAGGCACAAGACCGTATTTATTTCACCCGAAATAATATTGAAAACAATAAAGCAGGACGCGATGGCAACGGAATTATACGCCTTAAAATCTATACGGCACGCCTCGAAAATAATGAATGGAAGAACATCAAAGGCATGTCATTCAACAGTGAAGAATACTCCGTAGCCCACCCGACAGTAACGCCGGACGGCAACACCATGTACTTTACTTCTGATATGCCCGGCGGCGTGGGCGGCATGGATTTGTATATGAGTATGCTCGACAACGGACGTTGGGGACCAGCTATCAATATGAACGCTTACGTACTCGGCATCAACACCGAAGGGGACGAAATATTTCCTTTTGTGCACGATGATGGTACGCTCTATTTCGCATCAAATGGGCATGCAGGAATGGGTGGATTAGATATTTTTTATTCAAAAAACACCGAAGGTTCTTGGTCGCCAGTACAAAATATCGGCTCACCTATCAATAGCTATTCCGACGATTTCAGCCTTACGTATAGCGCAGATAAAAGCGTTGGTTTTTTCTCATCTAATAGAAAAGGTGGCAACGGAAACGACGACCTATATATGTTTGAGCGTGAAGCAGTGGATGTAGAAGTATTGGTTTACGACAAAAACACAGGCGAACCCATCGAAACTGCCAGTGTAGAAATGAACTGCAACGAACGCCAATTTACAACAGGTAGCGATGGACGTATTTTTTTCGAAATGCCTGTCGATAGAACCTGTCGTATCGAAGCCGACAAAGACGATTATGCGGCTAATTCTGCTGCGGCTTCCACCAAAACAAGCAAAAGCGGCGAGAAAGTACTCGTTAGTATCGGATTGGATAGACCCCTTGAATTTCAGTTAGCTGGAACGGTGAGAGACTCTGATGGGCAGACATTGAGCAAAGCAGATTTGACGATAACCAACGACTGCGGCGAACCCGTAGATGTATTGCAAGCGGACGTTTCCGGACAGTTTGCCTTTGACCTCATGCCTGGCTGTTGCTACCTCATCAAAGCCGAAAAAGGCGGCTACCTCGTCAGCACAGAAAACGTCTGCACACGCGGTAGAACGGCTTCAAAAACCATCACTACAAAGGTTACATTAAAAGCAGTACCTTCCGAAGCAGAGCAAACAGTCGTTGTAGAAACTGTACCGGGTACGACTACGACTGCACCATCTTTCCCGACACCTCCGGCGCGTCCTTTGGGCTTCCCGACTTTATACCACGATTTCAACAAAGCACCCGTACAAGAATTGTATCAGGACGAACTCAAAATAATTTACGACCTCATGGCAGTCAATCCGTCTGTCATCATCGAGATAGCCTCGCATACAGATGCCCGCGGACCAGCGAGTTATAACCAAAAACTTTCTGCACGTCGTGCCAGCGAAGTTGTTGATTATCTCAAAGGCAAAGGCTTAGACGAAAGCCGCTTCAATGCCACAGGTTACGGCGAATCACAAATCGTCAACGGCTGCATAGACGGCGCAAAATGTAGCGAAGAGCAGCACCAAGAAAACCGCCGCACTGAAGTACGTGTAGTAGGCAGTTCGAATTAGAAAAACCGTACAGGCGATTTCAATCGCCATGTTTGTTTAGAATATTTAAAGGACAAAATCGGTATCGATTTTGTCCTTTTTCGTAACACAGGCTTCCAGCCTGAATCGCGCTATATCGACACGTTATTTCGATAAAACAGGGCGAACTAACTCGGTGCAGGCTGGAAGCCTGTGTTACTTTATAATAAAGATGTTGCTTGCAACATCCCGAAACTTGAACTTGAACTTGAACTTAATTCGGTGTACGATATACAAAAAATAGCAAAAATCATCTCCGCCACCTTCTTAAATGAGGCGGCACAACCTGCGAATATCACCCAACTACTCTTTGATAGTCGCAAGGTATCTATGCCGCATGGTTCGCTGTTTTTTGCGATAAAAGGAACGCGACACGATGGACATGATTACATAGAAAATGCTTATGAAAAAGGAGTTAGGAATTTTGTGGTCAGTGTACTACCCCTCCCGATAGCTATCGGGACTAAAGGGGAGTTCACGCTCAAGGCATCGAATATATGGGCAGACTCCCCCTCAAGGGCAGGGGGTGATAAAGAGCAAAACTCCCCTTCAAAGACAGGGGATAAATGGAATGATGCCAATTTTCTATTAGTCAAAAATCCACTCCAAGCCCTCCAAACCTTAGCCCAATACCACCGCCAACAATTCGACCTCTCCACCATCGCCATCACAGGCAGCAATGGCAAAACCATCATAAAAGAATGGCTCTACGAATTGCTCCGCGAGGAGCATAGCATCGTCCGCAGTCCCAAAAGCTATAATTCGCAAATAGGCGTGCCGCTTTCCGTTTGGCAAATCAATGAGACACATGATTTGAGTATATTTGAAGCAGGGATTTCGCAAGTGGGCGAGATGGAAAAACTAGCAAATATCATTCAACCCGACATCGGACTACTCACCAATATCGGCGAGGCACACAGCGAAGGTTTTTCGAGTATCGAAGAAAAACTAAAAGAGAAACTACAGTTGTTTTTTTCTTGTAAAACAATGATTTATCGAAACGATAATGAATTGATAAACAGAGTCGTAGGTGAAGCGACAACAAAGATAGCCGACACTTCAAAAGTGCCTGCTATCTATACGTGGGGAAGAAATGAAAGTGCTGATTTGTGTATAAAAAAAATAGAAAAAAAGCGCAGTAGCACGGTACTTCATGCGAATTTTAAAGAAAAAAATATTGAGATAGAAGTCCCCTTCACCGACGATGCTTATTTAGAAAATATTGCGCACTGTTGGGCGGTCATGCTTCATTTAAATTATGAAAATGAAACCATCAAAAAACGTATAAAACGCCTTCGCAGCGTTCCCCTTCGGCTCGAACTCAAAGCTGCGGTCAACAACTGCACACTCATCAACGACAGTTATAATAATGATCTAAATTCGCTCGAAATCGCGCTGGATTTTCTCACACAACAAGGCGGAAATCACGAATCTACGCTCATTCTTTCTGATATTTTGCAGACCAATCAAACGCCTGATGAACTATATATGTGTGTAGCAGAATTGGTCAAAGAGCGAAAAATTAGCCGTTTTATTGGGGTGGGAAATACTATTTTTTCGATAAAAAAGTACCTCCCCACGCAGTTGCAAACCATATTTTATAAAACGACAAATGACTTGCAGAATGACTTCACAAACCTCCAATTTAATCGAGAAAATATCTTGCTAAAAGGTGCACGAGTCTTTGAATTTGAGCGTATTGCGCAGATGTTGGAACAGAAGGCACATCGCACTGTCTTGGAAATCAACCTCAATGCCCTCACGCATAATCTCAACGCATACAGTCGCTACCTCAAACCCGAAACAAAGGTCATGGCGATGGTCAAGGCAGCGGCTTATGGCAGCGGTAGCGACGAGGTGGCACGTTTGCTCGAATTTCAAAATGTCGATTACTTCGCAGTCGCGTATACGGATGAAGGCGTAGAGCTGCGTGAAGCTGGAATACAACTGCCAATATTGGTACTGAATCCCGAAGCAGCGAGTTTTGATACGCTGATTCGGCACGAATTAGAACCAGAAATTTATAGCTTGGAAATTTTACGAAATTTTGCAAAAGAAATTGATTATCAAGAAATTACCAACTACGCTATTCACCTGAATTTGAATACGGGAATGAACAGACTTGGCTTTGAGGAGACAGATACTGAGGAGTTAATTCATTTTTTAAATGAAAATGAAAGTATCAAAGTCGTATCTATTTTTTCACACCTTGCGGGTAGCGATGATGCTCAATTTGATAACTTCTCTCGCCAACAGATTACACAATTTGAATTTTTATATAAAAAAATAAAAACAAAAATTGGCTACGCACCTATGCGTCATATGCTCAATTCGGGCGGCATTGTGCGCTTCCCTGATGCTCAAATGGATATGGTGCGATTGGGTATTGGATTGTACGGAATAGGCTGTGCAGAAATACAAAACGAACTTGAAACCGTCAGCACACTCAAAGCGACAATTTCGCAAATAAAAACTATGCACAAAAACGATACTATTGGCTATAATCGCGCCGGAAAAGCAAGCGAAAATATGCGTATTGCAACGATTAGTATAGGTTATGCAGATGGTTTTTTGCGGCAGTTGGGTAGTGGGCGTGGTAGTGTCGTTATTCACGGGAAAACGGCGCGTACTGTTGGGAGTATTTGCATGGATATGTGCATGGTAGATGTAACGGAAATACCAAAAGCGAGGGTAGGGGAGGAGGTCATTATTTTCGGAAAAGAAAAACGGATACAATTACTCGCCAATGAATTGCAAACTATTGTTTATGAAGTATTTACAAATATTTCAGGGCGTGTAAAACGTGTTTATTTTCAAGAGTAACCTAACGCAGACATTCCTGTCTGTGCGCGTATTGTATATGCGCGAATGCGCCTGCTGCCGATAAGCACAGACAGGAATACTGTCATTCGTCGGTACAAGTTGTCTGTGTTGGCTTAGGGAAGACGAAAAAAATAATCTACCCGTCTGAATTGTTCTTCTTCATTTGGGGTAGATTATTTTCTTCCTCTTCCCTTAGTTAAGCGAAGCGGGGACATATATTTCCTGTTGTACGACCTCCATTATGGTACGAAAAGCGACATACTTGTTAGTATATCTTTGTGTGTGGTCGGCTTGCAATCGTTTGGCGTGGTTTTCTTCGTATTCTCGGAACTTCTCCATACTTGGCGTAAGGTATTGAATCGCAAAAGTCACGCCTTCGTTTTCGTCTTCACCGAGTATGCGCGACATTTTATATTCGACAAATAAACCCGTATCCATCACTTCGGGGATGTGGGTTTCGCGCATCCATTTTTCCCAATCCTCTCTGAATTGAGTCATTATTTTTACAGTAACATTATATAGAATCATATTTGTAAGTTCGAATTATGGGCAGCTTTTGACCTGTCCGTAAAAGTATTAAAGCGCAAATTTCGCTTTATTTAAGCGAAATTTATGTCATTCAAAATGCAAATTTAAAATATTAGCAAATATTAAGTAATTTTACGACAATAAAGTTTTATCTTAGGGAAGAGGAAGAAAATAATCTACCCCAAATAACGACGCGAAGAATATATATTTATTTAATTCCTGATACTTAAATACACTGTTTCACAAATTTATTTACTTTTTTGAGTATTTCTTTTAAAATGACTCTTCACCAAAAAATCCTTAAATACAGTGAGTATTCGCGTCATTTTTGATTCGATTCATTTCAAAATAAACGTCAAAAAATGTAAATAAATTTATAAAACAGTGTATTAAATTATAAAAATATTTAATTTTATATGAAAAAAATTTACTTACTTTTAATTTTTACAATATTTTCGGGGACTGTTTTTGCCCAAGAAAATGGCTGTAACAGTTCGCGTTATATCAATGAGATTTTCACGGATGTTGTTAGGACCAATGCTATCAAGTTTGGAGAAAATTACACTTTTGGCGGAAATTTTCAGGAACTTTATATGGACATATATGAGCCTGTGGGCGATACGCGAACTGACCGCCCGGTGGTCGTTTTTGCTTTTGGTGGAGCCTATGTGCAGGGCGAGCGCGAGCAGGTCAGTGCCTTTTGCGAGGAGTTTGCACGTAAAGGTTTTGTGGCTGTGGCGATTGATTATCGAATTTATGCGGTGAATATCGCGAACTTACCCGATTCCTTGGGAATGATGGATATTATCACCAAATCTATCGGCGATATGAAGGCATCGGTACGGGCTTTGCGTAAGAGCGCAGACGATGGAAATCCCTATGGCATCAACCCCGATCATATCTTTGCAGGCGGTCTTTCGGCTGGCGCAATTACGGCAATGCACTCAGCACAACTTGGTGCTGACGACGCTGCAAATCTCCCGGATTATGTAACCGAAGCGGTTGATAATAATGGCGGCTGGGAAGGTGATACTGATGACCCGAATAATTCTGCCGTTGGGTATTCTTCTGAAATACAAGGAGTTGTGAGTTATCTTGGTGCATTGCATCGCCGCGCATGGATAGACAGCGACGATGTACCGTTTATCAGCATACACGGTGATGCGGATGATGTTGTGCCTTATGGGCATGATGTGGTGACGCTGTTTGGTATCAATTTGGGGACGCTCGAAGGGAGTAGCGTGCTGCATCAGCAAGCGGACCAAGTTGGCGTCACGAATCAATTTATTTCTGTACCAAGCGGTGGTCATGGGACTAATTTCCCTCAAATTTATTGGGATAGTATGGCGGTGGACTCCGGGCGATTTTTAGAAACTATCATATGCGGCACGGGTGGCGGCGTCAATATTGATGGCGTAGAAGATGTGAGCGATTATATCACGATTGCCCCAAATCCGGCAACCCAACAGATAGTCATTCGTTTTAATAGCCTGAATGAAATGTATGATTTGTCTTTATATAATGCTTTTGGTCAACGAATTGTATATTATAATAATCAAAATGATAATGATTTTACCTTAAATCGAAATGTACTTCCGGCGGGTGTGTATTTCGTTCAAATTGATTTTGAGGATGCCATGCTCGCGCCTGTAAATCGACGGGTGGTGTTTCGATAGGGCTTGAATCAGAACTATTAAACACATATTTTTGTTATAAAAATAAAGATATGGCATATTCGGATTATTACAAAAGCGATTTGGAGAAAATTTTGGGTGTTTTTCAAGTGATTATGGATTATTATAAGGCAGTTTTAAATTGAGATATTATGCTAATAAATCTGGATAATGAGGTACATTTCAAGAAGGTCTTTACAGATGTAGAAGTATTCAAAGGCTTTGTGAAAGACGTACTGGGACTTGACTTGGAAATTGATAAAGTCGAGACGGAGAAATCCTTGTCTTCGCAAGTGGGCGCGACTAATTTTAGGATGGATTTATTTGCTGAAGATACTACAAATCGTACCGTTGTAGAGATTCAAAAAGTTGATTATGATTATACTTATCGGCGGTTTTTGCATTATTTTCTTGGGAATTTGGTAGATGTACAACTAAATAGTGGTAAGTTATATAAATTTAACAAAGACGTATATGTCATCGTTGTCGTCACCCGTGCCTATCAGATAGCAGAAAAAGGCGGTGAGCCGATAAAAGATGATGTACTTATAACCGACATCAATCCGCGTACGCTTGAAGGGGAATATCGGGACATGCATGATCACAAAATGGTGATGCTCAACACTGAATTTGTGAATAAGAGTACTCCAAAGGCAATCAGGGATTGGCTTGACCTCATCAAGGAATCTATCCACAACCCTAAAAGTCCGAACATTAACTTATTAAATCCAGCAGTTGCGAGAGCCGCCAAAATCGCCGAAAACAATAATATAACACCCGAGGAATTCTACGAAGCCAATATTCAAGAAATGCGAAAAGCTACCCTAGCAATCAACCTTGAAATGGGCAGAGAAGAACAAAGAGAAAAAACAAGGCAGGCAGAAGAAAAAAGGAGGCAGGCAGAAGAAAAAAGGAAGCAGGCAGAAGAAAAAAGGAAGCAGGCAGAAGGAAAAGCGAAGGAAGCAGAAGGAAAAGCAAAGGAAGCACAAGGAAAAGCGAAGGAAGCAGAAGTGAAAGCGAAGGAAGCAGAAGGGAAAGCGAAGGAAGCAGAAGGAAAAGCAAAGGAAGCAGAAGGAAAAGCAAAGGAAGCACAAGGAAAAGCAAAGGAAGCACAAGAGAGAGTCAATCAATCTATACTAAGAGCATTAAATCGAGGCAAACTCACTAAAGCAGAAATCGCCGAAGATTTTGGTGTCACATTGGAGTATATCGAAAAAATAAAACGCTAAAACAAATAAGTCTTTCCCATGTCCCCCAAACGACTATCCAAACCCCAAATTTTCCGTACATTTAACCCACGAAAAATAACATGCCACAACACATCGCTATCGACGTCATCATTCCGGCGTTCAATGAAGAAAATGCAGTAGATAAAGTCCTTGCGGAAATCCCGCGCGACCTTATCCGCGAAATCATCGTTTGCAATAATGGAAGTACAGACCGTACTCCCGAAGTTGCCCGCGCGGGAGGTGCTACCGTCCTCGACGAACCACAAAAAGGCTACGGTCACGCCTGCCTGAAAGGTATTAATTACCTCCGAAATAAACCCATCTCACAACAGCCTGATATCGTCGTTTTTCTGGATGCCGATTATTCGGATTACCCAGAAGAATCGCGTTTATTGGTTGCGCAAATCACTGATAATGAAATGGATATGGTCATCGGTTCGCGCGCCTTGGGCAACTTAGAACGTGGCTCTATGACGCCCCAACAAGTATTCGGCAATTGGCTCGCGACCAACCTGATTCGATTGTTTTACAAATACGAATTTACAGATTTAGGACCTTTTCGCGCGATAAAATGGCAAAAGCTTCTCGACCTCGATATGCAAGACACGACCTACGGTTGGACGGTAGAAATGCAAGTCAAAGCCGCCAAAAAGAAATATAAATGTACCGAAATTGCGGTCAATTACCGCAAACGTATCGGCAAATCAAAAGTTTCCGGTACCGTAAAAGGCACAATACTCGCCGGACACAAAATTCTCTGGACCATCTTTAAACTTCTTTAATAATGATTAATGATTAATTTTATTGTTTTCGCTACGAGAAAACGCTCTATTATCATTAATCGTTAACCACTAATCATTATTTTAATGGAATTTATTACTTACGCACTCATTACTTTCTATTGTTTGGCTTTGCTTTACATCACAATTTATTGCCTGATGCAGTCGCATTTGCTGTACTATTATTATAAAAAAAATGGGAAACCCAAACCTGATATGAAACCGCTAAATGGCGATTTGGAATTGCCATTTGTGACGATTCAACTTCCAATATATAATGAGCAATACGTGGTAGAACGATTGATTGATAATGTTACGAAATTTGATTATCCAAAAGATAAATACGAAATCCATATACTCGATGATTCGACGGATGAAACGGTAGAAATTACGCGCAAAAAAGTAGAAGAATATACGGCTAAAGGGTATAATATCAGGCAAGTAACTCGCGAAATACGCGAAGGTTATAAGGCGGGCGCACTGCGCGATGGAATGCCGCTGGTTAAGGGCGATTTTATAGCGATTTTCGATGCGGATTTTCTGCCGAATCCTGATTTTTTGCGCCGTACATTGCCTTATTTTGAAAATGAAAAAACGGGCGTCGTACAAACTCGTTGGGAACATATCAATAAAAATTATTCGCTCCTCACTCGCTTGCAGGCTATGCAGCTGGACGTGCATTTTACCGTCGAACAACACGGGCGGTATGCGGGCGATTGTCTACTTCAATTTAATGGCACGGCAGGCGTTTGGCGACGCAAAACCATCGACGATGCAGGCGGTTGGGAAGCCGATACGCTTACCGAAGACCTCGACCTCAGCTACCGCGCCCAACTCAAAGGCTGGCAAATCGTTTTCCTCGAAAAAGTAGGCGCACCCGCCGAACTTCCTGCCGAAATGAACGGCTTGAAATCCCAACAATTTAGGTGGACAAAAGGCGGCGCAGAAACCGCCAGGAAAATGCTCCCACTGATCTGGAAATCGTCTATTCCGCTACGCAAAAAAATACACGGAACGGTACATTTAATGGCAAGTAGCATTTTTATTTGCATCTTTCTGATAGCGATTTTGAGCGTGCCGATGATGTTTGCTTTGGAAGAAGTGAAAGTTGATATGACCTATGCGTCAGTGTTTTATACGGCAGTCATAGCGATGAGTATTGTGTATTATTTTGCAAATGTACACGCCATTCGACAGGAAAGCTACCTGCGTACTTTGGTCAAATTTATTTTCATTTATCCCATTTTCCTTTCCCTTTCGATGGGGCTTTCTTTGCATAATACCATCGCGGTTTTACAAGGTTATATTGGTAAAAAAACTGCCTTTATTCGCACCCCAAAATTCAATATTAATAACCTCAAAGACAGCTTCCGAAATCGTAGTTATCTCGCTCAAAAAATCACTTGGACGACCATCATGGAAGGCATACTTGCCTTGTATTTCTTGGCTGCCATTGTTTTTCAAATGATGTATACCGAAAACCGCCCGTTTCTCGTTTTTCATGCGATGTTGTTTGTTGGATTTGGGGGAATTTGCTTTTATTCACTGCGACATTTGAGGGCGTAAGCGTAACCCAGACATTCCTGTCTGGTATCTATTCGACTATTTAATAGACAAGAACGTCTGTGTTATGTAGCTATTTTTAATGAAAAAAATGAAATTTGGCTATATATAAATCATAACACGGACATTTGCCCATAAAATTAATCGGCGCAATTTCCGATTATTCTACCCATTCATCACCCAATATTTATTATTCGGCATTATTTTAGGTTACATTATATTACTTTTGTCGAACTAAAGACAATTAGGAACGTGGGGTAAATAAGTTTACCACCTTGGATAGGTTATTTTGTGCTTCGATAGCTATCGGGGTCGTCTTGAAAGCGAGCGTTTATTGGGATAAATAACTAATTTCAAGGCAGAAAATAATTGCAAAAGAAGCAATCAAATGGTGAAGTTATTTTTGCCGCGTTCCTTAAGTACCAAGTCGAAATTATTTATAAGTAGTTTCAGTTTCTTTTTCCTTTTATTTCGTTAAAAATACTCGTCATAACTAAGAGCATGTTTAAATTTTTACAAACTGAAAATCAATCCCGATAACTATCAGAATGGTTTTGGCAAGGCATCAAAGAGGGCGTTTATCGAGATAAGCAACTGATTTGATGTGAAGTCAAGTTCATAAGGTATTGGTTTTTAGATAGAAAAAATTTGAATATGCTCTGAGGCTATGACTGCGCTTTTTGCCTCATCAAAGAAAAAAATAATTCTAAAATTTTATTTATACATAATTACGACTCTGTACTAAGTACACTGTTTCACAAATTTATTTACTTTTTTGAGTATTTCTTTTAAAATGACTCTTCACCAAAAAATC
>ENA-ORXT01004671-ORXT01004671.1-marine-metagenome-genome-assembly--contig:-NODE-4671-length-13999-cov-56.304482_pt1 | contig 13999 bp, 11 predicted proteins | sample MGYA00237868_ERZ511482 | MGnify/ENA metagenome assembly ERZ511482 | reverse complement strand
CTATGGGGCGAAAAATAGACGAAATATAAGGACAAAAGGCTATTTATAGAGCCAATTTGTTAAAGGGTAACAAGTCTTTTAACCTTTCGGCAAATTCAGCACTTTCAAATCGAGCGGTATGATAAGATTCCTTTTGAAATAATACATTTTTTAAAGCCGGAAGTTTTTGGCTAAGCTGTAATATTTTCATAGCCTTTTTCTAATAAAATAGTTTTTAAAGTTTGTTTGGCATAACTCTTTGATCCTTCTTCGTTCACACTTGATCCAAGAACTCTTGCAACTCCTTTTTTTTTGCCATTCTTGTCATCGATAGCGAATCTTCTTTTCGGTCCGCTAAATCTAACAGCATAATTGCTTTCGTCAAAATTAGTTTGTATTCAGATGGTTGGCTGGCCAGCAATTGTTCTACGTCAACAAGTTCCCTTCCTCATCCCATTCGGCGACCTCCATCCGCTTTTCCTGATCGACACATTTCGCCAGCCATTCCGGATCATAATCCACGTCGTGATCTTTCAGTACTTCCGTGGGAACGCCGTCCCAAACGTTGGCATAATTTCCTTGATAACCCAAATCATCAATCCCCATTTTTGTGGTATAATATCCGGTCAATGTCAGATTACGCATTCTTCTAAAAAAGGCAATCCCGGGACCGCGTTCTGGAAATTTACGTTCTGGATCAGGATAAGCAATATCGTCTATAATAAATAAACGTTGCGCCTCAGAAAGTTCACTAAAAACTTTTTCATAACGTCGCTGTGATTCCCCATTTACCCACATCAATCCACCTCGAATGGGTAATTGGTGATCTGGCAAATCCTTCGCAATAAATTCAATAAACGCAGGCACTCCGGCCGCCGTTGCCGAACCGGCCGTGGACGTAGCTGGCAAAATAATATCACATAAAATTGCAATGGTCCCCAGCTCCGCTTCGCTGAAATACACCTCATTATGCAAACGTTCATCCCGTAATTTTTCTGCTGGCGTTCGTCCGTAAAGTCCATCTTCGGTACCTTTTACCGTTGTACTTTCACCGTCAATCGTCGGTTCATTTTTACATCCTCCTACCCCAATAACTGCAGCACTGCCCAGTGTCCCAACTAGTAACGTTTTTATTGTTTTTCTTCTATCCATTTTTTTTATTTGCTATTGGCCATTCGCTATTTGCTTCTCTTTGAGGTTCAAAACGCGACTACAAGTGAAACAATTACAGCAAAAACCATTATATAGTTTAAAATAATTCAACAACTCAACGTCTCAACAAGCGAAGCGCTTCAACAAACGAAGTGATTCAACATTTCAAAACACCCTTCATATATTCTGCTTCTTCAATTCCCCCACAATATACTCCGACGTCCGCATTGCCAGCGCCATAATTGTCCAGGTACAATTTTTATCGGCTTGTGAAGTAAAAACACCCGCGTCCACCACAAATACATTTTTAGCATCGTGCAACTGACAATACTTATTCGTAACAAACTGTTTGTGATCGTTTCCCATCCGTGTCGTTCCCACTTCATGAATAATTTGTCCGGGGTCTAACAATCCGTAGTTATCTTCTTTTTTTGGCTTTTCGCCAATCGCTATACCACCCATACCATCAATGACTTCTTCAAAAGTATCCTGCATATGCCTGGCCTGTAAAATTTCGTAATCCGACCATTTATAGGTGAATTTTAAAACTGGAATACCAAATTGGTCAACGGTCGAATCGTCGATTTCACAACGGTTCTCCCGCTTCGCAATCGACTCGCCCCGCCCCGCAAATCCAACGGTTGCCCCAAAAAACTTTTTCACATCTTTCCGCAATTTATCACCATATCCACCAATAGCACCACCGATATATTTATTCATTCCTTCTACATCAAAACCAAACCCGTAAGCAGGCATTCCCAATCCACCCCATTGCTCAATATGATATCCACGTGGAAAATCCAGTTTCTTGTTATCTAACCACCAGGGCGAATATACGTGCATTCCACCAACACCGTCTTCATTGTATAATTTTCGATCCATCAAAGCCGGAATAAAAGCCGAGCGACCCGCACCGGTCGAATCATGTAAATAACGTCCTACCGCATCACTACTATTTCCCAAACCATTCGGATGTTGTTTTGATTTAGAATTCAAAAGAATTCGTGCACTACTACAAGCGGAGGCGCCGAGTACGACAGTTTTTCCTTTCAGTTGATACTCCATCCGGTCTTCTTTATTGATGTAAGAAACGCCCGTAGCCAGCCCTTCGTCGTTGGTCGTAACGGACCGAACCATACTGTTCACATAAAGGTCGATTCGTCCACCATCCACACCAGGAATGATAAATACCGAACTGGAAGAAAAGTCTGCATAGACTTTGCAAGACCGATTACACTGTCGGCAATAAAAACAAACGCCACGATCGTTATTTAGCTTTTTGGTTAAAATTGAAAGACGGGAAGGAATCGCGCTGACGCCCGCTTTTTTAGCACCTTTGATATAATAAAGTTCGTGAAGTCGTGGTTTGGGAGGCGGTAGAAAAAACCCATCCGGATCATTCCGCCGCCCTTCTTTGGAACCAAACACACCCACTTGTTTATCGAGCTTATCGTAATAGGGTTTGAGTTCTTCGTAAGTAATCGGCCAGTTTTCACCCAGCCCATCAATGTCCTTGTGTTTAAAATCATCCGGTCCAAAGCGCAACGAAATTCTACCCCAGTGATTGGTACGACCACCCAGCATCCGAGAACGCCACCACATAAAATTGGTTCCTTTAGACTGTGTATACGGCTCTCCTTCCACTTCCCAATCTCCGTAGGACATATCGTAATCTCCAAAAGCACGGGTCGTACTGGCACCACGCCGGGGTGATTCCCAGGGCCATTTCATCTGCGTCATCGTCTTGGGATCTTTGGGATCAAAGAAAGGGCCCGCTTCTACCACCGCCACTTTAAGGCCGGCTTTTGATAATACGTCCGCAGCCATGCCTCCGCCGGCACCTGATCCAACGATGATGGCATCGTATACTTTGGCTGATTCTTTAATTTGCATGATTAATTATTTGTCTGGCTAAGATAGTGAAGATTATTGAAAATAAAAGTATTGTTACAGGTACAATTTATTTTTATTAAAAAAACGTTTTCCGCTGCAATGGGGTTATCAACTTTATGTATTCGCATTACATAACACCCGAACGAATCACTATATAACTATATAAATTTAAATTATACAAACAAAATAATTATAAGATATTTTAAGTAAAAACAGAAACTTCCAAACAAAAAATTTCCCAAAACATTACGTGCCTAACTTAAACTTATACACCTAAAATTTACCTTCATCTTCTTTGGTCATTTTCTTATCATACGTTTTAGTAAATCCATTTTTCAGCATCATCGTTAAAAAATCATTCCGCGACAGCAGATGATCACAACAACGAATTTTACAATCTTCTGGAAATCGTTCTTTAATAATAAGTTCCGTATGCTCGTCCATAGATTTTTTAATCTGTGGATGATAATTTAATTCATAAAAAATATTCTTTAATGAAACACTGTCTAATTCATTCAGATAAACTTCACAATCACTTACTTTACTTCCAATCAACCTACTAAATTCAGTGGACCCAGCCCCTATTTCCAAAATCTTTTCGTCATTCTTCAATTTATATTTTCTCAACTCCTTAATACTGCTCAAATCCTTGGGCAGCTCTATCTTTTTCCCAAACACTATTTCTTTAAGCATATAAATACTACCTATTTTTCCCTTTCTATCCTTTAAAGGCTTTATTTTTTGGGCAATATTAATTAGTGCTTGCTCATCTACCGCATAAGATTCAAGGAGCTTTTTTACGGCTGGTTTTTCCAGTTCTTTAATCAATAAAGAATCATAACCTTGGTCTACCCAAGCGATTACCTCTTTTATAATTGCCTGTTCGTGTATTGAAAAACTTATCTTTGGGAATAGAAAATTTACTTCTTCGTACAGCGTATCCAACTTTTTTATAACCTCCTGATAATCAATGTCTTCCTCTAAAGAATCATAGATTTTCGTTTGGTAGAAATTCTGGCTATTACCAAAAAAAGAAAGGAATAGAAAAAAAAGCGTTAGTATTTTTGAACTCATTTTCACCATTTATAACCTAGTGCTTCGTAATTTTCCGGATCTCTTAAATCTTGTACTCTGCAGTTCATTCGTTTTGCTTCAGTCCTTAAGTGTGCCAATATTACTTTATAATCTGCGGAAGAAGTGTTAAACGGTTCCATATTTCCCAGGAGGTTTTTAAATCTTGGCTTGCCATTTTTTTCCGATAAATGATCCAATCTTACCTGGTCTAAAATCTGAAATAAATATGGATTAAAATCTATCTTCGTCTCTTTTATCCATTTTACAATTTTCTTTCCAGCAGATGCATCGAACGTTACTAATGATTTATAAGCTAAAGATTCCAGCTGATAAACATTTGCTTGTATATTGGGATCACCTCCCGACCAACCGACCCGCTGCCGAATCAATTTCAACAGGACCAAAAAGTCGGGCCAGAACATATTAAATCCTTTATAAGTTATCTTCCAGTCACCCTCATTTTCCTCAAAAGTCTCTCGCATACCTTGCCAGGATTTTCGCAAATCATAAGCCATACTCATAAATAAAAGACCATCGGCCGTTTGCTCTTCGGGAGGACCTGCTACTGTAGTCATCGTGTCGTAGAGCGATTCCAGATCGTGAAAATCACCATAAATCGTAATTCCTGTTCCGTATTTTGTTGGCTCTCCTTTTAGCATATTTTCTAGTTGTTTAATTCGTGTGGTTTACTACCGGACACATCGGGAATTCCGGTCAGTCTAATATTGTGTGGCTGATAATTCACGTAGGCCTCTACTAAATATTCCAGCCAGTAAATTGGCGTTGGTGGATTCTTCATAAAATCCCGATATTTAATTTCCATTTCGGGATCGCCCTTTTCTATTCCTTGTCTATTAAAAAACAATATCCAGTCATCTTCTGAATTCCTCAAGATAACGTAAGGAGTCGTCATAATAATATAATAATCGTGCACTTTATCTAGGTTAGGAACGATTCTAACAAACCATATTTCACCTACACTTCCTTCGTAACCGGAATTCGATTTACATAGATACATCTTATCTGACATAATGTCTTTCAGCATAATTAAGCCATCTTGACATCCCATGTGTCGATAAAACTTCATGTGAGAATCGTGTAGATTGGATCCTATCTTAAAGATCATTTCCTCAAAGTCTTCCGCTTTTCCCACATCAGAAAAAATAGTATTAATGGTTTCATTATCTTTTCCAAATTGAAAATCACAAGAAACCCAATAAGCATAATAAGCGCTTGTAATAGGACTCATCGGCGGATAAGAAGGCATATAGTCTCTGTAAAAAATCGATTCTTTTTTACGATAAAATTTTAGATCTCGATGAATTGTTACCGCCTCCTCAAAAACAGATAATAAATTCTGATAGTCGGTATAAACTCGGTGGTTAGGATCAAATCCCAGTTTTTCAATTTCCGCTAATAAATCTTTTCCAATGACCTCCAGGCGATCAATCGAATCTTCGATATTACTAAAATCCAACTTATCATCTAACTTAAGTCGGTCGTACACTTTGATTATAGTCTTTGATATTTTTGCCATTTAGGTATGTGATTTTGTTATTGATTATCTAGTATAGGACAATATAAAAAGAAAACTCATTTCTTAGTTAAATTTCTTTTAATCGTTCCGTCATAGGAAACGGTAGTTAGAACGCCGTCAAAAACGGTGATATCCTGCACAAAATTATTATGTTGAAATGTTTCTACCAAATCCAGCTGACCTTTAGTCAAAATTTTTGCAGTACTGTCTTCACTGGCAGAATACAAATTTCTACTTGTAACCAACAACTTCTAGCGATATCCCAGATCCATTCGTTGTGGGCCTGAATCGTGGCGACAAGTTCTCCACTGATATTAATTCGGTTTAGCAAACCATCGGCTCCTCCAGATAAAAATTCATTCTCATCTATTTTACACAAAGCCAGGACTGCTCCATCGTGATAGACCAGATTGTGTTTTACCTCCAAATGACCACCTTCCAATTGATGCCATATTTTTATTGTCCGATCTCTGGATGCGCTAACAATCGTCTTCCTGGCAAAAGCCATCACGTCTAGAATAGAACTTTCGTGTCCCCGTCAACTCACCGACCTTACACCCTTCTTTAGACCAAGATCTTAATTTCTTTATCTCGTCCACTGGTCAACAATCGCTCATTCCAAACCGTGGCGGTCCAGATATAACCAATTGCTTTTTTAAACGAATCCTTTTTTTGAGCAACGATTTGATCACAAAAATCGGTAGTAAATGCAGCCTTTATGAGCAGGCAGTATTCTTTACGATCGGGTAATAGATTGATTTGTTTTTTCATGGGTCATCCTTTCAGCTAATTTACTTATTTTTTTGAATCCAACCAATAATTCAACTTCGGTAATTGCTGATATATTTTTTTAGAAAAAGGAATATCCACTCCCTGCTCCACTCCAATTTTTATAATAACTCCAAGCTTAGCATCCAATTCCAACGGTCTTCCCGCTAAGTAGTCCGCGAGCATCGAACTGCCTTTTTGATCCGAATAGGTTTTCAATCTAGCCAATAATTCCTCTTTAAAATTCGTTGAGATATTCGCACCATCCGCATTGGCGACTACGATTCCTTCGGTGATCAATTTGTTGTATTCGGCCAGTACTTTTGGTTCTTTAAAAATTACACAAGGTTGACCAGCCAGTACTTGTAGTGCCCCCAGTGAGGAACTCTCAATCAGCTTTTCCCATTGGTTTTTTTTGAATGATTTGATTAAATCAATTTGAATTTCGCAATGGGTAAATAATTCTTTGAATGCTATTGCAAGTAGATTCTCCGGCAACGTAATTTTTGGTTCCTTTAATTGCAAATAATAACCATCCGGATGAAGTTGCGTTGGGCAGTCAATGATGGTTTCCAGAATATTCCGGGAAGGTAATACGTCTAAAAAATCAGCTGCTAGATGGAGTCCATTTCTAAAAACGGCGATCTTCGTTGTCGGTCCGGTTAATTGACGAATGGATACTTTTGCTTGCGGTAGATGATAGGCTTTTAAACAGATGATCATCCAGTCGAAGGGTACCCACTTTTGATTACTCAACTCAATTGGAAAGATCCTCAATTCGTTTTCAAATAGAATGTTAACCGCTATTTTAGGACTTCTATTAAAATAAAAAAGTTGATTATTTTTGTTGGATAACAAATATTTTGTCAATACAGATCCAATGGCTCCAAGACCGAATATAGCGATGTTATTCATGCCTTTCTTTTTCGTTTAAAGTACTGAACTACAAATAGTAGTTCTGAAAATCACCAAATCTAACTTACTACTTCTCCCCCTTCAGTGTCTTCGTATTCTTATCCATCACCTCATTAAACCGCTCTAAAAAGCCGCTTACTTTATCTTGCCGGGTATCCCCAAACACACCTTCCAGACGAATAGATTCTCCATTGAGCGTAATATCACTCGCCCCAGCTTGCAGGGCATCCATTTGATCAATTGGAATTGGCATCGTGTCTTCTGTATACATTAGACCCTGCTTTTCCAATTCATAAAACTTAGTCGGTGTAGCATCCACATCAAAATCCACGATCTCGTACTGTGGTACAAAAAAGATGATTTCGGAAGGTGTAATCTCTTTGATTTTAAAGGGCATATCCTCCGCTCCGTCAAAACCTGAGAACACAAAATAATCGCCTACCTGATATTTTTCAATAATAGCGTTTTCCTGAAAGGTGTTGATATAGACATTGCAAGTAGCAATTCCCAGAATGGGTAGTAAAATAAATATCCAGTTGTATTTACCTGTTTTTTTATTGGTCACGTTTTTGTTTTCTTTGATGAATATTAGGGATGAGGATTAAATAAATTGATATTCTAGACTTGGTTATCAACTCCGTCCCTAAAATTTCGGACACTTCGTCCTCACTCGTTGCTCTTCCGGATGTGTATAAATTAACGACAATTCAAAACCACCCCGCGAATTATTGGCTTCCTGCAAATCTGAAACAGTCATATCGTAGCTCACCCCAAAATTAAAACGATTTAATTCTAAAATAGCTGTAAAGGCCAATGATTCAAAATAAAAACGACTCGTAGGCGTACTGGAAAAATGCGGCCACAATCCTAACCGTAGCGCTACTTCATTCCAGTCGTGATTGTTATATCGAATATTAGCGCCGGTGGTCCAGGAGGTCAGTACGCCTTGCTTCATAAAAATTGCCGCCGGTAGAATACTGAGTTGATCACTAAATCCAAATTCGCCTCCCATATGTGCAACAATCCGATTGTTTAAGCTTTCGTTACTATTATTAAAAAAAGAAATTTCTGGATTATTAAGGTGGTGAATAGCGGCACCTGCGTAAAAGCTTGTATTGTCTCCCAGTACGGCGTAGTATAAAAGTCCGGCATTAAAATCCAGAAAGATATCAGAGTTTTGTGATTGTCCAATGATGGAACTTTCCCGGTTGTCAAGCGCCGTATTTGGAAAGCCTCCAATGCTTAAATCAAATTGCTCACTAAACCAAAAATTGTTAAACTCTATCTGATTTTGGCCTCCTCCGACTTGTCCTCCGGCTACTAAATACTGCCCTTTACCCATTCGGCCTCCTCCTACTTTTTTAAGATAGGAAAAGTTTAAATGCGCCCTGTTTTGAATAAAATGGCCATCCCCTACTTCGTCCCGTAACGCACTAATTCCAAAAGCAAAATAGTCTTGTTTTACGACGCGGTATCGCATATCATAGCTGGCACCTACCGTACGAAAAGGTACACTTCCCAATATACTTCCCCACTGATCGCGGTAAATAGCATTCACCCGCCAGCGTCCTTCAAAAACGCCAGTCATCGCCGGATTTACCTGCAGGGGTGCTGCATAAAACTGAGAAAACCGTGGATCTTGCGCCTCACTTTCCGTTACATTAAACTGTATCGTCAGCACCACCATCCATAATAAATACCATCTGCTAAATTTCATAACCTTTTTTATTCTTTAAAAATTATTGGTCGCTAAATATTTATCGCCACTAAAACCCTAAGCACTTCAAACGTATTCTGTGTGTCAGCGCGGAGGCCTTCCTTTAGGAATACAAGGCGCGGGATGCCAAATGATACACATTATTGTACAGCCTCTCTTAGGAATGGCAAATAAATAAGTGCAGATTCTAGGCGAACTATTTTTGTATCAATCAAAGAAGTAAAATGGGCCCTGCCCGACTGACGTCAGTCAGGCGGGGTTATGCACCGCATAATAACCATTTTATTAACCCTGCCAGATCTGACAATCTGTCCGGCGGGGAAGCGTGATGGAAAAAGAGGAAGCATAGTGTCTTAATTTATTTTATCAACATTCCTTACCCAAATTTATCTCAACAACGTCGTATGGCCACTCGCCAGTTTCTCTGTTCCATCAATAAAAATAACCTCCGCTTTCCAGGTATAAATACCCGTCGGAGAACGTTTCCCACGGAAATTACCATCCCAACCAATCGTTGTCAGATTAATATCGAAATCACCAACACTGTACAGTAACGTTCCCCAGCGATCAAAAACAACGAAGGATTTTACCCGCGCACCCTCCGCACCGTGGACCGTCAATAAATCATTGGCGCTGTCTCCATTCGGTGTAAAGGCCGTTGGAACAAAAATCTGACTCGACTTATTGATCTTAATTTTTATTTCATCGGTATCTTCACAACCGTTTTCATCCACTCCGTATAATTCATAAGTATTGTCAAAAAAGGTCTGGACCCAGGGATCACTACAAGGTAAACTATCTACCTCGCAAAACAAAGTCCCGTCGAATAATGCGGACCAGCTTAACTGTACGTCTCCAACATTATTATTAAAGTTTGGTGCCAGCTGAATGCTGTCGCCTACTTGTAAAGCAATGTCGTCTCCGGCCAGTACTTCAAAAGCTGGTGGGTCGGTAATCGTTACCATTTCTATAATCGTACAATTGGTTTGATCTCTGATATAGACATCGTATTCTCCTGCGGTCAGACCGACCAGAATATTTGTTCCGTAATACGTTTCGTCATCTACACTAAAACTATATGGACCAATACCACCCGTTACGGTAGCGGTGATTCGACCATCCCGACTTCCAAAACAAGAGGGGTCTTCTATATCAAATGTGGCCATCATGGGATCGGGACGTCCAACGAAAATAGTATCAAAGTATTGACAGCCTTGGGCATCTGTTAGAATCAAACTGTAATTTTGTGATGACAGACCATCAATTTCTGCGGTCGTACCGCCGTTGCTCCACGCAAAATTATAGCCCGGCGTTCCGCCCATCGGCTCTGCCAGAATTTCGCCAATTGACTGACCTTCACAACCATTTGGTGACACATTTATACGCGCCCACAATTCTTCGGGCTGTGAAAGGACAAAGAATGAGTCTGCGGTACAACCAAGATCGTCCGTTACGGTTACCCTATAATTGCCGGAGGCTAATCCACCAATCAAATCAGTTGTTTCTCCAGTACTCCACTCAAAGGTATGATCGGCAGTGTTCCCGTTTACATTTGTAATCTCTACACTACCATTCAAATCACCAAAACAACTCGGTTCTACCGGCAATACATTTAAAGTTATCCGATCCGGTGCTTGTAAAAACTTACTGGTATCTCCTGCACATCCCTGATTATCGGTCACCGTTACAAAATAGGTGGCATCTCCCGGAAGGTCTAAAATGGCCATGCCACTTTCTCCCGTTGACCAGTCATAGCTATAATCATCCAGATTGTCATTAACTCCATCTCTTGAAACTACATTCACTGCCATCCGGCCATCTGTATCACCAAAACACGTTGGATTTACCGATGCAATATTGATTTTGATTTCAGAAAATTCCTGAATATCAATCGCTACTTCTTCACTACAACCATTGTCATCCGTGATGACTACCTGGTAATCACCGACGTTCATATTTGTAGCAACAGAATCAATTCCACCGCCGTTGGTCCAGGAATATTGATAAGAACCAGCGGCAGGGGTTCCTCCTTCTACAATGACAAATGCACTGCTCGCTGAGGCAGCAAAACAAGAAGTATCTCCTTGTGCAATGGTCACCGCAATTGGGGTAGCGGGTTCCGTGATTAAAGTATTCGCCGTCGCAGAACAACCCATTGCATCGGTGACGGTGAGTCCATAATTCCCGGCAAGAAGATTCGTCGCATCGGGCGTATTGTCTCCATTGGTCCAGGTATATATATTTCCACCATTTCCTCCGACTACTGTACTATTAATGCTTCCGGTATTGTCTCCAAAACAAGCCACTTCGCTTGGCATAATTTCTAATGTTAGGGTATCCGGTTGAATGACTTCAATCATAGTTGTTTCCGTGCAGGTGTTCGCATCCGTTACAATTACGTTGTATATACCCGCCGGAAGACTAATCGCAGGGTTACTAAATTGCGCATTTTCATCATCCCATAAATAGGTATAGGGAGCAGTTCCACCCGTTGCCACAACTTCGGCCGTTCCATCATTGATACCAAAACAGGAAGCTGCCGTCGCAGTAATACTTGGTAGCTCCAGGGTACTGGTAGACATCACTTCCACACAGTCCTCGATAGTACAACCCATTATATCAGTAGCCGTTACACAATAATTTCCACTGGCAAGGTCCGCGGCCAAAGCGGTAGTTTGATCGCCCGCAGCAGTATCCCACTGGTAGGTAAATGAACCAGCACCTCCACTCGCTGTAGCGGTCGCAGATCCATCAGTCGTATTAGAACAGAGCGGCGCGGTACTCATAAATTCAAGGGTTATTACTGTTCCGTTGGGGACATTCACATCAATGGTTTGTGAACAAGTATTCATATCGGTTACCGTTACCGTATAGTCACCAGGCAAGAGGCTCGTTGCGGCTGCCGTTATTTGCGCACTGGCATCACTCCAAAGGTATTGGTAACCACCTGCTCCTCCACTGGCCATCACCGTAGCGGTTCCCGTTGGCGCATTAAAACAATCAACAGCCGTACTGCCTACGGATAGCATCATCGCCGCTGGTTCGGTGAGGGTAATACAGTCATTTGTTTCGCAATTATTGCCATCTGTAATGGTGACACAGTATTCTCCTGCTACTAAATTTTCTAGCTGCGCACTGGTAGCGGTATAGCTGTCTGGTCCGGTCCAGTTATACATAACGGTTCCTGTTGTATTTGCAGGGGTAGCCGTAATAGCTCCACTGGCATTTTCAAAACAGGTTAAATCTGTTGGTTGTAAATCTACTGTTATTTGTACTGGGTCTATCAATGCGCTGGTGATGGTTACCGAACATCCTTTTGCATCCGTAGCAGTACCGGAAAAACTTGCTGTTCCAATATTTGAAATCATATTATTCGTTGTACCATCCGTCCAGGAAAAACTGTAAGGAGCGGTACCTCCGGTAGGCGTTAACGTGGCCGTTCCATCATTTGCTCCATTACAAGTGATCGAAGTTGTATCCAGGGTTACCAATAATGGCGTCGGCTCTAAAACAATGACCGTAGCCATCGCATCGCAACCCGCCTGATCGCTTACCGTAACGGTGTAGGATCCGACAGGAAGTCCGGAAGCTGTAGTTGTATTATTTACAGGTGTCGTGTTCCAGATATAATCAAGTGTACCAAAACCTCCCATTGCAGCAACACTGGCCACTCCGGAATTGTCTCCTGCACAATTGACAGAATCCATACTAGTCACAAGAGTGATGGGCGTAGAAATAGAAGCCAGTGTAAAGGATACCGTGTCTCGGCAGCCGTCCGCGTCGATGGCGATGATCTCCTGTGGCCCAGCACCAAGTCCAGTAATTTGATCAGTAAATGGTCCGGCACCATTGACGAAATATTCAATTGGATTGCTGCCATTGGTAGCCGTCAATACCGCTTCTCCGTTCAGATCACCCTGACAAGCCGGGCGTTGGGTCGAGATGGTATCAATGGCCAACATACAAGGAAAAGTAGTGCACGTATTTTCTCCAGGTTCGGAAGGACAATCAGATTCGGCGACGGCGCGTACCTGCAAGGTAGCCATTTGTCCGATGGATAATCCGCTATAAAGATGATTGAAATTTCCCGTTGGAGTAATCCACGTCATTCCGCCGTCGAGGCTTACTTCGTAATTCGTGGCACCGATATCATTCCAGGAGAAATTAACTTCCGAGTTTGAAACCGGAGAGCAGACGACATCCACTGCCGGAAATCCAAATGCTTCGTTTATCACAATGGTATCGAACAAAGTACAGCCAAAATCATCGGTGATTTCAACAGTATAAGTTGCTGGAAAAGCAGTAGGCGTTGCTTCTGGCTCGGGACAATCCGTACAAGATAAATCTGGAGAAGGTGCCCAATTATAAGTTAATCCATTTTCGATGGCAAAGGTGATTGTAAAGTCCTGAATGACTCCCCTAAAACCAGTGGAAGCATCGGCTACCAACAGGTTCCAGTTGCCCGTTATATTTTCTCCATTAAAGGCATTAAAACTTTCTTGTGGTAAAAAGTCTCCTGTAAATGGTGGACTACCTGCGCTGATGGGCGTAGTAGCCGAAGCAGTAAAACAGGTTTCCAGATAATCATCTCCCAAGCCTCCATTATCAGAGGTAAGTTCTATGATGGTTCCGGCGGGAGATTGTAATTGTATGATTACATCTTCGGTCGCACGGTGTTCCATATTAACACAGACAGAAAGAATCTGTGCTTCTCCATTGGTAATTACATCCGGAAAAACATAATCCACCGCCGTAGGAATTATGAGCGGAATAGCTGGAGGATAAAAAACAAACTCTATTATTTCATTAGAATAAGCAAAATAACTCACGCTTTCTGGTGCAATTGTGTCCGGTGGTATGGCGCTGATCGTGACCGGATTACCTACACAACTAACGGTATCTTCCATAAAAGTAGCTGTCGCTTCGCAATTATAACAATCAGGATGTGTAGCAGGCAAGACTTC
>ENA-ORXT01004669-ORXT01004669.1-marine-metagenome-genome-assembly--contig:-NODE-4669-length-14002-cov-83.795907_pt1 | contig 14002 bp, 4 predicted proteins | sample MGYA00237868_ERZ511482 | MGnify/ENA metagenome assembly ERZ511482 | reverse complement strand
GTAGCTATGGAGAGTATTTTTAACGCAGAGATTGGCTAATTCTATTATAATATTTCCGACATTCTAATGTTTAAATGTTATTATATACTAATCCCTGCAATACTTGCAGGGCTGAACATAATGTAATCCCTCTGGGATTATTACTTCTTATTTTTGAATATCCCTAAAATTATTTAATCCCTCTATGATTATAACTTCTTATTTCTGAATATCCCTATTTATTTTGATTGGAGTCTTAGCGTATCTGAACATCCATACTTCTTGCATGTATAGATGATTTATAATCTACACAATTAAGAAAGGAGCGAATTCTAGTAGCCGCCCCTTTCTATAAAACATTGCAATAAATTACCTGACCAAGGTAATTGTACCTTTTAGAATATCGAGGTCTCCATTTGAGTATGTAACTTTTGCATAATACGTGTAGACCCCTTGCTCTGCATTCGCATCATTAAATCTTCCATCCCATCCTTCTGAACCATCGAAAGGTATATTTTCAGATAAGTATACTAACTCACCCCATCTATCGAATATGGCAAACTCGTCGACACTCTGCAAAGCATTAGAATAAATTCCAAAAATTCTTTCTAAGGCGTCTCCATCTGGCGTGAAAACATTAGGTATGTATACACTCTTATCTAGTTCTACGGTAATAACTATTGATGCAACTTTAATACATCCATTTATGTCTACCACTTCTGCCGTATATGTTGTTGTAACGGTAGGGGCGACTGTTATTGTCTCACAACCCTCACAAGATTCAGGAGACCATGTAATACTGTCTATGTCTATTAAATCGATATCGGTTACAATTTCTATAGTTACCGTTTCACCTGGTTCTATAAGCTGCTCATCAGTAGATAAAGATAAGGTGAAAGTTCCTTGTTCTTCGATATCAATAATTACCGGTGCACTGTCGCAACCGTTTTCGTCCGTAATAAACAGCGTGTACATTCCTCCTTCACAAACACTTATCTGATTTTCTGAGGTAACACTTTGCGTAACTCCAGGTCCACTCCAGGTAAATGTGGCGTTGGCGAGATTGGTATCCCCTACTAAGTTGACACATGGATTATCACATGTTATTATACCGTCTGAACTTAAAATCACCTCTGGTAAATCATCATTACTAATGATAAATGTATCAGACCCACTACACCCAAACATATCAGTTACCGTTACAGAATATGTTCCAGGGACTGTTATTGTCTGCATAACAATACCATCCATTAATTCTGGATCTGGTCCAGTCCATTCTATAATTGCATCATCCATATCTACTCCTGTAAAATCTACTGTAATCTCCTGAGTACTATTAGTACAATTAAGTGTTGTGCCCCCTGTAATCATCGCAGTAATATTACAATCCGAACAGGCAGATGGTGCTGCAGCCGCTACATCTGTGCCACATGCACTATCTAAGATATCTGAAATAGTAAAACTGATGTCGCCAGAAATTATTGGATAAGGTCCGAATATAACAACTTGGTTATAAGCCCCTGTGGTATTATTTGGATCATTTGCAATCCAAGAATTACCATTTCCTTGACCAGTTACCGTTACTTCAAATGTAAAGGTATCATCACTATTATCTGTTCCCGTACCATTATCATCACAGAGAATATTATTTACACTATTCTGAATCATACATGCATCAGAACATGTCATTGGCGGCGTTACCGTCACGTTAGTAATGCATGCATTGTCGTCAACATCTGTAATATCAAAATTCAGATCTCCACTACTAATATCATATGGACCGAAGCTCATGATCGTACCATAATTTCCAGTCGTTCCATTAGGATCATTGGCTGACCATGATACGCCCGTGTTACTTCCTACTACTTCTACATCAAACGTGAAGGTATCATCACTCGGATCTAATGGCGTACCATTATCATCACAGAGAATATTGGAAATTGTATTCCCAATACTACATGTTCCTGAACAAGTATTAGGTGGTGTCACATTTACATCAGTGCTACAGTTCCCATCATCATTATCAGTTATTGTGAAGGATAGTATTCCAGCACTTATATCGTAAGGTCCGAAAGTAATAGGCTGATTATAATTACCAGATGTTCCATTAGGTTCATCGGCTGTCCACCCACTACCTATACCCATGCCATCTACTGTAACTTCGAATGTGTAAGTATCATCACTCGGATCTAATGGCGTACCATTATCATCACAGAGAATATTATTTATACTATTCTGAATCATGCAAGCATCAGAACATGTCATTGGTACAATTACAGAAACTGAGGTAGAACACCCATTATCCAAATTATCTGAAATAATGAAACTTAAGTCTCCATTACTTATATCATAAGGACCAAATAATACGGGAATATCATATGAACCAGATGTATTATTAGCATCGTTGGCAATCCAAGAAGAACCAGTATTTAGGCCCGTCGTAATAACTTCAAAAGTATAGGTATCATCACTCGGATCAGTTGGCGTATTATTATCATTACAAAGTATATTACTGACAGTATGTTCTATCGTGCATGCATCGGAACATGGTGCTGGAGGCGTCACAAAGATATTAGTCACACAATTGGGATCGTCATTATCTGTGATAATAAAATTAACGTCTCCATTACTTATATTAAACGGACCAAAACTTGTATTTACATCATAATTTCCAGAAGTGGAATTTGCATCCGAGGCTGTCCACACTGCAGCCGTATTACTACCTGTTACAAAAACATCAAATGTAAATGTATCATCATCTGGATCTGTAGGTGTCCCATTATCATCACATTCAACATTAGAAATCATATTTCCAATATTGCATGTACCTGAGCATGGTGCTGGTGCCATGACGTTGACATCAGTTTGACAACTTGGATCAGACTGATCAGTGATCGTAAAAGTCAAGTCCCCATTGGATATATCAAATGGTCCAAATAAAACATTGTTACCATAATTATCTGAAGTGCCATTTGGATCATTAGCAATCCAACTACCACTTGTATTAGCTCCTGTCACATTTACTGTAAATGTGAAAGTATCATCATCTGGATCATTAGGTGTTCCATTATCATCACAGAGGATGCTTGATACCTGTGAGGTAATCTCACATGCATTCGAGCAAGTAGCTGGAACTGTTACCATAACGTTTTGAGAGCATACAGGATCATCATCATCGGAAATAGAAAAGCTCAAATCTCCGCCACTTATAGCATAGGGTCCAAAATTTACGGCAGCGCCATAAGCTCCAGTTGTTCCATCAGGATCATTAGCTGTCCATGAAGCACCTGTATTATCTCCATCTACCGTCACCGTAAATGTAAATGTATCATCACTCGGATCGGTTGGCGTACCATTATCGTCACATTCAATACCTGCTACTGCAGATGTTATCTCACATGCATCAGAACAGGTAGGTGGTGCCGTTACCGTTACAGCAGCAGTACACATATTATCTACATTATCACTTATTGTAAACGATAGATCTCCGCCACTTATATCGTATGGTCCAAATGAAGTTACGCCTCCATATGATCCAGTTGTATTATTTGCATCATCTGCCGTCCATGACGATCCTGTATTGTCTCCACTTACCGTTACATCGAATGTATATGTATCATCACTTGGATCAGTTGGTGATCCATTATCATCACATACAATATTTCCTACTACCGCTTCTATATCACATAAATCAGAACATGGTGCAGGGGCAGTCACCATGACATCAGTAGTACATCCACTATCATCTATATCTGTTATCGTAAATGATAAGTCTCCTCCACTTATATCATATGGTCCAAAACTTACAGCAGTGCCATAAGTTCCAGTCGTATTATTGGCATCATTGGCTGTCCATGAAGCACCCGTATTACTTCCATTTACCGTCACCGTAAATGTATATGTATCATCACTTGGATCGGTTGCTGTTCCATTATCATCACATACAATATCTGCTACTGCATTACCGATACTACACGTTCCTGAACATGGTGCCGGAGCAGTTACTGTCACATTAGTCGTACATCCACTATCGTCTATATCTGTTATCGTAAACGATAGATTCCCATCGCTTATATCGTAAGGTCCAAAACTTACAGCAGTGCCATAAGCTCCTGTCGTTGCATCAGGATCATCTGCTGACCATGAAGCACCTGTATTATCTCCATCTACCGTCACTGTAAATGTATATGTATCATCACTCGGATCGGTTGGCGATCCATTATCATCGCAGATAATATTCCCTACTGAAGACGTTATCTCACATGCATCAGAACAAGTAGGTGGTGCCGTTACAGTTACAGCAGTGGTACATCCACTATCATCTATATCTGTTATCGTAAATGATAGATCTCCCCCACTTATATCATATGGCCCAAATGAAGTTACGCCTCCATATGATCCAGTTGTATTATTGGCATCATCTGCTGTCCATGACGTTCCTGTATTGTCTCCACTTACGGTTACATCAAATGTAAAAGTATCATCACTCGGATCAGTTGGTGATTCATTATCATCACATACAATATTTCCTACTACCGCTTCTATATCACATGGATCACATGATGTAACAACACAATCTACACCAGAATATTCAATCTCTACATGAAGATCATAGCATAGTAATGTTCCGTCTTGACCATCAACTACGATGTAGTACAGACCATTGGCTAAGTTTCCTTCGAGTGAAAAACATCCAGGAGGTTGGTAAGAACTTGCCATGACTGGTACAGGACTGGTTGCGGGACAAGTTCCAGGCACTAATTGCACTTGTGCAGCGCCTCCGCTGGATATGAGATTTTCGAATGAAACTCTAACGAATGCAGAACTTGTACAATTAGCATCTCCATTTACAAAAATGGAATAGAATACATTGTTGTTTACTACATTATTAGTGTAAGTTGAAAGTGTAATCCCTCCATCACATTCATAATCTGACATACCTGCAGCCATACCTGAAAGTCCATTATTGGGACTACAACCTATAATCTCATTTCCGAAAGCTCCAACATTCGATTGATTCAATAATGTAGTGTCAAGGTTAACATTTTGGACTCCGCTGGTACACCCAATTGATGGTGTATTATCTCCCATCACTGTACTTGGCAAAAGACTACAATCATCATAGGCATCTGGCTGAGTAGTGCTTCGCTCAGCACAAAATTCAAAGCTCAAAGGACCAGCGCCACCTCCATTTCTAACCATTATTCTAACATAGTATTCACGACCAGGAATTAGACCTGAAACATCTAACCTATTGTGAATAGGTGTCGTACAGTCTCCTACATCTCTAGGTCCACCTAGACCAGCATTATTAGCACAATCAATATAAGTTAAGCCGCCAATGACACCACAACTACCAGTAATTCCACCTGCATCAGCTTCATATAGTACTGTTACTAAATCTGGAAATGTTTCCAAAGTTTGATATAAATCTAGCCAAGCATCTTGATTTGCATTATGTGTAAATTTAAACCAAATATTATTTTGATCTGCAGGGTCCGCAGTAACGCAAGATATTGGTGGATCACCTTCAATTGTAGTTACTGATGGTGGAAAAATACCGTCACTAAATAAATATGGGTCTACTGCACATTGCCAGCCACAAGCTGAAGCGACTGCATCGTCAATGAGAGATGTCAAATCGATAGCACCAAAAGGGCCTTCATTTCCTGGAGCACTCGATGGTGCAATTACTGTAAAATCAGTAGAACATGTCCCTCCTATATCAGTTACTGTCCATGTAATATCTCCACCACTTACGTCGTAAGGACCAAAGTTTACTGGTGTGTCATAAGCACCAGTTGTAGTACTAGGGTCATTTGCTGTCCATGAAGCACCCAAATTAGTTCCTGAAACAGTTACATCAAAGGTGAAAGTATCGTCAGAAGGATCCGAAGGTGTGTTATTATCTGAACAGACGACATCAGAAGATACCACATCAATATCACATGGGGAACATGATGCAATATCACAATCTACACCAGAATATTCAATTTCTACATGAAGATCATAGCATAGTAATGTTCCGTCTTGACCATCTACTACGATGTAATACAGACCATTGCCTAAGTTACCTTCGAGTGTAAAACATCCAGGAGGTTGGTAAGAACTTGCCATGACTGGTACAGGACTGGTTGCAGGACAAGTTCCAGGCACTAATTGTACTTGTGCAGCGCCTCCGCTAGATATGAGATTTTCGAATGAAACTCTAACGAATGCAGAATTTGTACAATTAGCATCTCCATTTACAAAAATGGAATAGAATACATTGTTATTTACTACATTGTTAGTATAAGTTGAAAGAGTAACTCCTCCATCACAATCATAATCTGACATACCTGCAGCCGTACCTGAGAGTCCATTATTGGGACTACAACCTATAATCTCATTTCCGAAAGCTCCAACATTCGATTGATTCAATAATGTAGTGTCAAGGTTAACATTTTGGACTCCGCTGGTACACCCAATTGATGGTGTATTATCTCCCATCACTGTACTTGGCAAAAGACTACAATCATCATAGGCATCTGGCTGAGTAGTGCTCCGCTCAGCACAAAATTCAAAGCTCAAAGGGCCAGCGCCACCTCCATTTCTAACCATTATTCTAACATAGTATTCACGACCAGGAATTAGACCTGATACATCTAACCTATTGTGAATAGGTGTCGTACAATCTCCTACATCCCTAGGCCCACCTAAGCCTGCATTATTAGCACAATCAATATATGTCAGACCACTGACAAGGTCACAATCACCAGTAATTCCACCTGCATCAGCTTCATATAAGACTGTCACCAAATCTGGAAATGATCCCAAAGTTTGGTATAAATCTAGCCAAGCATCTTGACTTGCATTATGTGTAAATTTGAACCAAATATCATTTTGATCTGCAGGTGCCGCAGTGACACAAGAGATCGGAGGATCACCTGCTATGTTAGTTACAGATGGAGGGAAAATACCATCACTAAATAAATAGGGATCTACGGCACATTGCCAGCCACATGCTGAAGCAACGGCACCGTCAATGAGAGACGTTAAATCGGTAGCAGTAAATGGGCTTTCATTTCCAATAACTGGAGTAAAAACTAAATTTATATTTACAATAGAATCACATCCTGAGGTTGGAATGGCTTCAGTACCAGTTGGGTTTGCTTCGTTATATAAAACATTATTCACCATTACACTGTAGCCATCCCCCATACATCCATCGTATGTTTCCATGCCTGGAGTAGGAATCGATGGAGCTGTAGCTGTAAAACTTTCAGTACAAAATTGATCATCAATATCTGTAACTGTAAAAGTAACATCACCTGCACTGACGTCAAATGGTCCAAAAGGGATAAGTACATCATAGCCACCATTTGTGCTACTAGGATCATCAGCAGTCCAGGAAACACCAACATCCATACCTGATACCGTCAAATCAAAAGTATAGGTATCATCGCTTTGATCAAAAGGTGTTCCGCCATTAGCACATACGATATTAGATACTACAGCGCTAGTGATAGAACAGCTGTTGCAATTAACATCAAATGAAATAGAAGTTGCATCTTGATTATTAGTACAATTGTCTTCCACACCTCCACAAGCATTAACAATATTTAAAGAATAGCTTCCGTCTTGGCTCATAGGAGCAGCTATAGTCAATGTAAAATCAGTTCCAAAATTAGCTCCAGCAGAACAGTCCCCCGTTATACCCGTAATACTCTGTGTAGATCCATCAGGGAATTCTAACTCGAAGTCACATTCTGCCAACGATGCACAAGTAATAGGCTCATCAAATGTAATATCCAGAGTCGTATCATCACAGTCCACCATGCCCACGACCATATCAAAGTCTGGTGGCGACGCATCAAAGATACTTGCAGTAGATGATGAAAAATCTAAATTAAAGCCATTAAGAGATGTGCCAAAATTACTGACTATTAATACTAAAGTTTGTCCAGCTACAACTGGGATTGCAGAATTAAGGAGTGCTCCATCTGCGCCTTGACTATTTAACCCTAATGCAGGATCTAAAGTAGCTCCAGTAACACCAGCTGATATAGAAAAATTACAACTTAATTCTGGACTTGTCCCAGCAGGAATACCATCACATCCGTTATCCGAAATATCGTAAATAGCAAAATCATAATCGTCATCCAAATCATCAGGAGATATTAAAAATGATAAATCTCCATCTAATTGTACATTGATTACAAACCATACACTGTTAAGTTCGCCATTAGACAAACATGATCCATCTGGAATTTCATCTGGGTCTAAGCCTGCTCCAATGAAACCATCGGTATAATCATAAGTATCCTGACAAACTGGAATGGCTCCAACACAATCTTGCGATGGAGCTTCAGGTGGACAGGGCGTAATTTCTATATCAAAATCTGTACATGATGGACCAGAGGTTATAATCCCACCAGTATTACTCATAATTTCTATCGCTGAAAAAACTATATAATATTCTACGCCTGCCTCTAACTGTGCTGTTGTAGCAGGCATATCGTTTTCGTCTACGCCTGTTCCTATACAATCTGGGGCCTGATCAGGACAATCATCAAAAATGAAAATAGCAGGATCGGCATCAGGATTACTCCCATTACTAGTTTCAAAAATATAACAACCCGAGCTTGATGGTGTGAATGTCATCACCGTCTCTTCCGAGTTTAGATAAAAAGCCAAAGGATTATTGCAACCAGCAATATCTGTATCTTGATAATCATCTCCAAAATCACAACTGGTCAAATCGGTGTAAAGCCCAACTCCAGGTAAGTTAATAGGATTTTCGCAGATTAGTCCAGGGGGACAATTTCCACTTCCTCCAGTGATCGATAAATCTAATTCTGTACAACTTGGCATCGCTAACGCCGGAGGAACTAATTCTACTGCAGAAATCATTATGTAATATGTCTGACCTGCATTCAATATTATATCTACTTGAGGAAAACCATTTTCAACTTCATCACTAACTAAACATGAGGCACCTGCTACATCTGGACAATCGTCTAATACGTACATACCTACATCCGCATCCGGATTAGAATTACCAGTCATTTCTGTTAGAAAATTATAGCAATCTGTGGTCGTAGGTGTAAAAGTTATGATGATATCTTCTCCATTCATATAAAAACCACCACATGCATCATCATCGTCATAATCATTACCCAATCCGCAAAGATTAATAGCGCTGGTTGTGCCTACGTTTACGTCCAAAGGGTTATTACAATCTACTCCTGCTGGACAATTAGCACCTCCTCCTGAGACCGAGAGGTCAAAATCTTGACAACTACCATTGTACAGTAGAGCAGTCAGCTCTATGGCTGAAATAACGATGTAGTAAGTTTCATTAGCTGTTAAATAAGCATCTGCAACGGGCATTCCATTTTCTACAACTTCTGATGTCAAACAATTACCACCTGTATCTGGGCAATCATCTAATATAAACATCCCAACATCTGCATCAGCATTTGAATTTCCATTACTGATCATCTCGAACGTATAGCAATCAGTCACGTTTGGAGTAAATTCGAAAACCACATCATCCGAGTCCCCCTCTGTCGCTCCACATAGTTCGGCTATGGTATAATCATTTCCTGTACCACAACTTGTCTGATCAGCTATGGTCGTAGGTAGTGCTGCTGGATCAATTATTATAGGATTAGCACACACAGTACCGGCAGGACATGCAACAGAAGTAATACTTATGTCAAAATCTGTGCATTCTGGATCATTGCTTGCGACAACTATAGTATAAGTTGTGCCAGAAATTAAATTTACAGTTGCAGATGGCTCTCCAGCATCCATTTCACCAGATCCGATACAGTTTGAGTTAGTATCATCAGGACATCCATCCAAAATAAATACACCCATATTTGCTGCTGTGTTGCTTGCATTTTCCACAACTACATCATAGCATCCATCTGACGGTGCAGTATATTCAAATACAACATCTTGTCCATTCATATATGTGCTTCCGCAGACATCTGTATCATCATAATTATCACCTTGGGCACAAGTCGTAGCACCAATTACAGATCCACTAGAAAGGTCTATAGGATTAGCACATGTCTCTCCACCTTGATCACAGAAATCCAGTTCAAAATCAAAGTTCGAACATGCTGGGGTTGGAAAATTAGAAACGATAAAATAATAAGGAGTAGCAGCTTCTAAATAGACATCAAGACTTAGCATAGTGGCGTTTCCACTTTCTCCGGAATCGACACAATCACTCCCCCCATCTGGACAAGCACTCCAAACAAATACACCAAAAAAAGTTTCTGTATTAGAAAAATCGAGCGAGTAGCAACCTGCTGTTGCAGGTGTAAATTCCATTACATAATCTTCTCCTCCAATGTAATCTGCATTACCACAAGAAGTAGTGGTATAATCGTTATCAAAACCACAGGTCGTTCCACCTGTTACTGAGTATGGAAAATTAGGGATCACAAATGGATCAGCACATGTACTTCCAGGAGGACATTCTTCCATTGTTAATTGAAAATTGCCACATTGGACGCCAGGAGGAGATAGTGCCCCTGGATTACTAGAAACGACAATGAAATACTCCGTTCCTGCTGTTAAATCTATTTGGATAGGGGCAACATTCACAGCGTCCCCAGTCGATCCTTGGCATGTACCGCCTGCATCTGGACAACCATCATAGACGAATAAACCCATCCAGTTAGCTGTATTTTCTAAATCAAATTTATGGCAGCCAGTAGTGCCTGGTGTAAAGCTATATACGTAATCATCTCCATTCATATAAAAATCGGTACATCCACCATTTACATCAGCAGGCTCATAATCATCACCAGAGCCACACGTAGAGACTACGCCACTATCAAAAGGTTCCGTAATGGTCTCGGCAACAGAACATATTGTCCCGACTGTACATTCATCTATAGCGATATCAAAATCAGTACAAGCAGTAGTTAAATCAGCTGTACTTACAAAAATATAATAGGTTGTTCCCATATCTAAGTCAATCGTAATACTGGGATTTCCTGCAGATTCTACAAATCCTACACAGCCAGCAGTTGGATTACAAGCGTCAAGCACGAACAATCCAAGATCACCTGTAGGAGCAGGATTAGTAATGTCTATGTTGTAACATGACGTCGAGGGTGGATTAAATTCTATGACAAATTCTGGACCTGTAAAGAAAACACTTCCACAAGCGGAATTATTATCAAAATCATCAGATGACATACAGGTCGATAGGCCAGTAGAAGAATATGGGACTCCAGTCGCTATCAGCGGATAAGCACAACTATAACCATCTGGGGCACAATCTCCTCCAGTGTTTTGATCTACTGTAATTGTAGTAATAGACGCAGGATTAGTTAGGCATCCGTTGGTCAATAAATTTTCCGTTAAGAGAACTTGTATCCATCCTGAAGAAGTGGCGGTAATAGTTATGGACGCTTGGTTGCCCAGTGCACCGCAAGCATCATTATTATCCGTTATAAAAGTCAAGGTTTCGTCCTCTATTAATGTAAGGTAGGTATCGAAATCGTTTTCAGCACAGGTGCTTATGGTATACTCAGCTCCGTTGCACATATAAAGTAAGAAATATTCTCCTGCAGCAATCAAACCGGAGGTCTGAGAAGTACCAGCACCCAATGATATGAGTGGTGTGTTAACTTCTGTACCCCCACTACAGGGTTGTGCATAAGTTAAGAAAGGAGAAAATATAAAAAATACAAATAGTATAAGACTGATTGTGTAAAGCTTGGTCGTTCGCATTGCAATTGTTTTAATTAGCTTAAAACCACAATGAATTGCATGTGTAGTTCTTATCTCATATGTAAATAAAATTTACTTTCTGATTGGTCATTAATAAGCGCTAAGGGGTACACAGTATTCATAAATGGATGTATTAAAAAAAATCTAATAACTCATTTTTACCAAAAAAATTAGAAGCAAGAATTGAATAGCCCTAAATATAATTTTTTCTGACTAATTAAAATTATCATTTTGCCTAATTAACTTTTAAAAGTGAATAATTCTGCCATTGTAAATATTAAACATAAAAAAACTAAGACATATGATTAATAACCATAATATATAATTTGACACAATTGCATATAATCACTAAACTGAACAAGTCAGCTATTTGATTACAGTACCTTTATTAATAGCAGCAAATTCGGAATTTAATCAAGCGATTTGGGGAATCATTAAGAAAACATAAAACCATTTAGTAAATAATAAAAAGACTGAGTGATTCCATAGTTTAGATAAAGTTATGAAGTATATATAGTTAAGTTCTGCAACTATATAGTTTATTGAAATATTATTTTATATAATTTACATATCACTGATTAATATATTTATTATATTGCGATTATGAATATTTAATTTCTAAACTAAAAATTTGCTTATGAATATTACATACGAAGAACTCCGAGATATCAAACACAAATTACCAACTGGTAGCGTAAGTAGAATCGCCGAAAAATTAAACATTGATGAACAAACGGTGAGGAATTATTTTGGTGCAGAAAAGTATGAGGATGGTAGTATAACAGGTAATCACATTCAACCTGGACCTAATGGCGGCATAGTCAATATCAACAACACTAATATCTTAGAAATGGCACGATCCATTATCAATGATAATTCCAATTAGACAATAGAGTAAATAAGTGAAAAGATGAATTAATAAAAGGAGGTAACCCAAACTATCTCCTTTTTTCTTTCGGAGAAACTGTATTAATTTAAAGACTCAATATCGTATAAACTTTTTCGTCAATATATAACTGATGCCAAAGAATGTAAATAAATTCAGAAAAAAAGGGACAACATTCGACATAGAATATTCTGAGAAAGCCAAAGCTAAAAAGAAGAAAGGCCCAAAAATCAAACGGGAATATAATCCCGATAAATACCCTATCAAAAACTTATTAGAAGAAGAGGATATGTTCGTTACGGACGAGGAGGAGTGATGCGTATCAATACTCACGATTATAATCAATGCTGAGTACATCATGGCGAGCAGAAGTCAATCCATTGCTTCCCATACCACTATTGCAAGTCTCCTCATAAGTACTCTGACCATAACTGGCTAGACCGACGATAACATTGCCATCTTGGATATCATAGACAATGAGTTTGTCTTTACGAATTCTGGCATAAGTTGTATACCCTACATCTATTGTTCTGACTATATCACCTACATCGGCAGTCTCCCCTTTTGACATGTGCATTTTTATATCATTCTCATGCAACATCTGTACGAAGCCTGAGCGCCTTGTATAATTTCTGCGATCACTTCGCCTGGAATCAGATTCCTATTTCTGCCTATTGTACTAGATAGCAAAATGTCATTGACTATGCCGACACTGGCCATATCATCTACATTCATGACTATGGAATCCTGAGCGGTTCCTCTCCATACAGAAGTATCTCCAGTCTCCTTCTAATAGATATATGCTAGACTGGCTTTCGTACCTGTGTATCAGCGTGCATTACGTTGACATAAGCATCATCTTGACCTCCTATATCTGGGAGGACTTTGCAGAATGCCAGTGGATATAAGCCTTTATCTAATCCTTTGATCGCTTTATGGACGTCAGATTTAGAAGCACAAACATACTTAAGATAAATCCCATAGTTTACAGTGAGCTGTTTTCCAAGATTTTTATCGGCAGAAAGAAATTATAATTTGAAGATATGCAAATGAAATTATCAACTACTACAATCATAAAGTATAAGGCAAACCGTAATAGTTTATAAGACATTTGCAAAGCGTTATCCTTCTCCCTATCACGTTTCTATAGAACGGATTAATGAAAAAAAAATCCCTCGATAGCTTATTGCTCATCGAAGGATTCTCATTACAAAATAGAAGTGCTATATACTAATACACAACTATTTTCTCTAAAAACTTAAAACCTGAACGCATATCTTCTACAGTAAGCAAGTATATACCCGTATCCAATTCATCTACTGAAATCATAGACGTCTTCTTACTTAACAGTACCAATTTTCCTGCTGCATTATATATAGTAATCCTTGTGTGATCGAT
>ENA-ORXT01004667-ORXT01004667.1-marine-metagenome-genome-assembly--contig:-NODE-4667-length-14006-cov-6.271807_pt1 | contig 14006 bp, 15 predicted proteins | sample MGYA00237868_ERZ511482 | MGnify/ENA metagenome assembly ERZ511482 | reverse complement strand
GCCGCCGAACAGCGCGTCTGCGGCATGGTTGAAGCCGAACATGATGACGCGCGCCTCGATGCCCTCGTGCACGGTGATGCCGGACTGCCCGCGAAGCCTGGGCAGGTCCTGCAGCGGCACCGGCGTCAGGTAGTCGATCTCGCCGGACAGCAGCGCCGCGACCCCGGTGGCGGCCTCGCCGATCGGGGTGAACACCGCCTCGGTGATGTCGCTCTCGCTGGTGTCCCACCAGTCCTCGAACGGCGCGAGCGTGGTGCGCACGCCCGGATCGCGCGAGGTGACCCGGAACGCCCCGGTACCGTTGGCGTTGCGCGTGGCATGGTTCTCGGCCTCGCTGGAGGGCAGCGCGGCGTCGTTGTCGGTGGTCCAGTCGCGGTCCATGATCATGAAGTTGGCGATCGAGCCGGGGAACAGCGGGTTGGGAGCCGCGGTCACGAAGTCGACCGTGACGTCGTCGATCACCCGCACCTCGGTGACCGGTGCGAACCAGGAACGCACGTCGGAGGCCTCGGACGCCGCACGCTCGTAGGAGAACAGCACGTCGTCGGCGGTGAACGCGCTGCCGTCCTGGTAGGTGACGCCCTCGCGCAGCGTGAAGCGCCAGCCGGACTCGTCGCCCTGCAGCGGCTCCCAGGCGGTGGCCAGCGCCGGCTCGATCCTCATCGCCTTGTCGCGCCGCACCAGTCCTTCGTAGACGTTGTTCAGGAACCCGAGCACCGGAGCGCTGCTGACCGCGTGCGGATCGAGGGTCTGCGGATCGGTGCCGCTGGCCCAGCGAAAGGTCTCCGCGGCGGCGGGCTGGGCACCGAAGGCGGCGAGCAACGCGGCGCACGTAAGTGATCGGGCAGGACGGGATATCACGGGATCGGCACTCCGGAGGCGGAAGGAGGGGGCGAGTATACGGAACGGCCACTCGCCCCCCGTACGCGCCCGGTGTCAGCCGGTGAGCGGGCACAGGCTCTCGACGGTGCCGCGTCGAGCCGTGCCGCTTCGGGAACGCCCGCAGGTCCGAGGAACGCGGCACCCTGCGTTGAATGAAATATTATAACGTCACGATCGCGAACGATCATCCCACCATCGGAGGAGCTTCCGATGCACCGCACCCTGACCGCCCTCGCCGTCCTGTCCCTGACCGCGCCCGCCCTCGCACGGGAGGTTCGCCAGCTCGATGCCCACGAACACGGCGTCAGCTCGGCCGAGATCACCGTGGAGCAGCAGGCGCTCGTCATCGAGATCTACTCGCCGGGCATGCACGACTGCGCCGACACGTCGGCCATCACCACGGTCGATTTCCCCTTCTTCGACGCCTTCCCGAATGCGGTCGAGATCCAGGCGCGGTACGTGACCGTGACGGGCAGCGGTGCGGGCAAGGTCGAGCGGGGCGATGCGAGTCTGGCGATCGAATAGGATTGGATTCGATCGTCACCTGTCACCGGTCGATGGCGTCGCACCGGATGTTCCCGAGCGGCAACACAACCTGCACCAGCGTGCCGGCGCCCGGTGCGCTGTCGACGTGGATATCGCCCCCGTGCGCGTCCACCAGCGCCTTGACGATCGACATGCCGAGCCCGATGCCGCGTCGATCGCCTCGATCCTGCTGCCAGTGGCGCTCGAACAGGTGGGTCAACTCGTCGGTTGACATGCCGCGCCCGGAGTCCTGGACACTGAAGTGCGCGAAGCTGCCCTCGCGACGCACGTCCAGCACGATACGGCCGCCGGAGGCACTGAACTTGATCGCGTTGCCGATCAGGTTCGACATTACCTGCAATATCCGGCCCCTGTCGCAATGCAGGATCGGACCCGGGCTTCCGGCGTGCTCCAGGGTGAGGCCACGGGCCGTTGCCGCCGAGCTCGCCTCGCGCGCGCAGGCTTGCACGATCTCGCGTGCGTCGCAGGAACGCAGCTGCACCGCAAGCGTGCCCGCCCGCAGGCTGGCAAGGTCCAGCAAGTCGCCGATCAGCACGTCCATCTGTCGTGCCGAACTCAGGATCAACCGGCGCATCGTGTCGACCAGTTCGCCTGCCTCGCCGGCCACCTCGGCGTACTCGAGAGCCTCCGCACTCGTCACGATGGCTCCGAGTGGGCTTCGAAGATCGTGCGACACGACGGCCAGCAGCTCCTCGCGCGTGGCGACCGCCGCCTCCGCCCGCACCAGCGAGGCGTGCAACAGCGCGTTGTTCTCGCGCAGCTCGTCGGTTTCGCTCCCCGCTGCCGACTGCGGCAGCGAGGCGCGCAGCGCCTCGACCGTGGCCGGATCGCAGGGGTTCCGGCCCAGGTCGAACGCCATCGTGATCGAGGTACCGCGATCGTTGCCGGGGTCGAACTCGAACCGGTCGGCAAGCCGCCTCGCGATGCCCAGGCCGTGGGAGCGGGCCGGTCCACCCACCTCGTTCGCACGCATCAGGGCTGCCGCCGTCTCTGCCGCCCCGTCCCGCCCACCGGCATCGGTGACGCGCACCACCAGCCGACAGGGCGCGTTCCCGGACAGCTCGAAGACCACGCGGCCCCGGCGGGCGTGGGACAAGGCATTGCGCGCGATTTCCGACACCGCGGTCGCCACGCGTACCTGTCGGTAGGACCCCGCGCCCAGCGCGGCCACGATCTCCCGCGCGCGGCGGCGGGCAAGCGCCACCATCGCCGCGTCGCTCACGTCGAGCTCCAGCAACGGCGCACTCATGATCGCGCCACCGTGCGGGATGCCACCGTCGTCGATGCGGGCCGGGCGACCAGCACCGCGCAGTCGTCCCTGCGAGTTGTACCGTCGCGGTACAGCACCGCGGCGATCAGCGTGGGGTCTCGTCGGACGAGCCCGTCCCGGCGTGCGAACGGATCCGGCAACGCCAGGCCGTCACTGTGCATGATGATCAGACCATCTCGTCCGAGAGTGCCGCGACCCGTGCGTGCGACGAGGTCCTCGCGTCCGAGCGTGCCCGCCGTCGTGGGCAGCTCTCCAGGTCTGCGGCCCGGTCCGTGCACGGCGGTGCTCACGTTGCCGATGCCGGCATGCTCCAACGCAAGCTCGTTGCCTCCGGCGGGAACCCGGCAGGTCACGACGCTGCCCACCGAGCCCCGCGTGCCATGTGATGCCGCGGACATCAGCGCCAGACGCGCGGCAGGTCCAGTGCCGGCCCCTTCATCGAACCCGCGCAGGGCAGCCTCCGCGGCGTCCGCGGCCGCGTCCCCGTGACCGAGTCCGTCGACCAGGCACAACGCGTGCGCGCCCGGCTCGGCGCGTGCCCGCCACGCATCGCCGCACCGATGCTCGCCGGGATACGCCACCCGTACCGCGCCCACGTCCAGCACGTCCAGCACGTCCAGCACGGCCTGTCCGGCCTGTCCGGCCCGGGCGGCAAGGGGGGCAGGAGTCGTGCGAGAGCGCACCCGTGACAGCAGGGCGGTGCCTGCACCGACGACGCTGTGCAGGTCGAACCCGTCCGACAGACGTTGCAGCGCACCCAGGCCACAGCCGGCGGTGCCTGCACCGGAATGGCCATCGACGAGCGCCGCCGCGATATCCTCGATGCCCGGACCACGGTCGAGTGCGATCAGTTCCACGGTCGGGCGCCCCTCGATCGTGCGGATGCCGACCAGCACCTCGCCACCACCGCCGTGGCGCACCAGGTTCTCCGTCGCCTCGGTACAGACCAGCTTCAGGCGTGCCAGCGATTCTTCGTCGAGCCCCGCCAGCCGCCCTGCACGGTCGACGCTGCGGCGCACCTCGCCGACCGCGCTGGGATCGCTGGCCGGCAGGCTCAGCACGCGAGCGCCACGCGCACGCGCGTGCCCTGCCCCGGCGCCGAATCGATCTCGAACGTCTCGCTCAGGCGGCGAACGCCACCCAGGCCGAGCCCGAGCCCGCCGTTCGTCGAGTAACCGTCGCCGAGCGCCCGGCCGATGTCGATGATGCCGGGACCGTCGTCCGCGAAGTGCAGGCGAAGCAGTCGCAAACCCGGTCCGGGCGGCCGGATGTCGCAACGACCGCCGCCGCCGTGCACCAGGGCGTTGCGCCCGAGTTCGCTGGCCACGGTCAGGATGCGGGTGATCACGAACGGGGAAGCGTTCGGCAGGAGCTGGCGCAATCGTTGCCGCAACCGTCCGAGATCGGCATCGGCCCTCAGCCTCATGCGCCGCGTTCGCGTGCCGATTCCATGACGATGCCCAGCAGCCGCAGGCCACCTTGCGCATCGAGCGCGGTGCGTGTGTGCGGTATGGTCACACCCATCTCCACCAGCGTCATCGCCACCGCCGGTGCCAGCCCGGAAATGACCGTCTCGGCATCCATGATCGACACCGTGCGCGCCACGTCGCCGAGCATCCGGGCGGTGAAGGAATCGACCACGTCCAGCGCCGAGACATCGATGAGCACGCCACGGGCCGAGATCGAGGCGACCCGGCACGCCAGGTCGTCGCGCAGCGTGAGCGCGGAACCGTCGTCCAGATCGGCATTCACCGTGACGACCAGGCAGTCGCCGATGCGCAGGATGGGAACCTGGGCCATGGACCGTGCTCAGCCGTTCGGCTCGACCGTGCGCCCGGTCCGCTCGAAGGCCAGCGCGAGTGCACCGGCCAGGGTCGCCCGGGTGGGCAGCCCGTCGAGCGAGACTCCGGTATCCACGATGGTGCGGGCGATCTGCGGACGGATTCCCGACACGATGCACTCCGCCCCCATGAGGCGCACCGCGGCGGCCGTGCGCGTCAGGTACTGCGCCGTCAGCGCGTCGACCGCGGGCACGCCCGAGATGTCGATGATCGCCACGCTCGCCCTCGTCTCGGCGATGCTGTCCAGGAGCGTCTCCATGACCAGCCGGGCTCGACGCGAGTCGAGCGTGCCGATCAGCGGCAGGCCGACGATGCCGTTCCACAACTGCACCACCGGCGTGGAGAGTTCCAGCATGTCCTGCTGCTGGCGCTCGATGATGGCCTCGCGCGAGCGTTGCAGCACCTCGGAGGAATAGAGCGCCAGCGTATCGAGCAGCCCGGTGACCTCGTCGATGTCGCTCCAGGCATCGGCGGTCACGTTCGGCACGGCGTCACGCAGTCGCTTGAACAGGACGTCCTTCAACGTGAGCATCAATCGCGCGGTTTCCGTCGGCGAGAATCCGTCCACGGCACGCGATTCGGACAGCCGGTCGAGATGCATCCGCAGCTCGTCCCAGGCGGGGTCGTCGGGAAACACCGGCGAACCTTCGGCGAGCACCTTGCCCAGCAGCGTCAGCACCTGCGAGGATTGCTCGCGCCGTTGCGCCTCGTCGATCAGGTCCGGACGGGCAACGCCTGCCTGCCGCTGCGCCTCCAGCCAGTCGTCGAGCACGGTGCCGGACCCGCCGAGGAGGTCGCCCATTCGACTGCCGGATATCATGATCGGTGAGGGGCTACCTGATGACGGCCCGGATGACCGATGGGTGGAACGTCCGGATCACGAACGCGGCCCACATCCTACTCCTATCGGAGCGGCATGTGAAAGGCTCGACGCCGACCCGGGTTCGATGAGGGAAGGCACCCCCGGGCGGGCGACGGATCTCGAGCACGACGAGCAGGTTCAGGTCGAGCCGCGCAAGATCGATCTCGTGCATCGACATGCTGCGATCTTCGCATTGGATCGATCGGGCAGCCTGCGCCAAGGTTCGATCTCCCGCCCGCAATGGGCGATAGAAGGAGAGCGGCATGAGAATTCCCGTCACCGGCGCCGGCGGCTACCTGAACTCGCGCACGCTGAATGTGCTCCGCTCGCGCGGCCACGAGCCGCTCGCGTTCGCACGTCGAACGGCAGCGGCGAACTCGCCGTGAAACAGGAGCGCCGCGCCGTGGGTGCGCTGATCGAGGCGTTCGACGGCACCGGCAAGCGCATGGTCGTCGCGACCGCGACCGGCGTGCTCGGCGACACCGGGCCGGAACCCGTCGCCGACGACTTCGCGGGTCAGCCCGACTTCCCGGCGCGCATCCGCATGGGCGTCGAGGATGACGTGCGCCAGGCGTCGAGGCGCGGCGTGCGCGGCGTCGTGGTGCGCCCCGCCATCCTGCTGCACGGCCACGGTGCCGGGCAGTTCGTGCCGATGCTCGTCGCCGCGGCGCGCGCGAGCGGCGTGGCGGGGTACCCGGGCGCCGGCACGAACCGGCTCGCCAGCGTGCACGATGACGTCACTCCAGGACGCCAGGAGGTGCTCCGCGCTCCGCAGGCTCAGCGCGTTCACCGTGCAGGTCGGGGCTTGCATGACGTGGCGCGCGGAGCTCCCGTGTGACAAGGTCACTATCCGGGCGGTACCGCCGCGCGTCCTGTCCCGCCCGGGTGAGGCGCTGCAGACCCTGCGCGATGCCGATGTGGTCGCACTGGACAAGACCGGCACGCTGACCGCCGGTCGCCCGACCTGTCGCTGGTGGGCGGGTTCGAACGGGACGAGGTGCTCGCCGCCCTGGCGGCGGTCGAGTCGCGCTCCGAGCGCCCGGTGGCGCGTTCGCCATGTCGTCCACGTCCGAGTAGCCCGCGACACCGGTGCCCGACAGATCGACCTCGGCGCTGCCGTCCGAGGCCGTGGAGCCCTGTCCGAGCAGCAGGTTTCCCCAGGTGTCGGACTTCACGTACGCCTCGAACCTGCGTTCGTCGAAGGTGTTCGATCCGACGTCGCGTTGATCATCCTGGCTGACGAGGTTCGACGGATTGGACTGGAACTCGACCTCGATCACCGCACCGAGCACCAGCGCATCGAATGTGGTGGACTCGGCCGCGAAGCGCAGGCGAGTGGAGGAGTTGTCGTTGTCGACGTGAATCGCGCCGGTCTCGCGGCCATCGTCGTAGAACAGCACCGCGCGGTTCGCCTGGCCTGCGATGGTCAGCTTCAGGCTGTCATTGCCGGTGGCCAGTGCGTTGGGGCTGTCCGATGCGTTGTTGTCGGACGAACCCTCCGAGGACTGCGCGAACGCCTCGCCGTTGCCGCAACCGATCGCGAGCACGGCAACCGCTGCGCATCCGATCACCGTCCGTGGCATTCGTTGCCGTGCCGCTCGTCTGACCATCGGGTTCGCTTGCAGGCCCAGGTCCATGGGCCGACCAGTATGGCGAGTCGCGGACACCGGCCGGCACGGGGTGCCCGGTCCGTGCAACATGAACCTTGCGAACCTCGGCGCTCGAACGGTCGCTCGTCGGGCGGCTCCACCGATGGCACTCGCCGGTCTTCTCGCGAAGACAGACCGGGAAGCACCTCGAATCGAGACCGACGACCTTGCCGGCACGGCGATCGGATGTCCGGTCCGGAGCTACCCGTGCCGGGTGTGGTGCACGGTACCGGACACGCTCCGCACTCAGCCGTTCCCGATCTCGCGCTGCACATCGGCCAGCGCGGCCGCCACCGCATCGAACATCGCATCGATGCCCGCCTCGTCGATGATCAGCGGCGGGCAGAACGCGATCGCGTCCCCGGGCGCCGCCCGCACGATCAGGCCGTGTTCCAGCGCGGCGGTGTAGACCCGCTGGGCGATCTTCACATCGGCCGGAAAGGACGTCCTCGATTCCTTGTCCGCCACCAGCTCGACCGCACCGATCAGCCCGACCGAGCGGGCATCGCCCACCAGCGGGTGGTTCTGCAGCGCCTGCAGCCGTTCGGTGAAGCGCGGGGAGATGCGCTGCACGTGACCGAGCACGTCATCCGACTCGTAGATGCGCAGGGTCTCCAGCGCCACCGCGCAGGCCACCGGGTGGCCACCGTAGGTGAAGCCGGTGCCGAAGGTGCCCAGCCGGGCGCTCTGCTCCACGAACGCCTCGTACAGCTCGCCGGTGACCAGCACCGCGCCGATCGGCTGGTAGGCGGAGGACAGCTGCTTGGCCGAGGTGACGATGTCGGGGCGGATGCCGTAGGTCTGGCTGCCCCACATGGAGCCGGTGCGGCAGAAGCCGCAGATGACCTCGTCGGCGATGAACAGCACCTCGTGCCGCTTCAGCACCGCCTGCACCTTCTCGAAGTAGCCGGCGGGCGGGATGAGCACGCCGCCCGCGCCCATGACCGGCTCGGCGATGAAGCCCGCGACGTTCTCCGCGCCCGCATCCAGTATCGCCGCCTCGATCTCGTCGGCCAGCCGGGTGGCGAAGTCCTCGTCGGACTCGTTGGCGTGCGTCTCGCGGTAGGCGTGCGGCGGCGTGACGTGGGTGACGGGAATGGTCGGCAGCCCGAACCCGTCCTGCGCGTAGGCCAGCCCGGTCAGGCTGCCCGCGGCGACCGTTACGCCGTGATAGGCGCGGCGCCGGGCGATGAAACGCCGCTTGGTCGGTCGCCCCTTCGCGGCCCAGTAGTACCAGGCGAACTTGATGGCGGTGTCCACCGCCTCGGAGCCCGAGTTGACGAAGAAGGCGCGCTCGATACCCGCAGGCGCCATCCGCACCAGCTTCTCCGCCAGCTCGATCGCCGGCACGTTTGCCCGGTGCGAGAACTGGTGGGTGTAGGGCATGTCGGTGAGCTGTCGGGTGGCGGCGTCCACCAGGCGCTGCTCGCTGAAGCCAAGGGATGTGCACCAAAGACCCGACACGCCCTCGATGTAGCGTCGTCCGGCGTCGTCGAACACGTGCACGCCCTCGCCGCGTTCGATGATGAAGGGGCCGGATTCGGCGTGCTCCTTCAGCTGCGTGAACGGGTGCAGCGAGTAGCGCTGGTCACGCTCGGCCAGGGTGGCGAGTTGGGAACCGGTCATGCGGACGCTCTCGGGGTGATCTGTCGAAGGGATGGCGGGCTACCGGACGCGGGAGCGATCCCGGATTCCCTCGATATACACGTACTGCATCGTGATGAGGATCATCAATGGCATGCAGCGACCCTGCGAACAGCATTTCGGCTACTCGATTCCGCTGGACATGCACATGGAGAAGCGCATGTCGAACCGGGGGACAGCGCATGCGACATGCAAGGCGGACCGGCGCAGCGATGATCAGCCTGCAAGATCCTTGCTGATAGTCATCTTTCAATACCTCTAGTATACATATTTACTGGTACCTAGTATGCTATTTTACCGACCTTTCCCGTCCGGCATCACCAGGCGGGACAGACGACGAGCCGTGCTCCGATGAACACCTCTCCCGACGACCCGCCGTTTCTCGCGCGCTCCATCACCGCCACGCTGCACGAATCCCTGGCCGATACACCGGTGGTGTGCCTGCTGGGACCCCGGCAGTGCGGCAAGAGCACGCTCGCTCGACAGCTCGATCCGGACCGGGCGATCGTGTCGCTCGATGACGACCGTCTGCTGGCCACGGCACGCCTCGACCCGCAGGGATTCATCGCCGGGCTGCCGGACCGGATAACCATCGACGAGGTGCAGCACGCGCCGTCGTTGCTACCGGCCATCAAGCTCGCGGTCGACAACGCGCGACGACCCGGACGGTTCCTGCTCACCGGTTCGGCGAACCTGTTGCTGCTTCCCGCCGTCAGCGAATCGCTGGCCGGGCGCATGGAGATCGTCCGGCTGCACCCCCTGAGCGAGTCGGAGAAGGAGTCCACCGCCGGTGCCTTCGTGGCGAACCTGCTGGCGGGCACGCTCGACACGACCATCCGCCCGGACGGCCCGGTCCCGTCGGTTCCGCTGGAGAAGCGCATCGTTGCCGGAGGCTTTCCCGAACCGCTCGCCCGCCCGCCGCGCCGGGCCCGGCAGTGGTTTCGGGAGTACGTCAGGAGCATCATCGAACGCGACGTGCGCGATGTCGCCGAGGTGCGCGACATCGCCGGCTTGTCGTCCCTGCTGGAGATGGTGGCGCTGCGGACCGCCGGATTGCTGAACATCACCTCCATGGCGAACGAGCTGCGCCTCAATCGCCTGACGACCGAACGCTACCTGAGCGTGCTCGAACGCCTGTTCCTGGTGCGCCGATTGCCCGCCTGGCACCGCAACCGTGCAAGCGGTCTGGCGAAGGCGCCCAAGCTGCATCTGGTCGATTCCGGACTGGCGGCGATGCTGTCGGATCTGACGTCCGAGGACTGGCTCCTGGATCGCACGAGGATGGGGCACCTGTTCGAGAGCTTCGTCGTGCAGCAGCTCGTGGCGCAAGCCGGGTGGACCGATCCGGACGTGCGGTTTCACCACTATCGGGACAAGGACAAGGTCGAGGTCGATGTCGTGATCACACGCGGCCGTGCCGTCTGGGGAATCGAGGTCAAGTCGTCGTCGACGGTGTCACCGTCGGACGGCCGGGGCCTGCTGCGGCTGGCCGAGCGTTGCGGGTCGGATTTTCAACGCGGAATCCTGCTGCACACCGGGCCGAGCCCCTTGCCGATGAAGGATCCGCGGTTGACGGCGATGCCGGTCGGCGAGTTGTGGACCACCTGATCGGCCCGGGCCCCGACGCACCCTGGAGTCCGGAGAACCGCAGGCATGCCCGGGGGCGTGGGCGGAATGCGGCGCAGGCTGACGTCTTCGAGGAACGTCGATCAGTCGCTACCGTCCGGCATCCAGTTCTCCAACGAGATCCGGTGCCCCAGCCGGGCAAACGCCTTGTCTCGACTGACGAGCGTCGCATGCTCGGCCTTCGCGTGTGCGGCGATCATCCCCCGTTCGTGTCGAGCATGTACCGGCGCACCGTCATTCTCCGGCGAATGGATCGCGATCGTGCCTGCCCTGCGCCCGATCCTCCTCGCTCGTGAAATCCTCGGGAACAACGGTCGTTTCGTAGAGATCGAAAAGCCTGCTCCAGTCAGGCGGCTGGCGAGACAGGATGACATCTCCATTTGACGGATCCAGACCTCCTCCCCCTCGAACCGGTAGGCCTTTGGCAAGCGTACCGCCTGAGTGCGCCCGATCGTGAACAGCTTCGCCTTGTCACTCATGTCGCGATACCAATCTTTGGTATTCGGCAGTTTGCCGCGCTCCAGACACGCATGCCATCGGTGTGTCGCTACCCGTGACCAGCGGGTCGGCTCAAGCGTTCCCGGTCGACCGCTGCACGCACCGCCGCGATCACCTCCAGCAACAAGCGCATTCGCGCCTCGATCGAACCGCCGTACCCGTCATCGCGCCGGTTGGACAACGCCGAGCGAGTCCGCCGCCACCTCTTCCAATCCCGCCAGCGACGGTGTCTCGCTCAGCAGATACCGGCTGTACGGCGCCTCGGCCGCGCTGAAGAACCGCTCGTTGGGCGCGAACTCCACCAGCTCCCCGCCCTTGAGCACCGCGACGGTGTCGGCGATCTGCCGTACCACCGCCAGGTCGTGGCTGATGAATAGCATCGTCAGCCCGAAGCTGTCCTGCAGATCGCGCAGCAGGTTCAGGATCTGCGCCTGCACCGACACGTCGAGCGCCGAGGTCGGCTCGTCGGCGATCAGCAGCTCGGGCCGCGCCAGCAGTGCCCGCGCCACCGCCACGCGTTGCCGCTGGCCGCCGGAGAACTGGTGCGGATACTTCCTGAGCGCGCTCTGCGGCATCTCCACCAGCTGAAGCATCGAGGCGACCAGTCGGCGCACCTCGCCCTTGTCGGTGGCGTGACCGTAGTGACGCACCGGTTCGGCCAGGATGCGCTCGACGGTGAAGCGGCTGTCGAGCGATGCGAAGGGATCCTGGAAGATCAGCTGGATGCGCCGGCGCGAGGCGTGATCGCGTCGACGGGTGCCGCCCGGCGGCAGCGCGGCACCGTCGAAGCGCATCGTGCCCGCGGACGGATCGACCAGTCCGGTGATCGCCTTGGCAAGCGTCGACTTGCCGCTGCCGCTCTCGCCGACGACTCCGAGCGTGGTGCCGGCCGCCAGCGACACCGTGACGTCCTGCAAGGCATGCACGCCTTCGCGCCGGCCGATACCGAACCAGCCACCGCCGCTGGCGCCGAACGTTACCGACAGCCCGTCGATCTCCAGCAGTGGACCCTCGTGCGCGGTGCTCGCCCCGTCACGGGCACGCAGCAACCAGCTCGATGCGTATTCCGCCGACGCGCCCTGCACGCGAAATCCGTCGGCCACGCTCGCCTGTCGCACGTCCGGCCCCGCCAGGTCCGCCGAGACATCGTCCAGGATGCCGCGAAAGCGCGGCAGCCGCGTCTCCATGCGTGGCACCGCCGCCATCAGCGCACGCGTGTAGTCCGCCGCCGGCGAACCCAGCACGCGCCGGGTGGGGCCGCTCTCCACCACCCGTCCATGGCGCAGCACCGTCACCCGATCGCTGGTCTCGACGATGACGCCGATGTCGTGGGTGATCAGGATCACCCCGATCTGCCGCTCGGCCACCAGCCGCTTCAGCAGATCGAGGATCTGCTGCTGCACGGCCACGTCCAGGGCGGTGGTGGGTTCGTCGGCGATGATCAGCTCCGGGTCGGTGCACAACGCCAGGGCGATCACCACGCGCTGGCGCATGCCGCCGGAGAACTGGTGCGGGTAGTCGTCGATGCGCGTGTCGGCATCGTGAATGCCGGTCTCGTCCAGCAACGCGATCGCCTGGCTGCGCGCCTCGGTCTCGTCGATGTCGGCGTGCTGCCGGATGGTCTCGACCAGCTGGTCACCGATGCGGATCAGCGGGTTCAGGCTGGTCTGCGGGTCCTGGAAGATCATCGCCAGGCGGCTGCCGCGCAGGCGGTGCCAGGCCGTATCGTCCAGGTGCTGCAACGGCTCGCCCGCCAGCGTCACGCTGCCCGCCGCGATCCGCCCGCTGGCCGGCAGCAGCCCCATGATGGCTGCGCCGATGGTCGACTTGCCCGCCCCGCTCTCGCCCACCAGCCCGTGGATGGAGCCGGCCGCCACGCTCAGGTCGATGCCCTCGACGGCGGTGAACTCGCCGAAGCGCGTGGCGAAGCTCACCGTCAGGCCCTGCACCTCGAGCAGCGTGTCGACCATCAACGCAACCTCGGGTCGAACACGTCTCGCAGGAAATCGCCCAGCACGTTGACCGACACGATCAGCGTGACCAGCGCCAGTGCGGGGAACAGCACGATCCACCATTCGCCCGAGAACAGGTAGCCGGTACCGATCTCGATCAGCGTGCCCAGCGAGGGCTGGTTGGGCGGCACCCCGACGCCCAGAAACGACAGCGTGGCCTCGAGCAGGATCGCCACCGCCAGATCGATGGTGAGGATGACCAGCAGCGGTCCGAGGATGTTGGGCAGCACGTGGCGCGCCAGGATCTTCAGCGGGTGCATGCCCATGATGATCGCCGCCTGCACGTACTCCTTCCTCTTCTCCACCAGCGTGGAGGCGCGGGCGGTGCGCGCGAAGTCCACCCACAGCGACAGGCCGATCGCCACCGTCAGCACCACCAGCATCAGCCGATCGTGCGAGCCGTCGGGCAGGAGGCCGCGTGCGATGCCGTCCACCAGCAAGGCGGTCAGGATGGCCGGCAGCGCCAGCTGCACATCGGCGATGCGCATCACCAGCGCATCCACCCAGCCACCGAACCAGCCCGCGATCAGCCCCAGCGTCACGCCCAGCAGGGCGGCGAAGCTCACCGACAGCACCCCGACCAGCAACGACAGCCTGAGCCCGTACAGGATCGCGGAATACAGGTCCCGCCCCTGATCGTCGGTACCGATCGGAAAGCGCACATCGCCATCGTCCGTCCAGGCCGGTGGCAGCAGGGAATCCAGCAGGTCGATGCCACCGATGTCGTAGGGATCGAACGGGGCGAGCACCGGTGCCAGCAACGCGGCCATCACGGCCAGCGTGGCGACCAGGGCCGACGCGATCGCCACCGGGCTGTGCAGGAACAGGTGGACCAGCTCGTTGTCGACCCGGAAGCGTTGCCAGCGGCTCCACGTGTCGCTCAACATGGCGCCACGCTCACGAACCCTTCCCCGACAACCGAACGCGCGGGTCGATCAGCGCGTAGGACAGATCTACAGCCAGATTGATGGTGACGAACATCAGCGCGATCAGCACCAGGTAGGTCGACATCACCGGGATGTCCACGTAGCGGATGCTGTCCAGGAACAGCAGGCCCAGGCCAGGCCACTGGAACACCGCCTCGGTCACGATCGAGAAGGCGATGACGCCGCCGAACTGCAGACCCACGATGGTGATGACCGGCACCAGCGTGTTCCGGAGCGCATGGTTCAGGTA
>ENA-ORXT01004664-ORXT01004664.1-marine-metagenome-genome-assembly--contig:-NODE-4664-length-14017-cov-5.323529_pt1 | contig 14017 bp, 9 predicted proteins | sample MGYA00237868_ERZ511482 | MGnify/ENA metagenome assembly ERZ511482 | reverse complement strand
CCAGCGCCAGCCATTTTGCGTTTGGTAAGCATGATGTACGGAAGCGGTTTGTGCTCGAGGGCAGCCGAGCGTTCAACGTGACTTACGTTTATTCCAATCTGGTCGGTAACGAATCGGGGCGCGCGATCTTTGACGGGGATGCGATGATCGCGTCGGGAGGGCAACTGTTGGCCACGGGGAACCGGTTATTCTTTGACACGCATCGGCTGACAACGGCGACGGTGAATATCGAAGCCACCCGGATGGCGCGGGCCCGCACCGGTAGCTTCCAACCGTCGGTTGACGGTGACGAAACGGACATCATTGATGTTGATTTTGCTTGGCCTGATTGCCCTTTGGTACGCAGCAGTGCGATCGACGAAGATTGGGAGATTGACACTGATTTAAAGGCGGAAGAATTTTCTCGTGCCGTCGCGCTGGGGCTGTTTGATTATATGCGAAAGAGCTACTCGCGCGGGTTTGTTGTTTCGCTTAGTGGCGGTTGTGATTCGGCCAGCGTCGTGGCGTTGGTCTATGCGATGTTCCGGCTGGCTGAACATGAGTTGGGCTTTGATAAGATGTTGCAGCGCATTGGTCATTGTTTGCCCAAGGAAAAGCGGCCCGTCGATTCAAAAGCATTGACGCAGATGTTGCTCACGACGGTCTACCAAGGAACTGAGAATAGTGGCGATGTGACGCGTAAGGCTGCTGAGGCAGTGGCAGAGGAGGTCGGTGCGACGCATTACTTTTTTGACGTGCAGCCAATGGTCGATAACTATCGCAAAGTGGTTTCAACAGCGATCGGAACGGAATTGAATTGGGATGTTCACGACATCACGTTGCAGAATATACAGGCGCGCGTGCGATCCCCAAGCGTCTGGATGCTGGCGAATCTGAACAACGCGTTGCTGCTGTCGACCAGCAACCGCAGTGAAGCGGCCGTCGGGTATGCGACGATGGACGGTGATACCTCTGGCGGAGTCAGCCCAATTGCCGGCATCGACAAAGCTTACCTACGGGAATGGTTGATCTGGATGGAGCAAACCGGGCCGCTGCACATCGGTCCTTTGCCATCGTTGAAAACCGTTAACGATCAACAGCCAACGGCTGAGCTGCGTCCGCCTGGCGCAAATCAAACGGACGAATCCGATTTGATGCCTTACGATATACTGGATGCAATCGAAGGGCTGGCCATTGGTGATAAACTTGTGCCGATGGAAGTTTTGGAGCACATGCGAGTCGAATTTCCTGAAGTGCCGCTTCAGCAGATGGGGGCTTGGACGATCCGGTTTTTCAATTTGTGGTGCCGCAACCAGTGGAAACGCGAAAGGTATGCTCCTTCTTTCCATCTGGATGATAAAAATCTAGACCCCAAGACTTGGTGTCGGTTCCCAATTCTTTCGGGTGGTTTTCAAAAAGAACTTCAAACGTTACGGGCGTATTTGAAGGCTCAACCGGCGTGATTATGATTTTTCGAGAAACGTATCGGTCGAAATTCAGTTACGATATGTATGCATTGGAACGTATCTAGCCCTCGTACCGAGAAAGCCGTATTTCACGGAGAGTTTGTGGATTTTCATCAGCCGCCACGCGATAGCGTCCGGTTTCACGCGCGTAGGACTGGACGCTATCGCGTGGCGGCTGATGGCTTCTGCGAACCTTTGCCATAGATTCATAACCTCGGAGTGAAATACGACTTATTTGTGTTTTTGGCAAAGCGTAGCATTCTTAAACTTCAATCTCAAACTATTCGACAGGTCGGTCCATGAGAAACTTATTAGCGTGTCTCTTTATCTTTGTGGTTACGGCGGTCAGTTTCCGTTTCGCGCTGGCTCAAACCAATACCGAAACGTCCGACGCTCCTGTGATGGCTCCGGCGGAAACGGATGATTTTACGTCGATCTTTAACGGCGTCGACTTGACCGGTTGGATTGGAGACGATCGGCTATGGAAAGTTGAGAACGAAGTCATACGTGGCGAGACGACCAAAGAGGTTGCGGCGAAAGGAAACACATTTCTAATCTGGGAAGGTTCAACCGGAGATTTCGAATTGCGGCTGAGCTTCCGAGTTTCTTCGCAGAACAATTCAGGAATTCAATATCGCTCGGCTCGCATCACCGATCCGGCCAAAAAGCCAAAGAACGATTTTGTGTTGCGAGGCTATCAGCACGAGATTCGCAATTCCGGTGAACTGCCCGATGTTGCTGGATTCATCTACGACGAAGGTGGCAAACGGAAACGCATGTGTCACGTGGGCGATAAAGCGATTTGGAAAGAGGGACAAAAAGTCCTCGAAGATACAATTATTTCTGCCGAGGAGTTTAAGTCACTATTTAAGGTGGATCAGTTCAACGACGTTGTCATTATCGCCAAAGGCAACCACATCCAGCACTTTCTCAACGATCGCCTGATTCTTGACTTCACCGACTCCGACGATCAAGTGACGCTGGATGGTTCTTTAGGGCTGCAGCTGCACGCGGGCAAGCCAATGTGGTGCGAGTTTAAGGACATTCGAATCAAGCCGATCGAACGTTAGTTGGAACAGTTAAACCGAGTTGTCGATCCAATTAGCCGTTTAGTCGCTGCTAATTAAATCAAATTTTCCGAAGCAATGATCAGCAGCAATGATCAGCCGTAGGGCGATAGTTTAATGGCACTTACTTTAGATTGATGCAACGCATCAACGCATCAGCCGCCACGCGATAGCGTCCGGTCTCAAGCGCGTAGGACTGGACGCTTTTCCGTTGGCGGCTGATTAAATCAACAAACCCGTAACCTCGTGCGTGGTTACTTGGTTAAACGGGATGTTAATTACCGTGCCCACAAAATGTTCCCGCGGGATCGAGGCGGAAGTCCAGTTCGTTGGGTGCGTAACTGTTCTTGGCGAATGACGAAGTTCCGATGCAAGTTCGATCCGTAGCCAGTCACTGGACGCGCTGTCGCGCGTCGACTACCGGGGTGAGCGTATGTCACAGATGACCAACCTGAACTAACGCGCGAATTGTTTGATTGAAATATGCCTCGATTGCGGAACAACTGTGCATCGGCCGTCTGGCTCGAAACGCAAAAGATGATCGTGGCAAAAAACGTGATGGCTAGAAGTTTGAACATGTCTGGCAACCTTATTTATTTATTCAGAGAACATTAATCGGCTGCCACAATAGCACCGACATTGTCGCTTTCATTGAGTAGTACCATCAGTCAAAACCTTACGAAGAATCGACTTGACGACCATCGCCCAAGGGCACTTACGTTAGCTTCTTTGTGTTGGGAGCCCAAAATACAATTCCGCAGCTCCAGCAAGTGAGTACCGGTGCACCGAAAAGACACACTCGCTGGCGGGGCTGAATGGTACTGTCGAACGGGAATCGTTTTTAAGTAAGTGCCAGTGGACTTATGGCCCACGGTAACCGCTACAAAAATACCAACTGCTTCTTTTTCCACCCATTGCCCGGATTTTGATGATTGTAAGTCGCAGGCCGCGAAATTTGCCTGTTTTTTGTTAACGAGAAGGTTCTGGCCAACTTACTTCCGTCGATAAAATCAGTGGCTGGATAGTCTCAACGCATGAAATCGTCACCCAGACGTAAATTTTGATGACGGCACCAATTTTAGTTTTTTTTCTATTTTAGTCTCAAGAAGCTTGAATTGTTGACAATGAGGGTTATGATGCACAAATAAGTTATCGGATATTGTTTACCGTAACTAAACCACTCCCGCAATTCACCACTTATCGTGACTTTGGGGCCCTGTTTTTTAATTAAGGAACACACAACCATGAAACTACTTAGAAATTTACTAACCGTGACCGCCATAGCGCTGATGATGGCAAGCGGTGCACAGGCAGGTATTGTTACCCTTGATTTTGTAACGATCACGGCGGGTGGCTTCAATCATCCTAATGCATCTGGTACAATTGGGTTCAGCGACGCTAATGCACCCGGAGTTTGGACTGCGATGGTTACGGGCTTGGATATTGATGGAGACGGAACCGCCGATCCCTTCAATTTCGATCTTAGTGCATTATCAAACAACGCCAACGGTGTTTCGGCTTGGGGTCAAGGAATCAACATTTCCAATGCCGGTGGAACTGGCACCTCGTTTGGGTTTATTGATTCTAATTCTAATGTCGTTTTCAGCGTGGGCAACATTGTAGGGACTAGTTCATTGGGCCAAACTATTTCCTTTGACGGTTTCTATGGTGGTGGTTTGGGTTTGGGGACCACCGAGGCTCATACCGCCTCAATAGATATCAACGGAAACACGGTAACTGCAACGACTACCGGTGGTGGCTTTCAATTTGATCAACCAACAGTCGACTTTGCTCTTAGTCCAACTGCAACATTCGATAATGAGAGCAAAACTGGTGGTTCTACAAGTGCTCGGACCTTAGATTTCCAGTTCAGCTCCGTGCCTGAGCCAAGCTCACTGGCTTTGCTAGGTCTTGCTGGATTGGGATTTGCAACACGTCGTCGCCGATAGGTTGATTTTGTTTCTGTTCGATTTACGAACAGTTAGCAATGAAAAAAATTAAGGCCCAGACATCAATTGTCTGGGCCTTTTTTCGTTGAGAGTGCGTTTGGACTGTTGCCTTTATTAGCCGTTTGGGCGCTAGTCCGGTTTTGCGATGACGAAACCGAGGCTAGCGATAAAGCCGCTCACTTAATCAACAGCCCCATAGCCACGGTTCCCTTGTACAACGAAACCGTGGCTATCGCCAAAACGGCTCATACTTACTTGCGTTTTTCAAACGAAAATCTCTTCACGGCGTTGCGCTGGCCGCGGTTTGGTCATCGTAGAACATAGGCTAGCGCTGGGGTGTCAAAAGGTTGGGGTTGCAACGGTTTTGGCTTGCGCAGCTTTGCTTTCAAAAATAAAGGCACCGCTTCCGTCGGGCTTGTCCCGGATCAGAGCGAGCCACTGACAGGCTACCACCGCAAAATAGTAACCAAATTTAAGCTCTTCGCTTCGGGCTTGCCCCGGCGGATGCAACGTTGATTCCGCCGGGACAAGCCCGAGGCGGAGATCAGCACATCTCGCCTTTCTTAGTAGCTTTCAGTTGTACGCTCCGCCCGGACATGCCGGAGGGGAGCGGAACAATTCCTGAGTACCAAAAATCGACGCAATCCCCAATTTTAACAGCCCAGGCTAGTGCCCAATGGTACTTACTTTACACAACATCAGCCGCCACGCGATAGCGTCCGGTTTAGGCGCGTAGGACCGGACGCTATCGCGTGGCGGCTGACGGGTTGATGCGTTGCATCAAGCTAAAGTAAGTGCCATTAGGCTATCGCTCAGCGGCTGATAAAACGATCCATTGAATCATCTACAGCAAATGCCGTTTGTCCTAGCGCCCAAACGGCTAATATTAAAAACCGGAATCAGACAAATTCAACAAGCACCAGAACTAGAATTACTCTAGCGACATTAGAAACTCGGTCATCTCTCCCGATGCATGAGCATTGCCTTGCTGATTGGCCTGTTCGATGCCCTGTCTGAGAATCTCTTGAGCCTCGTCGATGCGGTCGAGTCCTGCCAGCTGCTGCCCGGCCATGAAGAACGCCGGAACATGCGGAGGCTCAGCCGCCATGAGTTCGCCAAACAGCTTCAGGCTGGCCTCGTGCTGCTGTTCGCTCTTGAGCTCCATCGCCAAGGCATACTTCAAAAACGTATCCTCTGGCGTCTCTTTGAGCATCGCTTCGATTTGTTCGCGTCGTGACATAGTTTGCCGTACGGTGTGGGGATTTGGGAGAATAGAAAGTTCAGCTTAGAGGCTCAGCTCTGCGAGTCAGTCTTCGTCTTTTTCAATCTAACTTGGTTGCCCAATTCGTTGTACTCAACGGAGTCGACAAAGTTCTTCATCAGCATCACGCCGCGCCCACAGGTCCTACCAAGATTCTCATCGGCCGTGGGATCGGGAACCTTTTCTGGATCAAAGCCGCAGCCGCAATCAGTAATTGTGGCTTCAAATGTTTGAGCGTCAAACCCCAAATTGATGTCGACCATTTTGGTTGGATCGCAACCGTTGCCATGCTTGATGGCGTTCATCACAGCCTCTTCCATGGCCATCTGAATGCTAAATTTATCATTTACACTCCAGCCATGTTGCTGAAGCGCATTTAATATCTCAGCAATGAGAGGAGCACATTGATCGGGATCAGCCGGCAGCTTGCGAACGAGCGACCAGATCCAAGAAGAGCGATTCATAATGAGAGATTGTGTTCAAATCCGTTTTAATTAATTAGTCAGAGTCACTTTGTGAGCGACAAGGCGTTAGCCGGCGGGCAATGGTGGGTAGAACCGGCGGCTAGCCCGGATATTGCACGCGGTCTTTTGTTTTTTAGTCTTTCGTTGACCATGAACGTTTTAATTCAAAATTCGATAATTACGTTCTCTATCAGCCGCCAACGGAAAAGCGTCCGGTTCCGCCGGATATTCGTAGCAATCGGTGGCTATCGCCATGCGGCTGATGCAATATCCGAGCTAGTGCCTTGCCGCTCATAGTTTCATTGCGGCGATTATTTCGTCAACGAGTCGATTGCGGTGGCTTGATCTACCTGAATCTGAAACATCTCGTCCAGATGCGTGTAGCTGAACAGGTCTCGAACCTCGGGTTTCAAGTTACTCAGTCGAATCTCGCCGCCGCGTGCCCTGACGTGCTTCTCCAGTACGATCAGTTTATTAATCGCAGCGCTGGAAAAGAAGCTAACGTTTTCGAAATTGACGACAATGTCTTCATTTCCTTCAACTTCAAGAAGCGACAACAGCTCGACCCCCATCTGTTCGATGCGGCTGGGATCCATCACTTTGGGATCGATAAATTTTGCAACCGCGACTTTGTCGATGTTGTCAACTTCAAGGCATTCAAAATTTTCCATTGTGGAGCTCAAAAAGACGGAATCTGAAATACGAAGCTCATGCAAATATCAGCACCCAAGCTACTGCCGTTTATTATAGTCTAAGCTGGGTACAGTTTGTGTTCGTTAGTTCTCCAAAACAAGTGATTCGGACAAAGCTTCTTCGCGCGAGTTTCTTGACGGGCTTGTCGATTTAGTCTGAATTCGGTTTTGAATATTAACCGTTTGGGCGGTAGCCACGATTCTACGGTGACGAACCCGTCTAGCGTTCAAACGGCTAAGTGAATCAACAATCTTTGACGCCAACGTAAAAAAAGTGTTGGTGCAATAAAAAAACAGCGGCAGAGTAAAAAACACTAGCTGAAACATCAGCAGATGATAGACCAGACACTCATCCGCTTGCGCTTCAAACTAATGTTTTTTAATCTCGCCGCTGCAATTGTATTTCTGTTTTGCTTGTTCGCTGGTTGGCCCGCTTAAAAAACTAGTGCCTTAGTATTCCTTGAAGCAGCAGTACTGCTCCAAAAAACAACACAGGCCAGCAGATCCATTGAGGCGGATTTACTGTCCGATTTCCGATTCCAATGGCCGGAGCTCGCTGGAATTGCGTAGCGTTGTTTCCGTAGGAGGCTTGATAGTAAGGAGAATTGTAATTTTGTCGATTGGCGTCGGATTGGGGGGAGGAGACCGGTGAAGGAACATTTAATCCATCTGGGTTACCTGCAAAATTATCGCTGAGAAAGTTGCTTATGCGGGGCGTCATTGTAAATGACTTGACCACGTTCAGCTGAATCCCCAGAAAAATCAATAGGAATCCCATCGTTATCAATGAAGTCCGACTCATGGTTTTATCCCTGCTGGAGAAGTAACGCTATGATCGTGTAAACCAAGACTCCTTCCCAAGTCACACACTCAGTCATTTAACATATCGTGTTATCCGATGAGAAATCTTGAGCCCTGCACGCTCAAATTGCTATCACGTTTCTGGTATCCTAATAGGCAACTCGTAGAATCGATACACTCGTTACTGGCGGCATAGCTTTACCGGCTCCTGCCGCTTTAAAAATATTTTCCTTCGCCATCTGCCGCTAACTTTGCCCAATGACTTCCGAAAATCTCGCCGTCAAAATCGAAAAACGCAATGGACTTACTTCGCCTAGTTTTCAAGGGCTGCTTTGGACAAATTGGTTAACGGCCATCAATGACAATGCGTTTCGCTGGTTCGTGATTGGAGCGGGAAAAACTTATTACCAGCCGGGGGAAGAGAGCACCGTACTGATGTTGGCCACGATTTCGTTCGTGATCCCCTACATTATTCTGGCGTCGCCCGCGGGTTGGTTGGCGGATCGGTTTCCCAAACGCAATGTTATTGTCGGGTGTAAGATTCTTGAAATCATCGTGATGGTGATCGGTATCGCTTCGTTGCTGATGGGAAGTATCGTCTTGCTGATGATTTCGGTATTTTTGATGGGCGCACAAAGCGCACTTTTTGCCCCCGCGAAGATCGGTACCATCCCCGAGCTTTTGGACGAATCAGAAATATCAACCGGTAACGGTATCTTCAATCTTGCAACGCTTTCGGCCGTCATCATTGGTATGGGCATCGGCGGCTATCTGGCTGACCTTGCCGGTATTCGAGGGCAAGAGAATATTTGGTTGACCGGATCGGTGCTGATTGGTCTGGCGGTTGTGGGAACGATCGTCAGCCTCCTGATCACGCCCTTTAAAGCGGCGAACCCAACGGTTAAGTTCCCGATGAACGTTCCGTTGGAGACAGGTCGAAACATTTGGCAACTAGTTTCGATGGGACGCTTGTTCCGAGTCGGGCTAGGAGTCGTTTTCTTTTGGTCGATTGCCAGTATTTCGCAGCTGAACATCGACATCTTCGCAGCCGAGAGTGGCAGTGTGAACGAAGTGGAGAAACTTCCCTTACTGGTTTCGCTGGTGCTGGGGTTGGGCGTTGGCAGCGTGGTAGCGGGTATCGCTTCGGGTGGAAAGATCGAATTGGGTTTGGTTCCTTGGGGAGCGCTGGGAATCGCCGTTTTTGGAATCCTGTTGTTCTTCACGCCGGCTGACTTTATCACCGGAGGATTCAATTTCAAGTTGGTTATCGCCTGTGGATTGCTGGCGGCGTTAGGAGCGAGTGCTGGTTTCTTTGACGTGCCGCTTGCTTCCTACTTACAAAAACATAGTCCGCCCGAACGATTGGGCGAGATTCTATCGGCCGTCAATTGCATTGCCTTTGCCGGCATCGCGATAGCTGCTTTGGCGTTCAACCTCTTAACTGCAGGAGCGAAGCAAGGAGACTTTGAAAATCTTCCCCAGTCGTATCGCGCGGCCAGCTTATCGGCTCCGCAACAGGAGGAAGTCAAAGCTGTTGTTGCGGACTATGAGTCAGCTCTGGCAGCGGCGGGATCTTCAGACAGCGTCGATCTGCTAGGTTTTGCCGGTCGCATCGAGACGCCCATCCGATCCCAAGCGATCAACGAACTGGTGAATTCGGAGATTGCGTTTCGAAAAAAGAATGACCAGTTGACCTCGATCGTGCGCTATCAGGATACCGAGCGATTTTCCAAACTGCAGCAGAGAGAAATCAAGAAAGTGTTGCAGCAATCGGGTAAACTTCCGTTGTTTTCTTCACGCGGCGTATTTCTAATCTTCGGTTTGCTGACTCTGCCAGTGTTTGGTTATGCTTTCTGGCGATTGCCGCACGCAATGGTCCGAATGGGCTGGGCGATGATGATGAAGTTATTTTATCGCATCAAGATACACGGCGTGGAAAACATTCCCGAAACTGGCGGAGCGGTCCTGGTCGTCAACCATTCTACGTGGCTGGACGGTGTCATCTTCCGCGTGTTTTGCCCGCGACCGATCCGCATCATCGCCTACGCCGGAAACTTCACTAATCCAATCATGAAAAAATGGGCCAGCTTTTGCGGCGTTATTTTGATTGGCGGTGGCCCAAAAAGTATTGCTCGAGCCTTCAAGGAAGCGCGAACAGCGCTCGACGATGGCGAACTGTTAGGACTCTTCCCCGAGGGCGGCATCTCGCGCAGCCAACAGGTTAGGTCTTTCAAGCCCGGTCTGATGAAAATTCTCAAAGGACGTGAAGTTCCCATCATTCCGATGTACTTTGATGAGCTCTGGGGCAGTATATTTAGTTATTCCCAAGGGCGTGCGTTCACCAAGTTTCCCAATTCGATTCGGCGTCCCATTTCAATTCACATCGGCCCTCGTGTTCAGCCACAACCCGACTCGATGGTCCCGATCCAAACCGCAGTCCAAAGATTGAGCTCAACGACCATGAACAATTACGTTGGCAAATTTGTTTCGCCTGTTTCCGAGTACATCTTCTCCTGCAAGCGACAGAAATTCAAATCAAAGTGTGTCGACTCGATGAAGTCCGAGGAGAAAGGCGGAACGCTGCTACTGCGTTCGCTGGTGCTGCGACGTTTGCTTAAACGAGAGGTTTTTGACGCTGATGAGACTGCCGTCGGAATTCTTATTCCGCCAACGGTGGGTGGCGCGATCGTCAATTTGGCGTTGGGGTTGGACAAACGAATCGCCGTCAATCTTAATTATTCGTTGTCAGAGAAGTTGATCAACCACTGCATCAAAGAGGCTGGCATCAAACACGTTTTGACGACGAAGAAAGTAATGGAGAAGTTCCAGTTTGACTTGGACTGCGAAGTCGTTTTCCTGGACAACCTAAAAGATAAGGTGACAACCGCCGATAAAGGGATTGCGGCGACGCAGAGTTTCGCGATGCCTGGGGGACTACTTAATCGGCTGCTTGGTTTGCATGAAATCAAATCAGACGACGTGATGACGGTCGTATTCACATCGGGATCAACGGGTGTCCCCAAAGGAGTGATGCTGACTCACGAAAACATTCTCTTTGACGTGCGCGGATTCGAAAAAGCGGCTGGGTTCAAATTATCAGATACGATCATGGGGATATTGCCATTCTTTCACTCGTTTGGATACACCATTACGTTATGGGCACCGATGATGTGTGACGTGCGAGGCGCCTATCACCTGAACCCTTTGGATGCCAAACAAATTGGCAAACTGGTCGAAAAGTTTTCAGGTACGATCCTAATGGCAACGCCCACGTTCCTAAGAAGTTACATGCGGCGCTGCACAACCGAGCAATTCAAAACGCTTGATGCCGTGGTGACCGGTGCAGAACGACTTCCTCCAGAATTGGCGGAGCAATACAAAGAAAAATTTGGCGTTATGCCTGTCGAAGGCTATGGAGTCACCGAACTATCCCCCGCGGTTGCAGCGAATATTCCTCACTCGAGGCAGACAGGCAAATTCCAAGTCGATGCCAAAGAGGGCACCGTGGGGCGTCCCATTGCGAACGTCACCGTCAAAGTCTGTCACTTGGAAACGGGCGAAGAGCTACCCCGTAACGAACCAGGAATGCTCTGGGTGTCCGGGCCAATCGTGATGAAGGGCTATCTAAATAACCCCGAAGCGACCAACGAAGTCATCGTGGACGGTTGGTACAAGACTGGCGACGTCGCGAAACTGGACGAAGACGGTTTCATTACGATCACAGGTCGCATTAGTCGATTTTCAAAGATTGGCGGCGAAATGGTGCCGCATCTAAAGATTGAAGAAGTGCTCAGCCAGTTCCTTGATCGCACGCCGGATAACGATGAAGACGATCACCTGTCGGTGGCGGTGACTGCCGTGCCGGATGAAAAGAAAGGCGAACGATTGATCGTGCTGTATGCCTGCGATCACAAGACCGTCGACCAGATGACGCAGGTGTTGAAGGAGGCAGGTTTGCCCAATGTGTTCATTCCGTCGAGCAACAGTTTTTTCCAAGTCGAAAACCTTCCGATTCTTGGAACCGGAAAGATCGACCTAAAGGGCATCAAGGATAAGGCGGCGGAATTGGTGGCGGCAGAGTAGCAGCATGTTCTCGGTGGCTGGAAGCCTCCGCTACGTAGCGGGGGCTTCCAGCCACCGAGGCACTTTACTGATCGCTTCGCCAAGTCAATGAACATTGGTAGCTTCTTCCATGTGCTCCGCTCCGATCAACCGTTTTGCCAATCCGCCTACGGTCAGACCTTGCACAATGATTGAAAAGACAACGACGATGTAGGTGATCGTCAGGAACACTGCGCGGCACTCTTCAGGCAGGATCAACGCCAGTGCGATCGAGATGCCGCCTCTTAAGCCCCCCCATGTCATTATCGTTGTCGTATGGGGTACGAACTGAAGTCGTTTGGCGAAAAAAGTCACAGGCAGGAGCAATGAAAGGTATCTTGAAGCCAAAACAATGACGATCGCCACCAATCCCGCAATGACGTACTGTTGTTCGACTTGAAGAATTAAAATTTCAAGTCCGATCAGCACGAACAGAATGGCGTTGAGCAAAATGTCGATCAGCTCCCAGAACTTATCGACGTAGATTTCCGTTTGTTTGGACATCGCAGTCCCACGAACCGTATCGTTGCCAACAATCAAACCTGCCACAACCATTGCAAGAGGAGCCGATAGATGGAGGTATTGGGCCAATGAACAACCACCCATGACACACGCCAGTGTGATCATGACTTCGATTTCGTAATCATCGATCGAACGGAGTAGAACGTAAGTTCCGTAGCCGAGCACCAATCCCAATAGGATTCCGCCACCGACTTCGACAAAAAATAGTTTTGCAACCGACAATACGTCTGTGCCCGACTGATGTTCAGAATGTTCATCCGTTGCTGAATGATTAGGCGATGCTGCCTCTGATTTTTGTTCTGAGGTTGAGGATTCAAAGCTGACCGTCGTCAGATGGTTATCGACAGTCTGATGGATTGCGGCATGATCTTCGGCCGACGGTGCATGATGAGGATCCGCTCCACCGGTCGCGATGCTGAAGATTGTCAGAAACACCACCACGCCCACCCCATCATTGAATAATGATTCGCCAACGATTTTGGTTTCTAGAATTTTGGGGACACCCGCTTGTTTGAGGATACCCAAAACGGCGATAGGATCTGTTGGCGAAATCAAAGCACCAAACAACAGGCAATGGATAAACTGCATGGGTAGGCCGAGGTAATCCAACGCAAAGTAGGAAAGCGTGCCTACCAGAAAAGTGGACGACAAAACGCCCAGCGTCGCGAAGACCAACACGGGCCAGCGTTGGACGCGCAGCTGATCAAAGTTAGTGTGCATTGCGCCAGCAAACAGCAGAAATCCCAACATCACGTCCATCAAAACTTCTTCAAAATTGATAGACCGAATCAACGACTTCGCCGAATCAATCAACGTCGGCGAAAATAGACTACTGACCAGTAGCACCGCGGTAAACAAAATGGCGACGATCATCAACCCAATCGTATTGGGCAGCTTTAACAAACGAACGTTGATGTATCCAAAGAGCGCCGACAGCGCGATGACAATGGAACTAATTTCGAAAAGGCTCATCGGGTAGATTTCTTGCAAGGATCGTGGAGATTCAGTTGCACAGATCTTACCGTATGGCTGCCAACCGTTGCAGTCGACTCAAGTCGGGCGGGTGAAGTCGGTTAAAAGTGCGTTTTGTACAGACTGATAGTACTCATTTTCGGTGAATCCAACGTGGGTAACTGATCGCGCCCACGCGTGTCTTTATCGTTCGAGACTCAAGCCCATCTACCTCTTTCAGTCAGAAGAAAATCAAAACTTAAAGTCAAGTCACAGCAACACTTTCGACTTTTGTGTGACACAAAAACGGTTTTTTGAATCCCCACGCTGGTTGACGCATCTTTTCAGCCTTCGTAGAAAGTGAGAAATCAAACAACTCCCGCTGTTGTTTGCGAATTTCCAAACTTCTACTGAGAGATCTTGCCATGCTTTCCCGTTTCGGCCATCTAAATCTTCGCGGCAACTCTATCTCGCGCAAAGCTCCGCAATCTCGGCAACGCAAACGACCCGCCCCCCAGTCTGACATTTCCAAAGCTTGAAGATCTTAAGGTGTTGGCGGCGGTGAACTTCAAATCTGGCACGGGAGCTTTGATTGTCGTTGGAAACGCCATCGCAGACACAATTTCACTGACCAGTAGCGCCGACCACCAAAGTTTTACGGTTGACATCAACAACAACGTCAGCCTTCAGCAAACGTTCAACTACAGCGACGTCACCAGTGTAAAAGTAGTTGCCGGTGATGGCGATGACTTCGTCTATAACAC
>ENA-ORXT01004661-ORXT01004661.1-marine-metagenome-genome-assembly--contig:-NODE-4661-length-14026-cov-8.487347_pt1 | contig 14026 bp, 16 predicted proteins | sample MGYA00237868_ERZ511482 | MGnify/ENA metagenome assembly ERZ511482 | reverse complement strand
GGGGGGGGTGGGGGGGGGGGGGGGGGGGGGGGGGGGGGGGGGGGGGGGGGGGGGGGGGGGGGGGGGGGGGGGGTTGGCGTGTCGTGGCAAAGGACGTGGTGCAGGGCGGTGGCGGTGACGACCGCCGTCGCGCTGGGGGGAGGGGGTGTGGGTGTGCTTGCGACGAGGGGCACGCCGGGGTTGGGGAGGAGGCGCGGCGCGCGTGCGGTGCGGCATGGGGAGCGGGTGGCGGCTGGGGTCGCTTACGGTGGCACGCGCGTACGAGCATGGGCGCTGTGGTGTGCGCACCTGCACAAGGCGGGATGGGCGCGTTACTGGCACCGAACGTGTCGGTGTGTGGATGTTGAGGAGCGCTGGGGCTTGACTCTTGAGTGTTTGGTGCCGACTACTGACCGTCGACCTTTCTCTTTGCTGTTTGTTGCGCATCCATGTCGTGGCTTGGCATGGGCTGCTTACGAGTCACTTCCACCTTGCTCCCTGCACGGGCGGGTCGTCTCCCCAGATATCTTTAAGGGTGCAGCGCTCTTTGTAATCTACACCGTTGTGCTCATCGCCTGGTTCACCACGTTTCAGGTGTTCAAGAATGGGGCGCTCTCCGGCTTTTCCGTCTTGGACGAGAACAAGACGACCAGCGTCCTTTCCACGTTGGCCAACTAGGCGCGCGGAGCGCGGGCGGGATTGTGGGGGTACCGCCGCCGCAGCCGCGTCGGGGCCGTGCGGCAAGCGCTCTCGGGGGGGGGGGGTGGGCGGCGTTTCCAACGAACTTTCCCATACGGCATGGCAATATTGGCATGAGATGGAACAAAGACTACCCAGTCCGACCGCCACGTTTCCAAATACCAGCACCTCGATCACCCTCCACCATGCATACCGGTTCCTCCTCAACAGGGCAACACGCAGTTGACCAATGAAACAATACAGGGAACCAACAGAGACCACAAAGTAGGGTCCCCCCGCGTGCGCCATCCACTGCCACCCCGCGCCACCGGCCTCCCACCCACCAGCAATCCATCTCTCATGTGAGCCCGTCCTGCATTGAGAGCCTGCTGCGCTGGTGTCGCTGCTGTGCCGGTGTGGTTGACTTGTGTAGAATGTTGTGCAGGAAGCGGGCGCCCCGATTGTCGTGCAGTCGCTGCCCCGTCCACTCTTGCGGCACCCCCAGACCAAAGCGAGTCGACAGTAGGTCCGTTTTCGGCACCATATGAACAATGCGCGCAACCCTTGCGAGGGGCACCATCTCCAGTACCGGCCAGTCGTCTTGCTCCCCATCAAAGAGCAACCGTAGGTGAGTGTAGCCCGCCTCCGCAAAAGGACAACCAGTGCGCGCCTCGGTGCGCTCTAGACGCTGCACCACACTGCACTTGTCTGGGACTCGCGCACTTCCTCCGTAGATCAACAAGCGCACATACCCATATACCAGGTCCAACCTTCCATCGCGGCGGTACAGTACGTGGTCGTACCACGGCGCGTCGCTGATGGATGCCGTGCTGCGCAATAGCTCCGTCGAGGGGAGAGCGTCCCACTCAAACACCGCCTCGAAGTGGGTGGCCGAAAGCAAGTTGATCTCGGCGTGCGGGGACAACCCAATTGCAGCAGCTACACTCGCCATCCCAGTCCACTCGACCACCTGTAACAGAGGCGTCCGCGTGCCTTCCCGAGACCCTTGACCGGACACGGAAGCCGACTCGATGCCGGCATCCCACCGGATCGGCGACGGGTCTTCTGGGTCGGCCTCGGATGACTGGTCCGAGTCAGGCTCGGATCCAGAGGAGTCGCAATGGTTTGTGCCCGTGTCGCTTAGCTGACTTGGCGGTTCTGCCACGTGGGGCTCGTCATCAACGACTGCAGCATCTTCACTTGCAAGTAGCCGCCTGGAATGGGCAACGGTGAGAAGTTGTCGAGCATGTGCGCGCGTCTGTCGGTTGGTGCGCGCGAAGGCGACCTTCTGCGCCTTGTGCTCCGCCTCATTGACGCTTGATTCAGCAAAGTCCAGGTCCCCACGGTCTATGATCTCTGACGACGCGTGAGAGAGCAGCATATACACCTTGACCGTGTTCCTTGCGCCAAAAAGGGGTTTGACCATGGTCAGCAGCCAGTCCTGTGACTGCTTCTGCAGACGAGCAGCACGCTCGTCCCGCGACATTCCTGCGGAGCTGTCGTTGTAGCCTTGCGCCGTGCACATCAGCTTCCCAAACGCTATCAGCGTCGCAGCCACCGCATCTTGAGGCGTTGCGTCCCCAAAGTGTTCAAAGAACGGCTCCCAATCGCATGACAGTCGATGGGGGTTTGCAGGTGTCTTGCCGGTGGAGGGGAAAACGGTGGTTGGGAACACTCTTCCCGCCGCAGCCTCCCCCGATCTACGACGAGAACGGCGGATGGCAATGGCGGCAAGGGCCTCGGTCTTAACATGGTCCCAGTTCGCAGGCCCAAAAAGCCCGGCAGCCATGAGAGCAAGTGATGTCGATCCGCCCAGCAGCTGTGAACCTGTGAACGAGGCTTTTTTGACAGATGGGAGCACGAAGTAGCTGCACGAGAACAATTTTCATGGAAAAAGAGCATCACGCGCTGCGAGATTCAACCAGCTGTCAGTTGTCTGTCCGGATGAGATTCCGATCAGGACAAAAACAGGTCGCATTGGCGATAAAACGATGTTGACGTGCAGGTGGCCGCTGTATCAAAAGGCGGCCAACCAGGGACTAGAAATGAGTAGGAGCCGTCGCCACCATAACGCTCGTCGCACACCAATCTATCCACAACCGCAACCCCCGCCTCCTCCTCGGCAGACCATACATCGCGGGCGGACTGCGTGCTCCTCAGCCCCTCACGCAAGCAGAGAGATGCACAGCTTACCCCGGTGGCGTCTTAGATGCAGAGCATCGCCTTCCCAGCACCCTCGGGCGTGCGTTAGATGCATCAAAGGGTTGCCGGTACGGGTCCGTGCAGCGTCAAGCGTCCATCGCACGCCGCATGGAGCGACTCGGCCACCCACCCACACACGTCGCGCGCAATCCCGAGGGTCATCACCTGTCATCATGTGCGCGAAAATGCCATAGAAAAGCACATCAACCAACACAGTCGAGGTCATTTAGTACCAGTAGCTCGGGTTTCTTCAGCACGTGCACGAAGACCTTAGCCACCAGAAGCCAGACCAGCCCCGTGAACCTCTACACACAAACTGGAACGACGTACATGAAGTCTGTCAAACCCAACAATGCGGTACAGAAAATCCGGCGGTGTGGCGATTACGGCCATCACAGCCAACGCAGGAGGGAGTGGGTTGCAGCTGTACATGTCGCGCAGCCTTTCGCGCTCCGCAGCACTCCCACGCACAGGGCTGGCCGCCAAGTCCATCGCCGCCATCTGCGCCGTGACCGTTTCGCCGGCATTCCGCGGCTCGGCACTTGAAGAGGCTTCATGCCCCGCCTCCGAGAGGCGGACCATGCACGAAGAGCACAAATGCGTGCACCCCACGCCTTTCAAGCAAAGCACAGTCCGACCTTCCGGGTAGTCACACGAGTAACACACCAGACGCAAAAAGGCCAACCACTTGCCATCCTTGCCGAGGTCCACCTCCACACCATCGTGGCTGGCCACAAAGAGCTCCCTGAGCGCCACGTTGATCGACCGTTGCAGTACCTCGCGGCGTGCTGCTGTCGCCTGCTCAGACGCACCGGGTCCGAGTTCAGTAAAAACTTGGGGGATGGCGCCGATGGAGTGTTTGTCGGGGTCAAGGCAGTCAAGTCGCACGCGCAGAGGGTGGGCGGAGTAGGCGCCAGAGTTTGGCAAAACGAGGCCGTCCGAGTACAGAGTGAAGGGCAACACAAACGCCCGGTCCCCGTGTACCCGCCGCACCTCGGACTCATACAGCTCACTGACGGCGCCACGTGATGGGCCGAACAGAGATGCTGGTACCCCACAGCCGTCGTGGTGAATAGGTACTTCTTGGGCGCGGATGCTAGCGCCTTGATGATGACGTTGAGCTTATTTCGGTACATGTACAAGTACTTCTTCTTGTTGGTGTTGAACTGAAGTACCGTCTCCATCCACCCGTCGATGTCGACGAGCCGCTGACGCTCCTTGAGCACGGCATCCACGAAGGCACGCGGCTTGTTGAAGGCGCCCTTTACCACCGCAGCGTTCGACCTAGGGTCCACCCTGACATCTCGTGGCGTGCTGGTGATCAGACGGTAGGTGTCGACCATCGCCCTCCGTGACAGACCCGTCCAGGTCGACAGGACAACATGTCGCAATAGCCATCGGGGGAAGGGCTTGTTAAATCTGGTGGGTCTCGACCAAGAGCGTGCATGCATGGGTTTGGCACGAGATGCTTCTCCAAACGCCTCGTAGCGGGCTCCTCCTTGAGAACCGACACTGCCGCCAGCACCATCTTGATCCAGTGCGCCGCAGAGGGACACATTCTAGACCCCTTGCGTAGGACCTGGTACATACCCCACCTCGGATATGACGCCGAATGTGTGTTCGTGGTCAGCCTCACCCTCAGGGCCACCATTCTCAGCTTCAGCGTCGTCGGCACACCGCTGCCCCCCGCCAGCGTCCGTGGCCGTCGTCTCCAACGCGGACCCATCCCGTCCCAACTCTCTGAGCCCGCCACCGCACCCGCCCGCTCCCCCACCAGCACGACTGCTGCCGTCCCCTCCCCCATGATCTATGCCCTCAGCGGTCGTTCGACTGGTTCGAATCCCGCCTGCATCAGAACAAGGGTCTGGATAGCCGTCCTCAGCTCCACTCAGTCCAAGATACTGTATGCGAGTGCGATACACACGTGTGTTGTCTCCATGGACTGCCTGCAAGTGCTTCAGGCAAAGATACACCCTGGTGAACTCCCTATCGCAGTGCGAACAGATGTACCACACCAACACATCCATTGCGAAAATGCCTAGTCGACGCAAGGACACGAAGGCTGGCCAGCGTGAGGGCAGAGGCGAGAGCACCTCCTCATTCGCACTGCGTGGGCGGAAGACAAAGCCCGTCAACGGTCGCTGGACGTTGCTCTGCCATCTTTGCGTCCCGTCGCCTCCAGGGTCCGAGGCGGCGGCGACTCTGCGCGCACGTCCATGTGCGGCGAGTGCTGTGGCAACCGCGGGAGAACGGTCTGGGACTCTGTTTGTGCCGGCAGGTTCTCGAGACACCATGTGCTAGAGGCCGCCTTTCCAATGCCCAAGGACGAGCGGCGACTGCGAGGGAAAAGCGTCTCAAGCAAACTCTGGTGAGCTCTCAAAGACTAGAGCTGTATTAGGCCTGCTGGAGACAGAAGAAATCAAAAGAGGTGCGCGCTGACGTCATGGCATCCGTCTTCTTCGCAAAGGTCCACGCCGACAGGATCTGACTTGGTGCCTCACAACACCTCTGTTAATAGATACAATGGAACTCAGAAGTCGACTTTGCAAGGGTCACTGAACACCGTGTGCATGAAAAATCCAACGTTAGCACAGTGCTTGTCTTGATAGGTTGCCTTCAGACGCACTCCGGTACGCACGCGCATCTCGGAAAGGCCACACCCGCACCGACGCGTACAGCCTGCAGCCGGGAGCGCGACCGATTGAAGTCGACTCGGGTGGCGCCGAACCTGACGACGCGACGACGACGGATGCCAAAAGTGTTTGTGTATTTTACTCTCTCTTGGCATCGTCTGCAAAGTGGGGCATATGCGGATTTGCTGTACTGGCGCCGGTACCCACAATTTTCAAATTGCCTCCAAACGCGTCCAGTACAGGCTGAAATGGCATGTACTGGGCCATATTTGACCCCCCTCCGCACTGCAAAACTTCCAACATAGTATAGAAACGATATTCGCGTTTTAGATCGCGACGCACCACTGCACTCTCGCAGTATAGACAATAACTGCGTCCCAGACATGAAACGTAGACCTCTGTGACAGCCAGATTGCGGTTGTTTCTGAGCGACGAGCGTGTCCTACGTGACGTTGCCTGGATCAATTACGTTGCTGGGAAAGTGATGGTGTATATTGCGCTTCCGGGGGCTTCCAGGGGCTGCCCCCCACGACTCCGACGCTGCCGCCCCCCCCACCCCCCCCCCCCCCCCCCCCCCCCCCCCCCCCCCCCCACGACTCCGACGCTGCCGCCCCCCCAACCGTCCCTACCCCCCCCCCCCCACGCCTCCCCCCCCAGCCCCCGACCACCCCACCCACAGGCTCCTATCACCGGTCCGCCCGCCCGTCACTTGGTCGCCTCCTGCTTGCCGCCAGCCCGCCATCTGCCTGCCACTTGCCCGTCACTTGGACGCCACTTGCCCTCCTCTTGCCCCGCACTCGCTTGCTTCCCACTCGCCCGCCACCAACCAGCCGCCCGCCCCCGACGTAACCGCCACCAGAACACCGACTACTCGCCACCGACACCCTGTCTCGCCGCCGCCAGCCCGCCACAACTTGCCCGCCGTCGGCCCCCCGCAAGTTCCCTCCCGCTGATCCACCGCCTGCCCGCCGCCAGCCCGCCACCACTAGCCCGCCGCCGACCCCTCGCCTGCCCACGACGCTCTCTGAATGGCGCATGACGTCACAGATCCCCGCCCGAAAAAGTGCTCCTGTTGCCCTGATATTGATGGGTAGGCGGACGTGGTGTAAATGCGCCTCCTGCGTGTTCCACGTTGACACCCCTCCTTGTGTTGCTGACGGGGCCGAGGACAGGCGGTGCGTGGCCTTTCGTATTCATTCTCGTATTTGTCCGTACTGCTCATATTGTAAGCGAAACGTAAATACTTGGTGCAAATTACCTCTGAATGCTGACGTCACAACCGCCACCCACAGCATCCAGTCTGTTGACTTGGCTTCCTCATCCCGGCTATGGCAAAGCGGCGGTGTTGGCGGCGTTGACGCTTTTTTGGTCGTGGCGGCTGCGCACGCTGCAGGGGGGGAGGGGGAGCCGGATGAGCCTGTCAATGCCGTCCACGCAGCGACAGCGGCGCGACGGGAGGCAGCAGATGGTGGGGAGGGGGTGGCAGCGCGGGGCAGCAAGGTGTTGCGAGCGTCGCCGCCGAGGGGCCACCGGCCGGTGGGACGCCCTTGGCAACCCCCCCGTTGGTCGAGTACGGGAAGGGCGCCGTGGGGGTAGACCGCTCGGTGGACGAGATCACGGCGGGTGCCAAGGACGTGTCGGCCGCGGAGGAGGGGACAAGTGAGGGCGGCGTGGAGGGCGCTTGCCCCCTTCTGTTTTTGTATCACTCTGGGGGCGCCGTCATGGCCGCCGGGAGGGTCAGGGAGGATGCGGCGTCGGTCAAGGACGTGACGGCGGCCGCGGAGGGGTTGTTCGCGGTCATGCCGTCGGCTCTGCCCGACCCCCCGTTTCGTCAACGCCGGGCGGGTGCCGTCAAGGCGGCCGGCGGGGTGGGGGACGATGCGGCGGCACCGTGCGGCAGGTCCGCGCGGTGAGCGACCCCACGGCAGCGGCCAGCGACGTGGTGGCAGCGGCGGACGGGAAGGCCGCGGGCAATGGCATCAGCTCTGGCCCACCCCCCGGTTGCCCAAGACCAGGGGGGCGCCGTCAAGGCGGCCAGCGTTGTGAGGGAGGATGCGGCGGCACCGTGGGGGGGGTCCGCTTGGTTGGCGAAACCACGGCGGCGGCCAGCGACGTGGTGGCGGCGGCGGACGGGACGGCCGCAGGCGGTGGCGTCAGCTCTGGCCCACCCCCCCTTTGGCCAAGACCAGGGGGGCGCCGTCAAGGCGGCCGGCGTTGTGAGGGAGGATGCGGCGTTGGCCAAGGACGTGACGGCGGCCGCGGAGGGGTTGTTCGCGGGCTTTCCGTCGGCTCTTCCCACCCCCCCGCTTCGCCATCACCGGGAGGACACCGTCAGGGCGGCTGGCGGGGTGAGGGAGGATGCGGCGGAGGCCACGGCTGTGCGGACGTCCGCAGAGGGGACTACCGCGGGTATGCCCTCGGCGCTGGGACCCCTCCATTCTTCTAACAATGACGGGGGCGCCGCGGAGGTGCTCGGTGGGGCGGGGAAGGCTCCAGCGGTGGCAAACGCCGCGGCTGCGGCCGCCGACGGGGCGGCTGCGGGAGGTGCCGTCTGCGCTGGCCTGATCCCTCTTGCGCCAACGCGGAGTAGGCGCCGCGGAGATGCTCAGCGGGATAGGGCAGGCTGCAGCGGCAGCCGAGGCCGCGGTGACGGCCGCGGACGGAACGGCCGCGGACGGAACGGCCGCGGGCTGTGCCGTCGGCGCTGGCCCGCCCCCCCTTTCGCCAACGCGGGGTAGGCGCCGCGGAGGTGCTCGGCCTGATGGGCTGGGCGGGGTTCGCTACCGGCTGGCAGCCGGACTGCATGCCCTTGTCAGCATGCATTTTGGTCTGTCTTGTGTTTTATTCCTACAGATAAACGAGGCTGGTGCCTGTTGCGTTGTCATGAACACGCACGGTCTTCTTTGTGACCTCCGGTCACCCCCGACTGTGTGAATGGGAGCCACGGCAGTCATAGCGGTGGTCGGCTTGACCCACGCCCGCCCTCTGTGTTGGTGTGGTCGTTTTTGGCCGTCACACAACAAGATCAGTGCCGATGTGTGAAACCCCCCAAGAGAGGGACTGGTTGCAGTGTAATGGCAACTGACACTGACCATTCCAGCGGATCACGCGCCTGCGCTTCCTGGTTTTTTGGTCCTCGCCTACAGCGATTCTGTTCTGTCTTTCCCAGAAAAAACACCTCGACAAGACTTCGTCCACTCTCTACATCCATTCTAAGCCGCTTTGATAAGAGTTGAGTTGGTTCAGTTTCCACTCGTCACCCGGCTGCTACGGTGTCCCAGAGGTGGTGCGGCTCGACACTTCCGAGCCAAACATGACCAAAACACCCTCCAGACGAGAAGCGCACCAATGATGCTCCAAAGTGTCCTGGTTGTGGCTCTGTTGCGGGTTTTGTCAAGAAAGACATTCTTCACTCCTTTTCGTGCCTGCCTCGGCGAAGGCCTGCATGAGTGGCGCACCACTGACGGTCTCGCTGTCTGTTTCTAGCGGTGTTTTCTCATGCCAGCCCCATCCCTACACCTATAGCCGGCGTACGGACCAGAAACGTCTCGCAAAAAGCAGTCTCAGAAAGCCCCTCGATCGCAGCGAGAATCGAGGCCAAAAAGTGTTTTTACATGTCTGGCTTTGGGTCCTGATCGCTGTGCGCGTCAATGTGGTGTGCCATTGTGGCCAAGGTATGTCCCCCCACCCCACCATGCAGTTTTTTTGGGTCCGCGGTGTCACCAACGATTGTGTGCTACCGTTTTGTGCTCCTGAGGTGCATACCGACGCAGGGGCACTGACGAGCAACACAGAAGCAGTGGCCCTCCAAAATGAATCACACTCCTTCACTGCCCGTCCTTGATGTACGACGTGCATACCCAGTATGTCCACTTGACTGAGACGGCGTGCAGATTGTGTATGGCGGATATGGGCTTTTTGATACCTCCAGACCAGAAAGAAGGGACACGTGACCCAGTAGACCCGCTAAAGTTCCTCTGGAGCGCCTTTGAGGGTCCTAAGAGCGCGGAAGAGCAAAAAATTCCCGAAGAAAGCTGCAGCCGACGCGCATGTGAGGTCTCTTTCTCCGGTACGCAGCACGACCGATAACCAGAGGCCGCTCGCACTGTCCAGTACCTACTGCGCTGAGTGCAATCCGCATCGTTGGCACCCTTTTGGGATGGAGAGAGGCCGAGGACACGACAGGGGCAATGGGAAAAAGGCGGCAGCGGTGGTGCGTTTAGGGGGGGCGAGCCGGTGGGTTGGGGGGGGGGGGGGGGGGGGGGGGGGGGGGGGGGGGGGGGGGAGCACTGGGGGAAACGCGTGGGTACCCGAAGCAAACAGCACCAGTTGGCAAATGGCAGGTATTGGGCAGAATGACACAGCTACAAACACCACCATGAGCATCTGAGAGCGCGTACTGGAAAGGATGCAGCCGCATGTGCTCGTGGATTGGATTGCAGGCAGGCAGTGGGAAGAGGATGAACAGGACGGGTGCAAGACGCCGAAGATCGGCGAGGGGCCAGGAGATTGGCAAACAAATACGAGTGTGTATTTTCGAATGAAGTGGACGCACAAATACGCACAGAGAGCAAATCTTTGAAACGGTGCGTCAAGAGATACCCTTCCTCGCGTCGCTTGCACCGGGGGTTTTGGTGGTCTGCCAGGACCCTTTTGTCACCGGATCGGAACCCCCGTCTCGGCACTGTTTTGATATGATGTCCGCTCTCCCCTCCTGAAGGGCAATGTGGGGGGGCTTTGGTCCTTGGCGCGCTTCTTGCCCGCCTTTTCAAGCGTGTGGATGTGCGCGCCGGCGCTTGTCGAGGCGCCCCATCGGTGCCGGCCCGACGAGCATGGGCACTTTTTGCGCTCCCCAACAGACGCCGCTGAGCACGCAGGGCTCTGTTGGGTGCCATCCGTGGACCACTTTTCCACCGTACCATCGCGGGGGGAGCCCTAGCCACGACGACAACGCGTGGTCGGCTGTGCGTGGGAGGGCGGGTGGGGCGTGGCTGTGTGTGTCGAGTGGCGTGGCAGTTTGCGTTGGTGGCAATGGCGCAGCGTGTTGAAGTGGTGCGCGCTGGGGGTGGGGTGCTCCGACCCGCGGCATTCATTGCCTTACGCTCCCGGTCGGGTCGCGTGGTCGTCGACGCCAAGGACCCTGTTGACATGGCGCGATTGCTGATGGCGTGGACGGGGCTGGGCTCGGACGTGGCGCTCATCTGCTCGTTTGAGCATCGTCGTCAGGCCACGTCCTGGGCGACGGGCCCGTTGCCCGCGCTGCCTGAGTGGGCGAGCCGTACGTGCGTCCCGGAAGGCAGGGCAGCCGTCGTGCGCATCGGCGACGCCCCCCCCCGTACTTCCGTGTTTGCCCTTTTGCGCGGGGTCGGCGGTCATCTGGCCGTCGTGGATGACGCTTCAATGGTGGTCAAGCTCGTCAACACCATATCTGACCTGAACGGGGAGTGTGCTCTGGCCCGCTTGATGCCGTCGACGCCCGACTGCGAGTCGTGGTTGCTGGCCCCTCGGGTGCCGCAGTGGCTGCTGTCGTCCTCTTCCGCGGCGTCGTCGGGGAGAGCGGCCGCGGGGGAGGACGCCGTCATCTCGGTGACCGACGACGGCGTCATCGTGCTTTCGGACGATGAGTCGGACGACGACGCCAAGCGCAACGCGTTCTCCAAGGCGGCGCGGGCTTTGCCGCCGGCTCCCACCACCAACCGCACCATCCTGTCGATGGGGAGCCTGGAAGACGGCAGGCTCCTGCCTCTGGCGTTTCAACGCCACCCCGTGACTGGGTTGCTCGTGCGTGGCGGCGGCCGGGCCGCGTCAAAGCCGGTGACGCCGGTCAATGACGACTCGAGCACGTCGCTGTTGACTCCTCCTCGCCGTGCCCCGTCTTCTACTTCTGTTGGGACAACGGTGTCCCGCGGACGCCGCTCTTCTAGACTCGGCCCAGCCCGTGTCCCCGTTCCCCTGGGCGCCCCCCGCTCGTCGACCAGTGTGGGCTGCCCCTCTCCCGCTGGGCCCTCTGTTTCGGCGGTGACGCCTTTGGTTTACTCGTCTTCAAGCCTGGAGGCTGCCGAGGAGAGCGCTGGCACTCCCAGCAGCAGCACGACTCCGCGCGGTCGCCGCGCTGGCAGCAGCACTACCTCTCTAGGTCGCCGCCGCGGCGCGGCACCTGCAACGGCGTCGCCGCCGCGTGCGTTCACTCCTCTGCCGTTGGCAGTCTCTGCCGCCACGGGCCGTCCGACCAAGAAGCTGCGGATGACCGCCGCCGTGCCATATGATATGGTGCGGCTGGCCAAGAGTATCCTGCGGCGTGACAGCGGGCTTTTTGTTACGGGCGGCGGAGGGGTGGGCAAGACCCGCCTGCTGAGGGAGTGCGTCGCCGAGTACCGCAGCGCGCGCGGGGGCCTCAAATTTGGCCTTCATGTCGTGGCTCCAACAGGCGTGGCGGCGGCAGTGGCTGGCGGCGTCACGTTGCACGCCTACCTGCGCCTTCCAGCCGGCTGCTTTGACGAGTCGCTCAGCGAAGAGCAGGATGCGGAGCGGCTGTACACCGGCATGACAACGGCCACCAAGAAGCGGCTGTCCGACACGGCGGTCCTGCTGGTCGACGAGGTATCGATGGTGAGCAGCCGCATGTTTACGCTCCTGTGCTACTGTCTCGACCATGCCCACGCCAAGCACAACCCGGAGCGGCCGTGGCGGATGGTGGCTTTCGGAGATTTCTTCCAGCTGCCGCCGGTGCGGCGTGGGGACGAGGACAAATTTGACACCCGTGGCTTGTACGCCTTTAAGTCGCTGTTCTGGACACGCTTGTTCCACAACAACCAGCTGGAGCTCAAGTACGTCTGGCGCCAGGCGGACAAGCAGTTCATCGACATGCTCTCCCACCTCCGCGTTGGCAACGTCACCGACGACTTGGCGGCCTTCCTGGAGAAGCGCGCAGAGGTGTACAAGTCGCGTGTGTCGGCGGGTGGCTTGACGGACCTGGAGGTCACGCACATCTTCCCGCACCGCGAGCGCGTCAAGATCCACAACCGGCAGTGCCTGTCCACGATGGAGACGATCAACGGCTGCCAGCGGCAGGTGTACACGGCCATCGACTACCCCATCAACGCGCAGCTGACGAAGGAGGAGGTGACGCGCCAGCTCGACACGGCGCTGATGGCGCCTAAGGTGCTCGAGGTTTGCGTCGGGGCGCGCGTCGCGTCGTGTGCCAACCTGTCGGACGGCAACAAGGACGTGCCCAACGGCACCATCGGGACGATCGTGCGGTTTGAGTCGGTCCCGACGCATGGCTCGAACGGCAAGGCGACTAAGGTGCCCGTTGTGTGCTTCGACGCCGTGCGGGGCCCGGTGGAGATGGTGGTCACAGCAACGGACATGAAGCTGCAGTCGGTCGCGAGGGACGGGGCGTACGCAAGCCGGTTCCAGATCCCCCTGGTGCTGGCGTGGGCCGTCACAGTGCATCGGTGCCAATGTTTGTCCATGGATGCAGCTGTGATGGACCTGGCGCCGTGCTTTGTAAGTGGCATGGTCTATGTGGCTTTGTCAAGAGTGCGGTCGATGGAGGGCGTGCACGTTTTTTCTTTTGACCGTGAGAAGGTGCAGGCTGATGTACAGGTGGGCCTCTTTTACAGCACGCAGCGCGACTTGGGGTACGTGTTTCTTGATTGTGTGCTTCCTACGCGTGCTGTGTAAGCGTGTGAGATGCTGTTTGTACATTGGTTCCTGATTGTTAGTGCGGTATCCGTTGCTTCCATGTATAGGGCACGTATACTCTTTGTTTGGTCGTGTATCATCCCCACTGGGAGTGGCCATCATCCTCACTGGGATTGGTCACGTGCAGGAGCGGCCAAGTCCTTCCTCCCCGTTGTTAAAAACAGAATGGAAAACATGCGGCGGCACCGTGACGGAGTGGTCTTTTCCCCTCTACCTTTGTCGGACGTACAACACGGTCTCCTTCATGAACATGACCACATCAAAAAAAGGACACGAAACACAAGCATACAGAACAAAACAAACACCGAGCGCTGCACACCCCCACACCTCTGTTGGTCAAACAATCTCGTTCGGCGATGAAGCGTCGCTTGCAGACGGGGTGGCACCTGATGCCGCCGTCGAGCTGCCCCCCTTCCCCTTCTCGACACTACTCGCAGGCGTACCCGAACACGCCGCCGACTCCGCTAGAACAGAAGCAGCGCCGGAGATAGCGGCAAGGCCTCGGGCAGCTGCAGTGGCTGCAATCGTCGAGGCGAGCGTCGACGCACGCGCCGCCGTGGACTGCTTGCCAGCCCCGGGCGGTTTGCCCGTCGCTGGCTGGTTGCCCGCCGTCTTCTGCTTCTTGCTCGCCGCCGCAATGCCAACGACTGCGCCGCCAGCGGCGCCAGTGCCGGCGCCAGAGGCGCCGACGCTGCCCGACTTCTTCCTCTTCTTGCTCGCTGCCACGGCACTATCCCCAGAAGCAGCGCCCGAGGCGTCTGCCGAGGCGGCGGCGGCGGCGGCGGCGGCGGCGGCGGCAGCGGTGGCGGCAGCGGCCGCGGCAGCGG
>ENA-ORXT01004658-ORXT01004658.1-marine-metagenome-genome-assembly--contig:-NODE-4658-length-14028-cov-3.233030_pt1 | contig 14028 bp, 16 predicted proteins | sample MGYA00237868_ERZ511482 | MGnify/ENA metagenome assembly ERZ511482 | reverse complement strand
GTTCTGTATACATGCCACCATAAGCCAGCACGCTACCATTCGGGTATTCGAACCGATGATCGCCCTTGTTGTGCTTGACACCAGCCTGCAAGCCAATCACTTCGTTCTGCAAAAACAATAGCGTCGAGTTCTTCATACTCGCAAAAGTCTTGCGCACGACCAGCGCTGTCGCGCCCGGGTACTTCTGCAAGTAGCCGTGGATCTTCTCTGCCGCTACCCTGCTCTTCCCCCCACCCGCAGCGCCTGCAAGTAAAATCACCCGGCTGTTTGTATCCGTCCAAACCGGAATCTGCCACTCTAATGGTTTGTAATGCATCTTGAATCATTCCGAATTCCTCTCCTATTCAGATTACTCCGCGTCATCCCACATGTCGGGCGAAACAGTAATGTACGTCTTCGGCGCAACCGCTTCGCCTTTTACCTCAACCGATTGTCGCGGTTTGCCCAACACTCTATCCAAAATCTCCGATGCCGCCGCCTGTTGCGTCGAATCTTCGTTCGAGCCAAGCAAGCCTTCGACTTTAATCAAAGCCGCTCTCAATGCATACCGATTTAGTACCTCCTTCGAAGCCGTAATCGCGTCAATCAGATAAGCGCGTTGAATCACAGCAATCGCTTTCTTCGTCTGCCGTGACCAGCCGTATACAGTTTTCGGGGAAATGTTCAAAGACTCGGCTGTCTCTTTATCGTTAGAGAAGTTCACACGCGCTGCGGCGAACATAAGTTGACTGGTTGTCAGACCAGCCATCGCCTCAGAAACGTCTAGATCGTCGCTCAAATGTCGCAAAACCCAGTTTATTGTAAAGTTGACTACTAAGAACTATCACACCATAAAACAAAATCAAGCACTAAAAGTCACTAAAACTGAGCAAAATACAAACGAATTAGATACGATCAGGAAAATGTAGAGCAAAAAACAACAACAACGACACTTTCGTGTGCTGCGCACGCTTTATTGATCGGGGGGATGTTCATCTTGAGCAATTATTCGTAATCACCAATAGGTGAATTCTCCCCCCCAACGCAGTTGCCTTCTGTTGCTCTTTTTACATCTTTAGCAGCAACAGGTAGGCAAATGCTCCCCCCAAGTCACCCCCCCCACAGTGCTTCAAAGTATACACAGATGGCGGTCTTCTTTCGGATCAGGTCACGCGCGTGAAGGGGATCTACATCGAAGAACAAAACAGGGGTCCTCGATTGCGAGGTGTCGCAATTTTTCAAGGCTATGGGCAGTCATCAACGTGGGGTGCAGTGCAAATCATAAGAATCCAGACACGTGGGTTCGCTATCAATGGATCTCCGTTGTCGGATCAAATCTCGCTTTGGCGTTCGGCCAGTCCACTTCCACCAAGCTGCTTTATATTTTCTTAGGCTAGCTTGATTCAGCGGAACCTGGCTGGCCTCTCTCCACGGTGTCAATGCCCGTGCGGGCTTATTGCCACCTTGTTGCAATTGCTCCAGCCGCCACTGTGTATGTATCGCACATGTTGGTGGGGGTGTTTCGCTCTTGCCGTGTTCGTTTCGTTGTCGTCTCTTCTTTTTTTCTCTTTGGGGGTTCTTGTGTCTTCTTCGTCTGCTGTTTCGTCTGCTGTTTCTTCTTCGTTCTCTGTTGGGCCTCGGGCCTTGCCCGGTGCTGTTGTTGGCTTCGCTGGTGTTCGCTCTCTCGCTCCGTCGGCTGCGCCGCTCGTTGCGTCGCTCGTTGGGTCGGTGCTGGCTGGTGGTCGGTCGGTTGTCTCTGGCTGCGCCGTGGGCGCTGACGCCGCTGCGGTGTCTGCTGCTCTTTCGGCGGGCGCTGGCGCTCGCCTCGGTGTGCTCTGCGCCTTCGGGCCTTCGGGCGCTGGTCGCTTCGGTCGCTCGTCCGCTCCTGCCGCTTCGCTGCTGCCTGTCGTTGCTGCTGGCGGGCGTGTGTCGTTCTGGGCTGGTGGCGGCCCGTCCGTCCCCGGCCGTGCTCGGCTCGTTCGTCGCTCTCTCGCGTTCGTCTCGGCTGTTGCCGCTTCGGGCTCTGGCCGTGGGTTGGTGGCGTTCGTCGGCGCTCCACCGCCCTCTGCCTTCGGCGCTCCGGGTTCGTCCGGCTGGCCGTCCTGTGGCTCGGGGTCGTGGGGGTCGGTCGGTGCTGCTGCGCTGCGTGGTGTTCCGGTCGTGGTCTTCCCGCTCGCTGGCTGGCCCGCTGGCTCGTCGCTGCCTCTCCTGCCCGGCCCTGCTGGGTCGTGGGTGCCTGCCGCTTCGTCTGGCGTTTGGTCGGGCGGCTGGCGCTGGTCCGTTGGTGGCTAGCGGCTGGTGTCCACCTGGCGTCCACCTGTATCAACTTATTTTATCGCAAAAAAAAAGGCTCACGTGAATCATCACGAGAGCCTTTTCTTTCTTCTCAGCGGGGCATCAACCTGCTGTGAAACTATCAGTAAATTAATCAATATCAAACATGGAGGTCCAAAAATGATTAGCGTTGTATTCACCGATAACAAGAGCAGTTTAGTACGCCACGAAGTTAATGTCAAGGTCGATGGAAAACTGATTGACCGCTGTCGCTTCAGCAATCAATTCTGGCTCGTAGATTTTACAGAGTCCTTTGAGCGCACAGCCTCAGAAGCATCATCACTCTATCTACTCTGGCTAGCCGAGCAGATTTCAGACAATCCACAAGGTCCAGTTGCCACACAGTTCAAAACGCTGGTTCATGCATATCTCAATCACTCCGAGATTGAAATAATCGTCGCTCCAAACTCAGAGCATGGCACAGTGCTACGCAATTTCATCGTCAAACACGCAGCCGAGAAAGGCTGGGCAAAGCCAGTTGAATCGTCATTGCTCTACTCACAGAGTATGCCAAAGGTCGAGTATGCCAAACGAGATAATCTCAGCTGCGAACCAGATGATGAAACTATCTGGACAACTGAGTATCTAAAACACGAACGCATCGTTCGCATCATCGGCAACAAGCACGTTATGCTCGGTGTCATGATTTCAGAATCAGAAGCACTTGTACCCGGCCACGATTTAGTTACGCTCAAAAAAGATAAATGGTTCTACGATGGCCCAGCGGCCAGCGAGGAAGAGAAGGTGCAGCTGCAAGCAGCACTTACACTCTTCTTTCATGAAGAGTGGAGCAACGAGCGTGAGGTCGGTCGGCCAGAAACACGCTTCGAAGAAAAGCACGAAGCGTTCTTCCTCGATGCTGGTCTAGCACTCGATGATGAAGATTTACTCATGCTAGAGCTAGATAAAGATCAACAGGCCGCCGAGCGCACAATCATCAGTTGGTATCATCAAAGAGATTTACACAACACATCAAATTATTACAGCTTAGGCTTGAAAAATCCAACTATATAGCAAGAAGCGTGCTGCTCTACCAAATGGTAGAGCCAGCACGCTTTTTTTGTGTAGCCACGTTGATTCACAGAAGTATACACAACCACACGGAATCAAAAAAACAAACACAATTTACACAGAAAATAGCTACCGATATTTTAATGTTATCGGTAGACATCGCAAAAAAACGATAAGAGTATTACTTACAGTGCTACTTACAGTGCTACCCTCAATTCAAGCAAACAGAAATGACCGGATAAAAGTGCAGCGGCTCAGCACAACGTATCGGCCTCAAGCACTCCCTCAAAATCACCCAATGCTGATCGGTTGCATTCTCGTGATGCTGCAATACGAATGTATATATCCCCCCAATTTCAAAATCAGGTATTTCCTCATCGCGCGATAAAGCATATGACTTCATCAAATAAAATTTGGTTAGAAAAGGCAAAAATGCACATTGCAAACGACTCGGGTAATCAGTCGGATAGGATTCTGGTCTCTTTGCTTTCAGTGGTAAATGTACTCGCTTCTTCTTATTCATAGAGAAATTATAAAACAAACTCAAAAAACCAATCGAATACAAATCTTGTTTCTACCGGCTGCGCCAGTATAAAACAAGAAAAGAGCGGAGCTGCACCGTGCGAAAATTCCGCACCGTGCAGCACATCATCATTCCACCTCATCCCCGACCGCCGCCCCACGAACAGCACAACTACAACTACTTAACCCCATGAATAATATCCCTTAATCAAACACCTACTCCCTTGGCAGAATCACGAGCGTTCGGCACGCGCAATCCCCTGATTTTTTTACTTATTTATCTGGCAAGGCTACGCCGCCAGATAAGATTGTTCAAATCTGGGGATGCACTACTCACTTATCGTGATGTGTCTTGGGTGTTGTTTTAAAGTAATTCAAATACATTTATTTCTATTCAGCTTCTAAGGAGCACCACATGAATAAAGTTATTCTCACAGGCAATGTAGGTCAAATGCCACAACTTCGCTACACCAATACAGGTATTCCAGTTGCAGATTTTTCTCTCGCCGTCAACGAACGTTGGACGGGCAGCAATGGACAAGCCAATGAGCGCACCACGTGGATCAAAGTCACAGTATGGCGTGGACTAGCCGAGACAGTTGCGGAGTATCTCACCAAAGGTCGCCTTGTAGCAGTCGAAGGCAAACTCGGAGAGCTAAAACCGTGGACCGATCGCAATGGCAAACTGCGCTGCGATCATGAAATCACAGCCAGTAGCGTTGAGTTCCTCGGCTCAAACAATGAAATGAGCAATGACCCTCACCCCTATGAGGCCGAAACGGCCACAGGCGCACAACAGCAATTAAGCCAAAACAGTGGAGACAACGACAATCTGGAGACGGATCATGCGAATCACAACGACAACAGCCCAAACAGCGGAGGCGAGGCCGCCGCTGCACCAAGAACTACTGCTGGCAACAACAACCCGCAACATGAAACAAAATCGAATCCAGAAGATGAACCCACACCGCAAACCACCAACAAAAACAGAGATGAATCGCAAGCTGCGCCGCAAAACAAAAATGCAGCTCGCAATAATCGCCAAGATAGTACAGTCGAACTAGAACCGTCACGGCCACGCCTCAGTGCCGACGACATCCGCAAGGCCGCCGCAGAGGGCAAGTCCATATCTATTGAAGTAGATGATGATCACCCATTAGCAAAGATGTTCGATGAAGAACCAAAGGTAGATGTATTACTCGAAAGTGATGATGGTGAGCCCCTCGTGGAATATATCGAACACCCTGGAGACGTTGATCGCTCCGAAGAAGACTACGAAGAAGAAGAAGACGCCAAAGAAGACATGGTAGAGATGACAATTGAAGAGATCATCCAACATGATGTAAATGCTCTGGCCAGTCAAGGGGCAGAAATTATTCACGTGCGGGGCAAAGGCGACGATGGCGATGGCCACGACGACGAAGGCAACGACGACGATGACAACAATGGCGACGGTGATGTAAAACCACCGCCAGTGCGCAGAGCCAAGAGCAAAATCACGCCCATGGGCAGTGACGCAATTGCAATGATTTCAAATCCCAATGGCAATGGTCCACACGATGACGATAGTGAAGATGATGACGATCTGCCATTTTAAGTAGCATCTATATAAAGTAGAACAGGCCAAGAGCAATTGCTCTTGGCCTTTTTATTACCGTTGCATTTACTATCAAAAAAGGGCATCAATCCTATGAAATACAATCAAAACATGCTGATTTACATGCCAAAAGAAAGCGAACTAACAAACGCATGTAATCTGTTACAACTCAATGAGGCAATGACCTATAAAGCCAAGCACATCATCAAGGGCCGCTTTCTAGATATCGACCACAACGGCAATGCAATCGCCATTAGTTCTAGCGATGATACCAAGACCTATCGCATCAGCAATCTGCGAGAATGCGAATGCCCAGCCTTCCAACATAGCCCTAAGAAAATCCGCTGCAAGCATGTTGAGGCCCTGCGCGTCTACCGCTCAATCATGCGCAAACATCTCAATGATCGCATTCGAGGTAGCTTCAAGTTCAAAGCGGATCAAATAAGCAATCGCCACCACTTCAACACCTTTCTGCTAGTAGACAGAAGCAGGGTACTCTGCTACAAGCAGAACGAAGACCGGATCCCCTCTCACGTGTGTAGCATCCGTGTGCGCAAACATGATCTCTATGACTTTAGCAACAATCCAAATATGTTCGCCTTCTCTATCTGGCTCAACAACGCTCGGACGGCAAGCCTATTCGACCAAGAGGGTGAGGAGGAAGAAGTAATTAGTCCTAGAGAATATAGTGGGTGGGACCAAGAAGAGATAGAGAATCAGCATTTTGACGATTATATCTACATGCAATAAAGGAGACCAGAACTATGTACACGCAACTACAGGGTGACATCATCAAATTCGCCAAATCAGGAAAATACAATGTACTAATCCATGGCTGCAACTGCTTTCACACAATGGGTGCTGGCGTCGCCCTGCAGATAGCCAGTGCATTCCCTCAAGCCCTAGTCGCCGACAAAGAAACAGGCTATGGGGATAGAGGAAAACTTGGGACCATTTCAACCGCGCTATGGCCTTTCCCCAACAAAAAATCAGTCGCAGTAGATGATAGCGCCTTCCAAGTCGACCAGTTGATCGTAGTCAATTGCTACACCCAATACTATTATGGCAAAGCCCAAAAACACTTCAACTACGAGGCACTTCGTAGCTGCTTCGAACAGGTAAAATCAAATTTTAGCGGGATGAGCTTTCTCTACCCCGCTATTGGAGCAGGACTTGCGAAGGGGGAATGGGGCATAATTCACCCCATTATCAAAGAAATATTTCACGACGAAAATCACACATTCGTTTCGTACAACAAGAGCAGGTAATTATGATTAAAGGAGAACGATAATGCCATCAATTCATGATGTGTATCCAGATGTATATATGTCCCCCACCGACCTCGATGGAAAAGAGTGCCTCTTTGTGATCGAGAAAGCGACATTGAAAAAAGTGTTCAATGTCCGCAATCGTAGAGAAGAACAGAAGGTCGTTCTGCACTTCGAGGAAGAAGAAGCAATCATGGTCCTCAACAAAACGCAGGCCACCGCTCTCGCCCGATATCTCAAATCCGACGACTACACAACGTGGGCTGGCTGCAAAGTAAAACTACAGCCCGGTCAGGCCCACAACAAAAAAGCAACCATCGTCGTCAAGGCGGCGCAGCGGCCACCAGCCAAAGAGCCGCAGCCACAACCTAACAAAAATGGCTCCAAGCCGCCAGCCTTACGCCCGGCCTGAATAGCCGCCACGTCAAAAAAGCTTACCGAATGGATTAAATCAATTCCAGAGGAATAACAGTTCACATGTCAAATCAAGAAATCCAGCAAGCAGTCAATCGCAAAATGTCCAATTATCCAGCCAAAACCCCACTGCGTTTGCTAGCCCAAATGCACTTGTGGGCCAGCATACCAATCTTCAATCATATATGGGAAGAAGGTCTCGGCCAACACTTCTATCGAAAATTCATCATCGAGCGCAGCAGCGATGTGCAAAAATTCGTCCCAGAACTTGATGAGAAAAACGAGAAAGCCCTTTTGGACTTTCTCACCGAGCAGTGCGATATCCAAAGCCAAAACCCAGTAGAACAATCCGAAAGAACCTTTATGGTCTTTTACCGACGCAATCATGCTGGTAAAGAAACAATGTTTCACTCCATCTCTCTGATGTCACTAACGCATGAGTTTATCTGCAACATCAAAGCACGCAACGTCTTCGAGGCCATGCTGAAAATGAACCCCGATTCGTGGGACACAAGCCACGATGCACGCACAAACAATTCAACTCACCAGATTCACAATCATCCTGAGATATCTATCGGCGATGTCCTCATCGAATATACAAAGCGTGGAGCCACCGATCTATACGTCGTCGTCAAAGATAAAAGCAGCATAGATGGACAAAGACCCCAGCTTATGCCACCGTGGAAAACTCAAAAATAGTAATCAATCTTGTTTGACCAGGCCTCACCGGCGAAGAACAAGATAAAGGAATCATAATGCCAAAAATTATCTTCGAAACCCAAAGCCCTGAGCATACAGTCGAACTACTCAAAGAAGCCAAAATCATAAAGGAATAACCATGCCAGAGCCAGAAAAGTTTGCTCTATTCAACAACATGCAAACGCAAACAGCAGCACTCGGCGTTGCAGCGGATCTAGAGCAACAATACATCTACTATCTATCCACCGCTGGACCAAGCATATCCGTGAAATCCATTTGGGCCACGCTCTGCGATAACAACAAAAAAAATCGAGTCTACATCGAACCATGGTTCGATGTCTCCGAAAGTTTCGACAGTCCAGTCGGTATCGGCGTCGCCTACGCCGACATACTCGGATCCAGCTACAAACACATGGCTTGTAGATACAAAAATCCAAACCTCTTGCTCATCACCGACAAAAAAGGATTGCAGTATCCTCATCTACTAAAAGACAAAGAGCAGCGCAAAGCTATCCGTCTCGAATATCTGCCACAAGTACTCTACTGGTTCACCGAATACATCAACGCCTACACCATTGTCCCCGCACTTCCACAGTGGTCTCGCGCCATCTGGCGTGCTGGCTACGAGGCCAAAGCAATCAAAAGCCTCGAATGCTATGGCGACTGCGTCGGAGCATGGATCATAGATATAAGTTTCGACTGGCTAGAGCTTGTTCAGGATCTCATCAAAACCAATGAAATCATCTTCGAATATGAAATGATAGAAGATGGACAATCCTAAAACCTCCAACTACTAACGCTTTCCCAAAGAGCTACTTGCACATGTTGTGCAGTCAGCTCTTTTTATTTACCTGCTTTTAAATATATTTACTATCTTCTCAGGAGCATCTAATGCGTTTACAAGGCATATCAAAAATGGGCTACTATCCCTGCCCACCTCAAACACTCAACTCTATTGTAGAGTTGCTCAGCGTTCGAACAACAGGAACCAAGATAAGGCTACTCGATCCCTGCTGCGGCAATGGTGAGGCAATCAGCCGCATCGCCGAAGAACTCAAAAATCGTGGGGCCAATGTCCACACCATCGGCGTCGAGCTATCGCCACAGCGCGCACTCACCAGCCAAGGTGATCCACATATCGACCTAGCAATCTCGGCAGACTGGAAAGAAGTAACAATCAGCAATATATCGTGCTCATTGCTCTATCTCAATCCACCCTACGATACCGAAGTAGGAAACACTGGTGATGGCAAGCCCCGCGCTCGGCTAGAATATCAATTTCTGCGCAACACCGTCCGCACGCTGCAGCACGATGGCGTGCTCGTCTACATCGTACCCGAGCGTATCCTAGCCGATCCCAAAGTGGCCCGCTATCTCACCAGCAACTTCTCCAACATCAGCACACATCGCCTACCCGAAGACGAATTCGAAACATTCAAGCAAGTTGTACTCTTTGGTCGCAAGAAAGCCAGAGCAATGGCAGAAAACGACCTAATGGAAGAGATGATACTCAATGCACAAAGCGGCGGCTTCCGCGCCATCGACGGCATGATAAATGCCAATCTCGTTTCCCCCTATCATCTGCCACGCATGAATGTGTCAGATGAAAAATTCACCATCAAGAAAACGTCGCTCAGCACTAACGAGATTATTCAAGCCATGCAAACGCAAAAAAATGCGCTCGATAGCGGACCGTGGGCCGACCTGCAACCCAAATACAACAGCGCAGAATTCCATCCCATCATTCCGCTGCGCACTGGTCATGTCGGATCACTCATCGCATCCGGTCAAATGCGGACGGTCGATCTCGGCGACCGTGTGGCAAAGGGAAAGGCCATCAAAGAAACACGAGCCTATGATGCAGGAGGCAACCAAGTGCCGCTAGATGACTATGAAGCGGCAGTCATGAAAGAAGTCTTCAACACCACCGTCACAACCCTCAACGAATCTGGAGAAAGCAAAACAATCAGCAACGTTATGGAGCTGCAACGCTTCCTCGAAATCTATGCGCAAGATATCGCATCAATCATAGAGCACCACTTCTCGCCCGTCTATGAAAAGCCAACGGATCAAGAGTGGCTTGCGCTCGAACATCTAATGAAAAGCAAAAAGCTACCCGGGCGTGCAAAAGCAGGACTATTGCCCGTGCAGAAACATGTCGCTATCGCTGCCACTCGCTGTGCAAAAAAGTATGGCTGGTCCGACATCGTAGGCGAAATGGGCGTCGGCAAAACGTGCATCAGTCTAGCCGCGCTCGACCTAATAAACAGCTATCCAGCCATCGTCATGTGTCCATCGCATCTTGTAAAGAAGTGGGCCAGCGAGGTCGATGAAGTCTCCGGTGCCACATCCAAAATCATAGAAAGCATCAGCGACCTACTCCAATTCCAAAATGATTATAAGAGCGGCAAACTAGGCAAAAAAGCAGTCGCTATCATCTCCAAAGAACGAGCCAAACTAGGGAGCGGGTGGGAGCCAGTCACAAACACCACATGGGCCACAGTTCTTGTAGAGAAGGAGTTTCACATAGGCAACGACTTGCCACCAATCAAGAAAAAAGTCCCCAAACGTGTGCGTGTGCCAGCCTGCCCAAAGTGTGGGCGCTATCAGAAAAACAAAGACGATACGCCCAAGCGCACTCTTGGTAAAAAACGAAAATTCTGCAACCGAGACACAAAAGTATGGGTAGGCGAACCAGACGACAACACGCAGGGTGAATTCAAAATTGTACAGTGCAACGAGCCACTCTATTCTTTCGGATCAACCTTCAAACGCTGGCCCATCGCTCACTACATTCGCATCAAAATGCCAAACTTTTTCAAAGCATTGCTTGCCGATGAATTCCATCACTACAAAGGCAAATCATCGGATCAAGCGCAAGCCTATCACAATCTCGTTATGGCTACGCACTATCAATTCAACCTCACTGGCACAATCTTTGGTGGCAAATCAACCGATCTATTTTGGCTGCGCTATCGTATCGATCCAGAAGTGCGGCGAGACTACGGCTTCGATGACGAACATCGCTGGGCGAAAGACTATGGTCGACTACAATATTCGCTGAGCAATACCGAAGATGACCACGGCGTCTACAGTGGCAAGCGTCGTGTGCCAAATAGCATCAAAGAAGTGCCCGGCATATCACCCAGCATCTTCTCCCGCCTGCTCAAAACCTGCATCTTCGTCCGCATCACCGATCTAGGCATCACGCTGCCAGACTACGAAGAAGAGATCATCCGCATTCCAATGGCCGAAAATCAAGAAGAGCAATGTACATGGCTTTACAATAGTCTGCTTGACCGCATTCAAACTGCACGACAAAACAGAGACATGAAAGGTGCAGCCAAACTACTATCGGTTTGGCTTCAAAATTCACTCGGTCGACCAAACTCATGCTTCCGCAGCGAAATGGTCATGTGGAAGGGAAATGCAGAAATGCTAGAAGGCAACGTGAATGCGCCCGAACGCACACCCTACGCCGTAAAATATTTCCCTGTTCCAGAGAAATTCGAAGAACCAATAGAACGCTGGCCGCTGCCAGAGCCAAACGAAGATGAGCAGCCCTTCAATCAAGAGGAGGCCGACGACCTCTTTCGAGAAGAGTATAGGGAATGGGCTAGATTCATGAAGAACAATCCTGAAATCTACTCGGAAAAAGCAAAACCAATGGCAATGCCAAGAGTAGTCGACGAAGACATGTTATTGCCCAAAGAACGCTGGCTAATTCACACGGTCCTAAAAGAACGCGCCCAGAACCGTAAAGTAATCTTGTACGTGCGCCAAACTGGAACACGAGATATCCAGCCTCGGCTAGAGCGCATCCTGCGTCGCTATGGCATCCGCGCTGTCACCCTGCCCAAAGGCGTCAAGCCAATCAATCGAGAAAAGTGGATAGCCAAGCGCACATCAGATATCGACGTGTTGATCACCAATCCACGCAAAGTCGAAACAGGACTCGATCTCATTCAGTATCACACCTGCATCTTCTACGAAACTGAATACAGCCTCTTCACCTTGTGGCAAGCCATGCGCAGAGTTTGGCGGCTCGGCCAAATCAAACCAGTCAAGGTGCTATTCCCCTTGTACATCGGCACACTCGAAGAGCAAGCTATGCAGCTCATCGCTCAGAAAATGAAAGCCTCATTGTTGCTCTACGGCGACAACGCAAGCTCGGCCGTAGCAGACGAATCAAGCGACCCCGCAGGCGATTTCCTTACAGAATTAGCCAATATGGTGCTAGAAAATAAAGACCTTGACATAAACGATGGGTTTAATGGTATTATGAAAGAAGCAGTCCCACCATCCACAAATCTGGACAACCCCCTGTGGCAAGAGCATTTAGTCGCTCAAGACACTACGCCAGATTCTATTGTAAATCCAGAACCGCAAGCAACTCCACTTAGTCCACAACCAATCACTCACGACGCTACTGCGTCAGAAACCAGCACCGAACAAGAGCAGGAACTAGAGCCAGAACTAGTTCCCGAGCTTCAACATTCCCTCTTATTCGATGCAGCTGCGTCTATTGAGAAACGTAAAAAAGAAGCCCGAAAGAACGAGCGGTGGATGGAGAAACAAAACTACATCTCCGCAATCACGCAATCAGAAGTCACGGCACTACGCAAGGTGTTGACCGAAGGTGGGTGGGAATTAGATGAATAGTCAGCAGAACAACAGCCAAGAGCCAGCCACCCAGCTAGCTCTTGGTGGTTGCTCTCAACACTCTGAGCAACCCGACCAAACCGGACAACGCCATTACTCATTGTCCATACGAGTACGTGTACGCGAACTGGATAGAGCGAAGCCTGAGACAAGTCAGGCTATGCTCGAAACAGAATTCTACACACTAACAGGAGATAGCATCGATCAAATCTGCCAGCAGTTCAGCGACGCGCTGCACGCTGGATGGAACCAATATCAAAATATCAACCCGCAACACGAGCAGGATAAGGAGTAAGATCATGACAAAGAAGTACAACCTGAACATCACCGTCGAAATGCAGGAACACGACGACCCTGAAGAGACACGAGAAGCCTCCATCCCCATAACAATCACATCAGAGAACGAATCCCTTGATGGCTTTTGTGGCGAAGTCGCCATGACCATGGCAATGATGTGGCAATCATTCAAAAATGGCATCATGCCAGGCGAACAAAATCCGAACCAAGACCCTAAACAAAAAGCATCGCATCGAAACAAAAAATCAAACCAGCATATGCATTAATCAGCATATATACATACATATATATATACATATATATTAAGGAGCATCATCAATGCACGGACAAAAGTGGAAAGTCGATCTGCACAAATTCCTAAAAGATGCAGTCAGCACACAAGGACCACCCGAAAGCATCCAACTCGCCGATCCAGCAATGTCTATCGCAGCAATCATGCTAGAGCTAGCCGAACGCTGCGTACAACTCAATGACCCTAAGTTAAATGCACTCATGTGTCGGCTCATACTCTACCAAATAGCCGACCCAAACCATCCAGACTACGATCCAGAACTCTGCGAAACAATCTACAAAAAAGCCTACTCAAACTATGGAGCCACAGAATCTCTCAATGCAAATCCTCGTCATATCACACCCTCATGACCATACGCCCAAAAAGGCAATAATCATGCACATCAGTTGCCACAACACTGTGCAAAAAGCGCAAGAAGCGGCAAACAACTATTTTTTGAATTACCGACCTTGGTCGGCCATGATGCACCAAAAAGAAAGAGTGGAAGAGACCTTCCACTCTTTCCTCAAATACGCCAAAAAAAGCAACACCTTTGACATCGCAATCAAAGAAGTAAATGGCGTAATCATTGTTGATCAAAAGGAAGAACCATGAACTTACTAATATTCGACCTTGACGGAACCTTAGCAGTCAAATACACCGATGAAATCCTGCCCGGCGTGTATGAAAAATTCAAAGAACTCGGCTACGACCCAAAGCAAGGTGCCATCGCGCACCCTATGCCCAATCCCTACAACATCACGCGCGCAGTGGCGCAGCCAAAAAACACCAGAGTCTGTATCGCCACAAACCAAGGTGGCGTCGGGCTGCGTGAAATCATCGAGCAGCGAGGGAAGTCCAACCAAGCAAAACTAACTCTCCCCACCGTCGAACTCGTTTACGAACGCCTCAAGCAAATCTCCTATCTGCTCACCGGAAGCTATCACGAAATGCAGGTGCAAGCTGCATTTAAT
>ENA-ORXT01004656-ORXT01004656.1-marine-metagenome-genome-assembly--contig:-NODE-4656-length-14030-cov-5.930839_pt1 | contig 14030 bp, 14 predicted proteins | sample MGYA00237868_ERZ511482 | MGnify/ENA metagenome assembly ERZ511482 | reverse complement strand
GCCCTGCTCGACCGGCCTGCCCTTGGCTTCGCGCTCGCGCAATGCCGTAACGGTTTCCATGCCGCGGCGGACGGAAACCTCGTCGCCCTGTAGCGTCAGGATATTGCCGCGGTGGTGAATTTCGATCTCGAAGGCCCGCTCGATGATCGCCAGATTCCGACTGTGCGGACCGATGATTTCGGCCAACGCGCGGTTATCCTCGAATTCGATGGTATTGAGGCTACTGGCGGTCAAGAAACCTCCTCAAGCGTTCCGGAAAGACTGTTCGGGAAACACGCAGTCATCCGCACAGGCAGAATCTGACGCAACGCGCTGTCGGGCGCATAGACATGGACAGGTTGCAGATAAGGGCTGCGCCCGATCAACTGGCCCGTTTCGCGCCCCATTTTCTCGAACAATACGGGCATGACCTTACCGATACATGATTCCTGAAAACGCACCTGATGGACCCGCAGACGATCATTCAACCGGGCCAGCCGCTCTTCTTTTACCGGCTCGGGCACCTGCTCGGAGGTCGCGGCCGGGGTGCCGGGACGGGTACTGTATTTGAATGAGAAAGCCTGCGCGTATTGCGTCGCATCGATCAGCGCCAGCGTCTCCTCAAAATCGGTCTCGGTTTCGCCGGGGAAGCCGACGATAAAGTCGCCAGACATCGCCATATCGGGCCGCGCATCCCGAATACGGTCGATCAGGCGCAAATATTCGTCGGCAGTATGCTTGCGGTTCATCGCCTTGAGGATGCGATCCGACCCCGATTGCACCGGCAGATGAAGATACGGCATCAATTCTTCGGTATCGGCATGGGCGGCGATCAGGTCGTGCTCCATGTCGTTGGGGTGACTGGTGGTATAGCGGATGCGGTCGATCCCCTCGACCCGCGCGACGGCCCGGATCAGACGGGCGAGCGACCATGTGCCGCCCTCCCCCTCGCCGTGATAGGCGTTGACGTTCTGGCCCAGCAGCGTGACCTCGCGCACGCCGGATTCCGCCAGACGCCGCGCCTCGGCCAGCACCTGCGCGACGGGGCGCGAGAATTCGGCACCGCGCGTATAGGGAACGACGCAGAAGGCACAGAACTTGTCGCACCCCTCCTGCACGCTGAGGAACGCGCTCGGCAGCGCCCGTCGAGCACGTTGGGGCAAGGCGGCGAACTTGTCCTCGACCGGGAAATCCGTGACGACCTGCGCGCCCTCGCCCGCATCCAGCGCGTCGAGCATGGCGGGCAGGCGGTGATAGGCCTGCGGGCCGACCACCAGATCGACCAGCGGTTGCCGGTTCACGATTTCCTGCCCCTCGGCCTGGGCGACGCAGCCGGTCACGCCGACCCGCATCGCCCCGCCCCGCCCGGCCTTCGCATCGGCCAGTTTGCGGATGCGGCCCAGTTCGGAATAGACCTTCTCGGCGGCCTTCTCGCGGATATGGCACGTATTGAGCAGCACGAGATCGGCGTCTTCGGGCGTGTCGACGGCGCTGTAGCCCGAGCCGGCCAGCGCCTCGGTCATCCGTTCGGAATCGTAGACGTTCATCTGGCAGCCATAGGTGCGGATGAACAGTTTCTTGGGAACCGGCGCATTCATCGCGAACCCAAAGCACAAAAAAGGCGCGTCCGCAATGCGAACGCGCCCGAATACCTGCCCGGTGACGGGTGCTAGGTCGTCACCTTCGCCGCCGCGCGGTTGCGGCCCAGGCCGATCTTCTTCGCGAGTTCCTGCCGTTTCGCGGCGTAGTTGGGCGCGACCATCGGATAGTCGGTCGGAAGGCCCCACCGCTCGCGGTAGTCTTCCGGCGTCATGTTGTAGGACGTCTTCAGGTGCCGCTTCAGCATCTTGAGCTTCTTGCCATCTTCGAGGCAGATGATGTGATCGGGGGTAATCGATTTCTTGATGGGAACGGCGGGTTTCAGCTCCTCGACCGGTTCTTCCTCGGGTTCGTTGGCAAGAATATCGATTTTCTTGAATATAGCTTCGATCAGATCTGGTAAATCACTGGTAGGAACCGGGTTGTTGGAGACATGTGACGAAACAATGTCCGATGTCAGTTGCAGGATTTCGGATCGTTCGATCACGGTGTCTGGCATGGGGAACTCCACTTTAAGTGATAGGAATGAATATCGCATCGCATAACAAGTGCATCATGCATTACTAACTACGGTGTTATTCATATGAAATGATACTGCAAGAGAAAAGAGCGTTATTTTGATTAGTATGCCGAAAAATACTAGGTGTCGATCGAGGTGAACTTTTTTGAAATGTCTCTCCGTAGCAGTTGTGCATCAACTCTACGACCATCTATCAAGTAGTAATTTTTTCGTATTCCGATTTCATGAAAATTTAACATATCGTAAAATTTTCTGGCAGTAATGTTTATTGCTGCAACTTCCAGTATAACGAATTCCAGTTCGATGCCGGTTCCGCCACTCACCAGTTCATTCACGAGGCGTGTCCCGACATTCGATCGTCGACACGCGGGGTCCACGGCGAGAATCAGGACTTCCCCGTTCCGATCCGGGACGGTTGCAAGGAGGAACCCGCGAACTTCGCCGTCGCTGCCGCAGGCAACCAGCGCTCGCCCCGCAGGCGACCGGATCGTTTCGGTGATCTCGGACGCACTCCACCCCCGCATCCCTACCGTGGCATAAGCGCGGGCCTGAAGGGTCGAAAGTTCACGAATCAGTGAGGCGGGGGGCGGATCGGCGTAGTGGTGCAGTGTGAGGGGATCGGAGTTAGTCATGCGATACCGGCTCACCCGCGCATATCATCGAAGAACCGGCCGCATCGCCACCTTCGCATCCGGGGCGCGCAGATACAGCGGGTGCGGAGCCTGTGCATCGGCGCGCGTCGCCGCGATCCGCGCGATATCGGCGGGGTCGATGCGGGGCAGGTCCCGGGGGCCGACGAGGCGGAACGTTTCGTGCCGGGCGGCGAAGGCGGGCAGTTCGTCGACCGCGATGACCTCGGGGCGGGAATCGCTGTCGCCATCCCCGAAGACCTGCACGAACAGATCGCCCCGCCGACCATCGATCGCCACGATCACGCCCTCCGGCCGGTGCGGAAACGCCAGGGCTTCGAGGGTGGACACCCCGACGGCCCGGCAACCGCTCGCCAGCGCAAGGCCCCGCGCGAAGGCGGCCCCGAGGCGCGCGCCCGTAAATCCGCCGGGACCGCAGGTGACCCCGATCAGATCGAGCATTCCGGGGGCAATACCGGCATCGGCCAGCACGTCGGCAACCATGGGCGCAAGGCGTTCGACATGCCCGCGCGCCATCGATTCACTGCGATGTGCAAGAACGGAATCACCCTCCAGCACGGCAACCGAACAATGGCCGAGGCACGCATCGATCCCGAGAACGCGCATCAGGTGGGAACGGGGCGCACTTCGAGAACGTCGGGGATGTAGTGCCGCAGCAGATTCTCGATCCCCATCTTCAGGGTCATCGTCGAACTGGGACACCCGGCGCAGGCCCCGCGCATCGACAGGTAGACGACGCCCTCCTCGAACCCGTGAAAGGTGATGTCCCCCCCGTCCTGGGCGACGGCGGGGCGCACGCGGGTATCCAGCAGATCCTTGATCTGCGCGACGATCGCGCCGTGCGGGCCGTCATGCTCGGCATGGCCGCTATCGGTATCGGCAGTATCGGCGATGACCGGCTGGCCGGAGGTGAAATGCTCCATCACCGCGCCGAGGATCGACGGCTTGATATGCGCCCAATCGGCATCGCCCTTCGCGACCGAGATGAAGTCGGGGCCGAGAAAGACCCCTTCGACCCCCTCGACCGCGAAGATTCGCCGGGCGAGCGGCGAGGATTCGGCATCCTCGACCTTGGTGAAATCGGCGGTGCCGTTGGCCATGACCGTGCGGCCCGGAAGGAATTTCAGGGTCGACGGGTTCGGGGTCGCTTCCGTCTGGATGAACATGGTGCGCATTCCTCGCCGGAGCGGAATCGCTCCTCTATTTTTAGAACTGTTCTAGACATGGCCCCTGTGCAGGCCGCGATCAAGCGCCAGTTTCATCCTTCAGCGCCTCGATCACGACGAAAGCCTGCGCGTAGGGGTCGTCATCGGTCAGCGTCAGGTGGATACGGGCCGTATGCCCGGGCGGGGTCAACCGGTCCAGCCGTGCGCGGGCGCCCCCCGACAGGTGCAGGGTCGGCTGGCCGCCGGGCAGGTTCTCGACCCCCATCTCGCGCCAGGCCACCCCCATCCGCACACCGCTGCCGAGGGCCTTGGAGCATGCCTCCTTGGCCGCCCAGCGTTTCGCGTAGCTGGCCGCCCGGTGGGGTCGTCTTTCGGCGCGCGCCCGCTCGATATCGGTGAAGACGCGATTCGTGAACCGTTCGCCGTGGCGGTCGAGCGTTCCGGCGATGCGGCGGATGTCGGCGAGGTCGGTTCCGATTCCGATGATCACGCCGCTTTCGCCTCCGCGTACCCCGCATCCATGGCCGCGCGCATGCGGCGCATCGCCTCCTCCAGCCCCACAAAGACCGATTCGCCGATCAGGAAGTGGCCGATATTCAACTCGGCAATGCCGGGGATCGCCGATATCAGCCGGGCGGTCTCGAAGTCGAGACCATGGCCCGCATGAACCTCCAGCCCCGCCTCGACGCCGAGTCGCACGCCTTCGGCAAGCCGGTCCAGTTCGCGGGTGCGGCGGTCGTCGTCACCGGACAGATGCGCCTCGGCAAAGGTGCCGGTATGCAGTTCGATCACCGGAGCGCCGATCCGGGCGCAGGCCGCGATCTGGTCGGGATCCGCCTCGACGAACATCGAGACTCGGCTTCCCGCCTCGCGCAGGGGAGTGATGAAATCCGACAGGCGCGCCTCGTCCTGGAGGACGCCCAGCCCGCCCTCGGTCGTCCGCTCCTCGCGCTTTTCGGGGACGATGCAGGCGGCGTGGGGGCGGTGGCGCAGGGCGATGGCCTGCATCTCCGCCGTGGCCGCCATCTCGAAGTTCAGCGGAACGGTCAGGGCCGCCATCAACCCCTCGATATCGGCGTCGCGGATATGCCGCCGGTCCTCGCGCAGATGCGCCGTGATGCCGTCCGCCCCTGCCCGCTCGGCCAGCAGGGCGGCGCGCACGGGGTCGGGGAACGCGCCCCCCCGGGCATTGCGGATGGTGGCGACGTGGTCGATATTCACACCCAGACGCGGAGCGGTCATGGTAATTCCCTCACTGCGATTGAGACGGTGATATAGGGCGCGTGCGACCGCAGGTCAGGCGAAATCAGCCGCCCTGCTCCGCCGCGCTCTTCTTGCCCGCGCGCTCGATGCGCTTCTTGGCCAGTTTCTCGGCGCGGCGCTTCTGGTAGGCGGCGATGGTGGGGCGCACGATGTAGAAGGTGGCGATCGCGACGGGGATGCCGCAGATCATGCCCCCGATGGCATAGGGCAGCATGACCTGATCCCCGAATTCGCTGAGGCGCTGGGCGGCGGTCGACCACGACACCGTGCCCGGCTCCGCGATCCCCATCGCACTGCGCGTGCCGTCATAGAGCAGCCGCCCGATATCCATGAACGCGACGATCACCCCCTCGCCATCGGCGTGGTAGACGCTCGGCGAGCGGCCCAACAGCAGCGACCCGGCCGACATCGACCCCGTTGCGATCAGCGGAAAACTGATCGGATTGCCGACCGCCGTTCCGAAAAGGGCGCTGATGATATTGACCCGGATCACCTTGGCGATCAGGACCGCCACCACGAAATGCAGGCCGAACAGCGGCGTGAAGGAGACCAGCGCGCCGATGGCGCAGCCGATGGCGATATTGGTGGGGGTATCGTTGATTCGCTCGACCCGGTGACGCATGTAGCGCCACCCGCGCGAAAAGCCCTTCTCCGGCCAGAGAAAGGTCTGGATGCGCTGCAGGAGCGACTGCTGCTTCCCGCGCTTGAGGATCATGCATCTCTCCGCTTGCGATGCCCGGGCACCGACCTGCCGATCACGCCCCGAGGCCCCGACTGCCGGGTTTCACGGCGGGCAAGGCGGCGAGGGTCGCCGGTATCTCCGCCTCATCATAGGCCGGAATCGTTAACGATACGAGAGCCGTCAATGTCACGCCTATATCCGCCGCGCCACCACTGCGATCGACCAGGGCCGCCCCGCCGATCACGTTTCCGCCAGCCGCCCCGATCGCTGCGATGCATTCGCGCGACGACAGGCCGGTGGTGACCACATCCTCGACCATCAAGCACCGCGCGCCCCGCGCCAGATCGAACCCGCGCCGGAAGGTGAAGGCCCCGTCCACGCGCTCGGCGAAGATCGACGGTAGCGAGAGTTGCCGCGCGAGTTCGTAGCCGACGATCACGCCGCCCATGGCCGGGGACACGCACAGGTCGAACGCATCCGCGCCATGCGCCGCCCGCACTTTTCCGGCGAGTGCCGCGCAGAGCCGTGCAGCCCGTGCGGGTTCCATCATCACCCGTGCGCATTGCAGGTAGTTGGGGCTGTGCTTGCCGGATGACAGGATGAAATGCCCGTCGAGCAGAGCGTCGGCGGCACGGAAGTCGGCGAGTACGTCATCATCGGTCACGGGCAGTCCCTTGCGTTAAGGTAGTGCACACATGTACCCGAACCGCCCCGAGTTCAAGTCGGAAGACCGCGACCGTCCCCGGCATCGACGCCCGCGATGCGCTCGACCCTGTCGACGCGCTGCTGCGCATCCAGGGCGCGCAGTATCCGGTGCAGGTGCCGCGCGTCGCGCACCTCCAGGTCGATGACGACCTTGTAGTAGCTGGGCTTGCGCTCGACGATCCGCATGTCGTCGATATTCGCCCCGAGCGCCCCGACGCCGGTACAGACCGACCCCAGCGCCCCCGGCTCGTTCGCCAGCGTCAGCGCGGCGCGGGTGCGATAGCGCGCGACGGCATCGGCCCCCTCGCCCCAGAACATGTCGAGCCACTCCTCCGCCGACCCGTCCGAATCGTCCTCGGCGAGCAGGCTGCAATCGATGCGGTGGACGCTGACGCCGTCCTTTCCCGCCGTGACCACGCCGATGATCCGCTCGAAGGGGATCGGCATGCAGACCGGGCAGAAATGATGGACCGGGCTGCGCTGCGCCCCGCGCAGGAAGACCGCCGGTTCCTCGCGCGCCGCGATTTCGGCGCTGGCATCGCGGTCGCGGTCTGGGTTGGCGGCCTTGAACACCTCGTCGGGATGCAGTTCCGAGGCGGCGACGGCGACGAAGAGGGCGTCGGTATTCGGCAGGTCGAAGACGCTGATCGCCCGGGTCAGGTCGTCCTCGCCGAGGTCGTACCCGGCCCGGGTGAACGACCGGTCGAGCAACTGCCGACCGAAGCGCGCCCGCTCGCTGCGCTCGATCTCGCGCAAGGCCCGCCGGATCGCCGATTTCGCGCGGCCCGTCGTGACCATGTCCTCCCAGTCGGAGCTGGGCTGCTGGCCGTCCGACCGCAGGATCTCGACGTTCTGGCCGTTGCGCAATTCCTTCCAGAACGGGGCCTGATGCCCGTCGACCCGCGCGCCGACGCAGGAATTGCCCAGATTCGTGTGGATCGCATAGGCGAAATCGAGGGCCGTCGCCCCCTTCGGCAGACGCCGCACATCGCCCTTGGGCGTGAAGCAGAACACCTGATCGTGGTACATCTCCAGCTTGACGTGTTCCAGGAACTCGTCGGGCCGCGCGCCCTGTTCCAGCCGCTCCAGCACGTCCTTCAGCCACAGGGTCGGGCCGACGGCATAGGGGTTCTCGGCCCGAAGCCCGTCGCGATAGCTCCAATGCGCCGCGACACCGCGTTCGGCATGCTCGTGCATCGCGGTGGTGCGGATCTGCACCTCGACCCGCCAGCCGTTCGGGCCGATCACCGTCGTATGGACCGACCGGTAGCCGTTGGTCTTGGGCTGCGAGATATAGTCCTTGAACCGCCCCGGCACGACCGGCCACTTGCGGTGCACGGCCCCGAGGGCGAGGTAGCAGTCATCCTCGGAATTCACGACGATGCGGAAGGCGACGATGTCGGACAGGCTCTCGAAGCCGACCTTGTCCTCCTGAAGCTTGCGCCAGATCGAATAGGGGCGCTTCTGGCGGCTGGAGACCCGCGCCTTGATCCCCATGGCTCCCAGCGTGGCCTCGATATCGCGTTCGACCTCGCCCACGACCATCGTGCCGTGCTTGTGCCGCAGCTTGGCGAATCGGCGCAGGACCGAGGTGCGCGCGCCGGGATTCAGCACCCGGATGGCGAGGTCTTCGAGTTCCTCGCGCATGTCCTGCATGCCCATGCGCCCGGCGAGGGGGGCGTAGACCTCCATCGTTTCCGCCGCGATCCGGTCCTGCTTTTCGGGTCTCAGACCGGCGAGGGTGCGCATGTTGTGCAGTCGGTCGGCCAGCTTGACGAGCAGGACGCGCGCATCGCGGGCCACGGCGAGGATCAGCTTGCGGAAGTTCTCGGCCTGCGCTTCCTCGCGCGATCTGACGACCGCGTCGCGCTCCTCGATCTCGCTGAGTTTGGTGACCCCGGCCACCAGCCCCGCGATCTCCTCGCCGAACATGTCCTCGATATCGCCCCGGGTGTAGCCGGTATCCTCGACGACATCGTGCAGCAGGGCCGTGGCGATGCTGGCGTCGTCCAGACGCAGATCCGCGAGCAGGTTCGCGACGGCGATGGGGTGGGTGAAATACGGCTCGCCGGACGCACGATCCTGGAAGCCGTGCGCACGCGCGCCCAGGGTGAAGGCGCGGTGCAGCAGATCGATGTCGCTATCCGGGTTGTAGCCGAGAATCCGGGTCTTGAGAATCTCGTACTCGCCCGTCAAGGCACGCGCCGCAGGCAGCGGCGCGCTCGTGTCCGGCCGGGTCTCCCCCGCCGCCGCGCCCATCAGGTCGACGAGCTCTCCGCCTGGAGAGCGCGGATCAGGTCGGCTTCGGACATGTCGTCATCCGGCGCATCCTGTTCGCCCATCAAGGCGGCCATATTGTCCTCGACCGGTTCGTCGACCTCGACATGCTTCTGCAGGAAGGCGATGGCCTCCTCGCGCAGGTCATCGGCGGTGATCGCGGTCTCGGCGATCTCGCGCAGGGCGACGACGGGGAACTTGTCCTCGTTGCGCTCGACCAGCATCGAGCCGCCGGTGGTGATCATGCGCGCACGATGGCTTGCGAGCAGCACGACCTCGAACCGGTTCGGTATCTTGTCGACGCAGTCTTCGACGGTTACGCGCGCCATGTGTTGCTCCGCAGTCTGTCAAGAGGAAAGGGTAGATACACCGAAGGGATGCCGACAATCAAGCGGCATCCCTCAACTTTCTCGCACCCGTGGATCGAGTGAAGGGCCTATGCGTGATCCTTCGGGTGCTTGACCCTGGCCCACACCTTGCGATTGGTGAACCAGACCAGCGTGGCGAAGAGGATCAGGAAGCCCATCGACCACACGCCCGCCTGCTTGCGTTCGACCAGCTTGGGTTCGGCGGTCCACATCAGGAAGGCCGACAGATCGTTGGAGTACTGCTCCAGCGTCTCGGGCGTTCCGTCCGAATACTCGATATCCCCGGCATAGAGCGGCTGCGCCATGCCGAAATAGCCGCCATAGGCCTTGTTTTCGTAGAGATATGCGCCCCCGACTTCCTTCTCCTCGCCGGTATAGCCGAGGAGGATGCTGTAGATGTACAGCGCCCCGCCCGCGCGGGCCTTGGCCAGCAGCGACATGTCCGGCGGGTTGCCCCCGGCCATGGGGGTCGGGAAGTAGTCGAAGGGCTTGGCGGGGCGGGTATCGCCCGGGTCGCCTTCCTCGTCCGCAACCTCGAAATTCGCGGCGATGGCCTTGACTTCGGCATCCCCGAAACCGGGACCGTCCTCGGCGGCGAGGGTGCGGAAGGGCACGTGCTTCATGCCGTGGCAGGCGGCGCAGACCTGTTCGTAGATCTGGTATCCGCGCTGCAATTCGCCCTGGTCATAGGCCCCGAACATCCCGTCGAACGAGAATTCGTGGTCCTTGAGATACCCCGCCCCCGCCCCGAGGGCGGGAGAGGTGAACAGGATCGCGGCGGTCAGGACCGATGCAATGGACAGTTTCATATCGGTCCCCTTATTCCGCAGGCTGCGCGGCGGTGCCGGCAGACTGGCTGCGATCGGCATCGTAATCGTCGTCATGCTTGTCCCTGAACGCCTGTTCGATCGTCTCGGGGCGCGGCAGCGGCTTCTCGATCAGGCCCACCACCGGCAGGACGATCAGGAAATGCGCGAACCAGTAGATCGTGGCGAGCAGCGACACCAGCGGCACGATACCCTCGGCCGGCATGGCCCCCGCCCACATCAGGACGAAGAAGTCGATCACGAGCACGAGGAACCACCAGCGATAGATGGGACGATAGCTCGTCGAGCGCACGTTCGACGTGTCGAGCCATGGCACGAAGGCCAGGACCGCGATTGCCCCGAACATCGCGAGGACGCCGCCCAGCTTGGCCGGAATGATCCAGAAGATGTCGAAGGTGATCGCGCGCAGGACCGCGTAGAACGGCAGGAAGTACCATTCCGGCACGATATGCGCGGGCGTCGCCAGCGGGTTCGCCTCGATATAGTTGTCGGGGTGGCCCAGATAGTTCGGCGCGAAGTAGACGAAGAACGCGAAGGCGATCAGGAAGACGAGGATCGCGAACAGATCCTTGGTCACATAGAATGGCGCGAAGGGAATCGTGTCCTTCTTCACCGTTTCCAGCGACTGCTTGCGCACCTCGACCCCGGTGGGGTTGGTGTTGCCGACATGGTGCAGCGCCCAGATATGCAGGACCGTGAGGCCCGCAATCACGAAGGGCAGCAGATAATGCAGCGAGAACATGCGGTTCAGCGTGGCTTCACCGACGAACGGCCCGCCCCACAGCCACATCTTCAGGCTTTCGCCGACCAGCGGGATCGCGCCGAACAGCGAGGTGATGACCTTGGCACCCCAGAAGCTCATCTGGCCCCAGGGCAGCACGTAGCCCATGAACGCGGTCGCCATCATGACGACGTAGATCAGGACGCCGATGATCCAGAGGATCTCGCGCGGGGCCTTGTAGGAGCCGTAGTACAGGCCCCGGAAGATATGGCAGTAGACGGCGATGAAGAAAAACGACGCGCCGTTGGCATGGGCGTAGCGCAGCAGCCAGCCGTAGTTGACGTCGCGCATGATATGCTCGACCGACGCGAAGGAGGCCGTCTCGCCGACCTGATAATGCATCGCCAGCACGATGCCCGTGATGATCTGGATCACCAGGAACAGCACCAGGATGCCGCCGAAGACATAGGCCCAGTTCAGGTTCTTCGGGGTCGGAAACTTCGCGAGGTGGTCCATCATCCCGACGATGGGGAGACGGTCGTTGATCCACTTGGCGGTGGACCCTTCTTTCGGTTCGTAGTGCTCCTGGGGGATCGTTCCCATGGCGTGATCTCCTATCCGAGCTTCAGGATGTCGCCGTCGAGGGACGCGACCGGAATGGGCAGGTTTTCGGGGGCCGGACCCTGGCGGATGCGGCCCAGACTGTCGTAATGCGACCCGTGGCAGGGGCAGAACCAGCCGTTGAAGTCGCCCGCGCCGTCACCCAGCGGCACGCAGCCGAGATGGGTGCACACGCCGGACAGGACGATGATGTCGCTATCCTCGCTGACCAGCCGGGACTTGACCGTAGCCTGCTCGCCGGGATGGTTCGGGTTGCGGGCGTCGGAATCGGGCAGGCTGCCCAGCGATTCCGCTTCGGCGGCGGCCATGTCCTCTTCGGTCATGCGGCGGATGAAGACGGGGGCCTTCAGGAACGAGACCTTCATCTCCTGCCCCGGTTCCAGCGCGCCCACATCGACCTCCATCGTGGACAGGGCGAGGACCGAGGCGCTCGCGTTCATCTGGTCGATCAGGGGCCAGACGGCCGAGGCGACGCCGACGGCCGCCGTCGCTCCGGTGGCGAGAAAGAGGATGTCGCGGCGGTCCTCATCCGCGACGTGACCGTGTTTGTCATCCGCATGGGCCAAATTCGTTCTCCATCGAAAGCCGTGCACAGGCGCTCACGCGAACAGGGCGGGCGCAATTATGCCTTACTTATTCCCGATGACGCACATCGTCCAGCGAAACCGCCGCGACATTTGCACGTCTCGCCGCTTGCCATTGCGCGCGGGCGGCGTTACACGGTCCACCGCATTGGGGCGTAGCTTAGCTGGTAAAGCAGCGGTTTTTGGTACCGAAGAGCGCAGGTTCGAATCCTGCCGCCCCAGCCAGTCCTTCGCATGCCGTCGATCCATATGCGTCCGATCAGGATCCGTCACGGCGGGTGTCGTGGCGACCGATGCTGTAGCTGCACGCCACGGCGTATCCGGCCCGTTGATACGGGATTTCGATCAGGGGTTCGTCGTCCAGCGCGATGGAGTCGGGCATGGGCGGCTCTTCTGCTTCCGGGTCATGCTCTTCCGGGTCGTCGGCAGGGTGCGGCACGGGCACCGGGGTTTCGGGTGCGGTGTCGATATCGGCGGAGGGATGCCCGAAGGCGCGTCCGACGACGCCGAGGATACGCCGCCGCATCCACACCATCAGCAATCCGGCCATCAGGAAGAACGTCGCCGCCCCCGCCGCGAGAACGGCGATCTTGCGACTGGGGGAGACGGGGCGGGCATTGGCCACCGGCGCCTCGACGATCTGGGCAAGGGGGTAGGCGGAGAACTGGTCGGCCTTGCTCGTATCGGCCTTGGCCAGTGCGGCGGCGAAGATGGCGAGGGCGACCTGATGCTCGCGCACAAGATGGTCGAGCCGGGCCGCCGGACCGGAGAGACGGCGCACGTCGCCCTCAATCGCCCGAAGCTGACGGCGGAGCGCGGCGAGCTGGGCGACCGACCCGTCGCGAACTGCGGCTTGCTCGACCAAGGTCGAGAGCATCAGCTCGCGCTGACCGTGGGTCGCGAGATCGGCGATGGCGCGAAAGCCGCCCTCGTCGTTGCGGGTGATGATGCGGCCCCGGTCGACCATCGCGTCGGTGATGGAGGCGTAGGCACGGCGGATGTCGAGGTATTCGGGATGCTTGTCGCCATAGGCCATGCGCGCCCGCTCGAAGGCGATCTTCGCGCCCGACATCTCTCCCAGCAGTTTCTGGAAGATCGGATCGGCCCGCAGTTTCAGCGCCTGCGCCGCATCCGCCGCATCGATACCCAGCGCGCGTTGCAGGGTCGTCACCTCGCCGTGCTGTCGGTCGAGTTCGCTGGAGACGTCGCGCACGCGCCTGGCCAGACGCTCGATCTGCATGGTCCGGTCCCTGAACTGCTCGCCCGATACCAGCCCGGTGCGCGTCTGGAAGTCGACGATGGCCCGGCGCGCGGCATCGACCTTGAGTCGATAGCCTCGCAGGGCGATACGGTTCGGCTCCTCGCGCTCGAAGGCGTAGGCGTTGCGCAGGAGCGCGAGTTCCCGCTCGAACGAATCGACGAGCGCCTGCGCGTTCTCCTGCGCATCGACGGGAGACGCGCCCTTGAGGGTAAGGGCGATGAAGTTCGTCTGGTCGATCAGCTTGATCTTGGGCCGGGGGAAGTCTTCGGGCGCCATGCCCCGGCCCTGCGCCGCCCGTCGGTGCACCGATTCGGACGTCATGAGCTTGCGATACGCCTCGACCGGGCTGAGCCGACTGCTCGCCCAGGGGGACGCCGCCGCAGAGGATGCCTGTCCCACCCGGTCGAGATTGACCTGCGTCTTCGCCCCCTCGCCCGGCAGGACCATGAACACCTCCGTCGCGTAGGTCCCGGGCGTGTGGGTCACGTACCACCAGGCGATTCCCCAGATGGGCGCGATCAGGACGACCGCGACCACGAACCGCCAGAGCAGCACGAGAAGCGGTCGATGCATCCTAGAGCAGGCCCAGCAACAGCGACACGGGCACGCCCAGCACCTCGAACGACGAAAGGACGTCGCGGATATTGGTGACGGTGCTGTCATAGCAGCCGACCGAATCGTCGGGCATCATCACGGGGTTGTGCTCGTCGCGGTCGGCGCGGCGGATCAGCTCCTCGATGGACCGGCGGATCACTTCCATCTCTCCCGTCAGCGGGTTCTGCGAAACGTGGATGGCATGGCGGTTGG
>ENA-ORXT01004655-ORXT01004655.1-marine-metagenome-genome-assembly--contig:-NODE-4655-length-14030-cov-34.137175_pt1 | contig 14030 bp, 9 predicted proteins | sample MGYA00237868_ERZ511482 | MGnify/ENA metagenome assembly ERZ511482 | reverse complement strand
TGCAACTTCTCCTGCAGTCAATATTCGCTTAAGTGGATGTCTTTCTTTCATTTTGTCTACAGCCTTTTCATTTCTTAGGATGCCACTTGCCAGAGGTGTATCCGTAATCGTAGGTGCTATACAATTAACTCTTACAGAAGGTGCCAGCTCTGCAGCTAATGATTTAGCAAGACCTTCTACACCTGCTTTTGCAGCCGAGACAGAAGCATGGAATGGCATGCCTTGAGCGACGGCTACTGTACTGAATAGTACTATAGAAGCATTCTCTGATTTCATTAGAATCTTATGATACTTCTTGATAACCTTAATGGCGCCTATCAGGTTAATCTCTAAGTCATTCCGAAAATCTTCTAATGATAGAGAACCGATCGGCTTAAGATTAATACTTCCTGGGCAATAGACAATACTACCGATGTCTTCTATTTCTGGCAGATCATCAGACACGACATCTACAGAATGATGTTTGACTCCAGCTATACCAGGGTCTGTACGGCTGATATTGATGACTTCTCTTTCTTCTATTTCCCTGAGTAGAATTTGTTTTCCGATACCGCTACTTCCTCCTATAATTAGACATTTTGACATTTCATTTCTTTATTAGGGTAGTGTAACGCTATTATGTGTGAATGGTTGAATATATCCTTTAATATAAAGTTTCAGTGGCAAGAACCCGTAACACCGATAGAAGTACGAATCCTTTGTAAGAATTAGAAGACATTAAGAAAGGTGTCGCTCCTACGGAGATGTAGTGTTAGAAGATGATTATGATGTAACAAAGGTTTGCTCCGCTGGAGCAATGGCATGTAGGTAAGTTTTATACTAAGTCCATGTGTAATAATAGCTCAATAACTTCATCGGGAAGAACAAATGCCATAGGGACGAAACCTTTATAAAAAAAAAGGAGACTCTCAAAAAGCTCCATAGGAGCGACACCATAGATATGTCTTCCAAAGAGAATGTGTCACTCCTACGGAGTTATAGCCTGATAAGATGATATGCAGTTACAAAGGAGTTGCTCCGCTGGAGCATAGGAGTAAAGCCAAAGCTTACTAAAAGTAATGTGTTATAATAGCTTAATAGCTACAGCGAGAAGAAAACCTTAATACTTAATCGGGACGTAATTTATCTGATAAGTCTAATCTATCATACCTCTTAGCATCGCCTTTCTAACCAATCCGACGGAGTTTTTTACATCAAATTTCTGGATCAAGTTTCTACGGTGAGTCTGCACAGTATTCAAGCTGATATGTAGTGATTCTGAAATCTCTCCCGTAGTCAACTCTTTAGCGATAAGATCAAGAACTTCTTTCTCTCTACGGGTAAGGGTAGGGATAAATGAATGATTTGGTTTTTGATTCATCAGGCTATTCATCAGGATCTTATTCGTTTGCTCATTAATAAAGGTCTCACCTTTGTGTACTGATTCTATAGCAGTGATTAGTTCTTCTTGGCTTGTATTTTTCAGGAGATATCCAGAAGCACCATACTTAAGCATCATCTGTATAAAGCTGCCTTTGTCCAATGTTGTGAGTGCAAGTACTTTGATGTCTGGATATTTTTGTTTTACTTCCTTACAAGTTTCTAAGCCATTCATGATGGGCATATTGATATCCATCAGTATGACATCTATTTCATTTTCTTTGAGTATGTCTAAGACTTGCTTGCCATTATTAGCAGTAGTAACTACACTAATATTATCTATACCACTCAGTAACTCTATGAGTCCTTCTATAAGGACTTGGTGGTCGTCTGCGATGAGGAGTTTGATCATGGAGTTAGCATTAGGTTGTTGTTCTTGGTTGTGATAAATATACGAATTATCTACTATCGATGGCTGAGAATTGGAAGCTGATTTCATTCGTTTTTTTGTAAAAAGAGAAAATAGTTAACTCAAAGAATATCATATTTATTTACGTCATAGAGGTTAAGTTTGCAATTATTCTCCATGTTATTAAGATGGACGAGTATATTTGATATCGTCTTGTCTTGAGTGTTATTATATTTTTGTAGTTCTATGTTCTGTTGTGTTAGATCAAGATTTTTCTCGTATAATTCCCTTATAGCCTGTGTGAGTATAGGAATAAGCTGATCGAAAGTGATGCCTTTGTATGACGTACCGTCATCAGTCATCAGATTGTATCACTTGATCATGGACTATCGATGGAAGAACTTCTTCTACCTCTTGTGCTATGAATCCATATTGTAACTCTGTAGGTAGACCGTGAGCTTCTATTTTTTCTGATTTGTAGTTATAGGTCTTAGGTGTAAGCTGACTTACTATGCTTAGTGCATCAGAAATAGATGTAATATCTTGCTTAAGTCTCTTGTCACTCGGAGCGACGACTGATCCTGCTACTGCAAGATCGCCTGCTACATGAAGTAGGTGAGTGGGGTTGCTGGTTCCGATGCCGACATTGCCATTGTTGTAGTGAGCATCTGATCCAGTAAGACTCCAGACAGTTCCGCCACCGCCACCGGCTTGATCGAGATTGACCCAGCTGCCGCCTGTGTGTCCTTGGAAGTTGGTTCCGTTATATCGGATGCTTCCATCTATATTAGAAGTAGTGGTCCCGATTTTTATGGCTCCTTTGACATCTAACTTTTGTATTGGACTATTAGTACCGATACCTACATCACCAGTTACAGCAAGGCCATAACTTGGTGGTGCTGCTGTATTCCCAATAGTAACCCCTTTGTTGCCGCTGACATGCATTGCTCTTTCATTATTTATATCGACATTGAGTCCATTTTGGTTTGGAAGAGTTTTGATATGTAATTGTGCAGATGGAGTGGTTGTGCCGACTCCAACTCTGCCAATGTTGTAATGTGCAATAGAGCCATTCTGACTCCAAATACTTTTGTCATCTAGGTTTTTCCATGTTCCACTATTATATCCCTGAAAATTGCTTCCATTATATCTTATGCTACCATCTACATTTGTATTAGTGGTTCCCAGTTTAATAGCACCTATTATATCTAGTTTTTGAGCCGGAATAGATGTACCCATACCAATATTCCCATCATTACCTTTAATCGTAATTCTATCGTGGGGAGTACCAGAATCACTTGTGCTTAGTATGAGGTCTCCATACATACTTTCCAAGATTATATTATCATTGTTTTCTTTTAGACTTGCTTCTATTCTATCTTCAGAAAACTTACTATCGTATAGCTCTATCTTGGGAACGCTACTGGAAGCTCTTATGGTACCACTACCGTGTACATCGAGATCAGATCCTGGGTCAGCAGTCCCTATGCCTACGTTTCCATTAATTCCTTTGATAGTTACTCTTCGGGCAAAGGATCCTATATTACTAGCGCTAAATATTATATCACCTCGCCGGCTTTCAAGTAAAACATTATCAGCACCTGCGCTTAGTTTTCCTTCTAATCTATTCTCTCCAGATGGATCATCGAAAAGCTCTACAGTAGGGTTAGTTCCTGAGGCTCTGATCTTTCCGTCACCATGTACATCTAGGTCTGCTTGAGGAGTTTTAGTGTTTATTCCTAAGTCTCCGTGTACGGTTAGGATATCGTTGTTTAATTGACCATGAATTAAAGGAAAATTTGTTCGATAGGCATCTATGAATAACTCAAATGATGGATCTGTGTTAAAATTGGGCCCGCTATCTGTTCCAATACAAATATTGTAACTGCCTGTATCTATAGTTGAACCAGCAAAACCTCCAAAATAACTATTTCGACTTCCAGTCGTGTTATTATGTCCAGCATGCCTTCCGAAATAACTATTAGTACTTCCACTGATGTTGTTTTCACCAGCTTCTCTTCCGAAAAAGCTATTACTGTTTCCAGTGGTGTTATTTGATCCTGAGTATATACCGAAAAAGCTATTACTATTTCCAGTATCAGAACTGTTTCCAGAAAAAAAACCGAAGTAAGAATTAGCATCTCCAGTCCCATTAACTGATCCGGCGTCGTTTCCAAAACGAGCAGTTTGCCCATAACAATCATAATGACTGCATTGACCAATGACATTAGTCTGACATACAATAGTGAAAAGAGTAATTAGGATAACTGCTTTATTGATTTGTTCTAAGTTCAATATGGGATTAAGACTTATAATATTAAATATGATAGTTTTCATGGTTTAGTTTATTTAATTCTTGTATTAACTTTTAAAAAGTGAATTATTTATTAAGTAAATATCCATCACAATAAATCAGCACATATCACGCTTATCACTCAATAAAAAATATCACTGTATTCTGTAATTCTACTAGTTAGACATAGTGCAATTAAATTCTTCATCAAATGTACCAGTCTGTTGTCCAGTATTAGGGTCATATAAATAGTAAACGATTTTTAGATTATCAGTTACCTTAAAGTCGATAACTTCATACAATCTATATTGATTGTTACCTGCATACATAACTTTGGTTTCTACAGAATTTATTATTAATTCATCAAATTCAAATTTCAATTCACTTTTAATTTGATTATTCAATTCTTGAAAAACATATAGAATTGGGTCTATTAAAATTTGTCCTGTGTATGTCATTTTTCTCAGCTTGGGTGTAGCTCTATCAACTTCTTTCCTGATCTTAAAAAATAAATTGTTACAACTATTGCCACTGTTGCCTGGTAGTTGTTTGAATTCATAACCATAACTTATAATCTCTTTCTGGTCTAATCCTGCATAACCATTAGGATGATTAGAAGGTGCTTCATCAATTTTCATGTAGAATTCTCTCTTACCTATAGGTAGGGCACTATGTGGTTCTGTGTCTACGCAGGTGGAAGTGCCGCTATTTGATGAAGGAAGTGCTGACCATGCCACTGAGCCATTGCCATTGGTTTGTAGTACTTGATCTGCAATGCCGTCTGTAGTAGGTAATGCATAACCCGTTTGAGTAGGGTCATTTACTTTAAGTGTTCCATTGATTTGAGCATCTCCATTGACTTCTGTATTGGCATTCATTTCTACTTTTCCATTATCAAATTCTCCATAAATTAATGGGGCCGTTGTATTGTCATTAGCAATATAAAGTCGATCATTAGCTACTTCATTCATACCTGCTTGATGTCCTATCATGACACTGCCAGAGGTTGTCGTAGAAGTATTTCGACCAGCCTCATATCCGATAAAAGTATTTTGGTTACCGTCTTGATTGACGAATCCGCTGAAGTGACCAATAGCAATATTTTTATTTCCATTGTTATTGTCTCTGGCTGCATTGAAACCAATTGCAACATTATTAGAATTTTTATTTTTTTGAAGTGCTTGTAGGCCAATCGCGATATTACTGGAGCCAGTTATATTGGCTTTAAGAGCCTGGTGACCGACTGCAACATTCTGTGTTCCAATGGTGTTGGCTTGACCAGAAAGAGAACCTACGAATGTATTTCTGTTGTCACTTAAGTCATCTGCTACACCTGCATTCTCTCCTATAAAAACAGACTGGCCATTATTAATAAAATGTAATGTCTGCCCATCGTGTCGCATCACTTCGAGAGCTTTAACTTTAAATCTAATGATATCATCATCTGTACTTTCTTCTGTATCTATATATGTATCACCATCAGAATCACTAACTATTGAAGGCGTGCTATTAGATGAGCCAGTCGTCCATTGTGAGCCATCATAGGACTCAATAGTATTAGTTTGTGTATTGTATATAGCTTGTCCTTCTACTGGACTGAGAGCATTTCGTTGAGCAGTATTCATCCGAGGAAAGATAATACCGTCTGGCAGCATTTCTACTTCATTGATTTGTGCTATGCTTAGGATACTGTATAAGCAAATGTAGAGGGTTAGAATTGTATTCATAATTGTAGGAGTTAATAGATGATTGATATTTATGTAAATATCTTCTACAATTAAAGAGCATACATCACTCTTATCACTCAAACAAGAATATCACTGTATTCTATTAGATTTGAAATTTGAAAGCTTATTGTGTATGAATACTACTTGTGTTTTCTGTAGGAATTTGAATATGTAAAGTCGTTCCGATTCCTACTTTAGAGTCCATTTCTATATGCCCATTGATGAAATTAATACGAGATTCCATGCTCTTAAGGCCGAGTCCTTTATCTTGAGATTCTTTGATATTATATCCTTTTCCATCATCTTCTAAGTCGATAATGGTATGCTGATCATCTGTAGAGAACTGTATAATAATCTGTGATGCTTCCGCATGCTTTCTGGTATTTGTAATGAATTCTTGTATGACACGATAGAGCATAATTTCTTGTGTTTCTGAGAGTTTTCCCAAGCCAAGGTCCATGACTTGTATGCTAATATCTGTAGTGTAGTCAGCTATGTCTTTTATAGCTGAGACGATTCCTAACTTACTGAGTGCATCCGGCATCATATTATGAGCTATCTTTCTGACTTCAGCACAAGCATCATCTATCATGTTACTGGTCTGCTTATAGACATTCATTGATTCTAGTTCTTCTATTTCTTTTTGGATAATTCCGAATTTTACTTTGATGGTAGCTAGTAGACCACCAAGGCCATCGTGTAAGTCTTGGGCTATCCGCTTTCTTTCTGATTCTTGTCCTTCGATCATGGATGACATAGCTAATATTTTATTTTCTTGCTCTAGCTGTTCTATGCGCTGGGTTTTTAATTCTGACTTTTGAGATGAGATTTTCTTATTGTACTTCATTCTATTTGTCATGTATGCAAAAATGGTAGCTGCAATTAATAGCAAGAAGGCAGCACTTATTTTCAGTAGATTGTTTTGGTTTTTTTGTTTTTCTATATAGAATTGATTTTCCTTTATTAAGACATCTTTTTTAATTGTCTCATATTTAATGTTGAGCTCTTCTTTTATTTTGATTTTTTCCTCTTGATACACTTTGCTATTCATCATGATGATGCTATCTTTCATGCGACTAGATGTTCTGTAGTCATTCAGTCCTTGATAGGCTTTACTTAAGTTGGTGTATACATTTATTCTTGTCTCTTTAATCTGATTATCTATGGAGATCTGTAATGCTTCTTTTAGATAGAGTATGGCTTTGTTATAATCTCCGGATTTTATATTGATATTTCCTGCAATATTTAGGCTGGATATTTGCTTGACTTTATTATCGATGAGTCGACTTGATGATAAAGCTTTTTCTGCATTACTGAATGCCTCACTATAATTATCTAATGAAAGGTAAGCATTGGCTAATCCTGTATGAGTATCTACGATTAATAATTTATTATTAAGTGCAATAGCACTATTATTAGCTGAGATTAATTTTTCTATGGCTGCATGATGTCGCTCTTGGATTATGAGAATGTTTGCAGTATTGTTATTAAAAGTAGCTATGCTGTATAAGTCATCATCAGAGCATAGACTTAAGGCTTTGTCATTATATAATATGGCGTTGTCATAATCTTTCAGCCTTTCATATACGATGGCTATATTGGAGAGTGATTTTATTTCTAATTCTGGTCTTGATTCAGCTTCTCTAATCTTTAAACTTTCGAAATTTTGCTCAAGACTTCTTTCATAGTTGCCCATGTAATAATGAGTTAAAGCATTGACATGCAGTAATTTAGCACGTAGTAGGGGATAGCTCTTAATATCTATTTTTTCTAAAGCAAGTTGCGAATAATGGAATACAGAATCATACTCAGTTTTGACAAGTTTTATTGTAGATTTAGCGATGATAGCGCTTCCGTATATTGAGTCATTACTCATTGATTTAGATATCTGAAGGTATATATTAGCGCAACTGTCCGCAAGGTCTGTGTTGTTATAGAAGTTAGCTCCGATGACTTGTCTGAGAACAGATAGTTTTTCAGTTTGGTCATCTTCTATCTCTAATCTTAGGAGTAAAGAGTCCTGAGAAAAAGTACTCGAAGGTTGCAGACCTAAGAAAGCGAAAACGAATGTGTAGAACCAAATTATTCTTGTTATATAACTTGTAGGTGGGCAGCTAAATATTCGAGTTATCATAGTATGAATTGTATATGTATGACTATGATACACATTTTCTACTATTAATTTTTCTCTCTTATTTTCTTTTTGATACAATGATCTAATTATGGGTTAGCTTTTCTTAAGAAAGCTTAAGTTCGCCAAATTTATGCTATTAAAAACCACCCTAACCTGTGTAATAAAAAAATCACTGTATTCAGTGAGTTTCGATATGTGTCTAACTCAAGAAAGAGGCAGGCTAAGTAAATAGCCCACCACCAATTGTATAGAAAATACTGAGCCTTATTAATTCTTGTAATCGAGAGACACTATTTTGTAATTATATTAATCTGCTTTGATTTGATAATACCATTTACCATATATGTCATAATGTATATTCCATTTGGAAGACCTTGCAATTCATATTTCATTTCTGAAATTAATTGTTGCTTTGTTCTATCATTTCTATCAGATAAGTTTTTAATCAACTTTCCATTGAGATCATAGATTCCCTTGTATTCGATATTAGTTTCTTTCTGATCTAAGCTTTTATTAAAACCGTTAGCACTATCATTTAATGATTCGAAATGATTTTTCCGAATCGCATTTCTAATTATATGTCTAAACTCATTTCTGTTTGCTTAGAAAAGTCTGCTATGACATCAAACATCTCCATGCCGTCCTCGATATAACTACCTATACCATTAGAACTTCCAGATGTAGTAAATACAATCTCTGACTAAAAGGGTGCCGTCTGCAAGCCTTACAACCAGACTGTTTGTTATTTTAGCTTGATTCATAGTAGAGATCTTAGCCTGACCTTTTACCTCCAGATTAACCTGTGCAGAAACATGTATGACGACGCAGGTAACTATGATGCTTAATAATATTTTCATGATAATATTTTTAGATATTGATCGCTCGAAATGTGATTTATAGTATGACTAATAATCTTTGTTCAAATGCTCTTCTGATCAGTCCTGCTGTGTTTTTTACTTGAAGTTTGGCGATAAGGTTTTTCCTATGTGTGCAAGCCGTCTCATAGCTGATGTATAATTGACTTGCGATTTCTTTAGTGGTAAGTTCGTCCGCGATAAGTTTCAGTACTTGAGACTCACGAGATGAGATAGATAGAATTGTGGAATTGTTCATAACTGAGGTGTTTTTAGTGTTTCAATGATACCACAAGCTATCTCTTAGTCTTTCGAAATTAGGGATGAATGAGTAATCGGTAGAGTATGGTGAGTAATCGGTAGGAGAGAGTATGTTATCGTGATGATGTTATCTCAGGAATGGCTAACTTAATGACGACAGTGGTTCCCATCGGTGAGCCATTAATATCCACCTTATCTATTATGTCTACAGTGCCACCTTGGCAATTAAGTTGATGTACGAGGCGGATGCGGTCTTCTGTAATTTTCATACCATGAGACTTGCGCTTGGTCGCTGTTTTTGTTTTAATAGATTGTGCCTTTTGTCTGCCTATACCATCGTCATCTATTTTTATATTATAGTAGTTGGAGTCTTGACTAATAGATATCCTAATTGTACCTTTTACTTTTTTGTGTAGAAGCCCATGCCATATAGAATTTTCTACATAGGGTTGCAAGATTAATGGTGGGATAGATTTTAAATTTTGATTGATCGAAGGATCGATAGAAATTTTGTAGTCAAACTTATCAGTGAATCGCATTTGCTCCATCTTGATATATAGTTCTGTAGATTCTATCTCTTCTTTCAGCGTGATTAGATTGGTCTTAGAGTAGTCTAATATATTACGAATCAGTTTAGAAAACTTTCCTAAATACTCAGATGCATTCTGAGCATCATTACTCAATATAAAATTGTCAATCGAGTTAAGACAGTTAAACAGAAAGTGTGGGTTCATCTGACTTCTTAGAGCTTCCAGTTTAACCTGTGATAACTCTTCACTATATTGTGATCGTAGTGCCAGCTCTCTTCTTAAAGAGTTGGTTTTCATCTTGTAAAAAAGATATAATATTATCCCTGTCAGAAGCAATAAGGCTAACTTAAAGTACAAAGACTCATACCAATGAGCTCTTACTTTTATAACAAATTTGTCACTGACGACTGACGCTTTTGCTTCTGCAGTATAAGCTCTGACTAAAAAGTCATATGTACCAGGTGGGAGATGTTTATAAGAGACCTTATGCGATAGGCCTCCTGTAATCCAATCCTTGTCATAAGATTCTATCATGTAATCAAACAACAGATTCCTTCCATTATTATATTCCATAGCTGAGTAATGTATGGTAAAGTAGTCTTCTTCTGGTTCTAAGTATAACTCATATGGATCGTCTTGAGATAGGAATATGGTGCTGTCCAGGATCTCGACTTTGGTTATATAGGGCTTTGGTACTTTGCTTTCCTGTAACAGTATTTCCATATCAAAAACTGAAAATAGTTCAGATGTTTTGGCCTTGATTTTGGTATCAGAAATATATCCAATTGAAAATTCCTTGCTCCAATTTTCGGTTGCCAAACCATCCATCTCTTTAAATTTCTTATAAGTCCCGTTGGTGGTGCTATAAAGAATTAAACCTGTGGCAGATCCTATCCAGATATTGTCGTTCTTATCTACCAGTAAGTTCTCGGTCACTTCTTCTCCGATGACATTTATAATGTCTATGATTTCCGTAGTGTCATTTTTGTTATTTATTCCATATATACTGTAAGTATCGCTTTTATATCGAATTCCATTGGAAGAAGTATCATTATAATCGACTATTGGACTATTGTTCTGATTATCAAATTGATTAGCTGATGGAGTTATAATGGAAACGCCACCATAAAAGTTGTTTCTGAATATGGCATCATCAGTCTTAAGGGTGGTGCCTGATTTTAATAATTTGTATCTTCTGTTATTTCCTGTGTATTCATGGATTACTTTCTTATTTATATCAAAAAAAGAATTGATAGTTCCGCCTAACATTAAAGTGGAATCATTGTAGGGTAGAATACTTAGTACACTATTGATATAGTCTTCCTTGCCAATATAGTCGGTGGGAACTGGCTTTGAGTAACTATGCCATCTCTTACTTTTGACATTGAACCTGATCAGTCCATTGTACACACTTCCCATATATATGTTATCATCTATTAGCATGATATCTATTGGGTAAAAGCCATGAGGTTTCGTATAATTTAAATCGAGTTTGTCTGACGTATTAGAATTATATGCATCATATGTGCCATCAGAAATTCTTATATGATAAAGGTTGTTCTTATTGTAGTACCAAATTTTGTCTGTGTCATTAGTGTCTATGATTATAGCATTACAACTTCCGTTAAAATTTTTGTCTGCATCGGTCTCAGGGGCTGAGAAAAGTGTCTCAAATTTCCCGTCGATGTATTTTAATACTTTGCCATCACCTGTACTTATAAGATTGATATCTTTATTTGTGAGACAATGACTGAAAGGATTTATTTCCCAACCACTTTCTTTTATTACTTCTCCACTTTCTTTGTATGGATAATAATGAGCTGGATATCTATAGTCAAATAAGAAAAAAGTATCGTTAATCTCAAATATCCTTTTGAATGTAAGATTTTCATATTCTTCTACATGTGCTTTCTCGGTCACAGTAACACCGTCATAGGTATATAGTAAGTTTCCACTGCTAATCCACAATAGTTGATCGTCATCGAGGAGGATATTGTTGACCCAATGTTTGAAGTATAGACCTTTCTCTAGATTGATTGCTCTGACGTTTTGTAGTTTTTCAATATCAAAATTATGGTTTTGAGAAAGAATACTAACTGGCAGATTGACTGTGATAATGATAATCAAACAGTAATTATTAATTATGTTCCTATATTTCGAATAGATATAAGTCAACAGATGATTAGTTTAGATTTGTAATTGTCTGAAGTACTTCGTCTTTCTTTCTTCGAGATATTGGTATGTGCTTACCGTTCTTAAGCACGAGTTCCCCACCATCTGTACTAGAGTAACGCTGTATTTGATTAAGGTTGACAGTATAAGACTTATGAGAACGGATGAATGATTTTGGGTCCAGTATCTTTTCGATTTCTGCCAGTGTTTTACTGACTACAATTTTTCGATCTTGAGTTGTATAGATATAGGTATAGTTAGAAGCTGCTTCACAATACATGATGCCTTGCATTTCTAATACTTCTATTCCTTCTGTAGAATGAATCATCACCTTCTTCAGATGCATAGGTGTATCCATTTCTTCTATGAGATCACTTAGGGACTCTCTATCCATTCTTTGCATTTCGGACTTGACTCTCTGGATACAATTTATGAGATCGTCTTTGTCTACAGGCTTGAGCAAGTAATCGATGGCTTTGACCTTAAAGGCTTGTATTGCATACTGATCATATGCCGTGACAAATACAACATGAAAATCCAAATTATCACCAAGACACGATAGCAATTCAAACCCATTCATCCATGGCATTTCGATATCGAGGAATATGAGATCTGGCTTATGATCTATGATTGCCTTGAGACCATCTTTAGATGAATCGCAGGCGCATAAGATATCTATACCGTCGCAATATATCTCTAGCTTTTTCTCCATTGCATTGAGTGCAGCGGCTTCATCATCTATCAGTATCGTTCGTATCATGTCTTCTTAACCATTGGAGTTCGCATTATAAGATAAAGATAATTTCCCAGTAACGAGACTGAGATGCTTTACTTATGGGTACAAGTTCCTTATTTGCATAGACAATATAACCTATAGATGTGTCTTAAACAGTGATCTTGAGTAATCGGTAGGGTTGAGTGAGTTATCGGTTAGTTATTGATATCCCTATCTTAATTGATAATATAAAATTAGCATCTGTAGATTGGACTTAAGCTTGCGTTTTATTGCTATCATAGGGACCTTATTGATAGGCTATAAGATTAGAATATTCTAATCCAGAAAATGGATCACTCTCTGTGATTGGCCTTATGTATTATGATTTGGGTTTATAATTTTGATATTTTTTTGATCAAATGATTGTTAATAGTTGATAGTCAAATACTTATGATGTATTTGACTATTTCCTAAAAAGTCAAAATAATCTAACAAATTATTAGTGGAGATAGTATATTTGCAATCCTTTAGAGAAAATGGCCCAGTAGCTCAGCTGGATAGAGCAGCTGACTTCTAATCAGCAGGTCTCAGGTTCGAATCCTGACTGGGTCACTTACAAAAAACCGTTGCAATCAATCGATTGTTGCGGTTTTATTAGTTATGTGGATTCATTACAAATATGCTGTTGATACACTTTTTGATACACTCGTCTATAATTAGCATAGTTTATAGTGATAAACTGAGTTAGATGAATAATTTGAAATACTTAGAAATTCTTTACAATAATCACCGATTATCATTATCATTAACATTACTAATCTAAAAAGTATGTAATGAAAAAGTTTTTCACCTTAAGTCATGGAAAATTATCTGAACTTAGATTATTGGATGAGAATAAAGAACACATAGAAAATAAGATTAACTCTTACGATGAAGCTAAAAAACTCATAAGCTCTGCTAAATATTTTCTAAGTATTAATAAAAATGTCCTACAATTATCCCATCTTAATAACGACAACTTAATATTATTAGAAATAGTGGATATTGAGCATCGTCCATTCAAATCGGAGCTTGAGCCTTCTCGGAGAGGGTCATGCAGTTAAAATCTCAAGTATGTTCTTGCTCCTTACTTCAACGCCTTACACATCGGCCTTAAAGCCAAAAAGACCTTTGCACGTGGCAACCTTATAGAATCATATTTTGAGCTGGATGATGTGGAGTTTGTTTTGTATAGTTTAGATATTTCTATGTGGAAGTCTACATAAGTGTAGTTAATAAGATGAAGATTTTTGACATCAGAGCAATTAGTGTGGATGATGCTTTAGATAAATATAATCTTTAACTTTTCTTCACCCTGGCAGATAAGCTTTTGGGACTATGGGTGTACTTTAACAGAGGCAATCCGACTTAGAGTTAGATTTGCACAGACTATTAAGCTCATGTGGTATGGTGAACACGGTATGCACATATGGTACCTTTAGCATCTTATCACTTAATCGACTCTGCCATTTCTCACGCTTATAATACTGACATAACGGACACTGTGTGTGACCGCAGGATAAGTACATCACTTTCT
>ENA-ORXT01004653-ORXT01004653.1-marine-metagenome-genome-assembly--contig:-NODE-4653-length-14038-cov-4.182437_pt1 | contig 14038 bp, 12 predicted proteins | sample MGYA00237868_ERZ511482 | MGnify/ENA metagenome assembly ERZ511482 | reverse complement strand
CGGCTTCAATGTCACCCACGTCGTTGCTGCTGCATACAACACCGACTCGCAGCTCGAACACGTGCCGGATCGCACTGAAGTGCTGACGCTGCAGAACGATCGTGATGTCCCCGTCATTGTCGAAAAGATCGGCGAAGCGCCGAGCAAGTTCATCCAGTCAGCCCGGAGCCTCAATCCGTTCGGGATACTCAGCGCTGTCGCCGAGGGCGGCGTGGCCCTCATCGTCGGCACCGGGGATGCCGTGGTCGACACGGGCCAGTATCTCGGAGGTGCTGCGGTCAACGGCGGTTCGGCTTTGTTCAACGCAGCATCCGACTTGAGCGGATACAACGGCAGGTTCGGCACGGTCGGAACCGTCGACTGGGGCGACTTCGATGACATCTATCTGATCGAGGATGGCGTCAATCACCCGACGGATCACCAGACCGTGGTGGTCTTCGAAGGAGGGTTCGCCGGAGCTGGACACGACCCGGTCAACTACGTCGACCACCTCGGCGAGACCACTGACCGGTCCACGGTGGACTTCTTCGAGCACCTGGCCGATGCCGGATACACCGGCACGATGGACCGGTGGTCCATCGATGTGAGCGTGCCGCGATGACGGCGATGAATCAGATCCAGCGAACTGACGGTTCGAAGTACGAGTTGGAGTTCCTGCGGTGCTCGCCGCAGACCGATGAGGAGTACCGCGAGTCGAAGCGGAAGCCCTCCATCGGCGGCGACATGTCGCGCAGTGTGATAGCGATCTACCGGGTGACGAATCTCGATTCGATTCGGCGGCGGTTCGACATCAGGGCGCATCGCGTCGATGCACTCGGGGCACGGGCACCATTTCTGCCTCAGCACTCGAACCGGCTCGACCCGGGCGAGTCGAGCGTCGAACAACTCTCGATGCGGCAACTCGACGCTGACGTTGCGCCGTACCGGTGCAGTGCAGAAGTGTGGGACAGCGTGCTCGACCTTGCGTTCCCCGACGACTGATCCCCGGTTGTACGGTCGGGTCGTGCCTGACCTGATAAAGCAGAAGTGGCGTTCGAAGTTCGAGGCCTGGCTGCTCGACGCAGGCGCCGACGACAGCCACAAGGCCTGGGGTGATCGCAAGACCGAGGTGATCGGTGCGATGCGCGGCATCGTCGTGGAGTTGGGCCCTGGAACCGGCGTGAACATGCGGTACTACGCGCCCGGCGTGCGGGTGATAGCGATCGAGCCGAATCCGGTGATGCACCCGAGGCTGCGTGCCGCTGCTGAGACGAATGGTGTCGACCTGGAGATCCGCCAACTCGACGGCGCTTCGATCGACGTCGACGATGGCATCGCCGGCGGGGTGGTCGGCACGCTCTTGCTCTGCGGTGTCGACGATGCCAGCCAAGTCATTCGGGAAGCCCACCGGGTGCTGCAGCCGGGTGGTACATACTTCTTCGTCGAGCACGTGGCGTCGCCGAAGGGGTCGCGTACCAGGCGTATTCAGCGACTGCTCCGCCGTCCGCATCGATGGATGTTCAACGGCTGCGACATCAGCTGCGACACGGCGTCGACACTGCGCAACGGTCCTTTCGAGTCGGTCGAGGTCGTCGAGGTCGATCGGGGGCGCGCTGCGCTCTGGGTGCGCCACCAGATCGCCGGCGTCGCTCGGAAAGCACCGGCTGTGTAAACACGGAACACGGGCTTCGGGACTGGCTACCTTGTCGGGAGTGAACAAGGACAAACGCACCACTCACCTCGCCGTCGTGATCGGCGCAGCGATGCTCGCAACCGGGTGTGGTGGGAGCACCGAGTCGGCGGCGACCGAGAGGTCGCCCACATCGGTCGACTCCGAACCTCCGATTTCCGAAGCGGCCGACATCGCAACCGAGCTCGACGGCACCGAATCGACGACACCGAATCGACGACACCGGAGACGACGGCGGCACCGGTGACCACCCCACCCACGACGATGGCATCGGAGACGACGACACCGACGACAGCAGCCCCGGAAACGACAGCAGTCCCGGAAACGACGGCACCGGAAACGACGGCAGCACCAGCGACGACGGTGGCGCCACTCGACCTGACCCTGCGGGCAGACGCCATCGGGGGCCTGGTGTTCGGCGCAACGACACCGGATCAACTCCTGAACACGCTCGCCCCTGTCCTGGGCAACGCAGTGTCCATCGAACCGATCGCCTACCCCGATGAGCAACTCGGCTACGCCGACGAGCAACCATTTTCGCCCCCGATCTACGAGAACACGATTGAAGAGAAGGGTTTCGCCTTCCCGTTCGGCAACGACATCTGCTTCCGTAACGGGCTGTGCGCCTACTTCGGAGGACAGGCTCCCGACGCTCTGGCCTTGGTCGGGTATAGCCAGACCGAGGGGTCAGCCACGCTGACCACGGCGTCCGGTGTGACAGCCGGGTCGGAGGGGCCGATGTTCGCTGACGTGATCGAGCCGAGCGCGGGTGGGTGCTACAACATCGGTGAAGGCACTGCTGACGGCGTCCCGCTGATCCTCCAGTCGACCGGGGTGGCGTTCGGCACCTTCGACAACGTGACCGACAAGTACATCTCCCAAGCGCCGCCCGTGAGCGACGTGTTCGTGCTCATCGTCGGGGCCGGTGAGGAACCGTTCTTCCTGTACGACGATTGCTGAACCGGCTGCGTCAGGCGAGTGTCGGGCGACGGTCGGCCCACGGGTGCGCGGATTCGAGTTGGCTCGCCACTGCGAGGAGCAGGTCCTCGCGACCGTACGCAGCGACGAGCTGGACACCGATCGGCAGACCGCCGCCGTTCCAGTGCAACGGCAGGCTGATGCCGGGCTGACCGCTGGCGTTGAACGGCGGGGTGAAACCAACGAAGCTTGCGGCGCGCTTCATGCCGGCCATCGGATCCTCCGGTGTCGCGTCGTGCTCGCCGATCTTCACTGGCGGCTCACTCAGCGTCGGGGTGAGTAACAGGTCCCAACCCTGGGTCCACCATGACTGCAGAGCCCGTCGGTACTCGACGACGGCACCCAGCGCTGATCCGTACTCGACACCCGAGACACTCTTGGCCCATTCGGCCTGGGCCCAGTTGACGGGTTCGATGTCGTCGGCGGTCATCTCCCGGCCGATCCACTGCTCCATCACCTTGATGCCGAGGGCCATGTTGGTCGCCCACATCGCCATGAAGCGGGGTGTGAACGATGGGTCTTCGAGAACGCTCGGGTGGCCGGGTGCGACGTCGTGGCCCAGCTCTTCGAGCATCGTCGCTGCTGATCGGACCGCAGTGACGCAGTCATCGTGAAGCGGGCGGCCCTGTGGGTCGCGGTCGAGGAGACCGATCCGCAGGCGTCCCGGGTCGTGGCCGAGTTCGTCCTCGTAGGGACGCGTCGGGGGAGCGGCGATGACGGTGTCGCCGACGCCGGGGCCGTGTACGGCATCGAGGATGCGTGCCGTGTCGCGAACCGAGCGACTCACGACGAGGTTGACGCTGAGGCCGGCTTCGTCACGATTGGGGCCGTTGGTGATCCGGCCCTGCGTCGGCTTGAGTCCGACGAGACCGCTGCACGACGCGGGGATGCGGATCGAACCGCCGCCATCGCTCGCATGGGCCATGGGGACCATGCCTGCAGCAACGGCTGCTGCCGAGCCGCCACTCGAGCCACCGGGTGTGCACTCGGTGTCCCACGGGTTGCGGGTCGGGCCGTGAGCGGTCGGTTCGGTGACCGGCAGGCTGCCGAGTTCGGGGCTGTTGGTCCGTCCGACGTTGATCAACCCGGCATCGCGGAACCGTGCGACGAGGGTCATGTCGTGGTCGGCAATCGGCGGGTTGGCGGCGAGCGCAGCGTTGCCGTTGGTCATCGCCATGCCGGCTTCGGGCGCCCAGAGGTCCTTCAGCAGGAATGGCACGCCAAGGAACGGCGGGCGGTCACCGCTGCCACTTCCAGCGGGAGCGGTGGCAGAACCGGATGCATCAATGGTGTCGGCCTGCTCGCGGGCACGGTCGTACCAGTGCAGCACCACGGCATTGATTGCATGATCGGATCGCTCGATGCGTTCGATGGCAGCGTCGACGAGTTCGCGCGCTGAAACCTCGCCGCCAGCGACGAGGTTTGCCTGCGCGGTCGCGTCGAGCCACTGTGTCTGGTCTGCGATGTTTTCCATCACCTGTTGCCTAGCACTTCGGCGTCGCTGTGTCGGAAGTCGGGAGCGCTCACTGGCACGTTCACTCGTTGGTGGCGCAGGCCTCGAGGACGCGCAGGAAGTTGTCGCCCCAGATCTTGGCGATGTTCGCAGACGTGTAGCCGGCCTTCAGGAGTGCGATTGTCAGATTGACGGACTGGCTGGCATCGAGGAGGCCGCCGATCCGGCCGCCACCGTGGTTGAAGTCGTTGCCGATGCCCACGCCGTCGATCCCGATGCGGCCGACGAGGTAGTCGACGTGGCGCACCATGTCAGCGACGCTGCCGGCACCGATCACGCCCATGATCTCCATCTGGAACGCGAGCTGTTCTTTCTGGTCGGCAAGCTCCCAGTACAGCTCGTACGGGTAGCTGTAGCTCTCCGTGAGCCCGAACCTCTTGCGCACCTCGATGACAGCAGCCCTCGTCGCTGGCGCGGACGCGTCGACCAGCGACGGACCGAACCCGGAGACGCAGACGACACCGCCGGTCTGACCGATCCGGTCGATCTCCTCGTCGGACAGATTGCGCGTCACGTCAGACAGCGCACGCACGTTCGAATGCGTGGCCATCACCGGCGCAGTCGACAGTTCGATGGTCTGCAGCGTGGCGGCCTTGGACATCTGCGAGACATCGACCACGCCACCGAGGTCGTTGACGCGGATGATCGCATTTCTGCCGAGCGTGGTCAGACCGCCGTGCTCCTCTTCGGCTTCGAACGAGTTGGTCCGCTTGTCGAAGATGGGCCGCGACGAATCGCAGTAGTCGTTGTGGCCCATGTGGATCAGCGCAAAGACTCGGACACCTACGTCGAAGAGCACGTCGAGAACGTTGATGTCTCCTTCCAACGCTCGGGCATTCTGGAAGCCGAGCAGGATGGCGGTCCTTCCGGACGCTTGGGCGTCAGCGACCTCGCTGGCCGAGGTTGCGAGCGCCAGCGTGTCGGGGTGGGCGGCGATCATGTCGAGCGCTGCGGCGAGCTTCTCGTCGGCCATGGCCCGGCCCGACGCATCGAAGTCCTTGGTTCTCGGCGCCCAGCCGGCGGCTGCGCACATCACGGCAGCACCGACACCTCCGGCGCGCAGGTTGTCCGGTGTGGCCAGCGACTCGCCGTCGGCGCCGAGCATGCCTGCGGACGTCGACGGGATCACGATGTCGACGTGGGCATCGAGGACCACGCACCGGTCGTGGATCGCCTCGGCCTCCGCTCGGAGTTCTGTGCTGACGTGATGTTTGGAGATCGCCACGGCATCGAGTGTCGCATCTGCGACCGGAGCGCCGACGAAGCGGCCTGCAAACCGGCTGTCCGATGTCGACCCAAGGAGCCGATTGGTACTGTGGGGGCATGGGACTGCTGAACGCACGCAACCTCCGCAAGGCCAAGGAGCTGCTCGAGAAGAACCGGCACAAGGTCGGCGACGTGGTCGGCAAGGCGACCGAGAAGATCGACAAAGTTTCGGGTGGCAAGACCTCCAACATGTCGAAGAAGGCAGAAGAGGCAGCTCGGAAGTACTCGTCTGGAAGCGGCGCAACGCACCACGGCGCACACCCCGATGCCGTGTCGGATGGCTACACGGCGGGCAGCGGCAGCTCCGGCTCGATGTCGAAGGAAGAGTCCGAACTGCGCCGCGCCGAAGCGCAGGCCAAGGCGGCGAGTGCAGTCGCTGGTCTGGCGAATGCTGCCAACGGATTCCTCGCGAAGGCGCAGGCGCGAATGGATGCCGCCGAAGGAGCCGGGGGAGCAGACGGCCCCGATGAGGCAGCGAGCTCGACGCCCATGCCGCCGCCGGACGCTTCCACTGCATCAGACAACCCGCCGCCGATGGATGCGCCAGCGCCGCTCGACGGCCCGCCGCCTCTGCCGAACAGCTGACCCGCGATTGCTGCCACGGAGTTCATTCTCGGCAGGAGCAGGTTGGGGTGTGCTGGGATGACGTCGACGGCCGCTTCTTCGGTGGTCGCAATCAGGCATGATTCGTCGTCCTCCACTGTCGATGATGACGCCTCGTGTGCGGGAACATTTGAGAATCCGAGTGCACCTCCCGGCAAGGTTTGCATCTATTCGGCGTTCTACGCAAGCCTCGACAACGCGGCCGGTTGGGCAGCCGGTGAGATGCAAGACAGGTACTTCCACATCGTGTTCGACAGTAGATCACCGTCTTTCAGCCCGGGTATTCGCTCGACCTGGGCATACACCGCACCGTGAATCGAGTTCACCCAGGCAGCGCCGACAGCCAATGTGCTCTGAGCCTGGCCCGACGCAGACTGATCAGAGGACGAAGCGCATGTCACTGAGCAGAGCGCCGGGAAGGCGAGCGCTGGCGGTGCTGCGCTCCATGTAGGTGCTCGGATCGAGCAGGACCTCGGCGGTATCGGTGAGGCCTTCGAGGCGATCGCCGAGCATGTTGAACGCGGTGTCGTCGAAGCGCAGCACGCTGACCGGTGCAACGATCTCTCCGCTGTCTATCCAGAACGTGGCGAACCGGGTCATGCCGGTGGTGCGGCATGCCGACAGGTCACTGAAGTTCGTGTACCACAGGTTCCCGACGAACAGGCCGGTGTCGAGCGCCTCGGCAACGCCGCTGGTCGGGATCGTGCCCGGTGCAATGGCCATCGACTCGGGATACTCGCCACCGTGTGCGCCATTCGTCGCAACGCCGTACTCCTGAGCGGAGCGGGGCGACACGAGGGTGTCGTTGAGCTTGCCGTCGACGATCAACTGCACCGCGTCGGGTCGGATGAAGCCCGACGACTGGAAGTTCGGTGCCACGCCGCCTGCGGTGTTCTCACTGATCGACACCTTCTCTGACAACGTGGCGTCGCCGGCCAACATCTTGAGGAACGGTGTTTGCTTGGTTTCATGCGCACGGCGCCCGAATGCTCCGTAGTAGGACAGCAGCGACATGACCTCTTCCATCGCGCGTGGTGCAAGGTACGTGCGGTAGTCGCCGGGGTCGAGGACTTTGGGGTCGCGGGCGAGAGCGGTGAGCTGCTGGCTCGACCAATCGATCTTGCTGGCGAAGGCGTCGTCGTTCCAGTCGAAACCGGCGTACAGGTTCTTCGCCGCCTTGTCGGCCTGCAGGTAGAAGCACCAGTCGAGATTGAACGTGGACGACTGGAACCAGTTGCGTTGGCCGAGGGAGTTGGCGAAGCCGTGGAACGTGTCACCCGAGGCGTAGATGCCGACGAGGTCCTTGCCCTGGCCGGCCGTGCGGATGTCGGCGAGTGCTGCGTCGGGCGTGGGGATGTCGCCGGTCTTGACGTTGTTGGTCGAGCTCGGCTCGGTGTTGTACAGCAGGTATGGGTCCTCGGGCACAAGGCGACGCTGGTCGCGCAGCGTGGTGAGCAAGGCGGTGACTCGAGCGTCGTCCATGCTGCGATCGCCGGTGAGGTTGATCGTGCCGCCGACGTGACGCTGGCCTTCGATCAGATCGACACTCAGCTTCTGCTGGTCGACGCTGCCGGCCTGGCGTACGTCGTTGTTGTTCAGCCGGATGAAGTCGGTCGCCTCGCCTGCGAGGTTCGCGAGCAAGACCTCGTCGCCCTGCAACGTGGCGGTCGCCGAGGTGACGAGCTCGTCGAAGTAGGCCTGTCGCTCGGTGCTCGCGCTGGCCTGCGTGGCCGTGATGCTGCTCATGATTCGCCCCCTGTCGTTTTCTGCCCCGGGCAAAATGGGACTGGGCTCATGATTCGCCTCCGAAGACTTCGATGTCGGAGAACTTGCAGGCCGGTGATGCGTGGCCGGTACCGATCATCTGGTTGAGTTCGCCCTTGCCGCAATTCGGGGTGCCCATCACGGTGAAGCTGTCGGTGTCGGCGACGCCGGTCAGGTTGGTCCAGAAGTTGCGGCTGATGCCCCGGTAGCCGGGGTTGCGGACGGCACCGACGACCTCGCCGTTCTCGATCCGCTGGCCGTATTCGCAGTTGAACTGGAACTTGTTGCGGCTGTCATCGATCGACCACGAGTTGTTCGTGTGCATGTAGACACCGTCCTCGATCGAGGCAACGAGCTCCTCGATGGTCGAGTCGCCGGGTTCGACGTTCAAGTTGGCCATGCGGTCGATGGGCGGACGGTTCCAACTGGCAGCTCGCGAGTTCGAGACACCTTGGAGGCCGCTGCGCTGCTGGCTGACCGCTCCGCCGAGGCCGCGTTGCAAGATGCCGCTCTCGATCAGGTGTTGTTTGGTGGCGGGGGAGCCGTCGTCGTCGAAGCCGTAGCTGGCGAGTTGGCCGGGCACGGTCGGGTCGAAGGTGACGTTCAGGAGGTCCGAGCCGTAGCGGAAGCTGCCGAACATGTCGGGTGTGACGAAGCTCGTGCCGGCGTAGTTGCGTTCGTCGCCGAGGATCCGGTCGAGTTCGAGCGGATGGCCGATCGATTCGTGGATCTGGAGGACCATCTGGTCGGGCGCGAGCAGGATGTCCATCACGCCGCTCGGGCAGTTCGGGGCCGTGAGGAGCTCGAGTGCCTCATCGGCGATCCGCGACGCAGCGTCGCCGAACCCGTAGCGGCCGAGCACCTCAGCGCCGCCCTGACCACGGAACGCGTTGGCGCCGAAGGTGCGTGTCTGAGTGTTGACGCCTTCGTTGGCCGTAGCGCGCATGCCGGGGTAGACGAACTCGAAGCGTTGCTGCACCTCGCCGCGTTCGCCGTCTTTGCCGGTGGTGACGAGCAATGTGTCGACGCTGCGGCGGGTGAGGCGTGCGGCCCAGTCGACGATGCGGTCGTCGATGCCGAGGAGACGTGACTGTTGGTGAAGCAGTTCGAGGCGGTCGTCGAGCGGCATCGAGTCCCAGCCGACTTCGACTGGTGATGTGTAGGTGCCGGTCGGGTGATGGGGAGGTGGGGCAATGGCCGCTGCGCCTTGGCTTTGGCCGCCGACCATGTGGCCAGCGGTGACGCCGGCCCAGTGGCGGGCCCGCTCGACGGCCTTGGCGAGGCCGGCAGAGGACAGGTCGGCGGTCGCTGCGTAGCCGAGACCGCCGTCGTTCCAGATCGAGATCATCGCGCCGGTGTCGAACTCATTGAAGATCGGCTCAAGGTTGTTCTGGCGGACGCTCAGGTGTTCGGACCGTTCGTCGAAGAGCCGCGCTGAGGCGTAGTCGACGTCGGTCGGCAAAGCGTTTCGGAGGCGTTCGGCAATTGGTGCCGTGTCGAACAGCGGAGCAGACAGCAGATCGGTCATGGCAACGATGTTATGCCGCGCCCGCAGTGTTGCGAATGCGATTCTGGGCACTGCCGTGCTGTTGTCGGCTCTTCGTTCAGGACACGTCGACGACGACTTTGATGGCACCTGATGAGCGGGCAGCGGCTGCAGTGAAGGCATCAGCTGCCTGATCGAGTTCGAACCGGTGGCTGATCAGTGCGGCAGGCAGGTCCGGCAGGTCGGCGAGGAGCTGGGCTGCGACGTCGGTCTCGCGTTCGCCGTTGTGGTAGCCGTAGTAGAGAGCGACGCGCAGCTGCGCTTCTTTCAGGCACAGCGCCATGCCGGGCACGGTGATGTCGCCCCAGTAGATGCCGGGCACGACGATGGTGCCAGCGGGTCGGATCGCACCGATGGCGGCGGCGAGTGATGATTCGGTGCCGGCGGCATCGATGACGAGGTCGTAGCCGGTGTGCAGTTCGCTGTCACGGATCGGTCGGAGCCCGAGGCGTTCGGCGGCGGCGAACTGCGGTTCGTGCCGAGCGACGATGTCGACCTCGACGCCATGCGTACGAGCTGCCGCTGCAGCGACGAGGCCGATCGACCCGGCGCCGATCACGGCAACTCGCATGCCGGCCTCGGGTCGCGCCTTGTTCACAGCGTGCACTCCGACGGCGATCGGCTCGACGAGACATGCCGAATGGGGGTCGATGCCGGTGGGGAGTTCGACGAGGCACTGCCGTTCGACGACCAGTTCTTCGGCGAGCCCGCCGTCGCAGTGGATGCCGTAGATGCCCTGACCGGCTGCGGCGCAGACGTGCTGATCGTTGCGGCGGCACGCATCGCAGGTTCCGCAGTACGCAGCTGGCTGGATGGCGACGGCGCGGTCCTCGAACCTGGCCGCGATCTCGTGGCCCATGGTGATGCCCTGCATCCCGAGGCCGATGATGTGCAGGTCCGATCCACAGATGCCGACGGTCAGCGGCTGCACTGTGACCGGGTCGGTCATGCCGGCGTCGTCGGGTGCTGCGACGTCGAGTACCTGGATGCCGTCGTCGGTGTTGCGGACTGCTCTCATCAGTCCATTTTGCATCGCCTCGACCCGCTTGCTGCAGCTCTGGGTGCAAGGCTCGGATGATGAGTGACGACTTCTACTGCGATGAAGCAATCAGCGGCCGGACCCCGGCCGATGTCGTGATCGAGACCGACGAGGTGTTGGCGTTCCATCACACCCGCCCGTTCTGGCCGGTGCACATCGTCGTGGTGCCGAAACGTCACGTGCCATCGCTGACCGATCTCGGTGGAGCGTCGACCGAACTGGTCGCGAAGGTCTTCGATGTCGTGCGGACCATTGCGGCACAGGTCGAAGCCGAGCACGGTGCGTGTCGTGTGCTGACCAACCTGGGCCGATATCAGGACTCCAAGCACCTGCACGTCCACGTCAACAGTGGCGCGCCACGCGAGCAGGAACTCGACTGAGGGCGATGGCGGTCAGTGCTCGGTGCGGTGGCGACGCGATTTGGGCGTGTCCGATGGGACGTTCGCCAGCGAGCGGTACGCGGGAGGTGATCTCGACCCGGTCGAATCCTGCGGCCCGAAGCTTGTCCGCGATGGTGACCGGGAAGAGTTCGTGGGCGGTTGCGACCTTGTGAGGTGGTTCGTGACGTGGCCGGGACCGCACCCGAGGTCAGCGACGGGGCCTTCGTCGGCGGTGACCAGTTGGGCGAATGCCTCGATGCGCTCGCAGTCGGCTGCTACCCCGGTCGAGGTCGTCGAGGAAAAGCGACGTGTAGAGCTCGGCACTGGCGTCGTAGGAGTCTCGAACGTCGTCGGCCATCGGTCTCACTCTTCCATGTCGAGATGTCATGCCGAGATCTGGCGACGCCCGAGAACTGAGCGCTTCGAGTTCGTGGAAGAATCGGTCGATGGCAAGCGAGCATCGGGTCGCAACGGCCGTGCTCGTCAGGAGCAATCGAGTGCTGCTGTGTCACCGGCATCCCGATCGGCGCTGGTATCCGAACGTGTGGGACGTACCTGGTGGCCATATCGATGAAGGCGAAGCGGCGTCCGACGCTGTCTGTCGCGAACTGCATGAAGAGCTCGGCGTGGTGATTCGGATCGTCGGCTTGGTCGGTCCGTTGACGTGTGCACGAGTGAGTCGAACACAATTTCGTCATCTAACTCTGTGACAGTACACATGTACGTTGGAGGTATGGAAGTGACCGAGCGGCCAACGAGCGATTCTGTCGACGTGTCGACGGTCGACGCGACGATGAACCGCATTGCCGGATCGCTCAATGCAGCGCATGCGAGCCTCGTCGATCAGGTGATCCTGCTGCTGGCGAACGAGCAGTTGTGGGTCGGTCAGGGAATGACCTCGATGGCGGCGTGGCTCCGGTGGCGCTGCGGTCTGTCGGTGTCCACGGCGAGTGCAATCGTCGTCATCGCTGAGCGCGCCGACGACCTCCCCGAATCACTCGAGACGTTCCGGCGAGGTGAACTGGCACTCGACCAGATGGCGACGATCGCCCGACGGGCACCGTCGTGGACCGATGGACAATCTCGCGACTACGCCGTTGCGATGACCGTTTCGCAACTCCAGCGCGTGCTCGGCCGGTACCCCTTCCCCGACATCGGCCCGAACGGCCGCGAAGTGCAGCCAGCCCCCGATGCCGGTGCGTCCGGAGACGGCGATGCCGATATTGAGGCGACCGGAGACGGCACCGGACGAGCGGAGCAACCTCCAGCAGCGACCGAGTCAGGGTTCGAGGAGACGTGTTCGCTGCTCGAGCTCGACGACGGCACGTTCCAGCTCTCCGCCCATCTCGACGGCGACACTGGTTGCGTCGTGCGCTCCGGGCTCGCCGAAGCGCACGATCGGCTGTTCCGCGACGGGCAGCACGAGGTCACCCTGGTCGACGCGCTCCGCTGCTTGGCCGAGCAGTCTCTCGACTCGGTCGACGGATCGGCTCGAAGCGCGAGGTTCAAGGTCGGGGTCTACCTCGACACTGCCACTGGTGCGTTGGCCGACGCGAGCGGTCGGCGTCTACCGGACGTCATCAGGCAGCACATCACCTGCGACGGCACGATCACGCCGGTGTTCTGCGAATCAGGCCTGCCGGTGTCGGTCGGCCGTGCCCAGTACATCGTTCCGACCCGAACTCGCAGCATCATCGAACGTCGCGACGGTGCCTGCTGCCGAGTGCCCGGTTGCAACGCGACGATCGGACTCGAAGTTCACCACATCATCCACTGGGAGCACGACGGCACGACCGACACGTGGAACCTCGTCCTGGTGTGCGGTCGACACCATCGGATGCATCACCGGGGTCGGCTGAGCATCAGCGGCAACGCCGACGAGCCAGACGGGCTGGTGTTCTGCAACCGAGACGGGCACGTGATCAGACAATCTGGCGCTGCGCCGGATCCGCCGCCCAGAACGGGAGGAGTGTCTGCGGCGTCGGACGGGTCCCCGACGAAAGAGCCTGGCCTATCCGAGGCCGGACTGGATGGCGATCGTGTCGTTCCGATGGATCGGTATCGGCATCCCGATGGAGGTCGGCTCGACCCATCCCAGGTCTGGTTTCAGCCCCCACCCGAACACTTCGCGGCGAAGACGACATCGAACTCGTCATCACCGAAGGTCAGTGCTTCGAGGCCGCCGACCTGGAAATCGAGACCTGCGAATGTCGCGCTTGCGTAGTCCACGAGGCGGCTGCCGCATCGACTCCGATGACCGTGGCACCGGACTCTTTGATGAGGGCAGTCGAGTGTCCGGCACCGCAGCCGATGTCGAGAACGTGCCTGCCCGAGCCGACATCAGTGGCCTCCCTCATGGCTGTGAACAGTGGTGCATGATTCGACTCATGTCCGGCCCAACCCTCGGGCTCGGCGCCCCAGAGCAGTCCTTGCGCTTCTTCTGATCCCATGACGAAGGCCTACTACCGGTCGTGCAGACGATTGCCGGAATAAAAGCCCTGACCCCTCGGCTGAGAAGTGTGCTTCAGCCGGTGCCGCCGAGGAGTTCTTCGACGAGTTCTTGAACGGCGAGGGCCTCGGCGAATGTCGCGATGGCCGAGGGTCGCCCGTCGAGGAGCGCGGCCAGTTCACCGAGCTGCGCGGCGTACGCATCGGCAGCAAGCTGTGCGCGGTCGGTGCCGACCAGGTCGAGCCAGCCGAGAGTGTCGCCGCTGCTGTGGTTGCTGTCGTCGGGGGCGCCGACGAAGGCGTGTTGGAGGCGATACCAGTCCCAGATGCGCAGCGTTCCAGAGGTTCCGCGGATGGTCAGGTCGTTGACGTCGGGCCCGACGCCGCCGCTTGTCCCGATCATCACCATCGACCCGCCCGGCGAGCTGAAGTGCGCGCTGGCGTCGACCTCGCAGAGCTCGCCAGCGGGCCCGTCCGGATAGGTCGTGGTGCCGGCTTCGATGGTCAGTGGGCCGAGGACACGATGCGCGACGAACAGGAAGTGCGAGACGACCTCGCGCATCCAGCCGCCCTGATCGCGAAACCGGAGCCACTGCGCCTTGGCGTGCCAGGCGCGGGGCCACTCGGCGAAGTGCAGCCGGAGGTCGCCTCGAACCACGTCACCGATGTCGCCCGCAGCGACCCGGCGTTGGAGTTCGGTTGCCGACGGCGCTGCGCTGAACACGAAGTTCACGCCAGACGGGAGGCCGCTCTGGGTCACCAACTCGGTGAGGCGCCGGCTTTCGTCGATGTCGATACCCAGCGGCTTTTCACAGAAGACCGCAACTCCGGC
>ENA-ORXT01004652-ORXT01004652.1-marine-metagenome-genome-assembly--contig:-NODE-4652-length-14038-cov-6.126997_pt1 | contig 14038 bp, 8 predicted proteins | sample MGYA00237868_ERZ511482 | MGnify/ENA metagenome assembly ERZ511482 | reverse complement strand
ATGGAAAGTAAAAATCCTCACTTCTTTACCTGGGTTACGGAAATAAAGGCGCTCTGTCCGCATAGTGGAGAGCTCCTAACCTGGGGTGGTCCTGGGATCGAGGCGCTCACTAAAGCTGATGCTCAACAATGGTGCGACGAGAACATGGGATATCTAAAAGTGATCGGCCGTTTGACTATGACGATTCCTACCAAAAAAGATGAAGACGGAAACGATATTCCGGATTGGGATAACGCAGTGGATCTGGATGAGGGCCGCTGGAATTGAAAACAGGATTACCCAAAAAACCAACTGAAATTTTTATTTACTCACTTCAAAACCTGTAATTATGTTTACATTTATAATTGCTTTACTCTTACAATTAGGAACTATTGCTAACGCTTCCGATTTCAATCATGCGGAATACAACGAACAGACGAGTTCCTACGAAGGCCAAACTATAATCATTAAGGACGAGATCGTCTATTAATTTTTGTACTTCAATATTTTAATATAAACTCGTTCATCTTTTTATTGGGTGAGCGAGTTTTTTTATAATTATCTTGATCCTAAGCCCCCAACATCCGCTTCATCGTATCCTGCATCGCTACCTTAAATCCCGCGTCCTGGGAAAGCAATCGATAAAGATCTAACTCATTTCTTCGTTGCTTGCTCATAACTTCTTCAAATATCTTCTTGAAAGCAATTTCTTTATTTTGTTCATCCTCATTCTCTTCGTACTTGGTCTTAAAATCTGGATGCTCTTTCATCTTTTGTGCAAGGTTGACAAACTTTACTCGTTGCTCTTCGGGGGTCGCATCCCATCCCTGGAACCAACGTTCATTAAAACTTTTGATAATCAAATCTAATGGATCTTCCTCTTCCTCACTACCATGCGCTCCTCTTGGATTTGGATTTTGTGGATCAACTTCCGTCTCCGATGCATCTAGACCAATGGAGACATTTAGTTTTATTCTTTCCAGACCGTAAGAGGATAGGTCAACTGAATTGAGTAAGTCATCTAGTGAGTCTGCAGTTGGGTCAACAATCACCAACTTGGGAACGAGGAATTTTGTAAACCAAAATAGCTTTTCCCAATCGACCATCTCATACGGCATCAGCGAGGCCATCTGTCCGTATATTTTTACAAACTGCTTGGCTTTGATTTTATAATCTGCTTTTTCTTTATCTTCTAAATCTAACTCATTATTAAAGCGTTCGGCGGCTAGGTCGATGATGGGACTTAATTCCTGCGCATCTACGCCAGCAAAATACTTTTCTACAAAGTCTTCTACTTCATGCCACTCGTAGATCCCGGAGTCATCCAAGGTTGCTTTTAATTCGTGCAGGACATTAATGTCCGTAGCACTATTCAAAGAGGTGGCGGTATAGAATGGATCAAAGGAGGTTTTGATCTCTTCGGTAGAATTAAAGAAGTCAAGGACAAATAGATCTTCGGTGCGCTTGCCTAGTTTATTGGCTGAACGATTTAACCGGGACAAGGCTTGTACGGCCAACACGCCTTGTAGCTTTTTATCCACATACATGGCGGTCAATTTGGGCTGATCAAATCCGGTTAGATATTTATTGGCAACGACCAAAATCCGATATTCGTCCATGTCAAAAAATCGGGCAATCTTATCACTTATATAGTTTGGATCGGTTGGTTTCGCGGTATCTATATCAGAGGGGAAATTATTGATAGTTGACTCTTTGTATTCAATACCTTTTAATTTCTTGGTTCCTGAAAAGGCAATCGCAATTCTAAATGGATTCCCTTTTTTGTCGAGTAGATTATTGAGGGCTTGGTAATATTTGATGGCGGACTCAATACTTTGTGTGGCCACCATGGCCTTTGCTTTGCCTTTCAGGCGCTTCTTGTTGACAATATTAGTTAGGAAATGATCCAAGACAATCTCGGCTTTGACGGCAATGGTATTCTTGTCTTTTTCTACAAAGGATCTTAGCTTTTTTTGTGCTTTGACAGAATCGAATAAAGGATTGTCGGCAATGGATTTTTCAATTTCGTAGTAGCTTCTGATCGTGGTATAATTGGCCAAGACATCCAAAATAAATCCTTCTTCAATCGCTTGCTTCATCGAATACAAATGAAAGGGTTTGTATTTTCCGTCTGTTTGTTTGGTACCAAATCTTTCTAAGGTATTATTTTTTGGCGTAGCAGTAAAAGCAAAATAGGAGGCGTTGTTTCGCATCTTACGGGCACGCATGGCAGTCAAGATTTTATCCTGGCCATCTTCTTCGTCCTCATCTTCCAAGGCTGTATTACCCATCGCCTGATTCATCTTTCCGGCGGTCTGTCCGCTCTGACTACTATGTGCTTCGTCGATGACGACGGCAAAGCGTTTGTCACTCAGATCTGAAATGCCATCGACAATAAACGGGAATTTTTGAATCGTGGTAATGATGATTTTCTTTCCGGATTCTAAACTATTTTTTAACTCAGCGGAAGAATAAGCCGGAGCCACAATATTTTTTACTTCGGAAAATTCTTTGATATTTCTACGAATCTGTTTGTCGAGTAGCCTTCTATCGGTAACGACAATCACGGAATCAAACAAAGGATTGTCAACGCCTTTGCTTCCGGGAATTCCATCTTTTTCCGGATAGGTTTCTATCAATTGGTAAGATAACCAGGTAATCGAATTCGATTTTCCCGAACCAGCGGAATGCTGAATTAGATACATTTGGCCGACGCCTTTTTTACTACAATCTGCAATCAACTTTCTCACTACATCCATCTGATGATACCTTGGAAAGAACAAGGTCTTTTTACGCAACGCATCCGTATCTTTTCCATCAAAACGCACAAAGTGCTGGATGATATTGGCAATACTCTCTCGGGTAAAAACTTCTTCCCACAGATAGGCGCTCTTGTGTCCATTTGGATTCGGCGGATTTCCTTTTCCAAAATTATTCCCCAGATTGAATGGTAGAAAAAAGGTATCCTTACCATTTAGCTTGGTGGTCATGTAGGCTTCGTCCGTGTCTACGGTCAGGTGTACGAGACAGCGGCCAAAATTTAGCAAGGGCTGTTTGGTATCTCTTTTAAATTTGTATTGGTTTTGTCCATGTAGCTTGGCATTCTGTCCGGTCCAGTGGTTCTTTAGTTCCATGGTCGCGAAGGGTAGGCCATTGACAAACATTACCATATCTATTTCTTCCCGTTTATTCTCTTCTGAGTAACGCAACTGACGGGTGACACTAAAGGCATTGCTTTCAAAATTCTTGGTGACGGTATCGCTGCTGCTCGCCAATGGCAATGGATATAATAAGGTAAAATGGGCATCGTCGACATCCAGTCCTTTCCGAAATATTTTTAGGACCCCATGTTTTTTGATCATCCGGTCCAGCCGTTCCAAAATCTTTAATTTCCAATCACTCTGCCGCTGAATCTTTGCCAACTCTTCTTCCTGTGTATGTTCTAAGAAATCCCAAAACCGACGTTCGTCAATCGCTCGCTTGGCATTGAAGTCGTCGGGGGAACCGATATAGTAGCCATTGCCTCCTCGATACAGTGCTTCCCGTTCGTTAACTGCGTTGACGGTGGTCCCTTGCTCTTTTAGTTCTTCGAGACAGGTTCCCGTTAGGTGCTTTTCGATAGCGGATTCTAGGGCTTGTTCGTTTGTTTGGCTGGGCATGGGTTTAGATTTTATTTTCAGCAGGTAGTAAATCAAATAATTCAACCTGTTTATTTCCTGTAAAATTATTTTCTATGTTGTAGAATTTATGCTCATTTGGGAATGCTCCATCATTTCCTTCTCTTTCCCTTAGAGCAATATGATTGCCTTTACTCCACATATTGTCAGATAAATACTGGTTATACCAACAAAATTTTTGGCGTAGTGTCTCACAATCGGCCTTTTTTAAAATAGTTTTTCTTTTTATCAGTAAGAAGTCGCTTGGCGTACCATCAAATAATATAAACTCATCAAAAAACCGTTTAAAAGTTTTTCGTGTGTGTTTATTATTTTGATCTCTGTCCCTAATTATACGTTTCCAATTATCAAATTCAAAATTACGGTAATACCATGGGTTGACGTCTTGCCAATATTCTCCATAATATAATAGGATATTTTGAATTGTTAGATATTTTTTCTTCTCTAGTGGGAATATTTCATACAGTCTGTTTTTAATATGCCTTATTTCTAAAAGTGAATATTCTTTTTCTAGGTCAATTAAATATCCAATATTAACTCCACCTACATCACGTCCATCCAAGTTAAATTTGTGGTCTTCAATTTCCCAAATAAGCGATTCAAACGCCTTAACTTCTTTTTCAGAAATTTTGTTTATTAATTTGTACTTAAGATGCTCTTCTGAATTGTCTTCTCCACAAACTCCTTTTTCTGCGTAATCTTTTATAGCGGTGAAAATTGTGGAGACCGATCTATTGTTATTATGATATCGTAAATAAAATATCCTGAAAAATTTAAAAAAGCTATCGGTTTTTATCTCTTCTTTTTGTCGTGTATAAAACTCTAATACTGACCAAACAAATACCATTCTATTTCTCTCCGTACCTCTGCTAGAAGTTGTTGAGTCGGCATACCAATTTGTCTGTTCTTCGTTAAAGATACTCCACATTTCATTTATGCATTTATCAACCCAAGCACTATAGAAATAATTGCTTTTAAAATTATTCTTGTTCTTGTTTATGTATTTCAATGCATCTATGTAAGACTCAATGGTGGGCAACGTAAGACTATTCAGAATAACTTTTGAATCAATTTTTTTAAAGCTTTCATAATTTTCTTTAGAATATTTTATTTTATCCTTTTTAAAATTTTCTAAACCTCCGATACAAGCTAAAAATTCATTAAATCCTTTATCTGCAGAGGTCGCCCCGTCTGAACGATTTTTCCAGAATAAATCCTGCCATTCTTCCCAAAGACGACTCCACCTTAGAGGATCATCTTTCGCAATTCCCGACTGAAACAGTCTAGCACGGATCGTTTCATTATCAGCCAGTTGTTGACCTCGGGAATTCATTGTAATATATAGTTCTTCCCCCTGTGAGGTTTCCTCTGTTTTAAAATGCCAAAACTTTATATTTTGACTTACAAAATCAAAGTACTTATTACTTTCACTTTTCAATATGTTATTAATAATTTTAAATGCTCCTCCCAATTTTTCATCCCCAACAATAGATTTTATCGTCGTATCTTTTTTATAATTAGACAAAAACCATCTTTTCTCTCTAATAGTTAAAAGGTCTTCAATTTCTGAACAGTTCTTAACTAGTTCAATAATGAAATCATGTGTTAGTGAACGGACTCGATAATCAAACGCAATTTTGCTTTTTGCCAATTCAATTCGATATAATTGTATAAATTCACCTTTACGGTTTTCTTTGATAGAAAGATAGAACAGTATTAAGAAAATAGTTGTAAAACGTTGTTGACCGTCTATCAAGTAGACATCTTTATCTTCATTATCGGTAGAGTAATTTGGTTTGTATGAATATAAAAATCCAATATTCATGATCTTTTTTAACTGTGGACTTATCTCTGTTTTAAATTCCTTTATTATATTTTCTAAAAATGATTCGAGTATACCGTAGTCATTTCTTCCCCATACATATTCGCGCTGTATTTCTGGAACAACTAGATTATGTTCTTCTAAAATTTCACTCACCGAAACTTGTCTCATTTCTTGTACTGTTTCCATACTAATTCAGCTTAAAAAATTCTTTAATTTTGTTGTTAATTGTTTTAGCATTAGCTTCTATATCTTTGTTTGTCCAATGTTCTGATTCTACTGTATCACTTTCGCCATCAACAAAATATCGTACAAAAACCCTAAAGGTATGTGGTTGAATATATTTTCCAGAATTGAAATATTTAATAATTCTTGATCGTTTCTTTGCATACGAATTACGACCAATACTTCTATTTAAGCTGGAATAAAGTAATACTAAATTACCAATGGAATTAATTTTAATTCCTTCGATATGCTTTTTAATACGATCCTCTATTTTTGTTTTGTATGCCTCTTTTTCCATTTCTATATCAAAGTCTCCTAAATCAATTTGATCTTTTTCTTCAACACGTTTATTTAAAAATTGGATAAACTCTTTTTTCTCTTTTACATCGGCTGGATTCTGCGGAAAAATATGTTCTATATCGTTTGATGATTTTGTAAAAAAAGCAGGATGTATGAATGCTTGTGATTCTTCTAGGCTAGCAATAACATCCAGTAAAATTAAAACTTGTACAAGTAATGTTTTTTTGCCGTAATACCAATCTGTGTTAGTATCTGTAAAATTAATATTACTATCTTCTTTAAAAATACTTTCCTTTATATCAGTGCGCAATTTTTCAATAAAACAACTACGAGTCTTACTATTATTCCATTTTTCCCAAATGGAGAAAAACCTGATATTCGTATTAGCGAAAATAAATCCTAAAAAATGATAAATGGTACGATCTTCAAACCAGTCTACCAAAATATTATGTAAGTTTAGTATTTCTTGATAAAGTACACCTGCCTCATTATTGTATTTTTCCATCAGCTCCAGAGAAAGAACTGTTTCTTTTTTAGCTTCAGCAAATAGAAAAAGTAACTGATTGATTGGATGCTTTTTTCTGTCAAATAACTCTAAGCTAGATCCTGCTTTTTCTGACTTTATATTTATGAAATATTTGAAATAAGATTTTACTTTTTCCTGGCTCCACCAGTTATTTATCTGATCAAACTCCCAGCCTATTTTAATTCTTCTCTCATTTAATTGAATAATGTCTTTTATATTAGCTTCCTTTTTTTGTTCTTCACTAGCTACCCGTGTAATAAGAATCGCTCTGAATAAATCAGCTCCATCTAAAGGAATACGTTTTGAATTTAGATTACTGAATATTTCTTCCTCATCGCTTTCTGTCTCAATTTTATTTACGATAAGCTTTACATTATTTAAAAGCTTATTTAAAAAATTATCTTTTGTCGACTTCCTTTTTTCCTCGGAAAACCAGCTATCAATAGCATTATAAGCCGCAAATAGATGATAAATATCCTGGTGATCATAACCTTTGTTTTCTTCAACAAACTCAAACCATGGCTTACCTAGAATTTCGATTTTGTTACTAATGATTATCTCGTTAATAAAAATATTGGTTCTATCTCGAATAGAATTTTCAGGAAACCTTACTTTATTTTTTGCTAACTCTCTTTCTCCCAAATAACCTAAAACAAGTGTTAATGTTGTTAAACGTTGTTGACCATCTACTACATTGAAAACTTTTTTGACAGGAACAATAGTAATGTTTTGTAGACAATAAAACTTTTCATCAACGGGGTCGAAATTATTGATATCAACTAAAAGCTTGCATACCTCTTTTGGGGTCCACTTATATCCTCTTTGATAGAGAGGAATATTAAAATATTCCTTAGCTTGTTCTTTAAGGTAACCTTCATTTGAAAAAACCTCTTTTATACTGTATAAAAGTTTCATAAATATTTATTAATTTTTTAACACACTTTTATCTTACCCGTCACCGCACTATTGATTAAGGTCGATTTGTACTCTTTTAGCTTTTCGATTTCTTGCTCCTTTAAAGTAAGAGATTTTGTTATTTTGTATTTCATTTTCTGAACAAAATTTAAAATCGAAATTCTTTCTTCTAAATTTGGAGGATAAGCTATCTTAATGTTAATTACATTATCATTACTTAAATTTGCTTGCTTTGTCCCTGAGGGAAGTTGATACAATTGATTTAAATACATTTCACTTTGTAGGATGTTTAATATATAATTTGCTGCTATGTCTTTCTTCATGGTAATTTTTGCTACCCTCTGATTTAATAAATACTTATCATCTGTATTTATTAAAATTGCAAAACCGTAATCCTTTTTTCCTAATGTTCCTGTCAAGGACATTAAGATATCACCTTTTGATACAACCCAATCTTTATGAGATTTGAGAAAACTAGAATCAACAAACGTAGGTTGCCTATCTAAGGATAAATCATTCATATATGTGTTTGCAATCTTAATTATTTGAACTCCTTCATCTTTGAAATGGGAGGAATTAAATGCAAAACCTCCTTTAATATTTACAAAATATTTTAACCTTGAAACCTCCCAGCCCTCCGGCACCTCCCCAATCCATTCCACCCCACTATCCTTCATCTTCACCTCCGGATCAAGCCCCCGCGTCACCGCCCGATGAATAACAATCTGTCGTCGCTCTTTCAGCAACTCGATTTGCTTTTCTTTTATACCAATAGCCTGGTCGATTAAAGCGGTTTTACGGTCAAGGAATTCAGCGATGGCGGTTTGTTCTTTTAGAGGAGGAATACTCACCATTATTGATTTCATTTCATGATAACGGGTTGTCCATAAATCCGCAACTATACCATGTCCCATCCGATAAAATTCCTCAATAAAATTATATGACTTCAAAAGATAATTACAGAAAATTGGATGTATATTCTCTGGTTCGAGAACAATATATATCAAAGAGACCGAACCATCTTGATATGCGATTCCACTCGAACCTTTTCTATCAGAACGACTATTTATAACAAAATCTCCTTTCCTTACTAATTTCCTATTGTCTCCATCATTTGATTTAGCAGCACTTGCTAGTTGAGGAATAGTACCATTCTTAGTTACAGATAAAGGAGGGAAATCTTTATCTGATACTTTAGTTTTTCTTTGCTCAAATCTTGTTCCTAAACGAGTTAGTTCCCAGTGTTCTGGAACTATCCCTAACCACTCAACCCCTGAATCCTGATGCTTCTTATATTTCCAAACCTTTACATCCTTCATTACTTCCATTATACTAAATTTAAAATTTCACGAATCAAACCATCACTCTCTTCCTCCAGTTTTAAAATATCGGTACTTACTGCTTCGATACTCCGCAACGGTTTATGACGATAGAAGTATTTATTAAAACTAATCTCGTACCCGATCTTGGTCGCATCCAGATTAATCCACGCCTCAGCTACGTGTGGCTGTACCTCGCGTAAAAAGTAATCGTAGATCTTTTCTTTGAGTGGAACATTTTCGGTATCGCGGAGATCGCTCTCCGTTTCGTAGATCAAATATTCCCCTTTCTTTTTAGTTGGAAAATAACCGTAATTCGATAGTTCATTTTCTTTACAATCCAAATGCGCCAGTAGCGTAGTCAGTTTGTTACCGCTTAACTTAGTAGTACTTTTGACCACCTTTTCGGCATCCGCATCATACCAGCTGACCGCATTTAAAATGGCTTTCTTTTCGGAGGCAGATAGTTTGGTTTTACTTACTTTTAAGGCCGCGTCAATTTTATCTTTAAAAATATTAAAGTCGTTATACTCGTCCGTTCCGATGGCCTGCATCAGCGTTGTTGCATTTTCTACGAGCTGTAGATATTTATTCCACGTCGCTTGATTGGTGAGTGCTTTGCTATTCTTACTAGAAAGATTGAGTTCATTTTTCTCACACCATTCCAGGATCGCTTTCTCGTGTTTGGCAAGATCAGTATATAACTTATCCCCAAAAGTCTCATACGCCCATTCCATGGGTTCCCGAAGCGATCGATCAAACCGCAACGCCTCGATCCGATCCGTACTAAACTGCGCCTTTAATCGCTTTGGTCGCTCGATGGTTACCTTATAATACCCAAAATCCGTATTATCAAAAACCTTGGCCGCGATCCCCATTTCTTCCTGTGTCTCCGGTTTTATCTTTCGTTCTACGGCCTCCATTTTTTTATAAACCGAAACAATCTCCCGGATATGTGTAGGCGAAAACTCACAGTTCTTATTTCCTAAGTTTTTTCGTAGTTTTTTAAATAGCAAGCTGGCATCAATCAGTTGTACTTTTCCTTTTCGGCTCGGAGCCTTTTTATTGGTCAGAATCCAGATATAGGTCGTGATCCCCGTATTATAAAAAAGGTTGTTGGGCATTTGCACAATCGCATCCAGCCAATCATTCTCAATCACATAGCGACGAATATTGCTTTCACCTCCACCCGCGTCACCAGTAAACAAGCTACTTCCATTATGGACCGATGCAATCCGAGAACCGAATTTACTTTGCTTGAGCGGTTTCATTTTATTGACCATCTCCATCAAAAACAATAGTTGTCCATCCGAAGACCGCGGCGTCGCATCCACGTCCGTTTCCTCGCCCCAATAATCGTTGAGTTTGATTTTAAAACGCGGATCAATCACATCTTTGCCATCCTTGATATATTTCAATTCACTCGACCAGGACTTCCCATAAGGAGGATTAGACAACATAAAATCAAAATGCGTCCCGGCAAACTCATCCGTAGAAAGCGTCGAACCCACCCGGATATTCTCGGGATTATTCCCCTTAATCATCATATCCGATTTACAGATCGCGTAAGTTTCATCATTGATCTCTTTACCATATAAATAAACATCCCCTTTGGCTTTGATGGCCCCCGTTTCGTCCTTGATAAAGTTCTGTGATTCCGTCAACATTCCACCACTTCCACAAGCCGGATCGTAGATCGTCATGACCGGCGGTAGTTTTTTGGCCACCGGTTCAAAAATGATGTGGGTCATCAATTCAATCACCTCCCGAGGCGTAAAGTGTTCTCCCGCTTCCTCGTTGTTCTCCTCGTTAAATTTTCGGATCAGTTCTTCGAAAACATAACCCATCCCCAAGTTGGTTAAACCAGGCAGCTTTCTACCGTCCGGATCATTTTTTTCAAAAGGAGTCAAGTTGATGGATGGTGAGGTGAACTTCTCCAAGACATCCAATAAAATATCCTTGGTGGCCATATGCCGCACCTGAGCTCTAAGTTTAAACTTATCAATGATCTCTTTAACGTTATTACTAAAACCGTTGAGGTAGTCATCAAAATTGGCTTGTAGGATCTGCTGATTATTAGTCGCCGTTTCTTTTAGCCGCAATAACGTCCATTGGCTCGTATTGTAAAAAACATAGCCCGAAGCATCTCTCAGACCACTTCCGTCTAGCTCCGTAAATTTGGCTTCTTCTTTTTGAAAGGTTACTTCTTCCATGACCTTGTCCTTGGTTCCCTCCAGGAGGGCATCCAGACGACGTAGCACGATCATGGGAAGAATAACGTCCCGATATTTCCCTCTTGAGTATACGTCCCTCAGGCAGTCGTCGGCGATCGACCATATAAAAGAGACTAGTTTGTTATGTACTGCTTGATTCATTTTTTTTGTTTAATGTTTGATAGTATGTTATGCTGTGGCAAAATAGGGAAATAAATGGTATTGGATTGGATATTGGTAGGAATATGATATGTTTTTTAGGGTGTATGTGTTTCTTTATAGTACAAAAGGGGGATATTAGTTGAAGAGTAGTCAATTTGGAGGCTTAGAATCAATGTAAAATTTCTAATTGCCCATCTTGCGAGAAATACCATAAATCAATGGAATACAAGCTAGAAAAGACTTTAATCTTGGTCAATGAATTATCTGTAATTCTTTCTTCCAATTTTGGTGCTACATCAATAATCATCATACCAATTCTGATTCTTCGATTATGTTGTCGTTTGGTTTCTTTGGCTTGAGCCTTCAGTTTCAATAAGTCCGTTTCAGTTATTTTTTTCTAAAGTTATTGGTTTGCACCGCTTACACTTTATGCCATTTTTTGCCAGGTCTTCCTCTAACTTCAAGCCCAATTGTTCAACTTGTTTCCAGTTTTCGTAAAGGGCATTGGTGTGAATGATATATCTGCCTTTATTTATCCAGGTATTAATACAATTGGAATGAACGAAAGCAAATTTTTCAATTCCTGTATTATTTAACTCAGCCACCTTTTTCGTTGCTTCGGAGTAAGATCTAGAAATATCTACTAAAAGCATGATTTGTTTAATATCACTATTAAAGTAATCACAAGGCTGATCTTTTATCTCTAATACTGGTATTCCCTTTTCGGTAAATTCATCATCCTGTATAACTGACTGATCAGTTGGAGGCTTGAATTTTTTCTGATTTACAGGTTTGTTTTCTACAGGAGCAAAAGATAATAAATTACCTTTGTGCTTGAAACTCGGCTGCTGATTCATTAGAGAAGTTACAAGGACAAATACAATAATTCCCGTAAAGGCGTAAGCGGTATATCGAAAGGACTTAGCTTTTTCCGAAGGAGTTCGGTAGCCTCTGGAAGCATTTTGGAGATACTTGATAATAATATCCTTGTCAAGATAATTATCGATATATCGATTACCCTCATTCGCCGGAACTGGTTTTAACTTCACCTTGATAAATCCGTTTTGTTGGACAATCATTAAACCAATACGCTCCTTTTTGCAATTTTTTAAGAGCGTTCGATAATCCTCCTCTTTTACAAAAGTATCATAGGTGATTCCAATCCATTTTTCGTGCGCAGGATACTTTTTTAACTGATCAATAGCGGGTATGCTTAAAATAAAGCCCAAAGCTTTCTTTTCAAGGAAATGGCCGATAATTATAGCAACGGTAATAAATGAGATTAAGACAAGAGCTAAAATAAGGCTATCTAAATGGGTTTCTATTTGAAAATAGAGGAAAACAGATAAGAATAGCACAACGGCCAAAATTCTTGCCCATTTGACTTTACGCTCCGGATCTGTTTGCGGCTTTAGGTTCTTAAGTGTTTTCCTGGTCTTTACCTCAATAGCTGCGATGTAGATTTTATTTTTTCGCTTAAATCCAAACAATACATCTGCTCTATTCCCATTTTTGGTATACGCTTCTGTACCTACATAAAATTTCCTTGCTTTGAAATGTACTCCGTTAAAGTCTTCCTTAATTATTTCTTGAATAGTACTTTCAGCTTCCATTTTTGTGTTTTCAAAAGGGTTAAACACATTAAAAGTAGTAATAATTTATTTAATTGTCGTGATCGGTTGATAATTTATTAATACTAACAAAGGTTTTTGTAGAAGTCTAAATAGTGTTTATAAATCCGTATATCCCATGGTTTGAAGTTTGGCATTTCTTCTCTACCTGGTATGACTACTTTTGATATTCGTAGTTCTTCAGTTAAAGGTGATTGGATATTTAAATACCCAAATTTGTTATTTTTTAAGCTATGTGCAGTTAAGACTCCACAGAAATTTCCTAATAATTTTGGATAATCAAGTGTAGAAAATTCTAATTGCTTAATTGGTTCAAAACAATCCTTTATCTCGCCGTCATCGCCGATACTGATTATAAGTGCTATTTTTTTGTAAGCAAAGGCAAACGTCGGATAGTTGTAATTACTTGAAAACAAAAAAGAAAGTTCTCCTGATTTTGAATCATCATATTCGAATAAAAATAACGAATAGGGATTAAAATTAGTGAACGTGACGTTATATTTTATGGACTTCGCTAATGTAAATAAATATCTTTTACTTTTTAAATGATCTTTCGTAGTAAGAGGCTCAGAATTCGGGTCTCGTCTATTTGACCTTAATGTGGAGCCTTTTAGAAATAGACCACTTGCAATTTTTGTCATCCATTGAAACAAAACGGTTTTTTCTTCATTGGAGATATCCTTGCAGCTTTTTTCGAATATGCTTTTGACTTTATTGTCAAGACTTGACACCACTCCTCCATTACAGAATTTACAGCAAGGAATCGTCATTTTATTAAAAGGATTTTTTGTTTTATTAGGTAGGGTTATTTTTTTTTCATAAGATTTAGTATCTCTCAACAACCATTGTGGAAATAGGTGTTCTCTTGAAAGTTTTTTGAAAGTTTGCCCACAGATAAAGCAACAATTTTTATTTTGGATTCTTTTTTTGTGTTTGCATATAAATGCAGAAGCTCAAAAAAAGCATGTTTTAGTAGAATCTTTGTAAGGTGCTTGGTGTGGATTTTGTCCAGACGCAAGCGTTTTAATGGATGAATTTGTTTCTCACAATGGCGTCATTCCGATTTCTATCCAAATTGCCGATATAATGGAAATTCCAGAAGGAAAAATCCTTTCCGATGAACACACTGGTGGCGGTGTGCCAGCCTTTTTTATTGATAGAAAAATGCATTCTAATACAGATTTTTTATCGTATGGGCTAGAGAGAGAGAATATTTTAGAAAGTCTATTACTTCAACTAAATGAAACACCAATCTGTGATGTTGCATTT
>ENA-ORXT01004651-ORXT01004651.1-marine-metagenome-genome-assembly--contig:-NODE-4651-length-14039-cov-3.551139_pt1 | contig 14039 bp, 11 predicted proteins | sample MGYA00237868_ERZ511482 | MGnify/ENA metagenome assembly ERZ511482 | reverse complement strand
ACTTGAGATGGACGGTGCCCTCTACTTTTTTATCAATGGCTGTCTCAGGGTATTTCAGATTATCCTTTATGAATTTTCTTATAGCTGCATTGCCGCCTGGATAGACTGGTTTTTTGATGAAACTGTCATCTCTTCTTTCTTTGCTACTCATAGCTAATAAAATTAGGCTAAAAGAATACTGGATTCAACTTAAGTTGAAAATTTATAAGTTCAAGGTAGAATTGAAGGAATCAATAAATTTCAAATGACTAATTACTCTCCAGTGGAACTTCTCCTGTACGGTGAACAATAGCGTAATTGCTTTTAGATAAAGCCGCACTGGAGCCGCTAAGGTTATCCTAATCCGATTTTATAACGGAGGCCTAGATTGAGATGAAGCTGCTGCGATTTGGTTTTAGCCTTGGGTTCCTGATGATCTGGCTGTTGCGAATATTGATAGAAGCTTGCCAAGTGTGGGACCCAGTTCTCAGAAAATGCATAGCCGATCGATGGTTTGACACGGAAAGCCAGAAAATTATTATTGAGAGGAGCGAGTTCATAATCCATCTCAAAGGAAGTGACTCCGCCTAGGGAATCCAGTGTTCTGCCCGTTTGTTCTTTTAGGAAATTAAGAGATAACCCTATATTAAATCCATATTGGAATTTCCGATTTGAGATGACGTATCCGATTTCCATCGGAAGGGTCAAGGTATTGAATCTATTATGTGATGGTTGTTGTGGAATCTGCATTTACCATTTTGTCACCTCGTAACGTTCTTGTCGTATCACCTGGGATGTCTCTATAAAAATTTTCAAGAGCTGGTCTTTCTATTGATCGAAATTGGGGTAGTGGACAAGTAGTTATTATAAGGACTATGGTACTAGAAACGTATATCATTGGGTATTACACTAGTTTCATCGCCTTTGTGACACTTACTTGAAGTTTTTCCATATACGAGGTAGAAAAATAAGTTTTAGTAATCTGATACGGGTCATTATACAGCAATCAGCCTATAATCTATGCATATTTGCAGCAATGTCAGGTAAATTCTATGAGAGCTTTAGTCATATCTGGAGGAGGTTGTAAAGGCGCATGGGCTGGCGGTGTCGCGGAGCACTTGATTAAGGAACGTTGTATAGACTATGATATTTTTGTAGGGTCTTCCACAGGTTCCTTACTCATTCCACACCTGGCAATAGGTAGGATAGATAAGATCAAGGCGATGTATACCAATGTCGGTCAGGAAGATATTTATACCATCAATCCTTTCATTCTTAAACCTAATGGACAAGGCGGGATGAAAGCCTCCATTAATCATAAGAACACCTTGAAGATGTTCTTAAAGAAGAAAAAGACATTTGGTGATACCACCGCCTTAAGGAAAACCATAGCCAAAACTTTATCAAAAGAAGATTTCAGAGCTGTACAAGTGTCCGGCAAGAAAGTAATAGTCACGGTATCTAACATCACTAGGACGACAGTGGAGTATCGTTATGCCATCGATTGCTTGCACCATGATTTTATGGATTGGATGTGGGCATCCAGTAGTTTTATTCCTTTCATGTCTCTGGTGAAAAAAGATGGTTATGAGTACGCTGACGGTGGATTTGGAAATTATATCCCCATAGAAGAAGCGATAAATATCGGTGCCAAAGAAATAGATGTCATAGTTCTCAACCCCCGAAGGCGAGCGCCCAAAGATGTTCTTACTTATAATGCTTTTGATCTATTGCTGAAATCTTTTCTTTTTATGCAAAAGCAAATAGCGCAAGTGGATATTTTGACTGGTCATCTGGAAAGCATCTATAATAAAGATGTCAAAGTCAACTTCATTTTCACACCTAGGGAACTGACAGAACATTCCTTTTTTTTTGAACCGAAACAGATGCGAGGTTGGTGGCAAGAGGGATTGGAGTATGCGCGGGGGCATTATGGGGAAATTAAGAGTTTGTAAATCTAAGTGATTCGCTAGCTACTGTTTTCCTTTGTAATCCACATTTCTGAATTGCGCAATTATAATACACTATCTTTTCTGTTTTATATACGGTAATCGATTGATCATCAAATCTTTAGGCAATTACCTCGCCGACAGAAAGAAGAGGGTTAACGGATACAAGTGACAATTTCAGATTCATACAGTCATAGTTATTCTGTAAGTGATGTACTGGAAGACAGAATAAAAGTTGACTGTACTACTTTTGCACCAGTGTTTACTTTGTAAGAATCTTTAATGACAGCGGGTACAACAGGGTGGAGAAAATCATGATCAATCCTTAAGTAAACGAACTTTGACGCAGCCGTTAGAATTTAAAATAGAATATGATTACAGTTATAAGATTTACCATTTTCCTAATTCTACTTATAAGCAGAAAATAATGAGGACAAACGTACTGTTTATACAGCAAGGGTGAGCAAAATGTAGCTAGGGTCAGTCAATATATTTCATTAGTGCATTTGAGCGCTAATATAATTTCATCTTTCAGATAAAAAGCAAAGGCAAGCAGCAAGCAGCTGTACTAATGAAATGGCAGCAAATGCGCTACTTCTTATCGAACTCTCCTTGCTCGTTAAGGTAGTAGATGACGCAGAATACGACTGCTGCAGAAAGACCCATGAAACCTAGTGATGAAAGCATATTTTGGTTTTTATCGTTTAATGTATGTAAAGATACTGCAACATGAGGGAAATCCATTAAAAGTCAAATTCGATTGTATCGCCTAAAGCTAAATCTTCTCCGTTTTTGTCTTTTTTGCCTGTTTTCCCTTTGGCAGCAGTCTTCTTTTGACTACTAGTCCCCTTGGAAGTCACAGTTTTCTTGACTTTAGGTGGGTCTTTGGGTTCTGTTCTGTCCTCTACTTTGAGCAGTTTGAACTCACCCAGTTTATTGCCGGCAGCTTTCCAGCCTTTGACACCTACAAATATCAGTATCTCCAGTTCCTTGTCGTGCTTGACCTTATCCTTCTTGTAAGTATAGCTCAGCTTCGGCTCCTCATCCAGAGAAGCGTAGTATAACTTAGAGGATTTGTGCTCAGAAATGAAGCGGAATGGCTGATCCAGTGTCTGGGTCTCGATGAGGAATCGCTTCACCATTGTCCACCCACGATCACCATCATAATAGACGCAGGACAAGATGGTATCTGGCTCCAGCTTGGCTAAGTCCAATAAGTTTTCTGCATCATATTTCTTGTTTTCATCCAGATCAGAAATCTCATAAGTACCATTCTTGTAGATGGCTATCAACTGATCACCGGTATCGAATTTGCCCAGATACTTGCCGCGCTCATCAGCATTGAGACGGCCACTCACTTTGTCTATCCAGAGCTTGACGGCGCCCAGCGTGGAGCTACCCACTTCCAGTTGTGTGACTTTACGGATAGGGTACTTAGTGACGATATTACCTTTGCTGCCTCTGCCCTTGATATCCAGAGTTCCAAAGTCAAAATCAAACTGTTTCTTATGCGCCTTGGAAGCGGCAGTGAGTTGGATAGATACCACTTCCGATTCGCCATTGGGCTGGACACTGAAGTAGTAGACTTTGTTGTTTTTGTCTCCTGTGGTCAGGTCGTAATCTCGGTCTCTGGTCACACCTGTGACATTGAATCTTTTGGCCATAGCCTTGCCAGACTTGGCGTCCAAGTAGATCATATTATAAGTGGTCCGCTCATCGCCTTTTTTCCATACATCAGCATGCAGTACATTCTTACCCACGAATACTTTGTCGCCTATCTTCACCACTTTCATCGTTCCTTTCTTGGTGAAGGCGATGATGTTGTCTATGTCAGAACAATCTTTGACGAATTCCTCCTTCTTGAGACCAGTCCCTACGAAGCCCTCTTTTCTATCCAAGTAAAGCTTAGCATTCTTAGCGACCACTCTTCTGGCTTTGACAGTTTCCAATTCTGTGAGTACTGTTCTTCTCTCCCTGCCTTTGCCATACTTAGCCAGTACATCTTCAAAGTATGCTATGGCGAATTCTGTCAGATGTTTCAGATCATGCCTTACTTGCTTGAGCTCATCTTCCAGCGCTGCCAACTGCTCCAAAGTCTTGAACTCATTATACTTGGATATCTTTTTGATTCTGATCTCGGAGAGTCTGATCAGATCATCCTGCGTGATTTCTCGTCTGAGTTTGATCTTGCCTTTGCCGGCTTTGCCACCAGGCTGCTGCACATACTTTAGGAGACCCTTCTTGATGAGTTTCAATGCCTCTTCATAAGACTCCGCTTCCTCTATGTCACGGTAGATTCTGTTCTCGATGAATATCTTCTCGAGGCTGACGTTATGCCATTTTTCTTCGAGTTCCTTTTTCTTGATCTGTAATTCCAGCTTCAGAAGAGCCTTGGTGTTTTCAGTGGAAATCTGGAGTAGTTCCTCCACACCCAGGAATACAGGCTTATTATCCATGATGACCACCGCATTGGGGGAGATGGACACTTCACAATTAGTGAAGGCATAGAGGGCATCCATCGTCACATCGGGAGAGGCGCCGCTCTGTAATTCCAGTATGATTTCCACTTCAGCAGCGGTATTGTCGAGCACCTTTTTTATCTGGATCTTGCCTTTGTCATTAGCTTTGAGGATGGAGTCTATGAGGGAGTGGGTTGTGACACCATAGGGCAATTCTGTGATTGCCAGCGTCTTCTTGTCTCTCTGCTCGACTTTGGCTCTGACCTTGACCTTGCCACCTCTCTTGCCAGAGTTGTATTCACTGACATCAGCAAATCCACCCGTTGCAAAATCAGGGTAGACCTTCACGCGTTTGCCTTGGAGGATCTTAATGGATGCTTTGATGAGTTCCTGGAAGTTGTGGGGCAGAATCTTGGTAGCCAATCCTACGGCTATACCCTCTACGCCTTGTGCTAGGACGAGGGGGAATTTCATCGGGAGATTGATGGGTTCCTTGTTACGGCCGTCGTAGGAGAGTTGCCATTCTGTGGTCTGGGGGTTGAAAGCCACATGATTGGCAAACTTGGTCAATCTGGCTTCTATGTATCTGGAAGCTGCGGCGGAGTCTCCAGTTCTGAAGTCTCCCCAGTTTCCTTGTGTATCTATGAGTAGGTCTTTCTGGCCAAGATTGACGAGGGCGGCACCTATGGCGGCATCCCCGTGCGGATGGTACTGCATGGTCTGGCCTATGATATTAGCGACCTTATGGAAACGACCATCATCTATCTTCTTCATAGCGTGCAGGATACGGCGCTGCACGGGCTTGAGCCCGTCTTCTATGGCGGGCACGGCTCTTTCCAGGATGACATAAGAAGCATAGTCTAGAAAGTATTCCTTGTACATGCCTTCCAGAGGGTGGCGTTTGCCGCCTTTCTCGCTGATGTCTATGGATCGAATTTTACTCATATATGATTAAAGGGTAATATTTAAGTCCTTGATAATGTGTACAAATATAGGGGATATGGTGGTTTTTATGCTGCTTTTAGGGATCATTTTTGAGGTGAGGTCGAGGTTTGAAGGTTAGGGTAGTTGTAGTGCTTACCAATGTAAATATGGAAGCAATGGTGAGGAATTGGCATTGCTGTTCAAGCGTGAAAGGTTCAACTCCAGAGAACACAAAACCAAAAATTATAAATTATTCGATTTAACTGCTTGTCTCTAGTTTTATCAATATTTGTCTGTCACAAAGAACAAATAATGCAGTTTTGAAACCTTTCAATGTCAATATCAATATCGGTACATAATAGATACTATTTCCGAGGATATTGTAAAAGATGTTTCTAACTGTTCATAACAAATTAAAAATGGAAAATAATCATGACAGTTCAGATAGAATAATTGTGATCTGATGATAGATATAGGAGATGGTGCAGAGCAGGAGCAAGTTGATGAGTTAATTTGTTTATCAAAAATCCATATGATTCGTCTTTAGTTAAGATAAATCTAAGACTCATTCTTTAAATACTTTTTCAGTAAGATGTATCTGCTAAAAATGAAAATATTTTCAATTTGCTGATTGCTGTACTTTTAGATGAATTTCTGTAAAAGTTGTCCAAAAGATTGAATGCTTGCTTTTTTCAAAGATTTTTTACATTATTAATATTACTATATTTGCTTATATATAAGTGTAAGGACACAATGAATTGTTCAATATCTAACTTTTAATAAACGTTACAATTATGGCTACTAGGAAAAGAAAAACATTAGACGCAAGATACACTAAGACTCAAATCGTCAATCAAATCGCCGAAGAGAATGAACTCACAAAAAAGCAAGTAAATGGTGTGCTTGAATCTCTGAGCGAAGTAATTCAGCTTCATATTAATAAGAGATCCATTGGAGAGTTTGTTCTGCCTGGATTACTGAAAATTCAGACTGTTAAGAAGCCTGCCAGAAAAGCTCGCAAGGGAATCAACCCTTTTACTAAGGAAGAACAAATGTTTAAGGCTAAACCTGCATCCACTGCAGTAAAAGTCCGTGCACTTAAAAAATTGAAAGAAATGGCTAATTAGTTCAGACTAACGTTAACCCAAGTCATTGAAAACATTTGGTTCTTTTGGAGGGTGTATTCTCAAGTTTGTCTAATAACTTATACAGATATAAATAAAAACTTTTAAGCGGTAAAAGCACAGGCCTTGTATCATTGGCTTAAAGGCGAATCATTATTGGGAGAATGAGGATCTTTGGCTCCCTTATTAAAAGAAGTGCTGGATGCGGCAATTGAATCAGAGATGGATCAATCAGCACCTGGATGAATAACAGAGGTACTAAGGCAACAAAAGAGATGGCCATAAGACCACGACTGTAAAAACTTCACACGGTCCTATTGAACTCAAGACGCCACAAGATAGGAACAGTAAATTTGAGTCTAAGATAATCAAGTAAAGGCAGACGATATTGGCAGAGAGTTTAGAGCCTCGAATATTGGGGATGTATGGTTTGGGAATGAGTTGTCAAGATATATCAAGCATGGGGATGATATGTACGGGATGACCTTGTCACTTAGTGTTTTGACAGAGATTACAGATAGAATTTTGCCAAAGTTTACTGAATGGCGGAATGGTCCTTTGGAAGATGTTTACCCGATTATTCTGGGTAGATGTCATACATTATAAAGTCCATGAAGACCACCGGGTTTTTAAAAAAGCGGTGTATAATATCAATGGTTCGGTAAAAATGTGTGATGATACATATTAATAAAAAGTAAATGCGTAGGTTGGCATGACCAACCTGTAATCAAGCTTTGACCATGATTACACAAGACGCATTTACAATTGGCAAGATGGTGATTAATTCTGTTTTGTCCAAAATGAATTTTTTATCCAAAAGTCAGTCAGGATTTATTTTAGATGTTCTTCTATTATTTCTAAGTCTTCGAGGACGTCATAATTTCCTGCAGATGTCTCGCGAGGGAAGTCGTAACGAGAAGAGTCACCGCTATCAATAAGAAAGAGATTTTAATTGGCTATCATTCAACGTGAATTTGGAAAAGTAGCCGTGATTTAGTGATCGGATTTGACCCATCAAGATAAGTGATCTGGTGACAGACACTTTGGAATATACGCTAGCAAGCCTGATCATAAAAAGCACAGCGGCCAGCCACTATCAACCATGCACTATTAACCATGCACTATTAACTATGCACTATTAACCATACACTAAAAAACTATCAACTAATCCATTTAATAATTTAAATGCCGTTTAAGATTTTGAAATTATTCAAAATTAGCTGAGGTTAAAAATGTGGACATAGCTGTAGCTATTGTGAGGTTTTTATGCGATATATAATGAAAAATAAAACAAAATATATGCGGCAAGTTGAATATTAAATGGCATAGTAAGCACCACCACGGCACACAGCCATTCAAAAATCAAATTCAAAATATTCAAAAATTCAAAATTCACGAAAGAATATACTCCTCGATCACCCGCGCATAATGCTCATGCTCCACCGCTAGCACTTTTTTCGCGATCACGTCTGGCGTATCGCTCGGCAGCAGCGCCACAGATTTCTGGAATAAGATTTTGCCTTCGTCATATTTTTCATTCACGAGGTGGATGGTGGGTCCTGATTCTTTTTCAAAATCATCAAACACGGCTTGGTGCACATGGTGACCATACATGCCTTTGCCACCGTACTTGGGCAGGAGGGCAGGGTGGATGTTGAATATGGCGTCAGGGTAGGCCTGGACGAGTGATTGCGGTATCAGTAATAGAAACCCGGCTAGTGCTATGAAGTCCACGTTATATTTCTGAAGTAATGGCAACAGATATTTTGGCTCGTTAAGTTCTGCTTTGGAGATGACGGTGTAGGGCAGCTGATGATTTTCAGCCTTCTGTATGACGCCGGCTGTGGCTTTGTTGCTGACGATAAGACTGACAGCGATGGAAGGATGAGCGGAGAAGTGCTGGATGATGCACTCAGCATTGGATCCACCACCGGAGGCAAAAATCGCAAGATGTTTCATAGGCAGAACCCTATTTGATACCAGCGTAGTCAGAAGCTCTGGCTGGATCCATAGTGACCATGATATCGTAGACCTTGGACTGTTGTCCTCTGTCACCACCTTTGTAGATTTCTATGATTTCTTCTCGTTTGCTATCGCAGAACATTTGTATGATACCAGAATTTAAGATGGCAGCATTGACCTTGCCTATGGAGGTGATGGCGCTGAGCATGATCGCTCTGGCCTTCCCTGCATCTTCGTGCATGGTGTCGAGACTCTTGATATGATACTCGTACATCGCTTGTCTGAAAGGCTGTGCCCTAGGGTCCAGCAGATCTTCTATGATCCTGAATCTGGATTTGTTGTCTCGGCTGTTTTGGTCCCAGCCTGTGCCACCAGCAGCACCTTGGGGCACATTTCTGACAACAGACTGCGCCGTGAGAAAATGATCCTGTCCACCTGTCGGGGCAAAACTGTCATAGTCAAAACCCAGTATCAGATAAGCATAGTACGTGAGCAAGGAAGAGAGTGGATCTATGTAAGAACTGATACTGTTCTGAATAGGTTGATTCTCCACATAAAACAGCGGTATGCCTTTGTCAGAAAAATTGATAATCTGAGACTTGTAATTTGAATTATATACAGGTCTGATGGCTTGTACGTAGAAGTCCATAACAAAACTGTTCACACTGGTTTCTTCAGAGATGGTAATATTGATATTACCTTCTATTTTTTCAAACTCCTCGTACTCATTGTCTGTCCACTTGGTGGAATTGAAAAAATCATAGATCTCTTTTTCCAGAGTTTCGAATACCTTGGGGTCTGCCAGTTGTAATCGAGGAGCATTGATTTTGACGTTCAGCTTGAACTCTTGCGCTTTCATGTTCAGGAAGAGGCACGAAAAAAGACTGAGTAAGAATAGGTGCTTGAATGGACTCATGGACTAAGATTTCTTTTGCTTCGCTTAATTATAACCTATCAGCAAGCTGATGGGTTACAAGTACGTATTTTTATTTTTAATGAAACTCGCCAGACCCTTCAATGCTCTCTCCACTAGGGTCGAGGCAGAGACCAGGGTCAGTTCAGCTGTTGATTTTACATATAAAATCAAAGTCTCATTGATATAACGTGATTATTGACGATTGTATTGAGGATGTCGTCGGCTACTGCTCTTTTTGATTTCAAATCAAACGGCATTCGGCCACCCTTAGTGTCAAATATGGTGATCTTATTAGTATCTCCCTGAAAGCCTGCCCCCTTATCACGTAAGCTATTCAGGACTATCAGATCAAAGTTCTTCTTTTTAAGTTTCTCCAGTGCATATTTTTCTGCATCCTGGGTCTCCAGCGCAAAACCCACATGTATCTGACCTTCCCGCTTACTCTGGCCTAGCGTGGCTGCAATGTCTCTGGTCCTGGTAAGTCTCAGCTCTAGTTCATCCACTTTTTTCTTGATCTTTTCAGCTGCAACGCTGACAGGCTTGTAGTCTGCCACAGCTGCTGCAAATATCACGATGTCACTCGCCTTGTGTCTCGACAGACTAGCCTCATACATCTCTTCGCCACCGACCACGCGAGTAGTGGTGATAGCGGGATGATCAGATGATAATTTACTAGGCCCGAGCACTAACTGTACCGTAGCACCTCTATCCACACAGGCTTCAGCCAAGGCCATCCCCATCTTTCCAGAACTATGATTGCCCAGGTATCTCACAGGATCCATGGCTTCATAGGTCGGTCCTGCGGTGATGAGGACTTGCTTGCCAGCCAGATCTTGTTCTCGCAAGAATTCAGTATTCAGGATGGATAGAATTTCTTCAGGCTCGGCCATGCGACCTTTTCCTATCAAGCCACTAGCGAGTTCTCCCGTTGCTGCATCTATCAGTCGATTACCATAAGCTTGTAACAGTTTGATATTATGCTGTGTCGCGGGGTGTAGCCACATGTCCCTGTCCATGGCCGGAGCAAAGTAGATGGGGCATTTGGCTGACAGATAGACGGCGGTTACGGCATTGTCGCAGATGCCGTGAGCCATCTTGGCGAGGGTGGTGGCAGTCGCTGGAGCTATGACCATGGCGTCTGCCCACAAGCCCAGTTCCACGTGATTATTCCATGTATCACCATCTATGACATCAGTAGCGACAGGATGCCTGGAGAGGGTGGATAAGGTAAGTGAACTGATAAATGCGGTGGATGCAGGGGTCATGACAACCTTTACTTCAGCACCTGCCTTGACGAATAGCCTGACGAGTGTAGCGGCCTTATAAGCAGCAATGCTACCACTTATACCGAGTATGATTTTTTTACCTTTCAATGTTTGTGCTAGCGGATTTGTCCTCTAGATACTAGCATTACAAGCAAAAAGCTTGCTTATTTTTCAGCTTCGCCTAGATCTCTGTAGGTGACTTCTAGTTTTCCATCCATATATTCCTCCATGGCGATCACAGAAGCATTGGGCAGTTTTTCGTAGAATTTGGATATTTCTATCTGCTCTTTATTTTCTTGGATTTCTTCTATCGTTTCCGAACTCACAGCAAATTCTTCCAGTTTGCCATGTAATTCCTGCTTGATGTCAACGGAGAGTTGTCTGGCTCTGCTAGAGATAATAGACAGGGTCTCGTAGATATTATCAGTATCCTTGATGAGTTTATGGATATCTCTCGCCTTGGCATTAGGATCGATATTCTGTACTTGATTTTTTATATCACTCATTGTTGAATCTTTTAAGTTCGTTATTTGCGTAAGCTATGATGGAATTAATCTCTTTCTTGTGTCTGGTATCAGGATAACGTTTGAGAAAAGCATTGCATTTTTCTATAGCACTATCCAGTCTTTCCTGCATTTTCTCATAGACACTGTTTCTTGCCAGTTCTTCGCTGGATCGTACTATCAGTAACCTGATCTCTTCTGCTCTGGTAGTTTCAGGGAAGTCCTTGAGTGTATTTTCAAAACTGGACATCGCGGACTGAAAATTCTTGAGGTTGTAATATAACTTACCCTGTTCGTAGGACTTAAGTTCCATTTTAGCTCTTAATTCATCCATCAGTTTGTTGGATTCCTCTACTCTGGGGCTACTTGGATATTGATTGATAAAGCTTTGCAATTCTTCTATGGCTTGGATGGAGGGGGTTTGATCGAGCTTATAGTTGGGGGACATCTCATAATTGGAATAAGCCGACATAAAGGCCATTTCCTCTTTTTTATCAGAATTAAAGAAGGTTTGTGTAAAATTCTTGAAGTAATGGGAGGCTAACAGGTATTGTTGCTGGTTATAATAGGTATAAGTGTAATTGTAGAAAAGATCCTCCGCTTCTTTTTTACCTCTATAGAATGGGATGACTTGCTCATAAAGGCTCTGAGCCTTGACATGATCTCCTTCGGCAAAATACTGGTCTGCCGTGGCCAGTATCTTAGCAGGGTCATTGCTCGTTCTCACTTGCTCGTAAGCCGATTTGCAGGCAGAAAACGACAAGATTATAAGAACAATGAAGTATGTGAGAGACCTTAATTTCATAGAGCGGGCAAAGGTAATTTATTTTGTATCAAAACACAATGACCTGATATTAACGAACACCTTGATAATCATGGTTTTATAGAGGTGATAATTAAGAAATCCTTAATTCTGACTACTGTCCGATGGCAGTTGCCAGCGATCTGTCATTGAGCAATCTCGGGACCTTGTTCTGACCTCCTAGTTTGCCCAGGCTTTTCATGTAAGTCCTGAAGGCCTGTTTACCCAAGACCTTGATTTTCAGCGTTCTCAGTATTCCACCATCGATGAGGTCCTTGTAATAGGTGTTCTGCCTGATGAGTTCCTGATCCAAAGCGGCCTCTACCTGTGCCAGATTATCAGGTGTCTCCTCGAATTCCACTAGCCATTCATGATATGGCAAGCCACCCTCTGGAGGTTGTACCTGCGGAGCCACGGAAAACTCTGTCACCGAGAACCCCAGTCTTTTGGTGACCAAGGCCATGGCTTCCTCCACTTCCTTGGCTATCACATGTTCCCCAAAGGCTGAAATAAAATGTTTGACACGGCCAGACACCTTGATTTTGTAAGGGTTGAGAGAAGTGAATCTCACGGTATCTCCGAGCTTGTAGCCCCACAGACCAGCATTGGAACTCAGTATGACGGCATAGTCCTGGTCCATCACCACGTCCACCAGGCCCAAGCGACTAGGCACCTCGACATCTGCTTCCTCCAGCGGCACAAATTCAAAATAGAGTCCAGCATTGGTGTTGAGCAAGAGGCTGTCATCTTTGTAGTCATTCTGATAAGCGATAAAGCCCTCTGAGGCTGGATAGGTCTCCAGGGTATCCACTCGGCCACCGTGGAGGGTTGCCATGGATTCCTTGTAAGGCGCATAATTGACACCGCCATGGATGAAAACTGATAGATTGGGGAAAATTTCTTTGATGGTTGATTTTCCGGTTTTTACCAATAAGCGTTCGTAGTACATCTGCACCCATGGGGGTATGCCACTGATCAGCCGTAAGTCCTGATCGTGGGTTTCATCTACGATCCTATCCAGTTTTTCTTCCCAGTCAGAGATGCAATTAGTCTTACGACTAGGCAGTTGATTTCCTTGTAACCAGCTAGGAATCTCATGATTGACGATACCAGAGAGGCGTCCTGTGGCAATGCCCGCTACTTCTGACAATTCTGGAGAGCCACTGAGGAATATCATTTTGCCGCCGAAGATTTTGGAATCAGTCCTAGCGGTATAGTTCAGAATGGTGTTGCGAGCGGCAGAGATATGTGGTCGTATGGAAGCGGGGGTTATAGGTATGTATTTAGTCCCAGAGGTCGTACCCGAAGTCTTGGCAAAATATAGTGGGTGGCCTGGCCAGAGGATGTCTTTTTCTCCTGCGATGACCTGATCCATATAATGCCGCAGGCTTTCGTAGTTGCGGAGCGGAACGTGATTTTTAAAGTCTGCAGGTGACTTGATATTCTGAAAATCATGGTCGTTACCGAAGCGGGTGGGAGTGGCCGACTGGATGAGCTTCTGAAGCCAGCTTACTTGATCTTGTACAGCACGCAGACCTTGGCGATGGGTCTGTGCTCGTATGCATGGCGCTACGAGTGATATGAGGGCGGACTTGAGGGACATGTCGTATGATTAGAAATTTGAAGCTAAGATAGGGTAGGGAGCTGGAATGGGCAATGGGGTTCTTTCAGTCTGAAGCAGTGTATGTGTAGAGGCTTAGGTGTAGTGTTATCGTATAGCTAGAACATATCTGGTCCATTCACTTATTGTAAGGAAATCGGCTGTGGATGTGAGCTCTAGTGATCTCCCGGAGAGATTAGCTGCCTGGGTTTGAATTTTTTACATATATTCAATATAGCTAAATTTAAAATTTTGTCCATAGTTGTACGCAAACGTTTATTTTTCGCTAAACGTAAGTGATACGTTTAATAACGGATATAACACTGAATATCAGTTGTTTATGGAAATTATGAGCTAAATGGAGGGTTTAGAAATAGGTGTTAAAAGTGGAATAGAATGGGAGAGTTCCTGATATAAGTTAGTTATCTGCCAGTGTATTTCCCTCTGGCAAATACACGACGCAATCCCACAGCCACCCACAAATGCCAAATAAAAAAGAAAGCAATCTCATGATTCTTGCTCAGATTGATTTCCTCTTGGATTTGTTAATTACTTA
>ENA-ORXT01004649-ORXT01004649.1-marine-metagenome-genome-assembly--contig:-NODE-4649-length-14046-cov-9.148042_pt1 | contig 14046 bp, 4 predicted proteins | sample MGYA00237868_ERZ511482 | MGnify/ENA metagenome assembly ERZ511482 | reverse complement strand
GAACCCCCCCCCCCCTCCTACCCCCATCCACCTACCCTGACACCGAGGCTAGGCGGCTTCTACGGCAATATCTACATATGCTCGTTGGTCTGAGTGAGTTTTGTAGGGTCTAGTCACCCCACAGTCATGGCGTCGTCTTCTGAGCTGCGTCGCCCACCGCCGTGCTCAGTCTGGTACGTGCCTACATGGCAAAAAAGCAATAAAAAAGCATCATTCGTTTTCTTTGTGTTTTACGGCATATGAGAGAGTGACGCGCAGGCTGCATTTGCATGTGGAAAGATAACCGTCGTTGACACCTTGTTTTTTCGGTATCGTCACTGGGGATTTCTTCTTGCATTGCATGCTGTGTTCATGTCTGGCTTTGCGCAGTGATTCGGTGTCCGCGACTCTGCGCTCCATATTCCCTCAGCAGGACCATGTATATGTGTGCGAATGGTGTCACCAAGCCTGTTTGCGCCAGAACCGGGCAGCAGAGGCGTGGGCGAGGCGACGAGACGACGGGCTGCTGAAGAACGCAGCTCAGCTTTTGCTTCTCAGCGCTGCGCCCGTACGCCCGTGCGCCGACTCCGGCTGGACGGAGGCCAGTGGAGTGCACAGGGGCAGGTGCCTCCCGTGCTACATGCGAGCCCGACCTACGCGGTCCGCGCTTCATCCCACATGCGCATCCGCGATTCACGGCGACGTCTCCACCGACAAGAAACCCACGGTGCACCCATCACCAGGAATTTTACCATTCCTGTGGCTGGGGCCCAAGGCGGCGGAACAAGCCGGGCTTTCGAGGCTGTGCCGCGAGAAGGTGTGTCCAGCCTGCCGCACGCTCGCTTAGAAGCGCAGCCGTACAGCGGCGCTCTCTGCCACGCGTGCTGGACTGGCGGTGGCGGATTGCACTCCGGATTCAGATGCGCGTGCTCAACCCACCGCACCGGCAGCCGGGGCCCTCGTGGGCCCGGTGACGGGCACCTTGGGGCATAGCTCAGGGGGCGTGGGGGCGGATCACGCACCAGCCCAGGCGGCGGGCACGGCGGCCGATGGCGAGCCAGTTACGGCGGCGGATTGCGCTCCCGCCCCAGCCGTGGAATGTGCGCCGGCGGTGGTGGCGGATGGGGCTCCCGTTGCGGCGGCGGATTGCGCTCCAACTCTGGCGTTGGATCGCGCACGTGTGGCGATTGGGGTATCTCGTCCCGCCCAGCCCAGTGTCGATTCAGCCATCGCCACTGTGGCTGCCGCATATGGCACCATGAACGCCAACCAACGGCAGTCGGTCGGGACCATCCTCCGCGCCCTCCTGGTGGCTGAAAAGCCCAGCGCGCTGCGGGCCAGGGCCGGCAACGGGAGGGATCTACTTTACACCCGTGAAACCGTGCCTCTCAATGCGGTCGTCGGCCGCAGGCATGCTCGCCGCCGGTCCCTCGAGGCGTCGGCACCCGTCGCCCGATTGTGCCGGGATGACGAGGCTGCTGTGGAGGCGGTTCTCAAGAGCGTCTGCCGCAGAGCACGGGAATCTGGGATTCTTGCCGTTGTTCCATCGGCGGTCATCGCGGCGCTTCCGGTGTGCTTGCAAACCCAGTTCCTCGTGGCTAATAGTATTAGCTACGAGACGTGGGGGCGGATTCGGCGCCTGATGGGCGGGTCGCTGAGCGGGCTGGCAAGTGCCCCCGCCATGCGTGCGGATGGCAAGGCGGCGTTCTCAGAGCCGCGCAACCGCGTGACCTCGACCCCTGTGGGCGCCACGCTGGTCAGCCTACGGGTAGCCTTGGAGGCCCTGGTGGAAGATCTTGTGGCGCGGAACCAGTTCATCGAGCGGCCCGTCGCAGGACGGCCAGCTGGTGAAATTCTTCTCGCTTTTGGCTTGGACAAGGGCGGACGTCAGAGTTCCTGCATGGCCATCCTCGCGTGCATCAACCAGCCACATCCTTGCAGCAGAGACAATACCATCCTTTTTGGTGTATTCCCATGCCAGACGGACAACTACAGCGCCCTGGCGGCGATGGCGGAGCTGTACGCTTCGGACCTACAGGACTTGCGGACTAATGGGATCATGGTCTCGGGGGTCACGCGACCGGTCCACCTGACGCTTCTGGGCGACTACTCCTTCACTACGTCATTTGACGGTCACGCGGGTGCTAGCTGCCGCCTCTCCTGTGGCTACTGCTGCGCTTTAGCACGGCCGTCTGCCAAAACCATCAAGCTTATCCCCAAGTACGCCGACTACGGCACATTACAGGACGGTAGCCGCGCCGCGCGCATCCCACGCACGCTCGCCCAGAAGGCGGCAGTTGCGGCGCTGTACGCCAACGGGCCGCTAACTACCCTTTCGGACCCTCCTGCCGTGACGGTCACCCTCTCGATTGAGAGGCGGCCGCTCATGCTTTTCGCTCCCGAGGATATTGTGCCCATGCCGTTACACATTACGCTAGGTGTCAGCCCGCTTTTGTTAACGCTGGGAGTGGAGGCGGTTGTGTTTGATGCGGGGGCGGCGCGGGCGCACGAGTACGCATTGGAGCTGACAGCGACTCTGCGCCTGGACGTGGGCGTGCCGCCTGCCCCTTAGTGGGGTGGCACATTCGAGGGAAGGGCCTGCCACAAGATTGGGCGGCGACTAGCAGCGGTTTGTGATGTGCTGGACCGATATCTTCCATCCGCACGTGCGGCAGCCTACCGCCGGGCATGCGAGCTGTAGGCAGATTTGCTCCCGGTCCTGAATCGGGCGGTGGTGTTTGATGCCCCGGAGCGGGGCACCTTCCGGCGGCAAGCGGCTGAATTCGTGGATCTCCTACAGTCCAGCTTTGAGTGGCTAAGCATCACACCTAAGCTGCATATCCTTGCCTGCCACGCAGCTGACTGGCTGGACCGCTTTGGGTCGCTGGGTCTGTTCGCTGAGCAGGGTCTCGAGGCCTGGCACGGCTACTGCAACCAGTATGCCACGGTGTTTGCGGCGGGCTCCTTTTTGGAGAGCTGTGTGCGATTGGTGCAGCGGGCGGCAGTAAGCCGTGGCCCCGGCGACGCGGCATTCAACCGGGGGAAGCGCCGGGCATCGGCTACCCCGAATGCGTGGTGTGCCAAGCGCGCCGGAGATTTGCGGACCGTCCGGGCCCGAGTGGAAGCTGGTCTCGGGACCCGGCAGTCAGCGGCGTGTGCGGTCACCGCAGACACCAACGCGGAGAAATGGGCCAACAATGTCTACCTTGCGGCGGTATGCAAGATTACGACCTACCGTGATAGTCCCAGATCCGCGCTTGGGCCAGCGGCCGCCGCCGAAGCCGTTGATGTGGTTGCAACCGCCGAGAACGAGGCGCTTCTTCAGCGGGCCGAGGATATTTGCATGGAAGCGCTGCTTAAGGACTGGCACAATTAGTTAGATAGCTTTTTCGTGTGCGAACTTGAACGATGAGTCTCCCACCCCAGCCGTAGCAACAGGTCCGCTTTTTGTTGCGGCCGACGACCGACTCACCGAGGCACGAGTGAATCGGATGCAGGCGTGGGTGACACTGGGTGCGTTCTCACTGGCTGGAGCAGGGGTCCTGTGCAGGCGGATCACTCTGCTTTGATCCGATGGATTGCGCGGGCTCGTCGACGCGCGCAACACGCGCCGGTCACTCTAAAGTGGGACCCAGATTTTGAGCTTCCCTCTCGCACTTTCTGGCACTCACGTGTGGGAGACACTGTCCCAGACCTTGTGAGAGGCTCTTGCATGAGACAGCTGTTGATAGTTGAGCCACGGCTGGTGAAAGTCGCATATCCCGCTATCACGTATACATATAAATCGCATATGTCTGACACTGAGCCTTCTAGCCAATGGATGGCCGAGAATCCTAATGTCCGCGTCCGTGGGATCTTAACTGGGCGTGCCCCCAACGAGCCACACAGTCTCCCCCATGCGGTACGTGCCCGCCTCCCCCAACGCCAAACGCAAGGCGAACAAAAAAGCGTACGCGCACCGCCCAGACACCGCCCCCCCCACGCACCACCTCTCACGGGGAGCGCCCATACGACAGTAGCCCCTACACACTCATCAATCCACAAATGATAGTGGTGACGCGAATCCTAACAAATCTGACCGGCTAAAAAAAAACATGGGATGGGTCGAGTCCATCTTCAAGAGAAGCTCGAAAAAAAACACTACAGTCAATATCCGGTTATATGCGCTCCAGTTATATGACATGTCATAATATTGGGGGGTTTTGCTTGCCCGAGGGCCCACGAGAACGCAGTATTCAACTGTTTGCAGACGACCGAGTCGCCCGAGGGCATCTCATTGGTCAGATCCTGCAGATGTGGCGACGCAGTCAGCAACAATCCAGCAACCTGGACAGCTGACCAAGTGCGCAAGGGTGTCATATAAGCGGATACTGACTGTGCGTCTCCGTGTCGCACACGCTTGCTGCTAGACCGCAAGGTGCGGGTCACAGCCGCCCTCAGGCGGGCGCGACCAGCGCCGGGCGTTGCGCCTCCCCATCGCCCCGCTCGAACGAGCGCCGGGCGGGGTAGAGCGACAACCAGCACAACCATGCAAAACTGGCCAGAACGATACTTATCTCGATCGCTGAAAATTCCCCATACTTGGCCAACTCTCCATGACAGATCAACTGCTCGTGGCGGAGGAGCTGCCACCTTTCGCCTCTCTTGACCTCGGAACGTGGGCGGCGTCGGCCGTTGCGGCCGCGCCGCCGCGCCACGCCGCGCGTCTGCCGCCGCCGCCGCTGCCGTGGCCGAACGGGGCACCGCGCGTCGGCCGTCGCTACCGGCGGGGGACACGAACTGGCGGTTAGGCGCGGCGTGCGTTTTCTTTGGGGGGGGACGGCAGTGTTTGCCGCGATTGCGCCACGCGCAGCCGCTCGTGGCGGGGCACACGCACCGTCGCCACGTCGGCCCGCCGCCGATTCGTGGTGCGCGCTGTGGCGCCGTACGGGTCTTTTGCGGCTGGCGCGGTTGGGTGCCTTGGCGACACCCACGTCGCCGCGTGTGGGTCCGAGGCGGTCGCTATGGTGGGCGGGCTCGAGGACCGCGGGGTTGGGCGCGGGCGCCGTCGGGGTCATGGCTGTACGGGCCTTCTACCGAGCGCGTTCGGCTGAGCCGGCGCCTCGTGTGAGGGGGGAGGCTGCTGTGAAGGGAATGCACTTTCTCCCTTCGCCCCGCCGGGTGCGTACATAAGGCGCGCGGCATTGGCGCCGGCGGGAGAATTCAGACCGTCACCTCCATCGCCGCGGTACGGGTTTCGGGACCGGACGCCCCTCCCCCTGGCGTGGCACTCCCCGCCGCTGGTACGCGCCCGCGTCGTCTTGTCGACGTGCTGCCCTCCCCACCCCCGCCGGTCTTACCCCCCCTGCCGGCCGTCATGGCGCGGTTCCTGCGCCTGGTCGCCACCGCCGCTTCGGCGGCGGTGCTGGCGGCGGTGGCCGCCGCCCCAGCGGCGGCTGCCCCCCCCTGTGACGTTGGCTTTGGCGGCTCGATGCTCACTTTCTCGTCGTGCTCGCCACTCGCCACGGCCGGCATGCAATTGCATTGGTCGGTCGGGGCGGACAACGTCATGACCGCCCTCTACTCGTTCCCGGCGTCGATGTCGGGTACCGGCTGGGCGGCCATCTCCTTTGTCGACGCGGACTACAGGCCGGGCGTGGTCCCCAGTGTGGCGGTCGTTGGCGCGCTCAAGTACGACGGCAGCGGCGCAGAGGCGGCGGTCGTTGCCCTCCGCGGCCCGGGGACGGGTCACGGCGTCACGCAGGTGGAGACGCGGCTCGACGGGCGGCTGATCAAGGTCTACTTCAAGCGCCGGATGCCTGCGCCGATGGCGGCGGCGACGTTTGTGCCGCTCGTGTGGACGGCCGGTGGCCTTCCCGTGTCCGTGGCGACGCTCCAAAACGGCCCGTGGCCGGGTCTGGGGAGCTTCCAGCCGGCCGTGGTGGGGGTGCAGGCGATGGCTCCGTACTTTCCCGCGCCCATGGTGCAGGCGCCAGTCGTGCCGCCCCCTCCGGCGCAGGACGGCGTGCCCGTGCCGGCGCCGCAGCCTGTGGCCGTACAGGTGGGCCCGATGCCGGCGCCCAACCCTGACTGTCTGATCAACTATGGCGGTCGCCCGATGCAGTTCCGGTCGTGCCGCACGCTTGCCGGCGACATTGGGATGCGGCTGCTGTGGCAGACCAACGAGGCCAACGACACGCTCATCATGCTGTTCACGGCGGTGACGCCCGGGTGGGAGGCGTTTAGCTTCAGCGGCGCCGACCAGCTGATGCTTGGCAACCCGAACAAGCTGGCTGTGATTGGGGTGACGACCGACGACGGTGCGACGACGGCGGCGGTGTACTCGATTGCGGCGCGGACGCCGGCAGGGGTGCAGCCGGCGACGGACGACCAGATTGACGGGGCGTACATCAATGTGTCGGCGGAGCGGGACGGGGAGCTGATCAAGACGTACTTTGAGCGGCCGCTGTCGGCGGTGCCGGGGATTGGGGGGCCGATGACCAACGCGATTTGGTCGATTGGGGAGGTGGCGCCGTCGCTGACGGAGCTGCCGGGGCACACGCTGGCCGAGTCTGGGATTGTGAACCTGTTTGGCGTGCGCGCAACGCCGACGCCGACCCCCGTGACGGGGGCGGCAGAGGCGCCGGTGGGGACGAGCCCCCTCGGCAACGACACGGTCACCGACATTGCCGACGCGGCGACGCAGGTGGCCGAAATCCTCTCCAACGCGACCGCCGCGTGCTTCCCCGCCGACGCGACGGTGACGCTCGCGTCGGGCGCGGCGGTGCGGATGGACGCGCTCGCCGTTGGCGACGCGGTCGCCGTCGGCGGCGGCCGCTTCTCCGAAGTGTTTGCCTTTACGCACGCCGACGCGGCGGCCGTGTCGGCTTTTGTGGAGCTGACCGTCGCGTCACCCGCCGACGCGTGCGCCGCGCACCCTACGTCGCTGCGCCTGACACCCGGCCACTACCTGTCGGTCAACGGCGGTCTGGCGGCGGCGTCGACGGTGGTCGTCGGCGACCGGCTGGTGCGCGCCGACGGGTCGGCGGCAGTCGTCACCCAGGTCAGCGCCGCCCGCCGGGCGGGCTTGTACAACCCCCAGACGGTGGACGGCGCCATCCTCGTCGATGGCATTGTTACCTCGACGTACACGACGGCGGTGGAGCCGCGGCTCGCGCACGCTGCGCTCGCGCCGCTGCGCGCGCTGTACGCGGTCGGGGGCGGGTGGGTGGGGGGGCTGCTCACCGAGTCGTCGCGCCTGGCGGGGCTGCTGCCGCGCGGGCCGCTGGTCCTGTAAGGGTTGCGTTTTCTTGGGTGGGGGGGGAGGGACTTGGCAGCGGGCTGGCATTGTACAGGGAGTCGCCACGCCCGCCGCCCACTGGCGGTACCGGGTGCCGTCAAGATTTTCCAGAGGAGCCCCGTGCGACTCCTTTTGGTCGGTGTTTTGCTGTCGGATGCCCTCGGCCGTGGGCCGTGGGCTGGCGCCCGTTCGTGCACCCCCCCCCCAACCCTCACCGCCGTCAGTTGCTGGGGCGGCCAACCGCCTCTGCCCCGCGACGACCTCGTCCGCCCCCGCGACGCCCACCGCTCGGTCGCGCGTCGCTGCTGCACACCCGCTGCTGCCGACGCGGGCAGCGGCGGCGCGGCGGCAGAGGCCGACCCGCGGCCGTGCGCGTCAGAATCGACGGCGTGCGGGGCAAGGGGCAGCAGGCCACGCGCCCAGAGCCGAGCGCGGGAAACCATGCGCAAAGCATGCCGGGCGGGCGCAAGCCCACAGGCGCCCCACCCGCACCCGCCCCGGGGCGGCGGGGCCCCGCCACCATCGACTGCCCTACCGTCCGTCTGGGCCCGCAGCCAGCACCGTCCAACACACGAAGCATCGGTTGTTGTGACTATATAGCAACCTGTCCAACACGGGACAGCACTGGCGCTACCGCCCTCGGCACGCACTCCTCACCCGGTCCCCCTCACGCCGGCACGCACTCCATCACCCACCCCCCCGCGGGCGCCATGACGACGGGCACCTCGTCGCCCCGACGCAGGCGGCGGGTGGACACGCGCATGCGCTGGTACTCGGCCGCCGTGTAGGCGGCCGCCGGCTTGCCCGCCACCACCCCCACATCCCCATACTCGGTGCACGCGTACGCGGTGCCGGCGGCCAAAAAGGATGTCCCGCCGACGGTCCCATTGTAGCCCGCCCACCCCGTGATGCCCGCAAACCACCACGCGCGGCCCGAGCGGCGCGCCACGACCGCCGCCTCCCGCACCGCGGTGCGGGCAGGCGGCATGGCGTCGTCCGCCCACGGCCGGTGCACGTCGTCGGCAAAGTAGGCGAGCTCCGCCGGCACCGCCGCCGACAGCCAGTGGGTTTCCTCCCACGAGCCCGGCGCGGTCGTCAGGATGCGCACAAACGCGCGGTCGCCCGCGTCGGCCGACGCCGCCAAGTCGGCGTACCGGTAGTAGGCGTCAAAGAGCGTCGTTACGCCCGTCCAGTAGAGCACCGTCAGCGCCGCTTCGTGCGTGCGCGTGTTGGCCGCGAGTGGGTCCTCCCACGTCCAAAAGAGCGGCGCGACGCGCGCCGCGGTCGCCGCCGACCGCGGCACGGTGGTCGTCAGGCCGACTTGGTAGTCGAGGGGGTTGAGTGGCGCCCGCAGGAGCGGCAACGTCATGTGCTGCACGGGCGTGCCGAGGCCGAGGCCAAACTTGCGGGACTCCCCCGTGTCGGCGCTCTCCGCCGCCAAAAAGTGGGGGTACGTGCGGGACTCCCCATGCAGCGACGGCCCGTGCCAAAAACACACGAGGCGGTACCGCGCGCAGCGGCGGGCGGTCGCGTGGTAGGCGGCGACCGCCAGCTGGTCGTTGGCCGCCCCGCTGTCGATTTTCAGCCCCGCCACGCCCCACTCGGCGGCGCGCTGAAAGGTCGCCTCGACTTGCGCTTCGGTCTGGTAGTAGCCGGGCATGAGGGCGTAGCGGACGACCCACGCGAGGACGCCGACGCCGCGGCGGCGCGCTGCGGCCACGACGGCGGGCATGTCAAAGTTGGGCGCAAAGGGGGAGTGGAAGGGCATGTTGTTGCCCCCCTCCCGCGTCCACTCGCCGGTCACATTGAATTGAGCCACGACGGCAGGGTCGAGGCGGTCCTTGACCGCGTCAAACGCCTCCCGCGTCGGGAAATTCCACCCCTCGTCGACGGTCAGGTAGCCAACGCCCGCCGCCTCTGCATACTCTGCCTGCGCCTCGTACAGGCGCGTGGTTGGGAGCCCCTCGGGCGTCACGTTGCGGGACGTCGGGTCACGGTAGAGAAAGTGGTTGCCCCAATCCCACAGCGACCGCAAGTGCGTCGGCGCAAATGAGTAGTCGACGGCCGGATCCGGGGGGGGGGCGAGCTTGAGGGACAGCATCAGCCCCGCCTGCGCCACCGCCGAGGTCGTCACCCCATAGGCGCGCCACGGGAGTGCCCGCGTCGCCGCCGTGTGCGCAATGTACGGCTCCTTGGCCGTGGCCGTATAGTCGCGGCGGCCGCCCGATTGGCGCCCCCAATACAGCGCCCCGGGCGTCCGCACGTGTACCCGGTCAAAGGCGGTGCGGAAGCTGAGCGCCGCCGACGGGGAGCGGAGGTAAAAGGCGCGCGGGTAGTCGACCGGGAGCACGTCAAAGGCGGTCAGGAAAAAGGTGCCCGCCTCGTCCCGAAACAACTGCGGGTTGTTGATCAGGTTGAACTCGGGGGAAAACGGGGACACGTCGTCGAGCCGCCGCGGGATGATGGGGTCCTCCCCGTCCGAGTAGTAGGGGTCTCCGAACATGGCATAGTCGGCCATCCCCACCGACCCATAGGCGGCCACGCCGGGCTTGGCAAACGTAAACTCCACCGCCTCATCAACGACAAAGACGCGCCCACCGCCGAGGCGGAGGTCAAACCGCACCGCAAACCCGTCATCGTACACGCGGACGACGACGGCAAAGCCGCCGTCAAACGCAAGGACGGCCTCGTTGTGGCTGTCGTCCACCTCGGACGCGGGGCGGGGCCCCGTCAGCGTCGCCCGACCCCGGTGGGACCGCCGCGTGACGCGCTCGACGGTCGGGTGGTCGTCGCCGAGGACGATGACCCGCCCCGACCGGGACCGCTTGATCGACAGGGAGACGCGGCTCCACGCCGAGATGAGCGCCCCGTTGAGCTCGACCGCATAGTAGATGCCGTCGGTGACTTTGAGGTGGACGGCAAGGCGTGAGGCCGCCGACGGCGCCGCCACCGTCACGGCCGTCGACGCGAGGCGCCGCATGGCAAACAGCCGCCCACGGATGTTGGTGCCCATGGAGCCCCCCGTAAAGACGGGCCCCGCCGTCACCACCTCCCCGGTCGTGGCGTTGACGTAGCCCCGCAGCGACGTCGCCGCCCAGTTGCCAGACCCCGTGGACCGCGCGTAGATGCGGCCGCCAGTCATGTCAAAGACGTTGGTCGCGGCGCTCGTCATGTTGCGGCACCCGCAACAGCCGCCCTCGTCGACGCCATAGACAAACGACGGGGCGGTGATCGAGCTGCCGCCGAGCGCGTTGGCAGAGCCGTTGCAGGCTTCTCCCGCCGCCGGAGGCGCCGGCGGCGCCTCGGACACCGTGTAGTTGTATTGAAACAAGGGCGGGTGCGTCATGCCGAGGGGGAAGACGCCTTGGAAGCCCGCCGGGCTCGTGTACAGCGCCCCATTGTGCAGGTTTCTGGTGTAGGACCACGTTGCCAGCGACGGGGAGAGGAGGACGAGCTCCCCGGTGCCGGGCTTGCCGTCCCACCCGCTGTCGCCGACCGTGCCCTCGTACACGGCGGGGTAGTCGGCCGCCGCGTTGGTGCCCGTCGGCACGTCTGGCGGCGGCCGGCCGGTGCCCAGCTGCGGGGCGGGGTAGGGCGCGTCACGGCGGGCACACGTTTGCGCCCCGGCCCCGGTCGCTACGAGAAGCGCGGGCAGGAGCGCCAGCAGCGCGGCGGCGGTGGTGCATCGGGGGACAGCCGCCATGACGGCGGGCGGTCCGGGTGCGCTCCACCGCGGTCCTTGGTCGCCACGTACTGGCCTTGAAACGGTCGTCGACGTTGCAACAGCCGCGCGCTCGACAGCAACCACCGCGGCGCCGCGCGTGTGGTCAGACGCTGCAAAGCGACTGGGCGTCGGTGGGCTCGTCGCGAGCTCCTTAACAAGTGCGGCCATACTCTTCACGGCGGATCAACCCACCGCTCCCCGTGCGCCGTGTCTGCCATGGCAAGTCACGCTGCAGGCGGCGACAATGACCCTCGCGCCGGCCAACCTCGTGTCCGCCCTCCGAGTCAGGCCGGGCGACATCGTCCGCCAGCCGTCATTCGAAAAAGGGTTGGAGGATACGGCTCCAGCACTTAGAGCCCCCACTCGTGCGAGCCAGACCCCGCTGTTGTCCCCTCCACCCGCCACTTCCGCCGCGCCCCCACCGGCCCCAGACGGCCGCCAGGCCGGCAGAGAGAGGCAGGGCAGGGCTGCGGAACTTGGCACGCCCGTGACAAGGTCGAGCCGAGAAGGCCAGATCAAGATCGATCAATCAACAGAATCAGACTCATCCGGTTGTCGCGCCTTCCCTGACAGGAACTCGACCGGGACAGGAATCCCAAATGACCCAGTACACCCACTTTCTCGTAGTTTGCGACGGCATCAATGAACGCGGCGCTCCTGTTGTTTGGCTCAACAGAAGGTTGAACTTTGATTGACCCCGTGTGGGACTCTTATTTTCTGCATCATCTGGGCTCCGAACTCTGGGGCCCAGAATCCCAACATTGAGGCATCTCATGCTGCCCATCCATCGAGTTGCCCATCCGTGCCCCTCGCCCCCCCCCGCTACTCACATGTTCGAGCTCGGTGGTGACATCCAATGCTCTAGTCCTATCGTGTACGCCCTCTGATGATATGCTACCGTGCCAGCGTCGCATGCCTTGCTGGGGTCATGAGGGTCCAACTAGGGTAAAGGTGGAAAGGAGGATCGCCCGCTGTACTTCAAAGGATGTTGAGGAAAGAAGCAAATCGCCAAGCAGGACCCTCTCCATCTGGAGAGTAGATTGGTGGTGTTGAATCTGTTGGTGCCCACAATTCGCCGTTTGTCGAAGACCTTGTGGAGTCTTGAATGTACCGTGAACGCTCGCTCTATGATCTTCGGCCACATGATGGGTTCCGAAAAGAATTTACATTCAAATTTGCAGTTAACATAGATATGAAAGTTTGCATTGGCCTAGCACAATCACCAGCGATCTACGGAAGTGAACTCTCCGTGCAGCTGTCCTGTACAATAGTACAACGTGTGAGACAGGCGGGTTCAAGCTATTCATGGGTTTCAGCACGAAGAGCACAAGACAGAGATGAGTGGCGATTTATTTTAGAAATCTCATCTTTTGAGGCCTGACGAGTTTGCAAGATGCTGTGAATGCCTTGTACTCTTTGACGTCTTCTTTCTGATGGTGCTCCCTGCGATCTTCATGCTTCTCTCCTTGTCACGTAGCACTTGTATCTGTCCAAGAACAAATGTCAGGTACGTTCGGAGAGCCTTGCACGAAATTGCTCTTTCAGGGGCTGTCCGCAAGGGTTGGTAGGCTACTTCTGAACCAAGCGGCCCTGGAGGCCTCGACCTTTGAATGCCCCTACACTGTAGCTCCGTTTGGCACTGCACAAAAAAACTGAGACTTCTAAAGTAAAGCGCCACATGTTGCCATGGACATTCAGTATGGCACCCAATAAAGGAACCGCGCGACGAGGCTGGACCCCGACCGCGACCAGGATCAACGGGGAGGTGTCTGCCACCATCCTTGTCAGTCTGCAGGCACTCGCACCATCATCGTGATGGACGGGCGCTCGGGCGAGCCGGGTCGGCGCCCAACGATGATCGTTGGGCGCCAACCCGGTTCACCCGAGCGCCCGTCCCATCCACAAGCCTCCCCCCCGCCCCTGGGCGCGACCACCACGGAGCCATCCGCTACGCGAAGCATGGCGGCATCACAGTAGAACGGTTCAATAAGTCGGAACGGGGGGGGTCGAAAAGCCCCTGTTGGGGTCAAACAGGCTGATTTGAGACCCCCATAACAACCTTATTGAACCGGCCAAGTGTGGTCGGAGAGCGACAGCGGGTACCGCCGCTGTCCGCGACGCGGTTCGTCCGGAGGTTTCACCCCCCTGCAGGTGGAGCTGAAGCCACGTCATGAGTGCCCCTTGTGCCGGTCTACCCCACGAGGTCGACCTCGCGTCAGGAACAAGACTCTCGCCCTTGGCCTGTCGAGCCGCCCGCGGTGCCACAGTGCCGGTGGCGGTGCCACCGCCCCCGCCGCTCCAGCGGTGACGACAACAGACCTTGTTGGCCTTTGGCACCATCGGCGGTGCCGCCAGTAGCAGACTACTGAAACACTCACTTTCGGCACGCTGCCGGGGGGTACCCGTGACGGCGGCGTCGGCGGCACGGGTGGCGGGCGGCCACCATTGCTGGGCGGGCGGCCACGGCGGGGTCAGCGCGACGGGGGCGGCAGGGGGCGGCGGCCGCTGCCACCGGCTCGTTGCCGCCGCCTCGCGGGTCGGCGCGGGAGTCGGTGGCCAAAGGGGCAGCGGCGGCGCAATGATCAGCGGCGACGGGGCCGGCGCCGGATCCCCCCGGAACGCCCGACCTGAGGCACTCACCGACGTAGCCGGGCGGTGCGTCGACCGCAATGCGCGCGGGCGCTCGGCTGGGGTCCGCGTCGGGACTCACGCGGCGGTGGGCAAACCGCCGCACCCCCCGCTCGGCTGAGAGGGCGGCGGCGTGGCCGCGTCGGTGCCGACGCGGCCCGTCCAGAGCGGGGGTGTGCCGTGCCTCGGCCGGGGGCCGCGGTGTCCGTGCTCCTGCCAGGGGTGCGCCGCGCCGGGTCCGTCACCAAGTCGTCGTCCGCGGCGTCGTCTGTCTCGGCGGCCACACTGCCGTCAGCGGCGTGACCCCGGTCGGTGGCGCCGTCGGCAGTGCAGTCAATATCCGGTTATATGCGCTCCACTTATATGACATGTCATATAACTGGGGGATTTTCCTTGCCCGAGGGCGCACGAGAACGCAGTATTCAACTGTTTGCAG
>ENA-ORXT01004648-ORXT01004648.1-marine-metagenome-genome-assembly--contig:-NODE-4648-length-14047-cov-8.441016_pt1 | contig 14047 bp, 13 predicted proteins | sample MGYA00237868_ERZ511482 | MGnify/ENA metagenome assembly ERZ511482 | reverse complement strand
GAGTCGCGAACATGCTCTCGTAGGCATACTGGGCGGCCGCACTGCTGAAAAACACACGGGTATCCCAGCCGTTCCTGTCCGTCAGGGCCGTCGCCGCTCCCGAGATCGTTCCGTAGACCCCGATGCGGGCCAGGGCCTCGAACTGTCGCCGTTCGGTCGGCGGTTGTCCTTCCCGATCGCGATAGGTCAACAGAAGCTCGGTGAACATGGTGATGGACTGCGGCAACATCATGCCCAGCAGAGCCTGGGTCCAGCCGCCAGGTATCGCGCCGTTGGAGGTGCCGTGAGCGCTGATCAAGGTGTTCAGGATGACGGGTACCACCACGGTCTCCACCGCAGCGGTCGCCACTACCCTTCCCACGGACGGCGCCGCTCGCGCCGCGGCGGTTACCACCGCCCTCGCCGCGGCGGCCCTCGCCCCCTCCCCGGTAGTAGCCGTAGGCGGATGGCAAAGCGCCTCCCGCATCACGCGGGTCTTGCCCGACGTCAGCGACCACAATTTTGCTGCTACCATGGGAGAGGGCTGTTGCGTGTCGGGCGACAAGGACAACGACGGCCGTCGTTCCGAGGGCGGCGTGGACGACGCGCCGCCCTGTTTTGCGTCTCTTGGTGTTGAGGCGTTCGGGTTTTACCCGCCGGAGGAGCTGCTCCAGGCGCTTCTTCACCACCGAGGCGCTGATGGCGACGTGCGCGCTGTCCCGGTGCTGCGGCCTCGCAAGCCCAACGCTCGGCGGCCAGCCCCCCCCGATGAGCTCCCTCCCGATTCCCCGGGAGGGCGTGCGCGCAGGCCAGGCGCTGCTCAGCAGCAGAAGAGCAAAGCGACCCCAAAGACGAACCACAACGCCATGTCTGGGCAGCTGCTGGACGCCGTGCTCGTTGGCCTTGGCCTGGTGCTGCCCTCTGTTGAGCTGTTCAACGCCAACGGGCCGGTCACCAAGGCGGTGCTCGGCGGTCGGGCGGTGTTTGTGCGAACCGCCGACGAGGCCCCTTTTGTGGTGTGGGCGGCCGAGGGCGACAAAGGCGTCGGCTTTTTTTGCTCTTGCACCTTCAAGGACGAGAACGTACGCGCGCTCGTCCGCACAGGGAAGTCGTCGAGCTGCCGTCACGCGTCGGCCTACAAGCAGGCGCTAAAGGGTGTCTCCAAGCACGTGTTGTGCCCGAGTACCACCGACTTGCTTCTGCGTTTCCCGAGTCTGAACAAATCGAAAGTCAACAAGCTCAACGTCGACGCTGTGGAGGTGCAGGCGCTCAGCGACAGCGCGGCGCTCCATGTAGTCGGCCACAACGGCATCTGGTGTGTCGTCCACACGCCAGCGGCGCGAACGCGAAAGGTGCGACCGGTGTGCCAGAGCGTGCCGTGCCGGACGCGCAACTCCCACTGTATTCATTCGATGGCGGTGAAGCCGCCGATCGCCGGGTATGGTGGCTTTGACGATTCGATTGACGCCGGCCGTGGCGGTGGCGACGGCGACGGCGACCCCGGCGGCGGCGGTGACGCTGAAGATCCCGGCGGAGGCGACGGTGACGGCGAAGGTGACGGCGAGTCCACGCGGCGAGAAGGCGCAGCGGCGGCGGGTGCCGCCGCAGATGTGCCAGTCCGACGGCGACCGGCCGCTCATGCAGCGCGCCAGAAGGGCAAGGAGCGCATGTTTCCCGACACGGACTACCGTCGGCGGGCACGCAACATGATGCCGTGCGCCTCGGAGACGCGGGTGTGCAGAGTCTGGGACAATTTGGCACGAGGCCAACCGCTGCCGCACGGGGTGTCTGACGACCTGTATGAGTCGACGTGCTCCAAGTGCGGCTCGCCGGTGGGTGCTTTGGGGGCTCGCGTCGAGGCGGAGCTGTTCACTCTAAGCGGGCTGACCAGGGTGCACACGCGCGAGTGGGTGTGCCCTAACGAAGACTGCAAGGACACCGTCCGCTTTGACGGCTCTGTGTTTGGGTTGTTTGCGTACACCGGCACGACGCTCTTCACGCGCACGCTGCTCGACGTCATCCTGTTTACCATCATCAGCACCAAGAGCAGCATCTCGGCGGCGTCGGCGGTGTCGGCCTTCCAGCTTCACTGTAGCGGTTCTCTGCACGCCAACGACTCGGCAACGACGCGTCAGCTACTTTCGTACGCAACGGACCAGTACTCCCGCACGCTCATCGTGCCGCAGTCGCTCTTTCAGTGCACCGACTGCTACCATTGCAGCCAGACGCCGTACGAGGCGGTTGTCGCCGACGGCCAGACGATTGGCATCTTCCGCGACGCCTCCTTTCCTTTTGAGAAAGACACCGTCAACGTGCCAACCATCCCCATCCCCATCGGCAACGCATGCACGGTCCCGGATGCCAAGGTGCGCAAGTGCGTGCGGGCGCGGCTTAAAGCCGGCAACTCTGCGGAGATATCCTTCAACAAGTCTGAACAAAAGGCGATGGAAGCCTTTGTGGCGCTGGGAAGCGTGGCTCCACCGCTCGGCGACCACACCAGCGTCGAGCACCGCAAGACGGCGGCATCGTGGGCTGCCAGCTGCTTTTTTACCTCCTTCTTTCGCACGACATTGGACGCGCAGAAAGCTGGGGACGACGAGGGGCTGTCTGACGCCTCGGAGCCGCCGCCAAGGCCGCCTTCTTCCCCCTCCTTGTCGCCGCGGGCACCCCCCCCCCCCCCCCCTGTCGCCGATCAATCGCGGCCCCTCGACCTGCACGGCGGAGGTGTTGCTGATGACGTCGATGCGGCGGATGCCTCAGAGCCTGCCGTTGGCTTCCGGTTTTGCACCGTCATCCCAGATGCCGTCGGCGGCTCCTCCTTGCTCCCTATTGTGCGGCGGGAGCGCTGGAGCGTCCTTTTCAACTTCTTTTGCGCCTTTGTTGCGGAGCCCGTCATTGGCATCTTTTCGGGATGCCCGGTGGCGCAACTGATGCAGCTCGGCGAGGCCCTCGTGGAAGGAAAGAAGCAGAAGGAGTGGCTCGGGCACACCACCGCCATCCAGTCACTCCACGTCGTCTGGCCGGCTCTGGACCTGCTAGCGGACGACATGGACGCCGACCCTGAGCTGAGCCGGGCCATGGGCGAGCTCCTTCTCTTCTCCGTGCACACAGATCTGCACATGGAGCAGCTCTGGCGATGCCAGATGAACCGGGAGGCGTTGGAGTTTGAGGCGAACTGGTGCGACACAGACGCGGCCAAGTTCCGCGCGTGGCAACAACGGCAGCCAACGCGCGAGGGGCAGCGCCTACCGTCGGGCCTCGTCACCGTGGCGGCGTCGGCAAGTCGTGCAGCAGACCAGGCGACAGAGATCCGGTCGGGCGTCGTCATGCCCGACCTCGACCAAGTCCGTCCCCACCCACGTGACGACCTGGCGGCGGCAGCGGCACGCGCCGCCCGAGACAAGCAGCAGCAGGTCAACCCCAAGAAGAAGACGAAGCGCACTCGGGCGCAGATGGAGAACGGGGGGCTTGGCGACGACGACTGCCGCCACGCGTTCATCACTCACTCCGTCTTCACGCCGGGCGTTGTGTCGTACCTGTGCCCCTGCGGCGTACTTCTGGGGTTTGAGGTGCTTGAGAGCGCTGAGAGCCCGGCAGGCATTGTGGCGGCGCTGGCCGCCCGCTTCCCCAGGTTGCCCAAGACGGTGTATTTCGACACCGCGTGTCAATCGTCGCGCAACGCCACACGCCGCATGCCGTGGCTTGTACGTCTCTCGGAGACGTCTTGGGCTTTGGACCGGTTCCATGCCGTGCAGCACAAGTGCTCTCCACTTTTCGACGCCAACAACTACCCCGAGCGATCGGGCCTGCACAAGACGTCGGCCGCCGAGAATCGGCACTCGCTAAACAAGCCGCTCAAGTCACACCTCACGTACCTGGGGCAAGACCGCTTCGTGGTGCAGATGAGGCTGATCGGCGCGATAAACAACTTGCTCATTCTCTATCGCCGCAAGGTGAATAAGACGGACGTCCGCCACCGCCCGCTGCCGTCTTTCTTTCATGAGCACTTTGTTTCTCATTGTGAGCGTGTGGTATGTCTCTGTCGCTCGTAAAGCGTTCCCATCCTCCACCTACTTTGTGTATCCGCGCAAGAGTTCCAATGTCCCTCTACAGACCGTCCCCATCCCCCCATGTCTATGGTCCTCAGTCAACCAGACCCCCCCCGCCGCTCCCACCTCCATTACAACCCACGGCAGCCGCATCCTTGCGGGTGTCCCCGCACCAAGGCCACCGTTGGCCACGCGGCCAGAGTCAACACCGCACAGCATTCTAAGCATCACAGTGCCCTCAGGCCATCCCCCAAGTACATCTGCCACACCTTGCACAATCCATGCTTATACCTCGCCGCACTTGTGGTGGGGAGCTCCGAGGCTGACACTGTGGCGATGGTTGTGACTAGTACTGGGAAGGACGCGAGAAGGCGCGACCGTGAGACGTGAAACACATCGCACACCGACCACCACGCGCCAGCGTGCAACAAGATGCGTGGTGAACGTGGCATAGAGCAGACGGAAGCCAACTGATGGACGTGGGTGGCTACGACAGCGTCATTCCTTCCTCCCGGTCTCCCCCACGTTCGCATATCTTTTACCAGTAGGTAGGTGACCCGCCCCACACCCGCACAATCGCCGGTCGTGTGTGTACCCCTCACCAGATCTTCTCCACCGCACCCACCCCCAACCTCCCTGGTCAGTGGCGCCACACCTCAAGTGCGGCGGCTCTCTGGTGCCGAAGCCCCTTCCTTTCATATATGTCAACCGTGCACCCATATCTGGTCTGGGGTCACCAGTCGCTGGTATGACGAGACGGAGACGTCCTACCGCGTCTGAAATCATGGCGGCTCGGCTGGCACGCAACGGGGCCTTACTTACCGCCGAAGCCCGCACGACCTATAGAGTGCCGACATATGACGTAGCCCACGCGAGCGAGACAATAAGAAGCAAACCCACCTCACAACAAGCTATCACGCCCTCTCGCCTGCCCCATTCCCCGCGCCGATCACATGTACCTGTTCCTGGCTGACCCGCCTTCTAGCGAACTGGTCGCGTCACCACTGAGTGCTCCTCACCCCTATACCATGTGAGTGGCACCCGGACAGTGATGGTGGGGAGAACAGCAAATGACATCGGGGCCGGTCGGGAGGAAGAGTGGTCAACAGAGTGCGAAGGACATGTGGGTCTTCCCAAGGGTCACTGTAGTTGGTGCGCGGGGCGGTCCACCACCCACTGGCCAGGAGGATGCCAGACTGCCCATCGGCCAGAGGGCCGCCGTGTCACCACGGCCGCGTGACCGTCGCGCGCTGGGTGGGAGCCTCCCAGCTACAACAAACGCAAACAACCCTTCGCAGAAGCGAAAGACACTCCCTGACCGCCTTTCCCCCTGAGCAATCGGACCCGGCCGACGCCTTTGCAGCATCCTTGCCACAGACCCCCTAGACGCGGATCCAGCAACCCTGTCACAGACCCCCCAGACGCGGATCCAGCAACCCTCCCACAGACCCCCCAGGCGCACTTGCAACACCGCCTCCCACTGATCCCCACGAGCGCTTGGAACACCCCCCGAAAAGAGGCACTGAGGCTCCCCGACCAATTCATACCAAAACCGGCTACTCAACATCCGAATCACACATCCGACAGAATGTCAAAACAAGGGGCCATTTCCCAGATCTCAAAACTTGTCGAGGGCCCGATGCTCCCACGCGCGTCAGAGACACGCCGCTGAGGCGCAATGAGATCCGTTCTCAAAATAATGTGTCGGTGTTCTCGGATATCACTGGAATTGTCTACTGAGGCGCAGCATCTTTGTAAGCGAGCGGGTCGTTTGGAAGCAGGGATTAGCATCGGGGGTGAATAGCATACCTTCACCTCGGATAATGCATCGGAGAACAGGTACCACTTGCAAAAGAAACGATTGCTTTGTCGTGGTTCAACGCCAGGTTCGATACATTGAAGACAGTTTTGGCTCAAATCGCTTTAATTCACACATTCGTGGTTGTAAGGGGTCGTCCATTTCGTTCCACAGGCCTGCAGAGCAGCCCAAATGGCGCTGTGAGGATGGATTTCGACTGTGTGGTTGGGATGAGAGGTTGCAAGCATGACTTTTCGTGCAGCTCTTTCGAACACTTGGCTGATGGAGTTTCGACTTGCGGGTTACGGCGGAGCCTCGGTGCCGGCCCGCTCTTTTCGGACAACGGCACGGCTTCGTGTAATGGTGCGTTCGGACGGTGCATGGTGGTCAGGGGTGGGGAGGGATAACAGAGCGAGGAACAATGATGGCACAAAAGAACGGCCTTGTCACGTGTTTTTTATGTGTGATCAGCCCTCCATGACAACATCAGTGCCGCCCGCTGCAACTGGGGGTGCCCTCACAGCTCTTGCCTCCTCCTGGATCACACCATCGCGAACAACGGTGGCGATCATTTCCAGTCGTACTGCGTCCGCGTCAACCGCAAGCACTTTGCTCTTCTCTTCGCGCAGTGTGTGCCACACAGAGGAGAAAGCAAACGCCCCACAACTAAATGTGTCAGTCTGCGAAAGCCCTCGGACCTTCCTTTGCGACCAGCTCTTCTTGGTGACTGTCTCTCCCCCGCTTGCACCGCCCACAACGGCATCGACTCCCCCCCCCTCCCCAGCACCCCCCCCCGGCGGGTCACTAGACGACTGCTCAACAACCTTGGCAGCCGCCGCCTCGTCAATGATGGCGCGCAGGCGCCTGCCAAATGCCTTGACGCGCACGACCGCCTCCGCCACATCTTCCTTCAGAGACTCGAAGATTTGCCCCGAGTCGCACAGAGCGACCACCTTGTCGGTCATGTTGATGGAGAAGGCGACCCAGTGCTGGTTGTCAATGTTGCATACACCCGCAAGCAAACTCACCGCGCCTGCCAGCTGGAAGGCCTTGGCGGCAGCGGCAGCGACGGCGGCGTGCACCTCGGCGGCGTACGCGGGGCCCCGCTTAGGAGCGAGCAAAGGCACAAAGAAGGAAACAGGAAGCGCGTACGACTGGGGCTTGTTTTGCCGCACCCAGCGCCGCAGGATGGTCTGGTTCGCACCCAGGAACTGATCCGTCATCCAGGCCGCGCCCATGTTGCCGACGACGGCGCTTGCCGACAACTGCACGTCCTCGCTCTCATCGTCCCCGGGCTGCGCGTCCGAGCGCCAGACAGTAGCCGACGGGTTTGAGCGTATCACAACTTGCATCACCTCCGTCCCGAGCTCCCCCAGCGTCGAATCTCCGTCGCAGTAGAAGGTCGGCACGCGGGTGTTGAGCTTGGTGGCCACCGACTTGACCCACGCGAGCGCGCCGCGGAACAGCTGCAGCCGTTCGGCGGCGACATGCAGGTCGCCCATCGCAAGGAGCGATGCCATCGACAGCCGCGGCATCTCGCCCGTGCTTGTAATCTTGGCCTTGACGACGATGGGGCACTCGGAGTTGGGGTCAACCACCCCACTGGCCCTCATCGCCTCCGCCTCTTGCATCACCAGCTTCCGGGCCGATCTCGCAGTGTTCTCGTCGAGGATGATCTCAACGTTCTTCTCCGCTTGCTTGACGGCCGGCCAGTCGGCCACAGCCACCCTCTCGACCTCCAGCTCCTTGTCCACCAGGAGCGCCACGGGAGGGGACCAATTGGTCGCCAACGACTCGTAGGTGTGGGCTGCAAGCAGTGCCGCCTCGGCGTGGACCGGCAGGCACACGATGTCCTCCCCAGGGTCGAGGTCGGGAAGGTCAAGGTCGACCGCGTCCCTTCGCGATTGCCCGCGGGCCTTCTTGGCGGACGGCGCGCGGCGCTCGGCGCCACCCCTCTTGCGCGACGCCCGCTCCGCTGCCACCTTGGCCTTCTGCATGCGCTGCAATGCAGCCGCCTTTTGGCTACCAGCTGCCGCCCGGCGGCGGGCCTCGATGCGCGCACGGGCGGTTGGAGCCTCGACAGCATCCGCACCGTCGTTGGACCCGTCAGGCGACGGATCGGATGGTGGTGTCGAGGGTGGGGTGGGAGTGCGGGGGGCGCGAGGGGTGCCTCGGGGGGTTTCGGTTGACAGCAAGAAGCTCTCCTTGAGGCGGGGGTCGTCAATGGTCAACCCAGGCAGCGCCTCGTCCGAGGCATACTCCAGGTCGGCGTCCACGGTGACGCCCAAGTTTTGGAGGCGGTCGACGATGGCCGTCTTCATGCATGGCTCCTTATCGAAGAGAAGTAGCAACAGCGCCACGATCAGGTGGAAGTTTGGCGCCTTCGCCGTGTAGATTTCCGTCAACGTCACCATCCGCTCCTCGACGTCGTCCTCATCGCGCGTCCGTTCGCCATGTGGCAGGTGGCGGCGTTGGACGGCCACTGGATACGGGAAGTGCGCGCACTGGTCCGAGACGCTGCCCTTCTCGTCGGCCACCTTCCGCCTGCTCGCCTTGTCCACAGGCCACCAAGGCAGCTTGCCTTGTACAAACGAGCGACAGGCAGCACCGTACTGGTGTAGAAGCGCCACGCGCACGAGGGTGAGCGTTCCTCGCACGACGCCGACCCAGCCCTTGTGCTGACCCTTCACCGTAAACAACGCCTCCATACACCAAATGGCAGCGGCACTAGGGTAGAAGATGGCCGGCTTGCTGAAGTAGGCGGAAGTAGGTCCAGGCTCACTGGGCTGGGGACCTGCGGTGGGGGGCAGGGCACCATCCGCGACGTTGGTCAGCGCACCAGCGCCGCCGTCTGGATCGAGCGCAGGGGCGGCGGCAGCGACGCCGCCGGGTGTCCGAAGGGGAGCAGCGGCGGCATCGACTCCATCAGATGCCGCAGCGGGAGCTCGAGCAGCTGCGGTACCAGCACCGTTATCAGCGCCAGCGGAGGGATCAGCAGCAGCCAAGACGGGTGGCACTCCGACATTGGCACCCGGTGCCGCCGCAGGGAGCGAAAGGCTGTCCAACTCAGCACCCAATCGCGGCCCCAATGAACGCCTCCACAAAGCGGCCGTGGTTGTCATGGCCAGCTCCGCATGCAGGGACGTGTACACGGTCTGGATGACGCGCCTTGCGCCGGCGCTCGCCGAGAGCGCCGCGTCGTACAGGACCACGAAAAAGGACTTTCCCGTCGACTGCGACACGCCCGAGACGTGAAAGTGGCAGCCGAGCGCGGGGCATCGCTCCTCCAGGGCATACATTGCCTTGAATAGCGTTGAAACGTGCTCGTCCACGTCGGCCGGCAGGGACGCCACGCCCAGAAGCACCTTGAGGAGCTCTCGCAAGAGGTCCGGCGGTGGCGTTGTCGCCACATCGGTGGTGTCCATCTCGCATGCACAGGCACGTCCGCTACAGCTCCAACCCCAGTAAGACGGTGGCGCGCACACGGGAAACACACAGACGACGACGAAAACGAACGGCGGCGGCGGCAACCGCGGGTGCGAGGCGGCGGTGACGGCTGATTTGGCAGCCGCGGGGGCGCGGTAATGCCAACAGCGAGGGAGAGGCGTAGAGGCGGCGACCGCGGGGGTGAGGTAGCAGCGACCGCGGGGGCAGGGGAGGCACGGGCGGCCCGGGGCGGCGGCGACCGCGGGGGCGGCGTGGCGGCGACGGGCTCCCACCGCCCCGGCGTACAGGCGAACAACCTTGCCGCCCCCTGGGGAGCGGTCATGGTGGCAGGGCGGCCGGAACCGCGGGGGCGGGGCGGGGCGACGGCGACCGCGGGAGCGGCGTGGCGGCGACCGGCCCCCGCTGCCCCGGCGTGGCGGCAACGGGACCCCCGCCACCCCCCAGGGGGCCGTGGTGGGGCGGCAGCAACCGCGGCAGCGGGGCGGGGTGGCGGCGACAGCGGGGGCGGCATGGCGGCGAGCGGCTCCCGCCACCCCGGCGTAGCAGCGACCGGCCTCGCCACCCCCCAGGGCGCGATTGTGGTGGCAGGGCGGCAGGAACCGCGGGGGCGAGGCGGGCAGGCGGCGACCGCGGGGGCGGGGTGGCGGCGACTGGCTCCCGCCAGCCTGGCGTGGCGGCGACCGGAACCCGCCACCCTCCCTGGGGGGCTGTCATGGTGGTGGGGCGTCGGCGACCGCGGGGGGTGGGGCGTCCATCACCCGCAATGGTCCGCGCTGGCAGAGCCGTGCACGGCGATGGACCCTGCAACCCCATCTCTCGCGCACCCCTGGGCCGGGCCACAGACCCTGATTCCATGAAAGGCCACCCCATGGCCCGGACCCTGCGCGGCCCGGGCCGGGCCGGAGGCCCGGCTCGACCCAGACGGCGCCGGCGCTGACGCGCCGTACGCACGCGACCAAAGCAAATGCCGGAAGGGTGTTCCTGGTCGAAAGGTGGGGCCCGCTCGGGGGCGGGCGTGCGATCTTACATTCCTCCCGATTTGGTCAGCGATAGATCGGGAGCTGTCGTGAATCGGGCGGACCGGATGTCCCTGATCGATTCAAATGCGGATGAGGGCACCAACTAAATAGTTAAGACCCAGTGCTCCTGCTCTTCTGGATTTTCAAGCGAACTGCAGCCCTGGATTGGCTCCTCCCTCAAATAAGACTGCTCATTGGTCACAATGGGGAGTGTCAGATTCCACATCCAAAATTTCTTGAAGATTACATCGTGGACAAGGTCATCCGCTCTCATTGGCCCCGAGGGGACGTTGCTGGTGTTCTTGTTTCAAGCTCCTTTCACGAAAATTGACGGGCACCGAAGCGGCATCAGACCTTCTCCGACAGGCACGGACGAGACGCACACCACACAAGGACAAGACATCCACAACTTCAACTGTGGTAATGCTCTCCGAGCGCTCTGGCTCATTTTCTTGCGCTGTGCACCCTTGTGCACGAACCGTCGACTCCTGCGCACGCCCTTTGACCAGCAAACAGGTAGCCGAGGGAGCAACATCTACATAGAGATGGCCAGTGTGCCTCGGGAAGTGCTTCGGCAAAAAAAGGACTGCAGATTCTGTCTTGGCTTTCCCCGCTTGCCTAGAAGAATGCAAGGGGACCTGCTGGAAGCATTACAAAACGCTGGCAGACCCCCCCTACCATCATTGCATATGAAAATGCGGGGCAGTCTTCATGCAGTAGTACAGCCGTTCTCTCAAAAACCTCGCACGCCGACTGTTGCACCACTCTCACAAATCGGCCTCTGCGACCCCGTGAAGGCCGATTTGTAAGAGTGGTGCGACAGTTTGCGTGCGAGGTTCTTGCGAAAACGGCTGTATGTACCGGTATACCGTCGCGTGACGGGCTCGGCCAATCAAATCAACGATACGTCGGTATACCGTCACACGGTCTCCAACTGCGAACGGGCCTCAGGACTCTCCCTGTCTCCCTCTTGCCCGGTGGTGGCCATGAAAAGCGCGCTGGTCTGTGATCCGTGTGTGCCGCAGGCGCGAAAAGTGAAGCCCTCAGCCTTCCTGCCTTGCATGCGCCGAGCCAGGAACTGAAACGCCCACCGCAGCCCTAGGCGTCGACATAAGTGGTGCCGTGCGAAAAACAAGTTGGATGGCGGCTGTGCCACACGGCTCGTCAACACCGTTGGCCTACTTGCAACAGGGCACTTTCGGCGCAATTGCCCTGCTTCACTTGCCCAGCGGTGCCAATGTAAGCACTCCTCGTCAGGCGCGTAGGGGCGCTCCGCAGTGGAGTGTCGTCCTTTGTCTGACGGTCGCTTCCGCACCGCAGGGTTCGTGCGGCTGTCGATCACGGCCTCCGTGATGCCTGTGGCTCGTCTTCTCTGGATTGAGCGGCGTGCGTCTAGAGTGCTGTCGACAGTCGATCGATGATTGGGTATGCGTGCGCTTCCCAAGAATCTCGACTGCTTGACGGGAACCAGACAGGCAGTTCGTGGCCTGCTAGCTAGCCACCACTGTAGAGGGCCCATCGACCAACACTCTCGCTACTCGCACGAATTCCGTCATCCATGCCATGACATCGTGGAAGCTTTCCTCCAGCCGACAAGGCCCACGTGCTCGCCGCGTCGCGAGTCGCCACCTCTCAGGCGCTAGCGCTCTGGGCTCAGCGGAGCCGTTTGGAGATGAAAGCACGCTGGCCCCTGGTGGACTGGCCTTGGTGTCAATACCGTCGCCGTGAGGACTGGGCGATCAATGCGCGCGCTCTGCTTTGACACGTGCCGCAACCGTCTGGATCAGTGCGCTGGACTCCTTTCAGGAACGGTCATCAAAAATCGGGGGGGACAGCTCTGGGGATGCGCGCCCGCTGAGGCATACGTTGATGTGTGACGGCGGCGGTTCGGGCCCGATGTCGACTGTGGCGTGCGTCCCGCGCGAGCGGGAGGGCCACACACGAGTGGTCAGCCGGACACGGTCGCTACGAGACGTGGCGGTGGCCGCGACGCCACCCGTGAACGAGCCCACCGAGGCCGAGGTAGAGCGGCGCGCGCATGCGGCAGCGCGGTCCGCGAGCGAGCGAGCGGCTCCTCAAGCATTAACACACCAAGGTGTATCGCCAGCCCACGTCTCCTACCAATCACCCCCCCGTCGGCCGTCTCGTTTGGAACTCAACCCGATGGGAGGGCTCTGAGTACCCTAATGATGACATGCGTTTCGGCCACGCTCGGTGGGCACAATGACGTTGTGCGCCCGCATGTCGCCTTTGCCGCCAGTGCAAGTCGAGCCGGGACGCGGCCCATGCTTCCAGTGGCGGACCACACGACCACCACCTCGCCAGGCCGAAGCGTCCCCCACCGAGGGTACCTCTGGTCAAGAGGGTCCAACGGGTCAAGCGGGTCGAGCCCGTCGAGCTGCTCAGGCTGGCTGAAGGCGCCGGAGCGCAGGTACTAAAGGGCGTCGGGCTGGTGGCGGCCTTCTGCGGGCAGCCTGCCACAAGGCTTCCATTGTTTGACAGCGAACGCGCAATAGTCGTCGTGCGCACTGACTGCTCCCACACGCATCCCCATCTCTGTGCACGGTCTGGCAGTGTAGAACACCTGCTGGTCACCCAAGTGCTGAGGACGGCCCCGACCCGTGCCGTTAACGTCCGACCAACATCACGAGTATCTCCTGCGGTGCGCCGCTCTCCCATCCTCTCTGCTCGTTGTCACTTTGTGCAACAACCTGCAGGCCACTACCCGTGATAGCCGACCTCTCAAGCCGGTGATTCCGCATTGCTTTGTTCCTTTCCCGAACTCAAGCTTTCGCGGCCATGGACGGGAGCCGGAACGGCGGCTGCCACTGCTCTCTGACGGCAAGGTGCCCGTTGCCATGGATGCTCCGCCACACCCGGGCGCTCTGTGTGTGCCTGCTGCTGTGGCTGACCATCCTCGCGGACCGCTCCGTGCCCGGTGTCACCGCCACCACCCCCGAAGCTGCGGCGCTAGAGCTGCGCCGCGAGGAGTGTGGCGAGGCCATGACCCGCTGCCTGAGCTTAGACGGAGGGATGGAGGAGGACTGCGAGGATTGCGTGGAGCAGTGTACGCAGCTAGCACGGTCAGCGGAGCCGGGTCCAGGCATCGACGAGGACGTTGCGGACGACTATGCGCGGACCGCGCGCGCGACGGTGCGCCGGTGCCAGGAGGAGCTCGACGACATCCGCATGTCGTCCACGTCGAACGCGTTTGCTGCTGGGGTTTCGTTTGGGAGTGCGTAAGCACGCAACGTATCTTGCTCCTCCCGTCTACAACTGCTTCGGACGGCTCTGCTGGGCAAACCACGGGAGGTGGCGATGCAAGCAGCGCTAGCGCGGTCCCAAGATGAGACCAAGACTGGGCCCTTGTCCCGGCCCTCCGACTCGGGATTTCCCCTTGGTTTGCTATTTGGTCCGTCGCTGGTGCAGTTCGCCGACAGCATCTACGGCTTCGGCGCTGTAGTTTTTCTCTCCTTCCTTCGTGTTCTTGTTCATATGCGTCGCTTTGCGACAAGAGATAGACCAGTATGGGATTGTGAAGATACGTTGAAGTAGACTTGTGTACCAGACGAGCACCGCATCCATAGGTAGAGTACGCACGGTGAGGGCGTCTGTTGGTCAAAGGGAGACGCACTGTAAAGTAGCCACTAATTAAAGAAGGCGCGAAGCGCAACGAACAGCCTCGGAGCATGCACCCCCAAAACGCCTGGGCAAGGCAAGCGCCACAGAGAAACAACAAGCGCTCGACACGCCGG
>ENA-ORXT01004647-ORXT01004647.1-marine-metagenome-genome-assembly--contig:-NODE-4647-length-14048-cov-5.971155_pt1 | contig 14048 bp, 10 predicted proteins | sample MGYA00237868_ERZ511482 | MGnify/ENA metagenome assembly ERZ511482 | reverse complement strand
TGATCCGTTCGACGAGCAGCCAGCTCAACATGCCCGCGGCCGCTGCGAGGTGGGTGTTGACCAGAGCCTGTGCGGCGACGCCGTCGGCAGCCAGCCCGGAGCCGGCGTTGAAGCCGATCCAGCCGAACCACAAGATGCCGGTACCCAGCAGAGTGAACGGCAGATTGTGCGGCGGCATCGGCGTCGAGCCGTGACCCTTGCGGTTGCCGATCACGAGGATCACGGCGAGTGCGGCCACACCGGCGTTGATGTGGATCGCCGTACCACCGGCGAAGTCGAGCGCTCCCATGTCGAGGAGCCAGCCGTTGAAGACCCATTTCGCAGCCGGGAGATAGACGAGGATCGACCACGCTCCGATCAAGACGGCATACGAGCCGAACTTCAAGCGGTCAGCAGTGGCACCAGTGATCAGCGCTGGTGTGATCACCGCGAACATCATCTGGAATGCGAAGAACGCAAAGCCGGGAATGTTGTCGTCGAGGGTCGTCACGTCCTTCATCAAGAAGAAGTCGAAGTTCCCGATCCACCCGTTGCCACTGTCGCCGAAGACCAGTGAGAAGCCGATGACCGCCCAGATCGTCGACACGAGGCCCATCGCGAAGAAGTTCTGCATCAACATGCCGAGCACGTTCTTCGAGCGAACCATGCCGGCGTAGAAGAACGCGAGGCCCGGCGTCATGAGGAGGACGAGGGCTGCTGACGTCAGTACCCATGCGGTGTTACCTGAATCCATGGGTGGCGAACCTAGGTCTCGGTCAGGGGCTGTGAACAGAGCGAAACGCAGCGTTCACATTGACGAAACACTCGCGTGCATCGCACGTGGTGCCGAAAACGGCCGATTCCCCGGGCTCCGTCTGAGGACAAGCGACGGAACCCGGGGAACGGTGAGAGATGCAGCGATGCATCTCGTAGGTGACGATGGAAGCGGGCGGTTGGATCGTCCTCGAACCCGCTGAACCACGTCGGGGTGGAGTGCTAGATCGCGTCGACCCCTTCTTCGCCGGTGCGGATCCGGACGATGCGATCGACGTCGCTCACCCAGATCTTGCCGTCACCGATTTTGCCGGTGGAGGCACCCGTCTTGATGGCTTCGACCACTGCGTCGACGACGGCGTCGTCGACGACGACTTCGATGCCGACCTTGGGGACGAAGTCGATCTTGTACTCGGCTCCCCGGTAGGTCTCGGTGTGGCCACCCTGGCGACCGAAGCCTCGGACTTCGCTGACGGTGATGCCGGTGACACCGGCCTCTTTGAGGGCGTCTTTGACGTCATCGAGCTTGAACGGCTTGATGACTGCGGTGATGAGTTTCATGTTGATGTTTCTCTCTTTCGTTCAGTCAGTCGTTCAGTGGTTGGCGTCGGCGGTGTAGCCGGCCATGCCGTGCTCGGGGATGTCGAGGCCTTCGACTTCTTCTTCTTCGCTGACCCGCAGGCCGAGGGTGGCCTTGAGCGCACCGAAGACGACGAGGCTGGCGACACCGACCCACACGAGGATGACGACGACCATGATCAGCTGCACGAGGAGCTGTTCGATGCCGCCGCCGTAGATCAGGCCGGCATCCTCACGACCGAGGAAGGCGTCGTCGTACTTGGCGAAGATGCCGATCGAGAGCACACCCCAGATACCCACGACACCGTGGACGCTGATGGCGCCGACCGGATCGTCGATCTTGAGCTTGTCGAACATGCCGACAGCGAAGACCACGATGATGCCGCCGATGGCGCCGATGACGATCGACATGATCGGTGTTGCGGTGCCGCACGGCCCGGTGATGGCCACGAGGCCGGCGAGCACACCGTTGCCGATGAAGGCGACGTCGGGCTTGCCGGTCTTGATCCAGACGAAGGCAGCGGTGGCGAGGCCACCGGCGGCGGCCGCGATGATCGTGTTGAGCGCAATGCCTGTCACGAGGTTGTCAGCGGCGAGCTCGGAGCCGGGGTTGAACCCGAACCAGCCGAGCCACAGGATGAACACACCGAGGATGGCAAACGGGATGTTGTGACCCGGAATCGCTCGCGGTGTGCCGTCTGCTGCGAACTTGCCCTTGCGAGCGCCGACGAGCTTGGCACCGACGAGTGCAGCCACGCCGCCCGTCATGTGGACGACGCCGGAACCAGCGAAGTCGGAGTAGACCGCATCACCGATCTGGATGCCGGCGATGAAGCCGCCACCCCAGGTCATGTGGACGACGACCGGGTAGATGACGGCGCACATGAACACCCCGAAGATGAGATACGAGGTGAACTTGGTTCGCTCAGCCATGGCTCCGGAAGTGATGGTCACTGCGGTGGCAGCGAACACGGCCTGGAAGAAGAAGAACGTGCCGTGCGACAGGTTGATGACGCCGCTTCCGCCGAGTTCGTTGATGTCGAGGCCCTGCATGAAGAACGCATCGCCATCGGTTCCGAAGAAGTCGTTGCCGCTGCTGAAGGCAAATGCGTAGCCGGTGCAGAAGAAGGCGAGGATGCCGATGATCGCATCCGCCATGTTCTTGGCAAAGATGTTGACGACGTTCTTGGCACGGGTGAGGCCGGCTTCGACGAGTGCGAAGCCCGCCTGCATGAAGAAGACGAGACAACCGGCGATGAACACCCAGATGTTGTCGAGGACCGCTTGGACCTCGGACGCTTCCTGGGCGATGACGGTGCCGGGCATGAGGGCAACGAGGGCAGTGACGCCGCCGAGGCCGGAGATGATTCGAAACGCTCTATTGCGCACAGGGTCCTCCAAAGGATGGGGGTCGGGGATTGGGTGGTGGGAATGAATTGCTTGGAGAATCCAGTGGCGCCGTTGCCGTCCGGATTGCGAGGCGCAAGTTACGGAGGCTCGGTTGCCAGGAGGTCGCCGCAGTGTTTCGAGCGCGTGAATTGGTCAGCGACCCAGTCAAAACCCAGTCAGAACCCAGTCAGCAACCCGGTCAGCAACCCGGTCAGCAACAGGGGGGTGACGGTCAACCGGAGAGAGCAGAGATTGGACGGTCGCCCGCTCCCCGGGGGACCAGTGCACTCGAGGGGGGTGAGGTACTGGATGACGGGGAGGCGGACGACCGTGGAGATCAAGGTACGCGCGAGATGTTGCACGACTGTGCGATTTCGGTAAACGACTCGTGAACTGTGCGCGACGGCGTGCGAGCAGACGGGACGGGTGACACAGGGCCATGATTCGGGCCGCAACGTCGAGGGTTGCAAGAATGGCGGAATGGATCTGACGTACCCGAACGAAGCCGAAGAGTTCCGCGCCGAGATCAAGACGTGGCTGCACGACAACCTGCCGGACGGATGGTTCGACGAGGACTTCGAGATGACGGCTGACGAACGCAAGGACTTCAATGCTGCGTGGCCAGCGAAACTCTTCGAGGGCGGCTGGATCTGCGCGACGTGGCCAGCCGAGTACGGCGGCAAGGGCCTGACCACGATGCAGGGTGTTGCCTTGTCCGAAGAATTCGCGAACGCCAAGGCGCCCATGCGCGGCGACTTCTTCGGCGACACGCTCGTCGGCCCGACGCTGCTCCAGTGGGGTACCGAGGAACAGAAGAAAGAGTTCCTGCCCGGCATCCTCAAAGGTGAGACTCGCTGGTGCCAGGGTTTCTCCGAGCCGGACTCCGGATCCGACCTCGCCTCGGTCAAGACAACCGCTGTACTCGATGGCGACGAGTGGGTCATCAACGGCCAGAAGGTCTGGACCACGCAGGGCCACCACGCCGACTACTGCTTCCTGCTCACCCGGACCGACCCCGATGTCAAGAAGCATGCTGGTATCTCCTACATGCTCGTTCCGATGAAGCAGGACGGCGTCGAGGTCCGCGGAATCACCCAGCCCGACGGCACCGCTGAATTCTGCGAGGTCTTCTTCTCCGATGCGCGCTGTGCCAAGGACGCGGTCGTAGGTGGCGTCAACAACGGTTGGAAGGTCGCCAACTCGACGCTCGGTTTCGAGCGCGGCCAGTCAGCCACGACGGGTTTCCGTCGCTTCGCCGAGGAGTTCCGTCTGCTCAAGGAGCAGGCAATCGCCAACGGCGCCATCAACGATCCGCACATCCGTCAGCGGCTGATGGAGTTCTACAGCAAGATCGAGATCCTCCGCTTCAACGGTCTGCGCAACCTCACTGCCACGCTGAACAAGTCGAAAGACATGAGCACGGTGGCGCTCGGTGCGACGAACAAGATGTTCTGGACCGAAATGCACCAGCGGGCCATGGAGTTGGCGCTCGACATCTTCGGTGCCGACTCGATGCTGATCGATGTCGGGCCCGACGGCGGCGGCTGGCCCGGCGCCTCGCGCGACACCCGTCGTGACGGATACCCCGTGAGTCCGATGATGTCGTCGTTCTTCTTCTCGCGCTCTGAGACGATCTGGGGTGGCACGAGCCAGATCCAGCGCAACATCGTCGGCGAACGCGTGCTCGGCCTGCCCAAGGAGCCCAAGCCGCCGACCGGCGACTGACCCGGTTCGGGCCAGGCCCAGAACGGATCCGCTCAGGACGAGGCCCGGAGCGGAAGGGGGCGTTTGAGGCAAGCAGGCTGGGGTACTGTCGATCGTCGTGGACGAACTCTTGGATGACGCTGGCCAACCTCGACCGATCGCTCGGGAGCTGATGACGCTCCTCGACGGCCTCGGAATGGATGAGCTGCGCGAGCGCCAGGCGGCGTCGGATCTGGAGATCCTGACGATGGGCATCACCTTCACCGTCTACTCCGACGGCGAGAACATCGATCGGGCCTGGCCTTTCGACGTCGTGCCCCGTCTTATTGCCGGAACCGAGTGGGAGCAGGTCGAACGGGGCCTCGCCCAGCGGCTTCGTGCACTCAACATGTTCATCGACGACGTCTACAACGACCGCCGCATCGTTGCCGACGGCATCTTTCCCAACGAACTGCTCGACGATTCGGTCAATTATCGACCCGAGTGCCAAGGCGTGTCGCCGAAGTTCGGCGTGTGGGCGCACATCTCCGGCTCGGACCTGGTTCGAGGTGGTGACGGTGACTTCTACGTCCTCGAAGACAACCTGCGCGTCCCATCCGGTGTGAGCTACGTGATCGAGAACCGCGGTGTCGCCAAGCGCACGTTCCCCGAACTGTTCCAGCAACGTCGTGTTCGCCCCGTCGACGGCTACACCGACGAGCTCAACAAGCTGTTGAGCTCGCTCGCGCCGGACGGTGTGGCTGAACCGATGATCGCTGTCCTGACGCCGGGCATCTTCAACTCCGCCTACTTCGAGCACTCGTTCCTCGCACAGCGGATGGGCGCAGAACTGGTCGAGGGCGCCGATCTCACCGTCGGCGACGACGACTGCGTGTACATGAACACGATCCAGGGGCCCGAACGAGTCGATGTGATCTACCGGCGAATCGACGACCTGTTCCTCGATCCCGAAGTCTTCCTCGAGGACTCGATGCTCGGGGTGCCCGGCCTGATGCGTGCCTGGAAGGCCGGCAATGTCGGCATCGCCAACGCTCCCGGAGCAGGAGTCGCCGACGACAAGTGCGTCTACGCCTGGGTGCCGGACATGATTCGCTACTACCTCGACGAGGAGCCTCTGATCAAGAACGTGCCGACCTACCGCTGCATGTACGAGTCCGAACGTGAATACGTGCTCGCCAACCTCCATGAGCTCGTCCTGAAGCCGGCCAACGAGAGCGGCGGATACGGCATCTTGATTGGAGACCGCGCCACCCCGGAGGAACTCGAAGCAGCTGCAGAATCAGTTCGCGCCGATCCGCGCAACTGGGTGGCGCAGCCCATCCTCGAGCTGTCGACGGCGCCCACCCTCGTCGAGGAGGGCATCGAACCACGTCACCTCGACCTGCGGCCATTCGTGCTGACTGGCGAGGGCAGTTACGTCACTGCCGGCGGTCTGACCCGCGTGGCGTTGACCAAGGGGTCCTTGATCGTGAATTCGTCGCAGGGTGGCGGGAGCAAGGACACGTGGATCATCGACGGCATCGCCGACGCCGAGCCGCTCGGCACGGGATCGACGACTTCAGCTGCGGATCCGCCTCCCGAACCCCTGTCGCAGACGCAGTCCCAGCAGCAGGGAGTCAGCTGATGGCGCTGCTGTCACGCGTGGCCGACCGGATCTACTGGGCGGGCCGCTACATCGAACGGGCCGAAGACTCTTCGCGTGTGGTGCGTTCCTTTGGGGACATGCTCGCCGACCTCCCCACGGCCGACGCAGCGCAGTGGTCGACCCTGCGAACGGTCGCAGGTAGCGACGCCGGTGCACGTGTCAGCGATGGGTCCGACGAGATGGCGGTCGTCGAATTCCTGCTCGCAGACCCTGAGCATCACAACAGCGTTGCGAAGACCGTCGAGTTCTGTCGAGAGAACCTGCGGACGTGCCGCGAAGTGCTCCCGCGCGAAGCGTGGCAGACCGTCAATGATCTCGCGCTGTACGTGCGTCAGAATGCTGCGACGTCGCTCGATCGACGCAAGCGTGAGGCGTTCCTCACGCGTGTGATCAACGACAGTCGCCGCCTGGACGGCGTACTGATCTCGTCGATGACGCGTGACGAGGCATTCGAGATGTGGCGGCTCGGTCGCTACATCGAGCGAGCCGACATGACGACGCGGGTGGTCGGAGTGCGCGCGGCGACGCTCCTGGCGCTGCCGCCCGGTGCCGTCGACGAGTTCGCCGAGGTGCGGTGGATGAGTGTGCTTCGGTCGCTGTCCGCTCTCCAGATGTACCAACGCGCCTCGCGCGGCTCGATTCAGGGTCCTGACGTCGTCCGCTTCTTGCTGTTCGACCATCGCTTTCCTCGGTCCGTGGCGGGCTGCCTCGCCGAGGTCCGGTCGTCGCTGCTCCGCCTCCCGGCGAACGAGACCACGATGCAGGCCATCGAAGCAGCCGACCGTCAGCTGCGCGACTGCCGTCCTGCGGCCGACGACGGCGTGGCGCTCGACAACGCACTCGACGGGCTCCAGCTGAGTCTGATCGAACTGAACAACGCCATCGCTGATCGCTACTTGCAGTTCTGAACCGTCTGCCCGCTGAAGCCGTACGCTTCGATGGGAACCCACATGACTGCCGCTGCTGACCTCCTGCATTCCTTTGCAGGCCTCCCTGACCTGGCCCGTCGTCAGTACGACGCCGACCGCGTCATGGCGTTCGAAGGGGCAGGTCACATCGTGCATGACCTGCCTTCGCGCGCCGACGGCCGAACCGTGTCGCTGGCGTCACGACCCTGGCGCCTCGATCCGATTCCCTACGTGATCGGCAGTGGCGAGTTCGAGATGCTGCGGGTGGGCGTCGTCGCGCGTATGCAGATGTTCGAAGCGATCATCGGCGACCTTTACGGTCCGCAGCGGCTGCTCGCCGACCGAGTCATCGAGTCCGAGATGCTCTGGAGCAGTCGCAAGTACCGCGTCGCGGCGATCGGGGAACGGACTCCGAAGCGGTGGCTGTCGACCTACGCCGTCGATGTCATGCGTGATGTGGAGGGGGTCTGGCACGTGGTCGCGGACCGCACCGATGCTCCGTCGGGCGTCGGATACGCATTGCTCGATCGACTCGTCAGTACTCGCGTGCACCGTGACATCACGACCCGGGTTCGCGGCACGGACGGGTTGCAGCGCCTCGACCCGTTCATCGATCGCCTCCGCGATGGCCTCGCCGATCTGTCAGCCGTCCCGAGCCCACGCATCGTGGTGATGTCCGGCGGTGTCGATCACGCGTCGTTCGTCGAGCAGTCGTTCCTGGCGACTCAACTCGGTCTGAATCTCGCCGAGGGCGCAGACCTCGTTGTGCGGCGCCGAAAGTTGTGGTTGCGATCGTTGGCGGGGTTCGAGCCGATCGATGTGCTGTTTCGCCGGCTCGAAGACGATCGGATCGACCCGATGGAAGTCAACACCGAAGGCGGACGCGGCGTGCCGGGCCTGCTGCTGGCTACTTCTTCGGGTGGCGTTCGCCTGGCCAATGCCCACGGATCTGGCGTGATCGAGGACCCGGAGCTCGCCACCCACTGGGACGATGCCGGGCGCTGGCTTGATGCGACGCCGAGCACCATCGGCCCGCGGACTCTGCTGCGGCACCTGTCGGCCGAGCAGCGCAAAGCAACCCAGTGGGAATTGCAGCCGACCTACGACGGCATCGAGGTCACGTACCGTCCGGTGGTCATGCGAATGCACCTCGTCGCAGGCGACCAAGGCATCGACGTGTTGCCCGGATCGAACGCCCACGTACTGGCACTCAGCGACGACCCGCTGTCGCCCACTCTTGCCCGCGCCAAGGACATGTGGGTGCTCGGCGCGACCGACAGCGTCCGCATCGGACGCCGGCGTCCGTTGCCGCAGGTCGACCTCGTCGCCTCGGTGCCAACCCGCGCCGCCGAAGCCCTCTTCTGGGCAGGTCGGGCACTCGAACGAACCGAGTTGGTGGCCCGAACCTTGCGAGTCGTCCTCGACCGCACGGGCGGCACGGCCGAAACCGATCAAGCCGAACGCTGGGTCGGTCCCGCCATCGGCATGCTCGGTCACGTTGCTGGGCTCGACTTCGTGCAGGCCTCTGCAGCAACCGTGCACGGCACCGATGCGTTCGTGCCCACTGCATCGCTGGCTTCAGCAGCAACGGCACTGACCAACCAGCTCGGCTCCTTGCTGGCCGAGGTGTCATCGGTTCGTGAGTTCTTCTCGGTCACGGCGGGCCGCCTCTTCGCCCGACTGGCCGATCAGCGTCGCGACATCAGCGCCCTCGTCACTGCCACGGTCTTCGCAGTGAGCGAGGAAGCGCTGAGTCCGACAATCGGCGGTATCGATGCCGGGTCGGCCGCCGACCTCGAAGCCGGCCTGCTGGACAGCGGCCTGCTCGACTCGGTGTTGATCGACCTCGCCTCCTTGGCAGGTCTGTGGAACGACAGCATGGTGCGCGGCCCGGCTTGGCGCATCGGTGAGATCGGTCGCCGCCTCGAACGGGCCTTCGGTGTGATCGACGTACTGCGCGGGGCCGTCGAGTGGTCCGAGATGACTGAACTGGACGACGATGCGCAACGGTTGATCGAGATCGTGCTCGCCACCAACGAGAGCCTTGTCGCCTACCGGCGCCGATATCGCTCCGACGTCGAGTTCGCCCCGGCAGTCGAGCTGGTCGTGACCGAGGCGTCGAATCCGCGGTCGGCCGCATTCGCCATTCAGGCAGTACAGGCCGAAGCACAACGGCTCGGCTGGTCCGATGGCGAGAAGTTGGCCCACGAGTTGGCAGACGAACTCCAACGGGCGCGGCTGCAGACGCCCGCTGCGACCAAGCGGGCGCTCGACCATCTGTACACCGGCTGCGATCGGCTGGCCCGCGATGTCGTCGGCCGATATCTGGCTTCCCCGGTCGATCCGCGCACGATGGGTGGAACGCTGTGAGTACGCCTGCTCGTCACTACCGCGTGTCACACCGCACGACGTACGAGTACAGCACCGAGATGCTCGACGGCTACAGCGTCGCCAACCTGTTGGCGCGCGACACGCCGACTCAGCGCGTGTTGTCGACGGTGCTGACCACGACGCCGGATGTCGACGAACGCGACGATCGTGCTGACGTGTTCGGCAACCAGGTCGTGCAGCTCGGCATCCACCGCCTGCACACGCAACTCGTCGTCGAGGTCAGCACCGAGGTGGAGGTCCAACCGCAGCTCCTCCCCTCGGTGAATCCGTCCTGGGAGCAGGCAGCAGCGCAGACGACGGCGGTCAGGGGATCCCTGGCGCTCGACGTCCTGCCCTTCATTGCGGGCTCGAGGTTCGTTCCCACCCACATCGACGATCAGATGAACGCCGACAACAGCGGCGTGGTCCGCTCCGAACTGCTCGGTGACTTCGCCGCTGAATTCTCACCCGGACGACCGATGATCGATGTGATTCGCGGTGTGTGCTTCAAGATCTTCAACGATTTCCGGTTCGACTCGACCTCCACCACGGTCAGTACGCCGCTCAGCGAAGTGCTTGCCAAACGCGCCGGAGTCTGCCAGGACTTCGCCCATCTCGCCGTGGGGGTGTTCCGGTCACGGGGCCTCGCTGCGAGATACGTGAGTGGCTACATCGAGACCGACCCGCCCCCTGGCGAAGTCAAGACCATCGGTGCTGATGCATCGCACGCCTGGTGCGCTGTTTGGATACCTGAACACGGCTGGGTCGACTTCGACCCGACGAACAACATCGTCGGACCCGATCGCCACGTGACGGTCGGCTGGGGACGCGACTATGCCGACGTGGCTCCGATCCGCGGTGTGGTGATCGGCCCGACGTCGACGCAAACGCTGTCGGTCGCCGTCGACGTGGCGCGTATCGACTGATTCGCGTTCGCCGCCGAGCCGCACGGTCGACGGGGCTCAGCCCTGTGACTTCTGCCCGGAGCCGGTTGCCAAGCAGTGAGAGCGCGTCGACGCTCGCCATGATGATCCAATGGCCATGACCGAGCGCGGTGAGCGCGAGCGCAACGTCGACGACTCGTCGCAGGACCGGTTGGTCACTCGGCCGTTCGTCATCGTGACGGTCAGCGCATTCGCCTTCTTCATGTACATCGGCACGCTCGTGCCCCTGGTTCCCTTGTTCATCGAGGGGCCGCTCGATGGCGGTGAGTTCGGGGTCGGGCTGAATGCTGCCGTGTTCGCCATCGCTGCGATCTTTGCTCGACCCGTACTCGGTCGCCTCGCAGATCGATACGGACGCCGCTCGATCATCATCGGCGGAGCCCTCATCGCTGCTGCGGGTGGCATGTTGATGAGTCAGGTCGACTCACTCGGCCTGCTGATGCTCCTGCGAGTCATGACCGGCGTCGGCGAAGCAGCGGTCTTCGTCGGCTCAGCGACGCTCATTGCCGACCTGTCGCCCCGTCACCGCCGAGCCGAAGGCGCGAGCTACTTCTCGGTCGCAGTGTTCAGCGGCCTCGGTATGGGCCCGGTCTTCGGTGAATGGTTGCTCGACGACGTCAACTTCGAACGGACCTTCATCGCAGCGGGCGGCTTTGCCATCCTGGCTGCAGCCATTGCCATCTTTGCTCCCGCCCGGGTCGCCTCACCTGACGATGGCGACGACGATGTTCGGTTCGCCGACTCCGGCGCCAGCGGCGCAGCACCGATGCTCAGCCTCGCCGAGAGCGGGATCTTCAAGTTCATCCACCCAGCCGCAATCCTGCCGGGAACGGTGCTGGCCCTGGGGGTGGGCGGTCTGACCACCTTCTTCTTGTTCATCCCCGACTACGCGCGAACCCACGGCTTCAAGAGCTCGGGCGGGCTGTTCCTGGCCTACGCCATGGTGTCGCTGCTCATTCGGATCTTCGGGGCCAAGCTTCCGGAACGACTCGGCCCGCGACGGGCCGTGAGTATCGCATTGCTCTCGATGGCCGCTGGTCTCGTCGTCTTCGCTGTGTTCCCGAGCGTGCCGGGACTCTGGGCAGGGGCACTGTTGATCGGCCTCGGTGCAGCATTCAACTATCCGTCGTTGATGGCGCTCACGGTCAACAATGCCGCCGACGAGGATCGGGCGTCAGCGATCAGCTCGTTCACGATGTTCTTCGAGATCGGATCTGCCGGCGCCGGACTTCTGATCGGGGTGTTGGCGCAATTCGTGGGCAAGCAGACAGGCTTCTACGGCGGTGTCGCCTCGTGTCTGATCGGACTCTGGGTGCTGCGTACGAAGGTGGCACCCAAAGAGACCCCGCCCGTCGCTCCGATCGGCTGACGGTTCAGGTGAACAGCGGAAATCAGACGTTGATCTGAGTGGCCGATTTCCGCTGGTGATCAGGCCTCGGCTCCGCCATGATGGAGCCGTGCCACCGCTCGACCACGACCACTGCTACAGCATCGTCAAAAGCGGCGACAGGCGGTTCGACGGTGTGTTCGTCACTGCTGTCCGGACCACGGGGATCTACTGCCGACCAAGTTGCCCGGCGATCACCCCGAAGCAGACCAATGTCGAGTTCCACCACACGGCCGCAGCGGCTCAGCAACAGGGTTTCAGAGCGTGCAAGCGATGTCGTCCTGACGCATCACCGGGTTCGCCCGAGTGGAATCTCCGCCAGGACGCCGTCGGGCGGGCGATGCGGATGATCGCTGACGGTGTGATCGAGCGTGTCGGCGTTCCCGGCCTGGCCGCTCGACTCGGTTACAGCGAGCGCCACCTCAATCGAGTGATGACCGACGAGTTGGGGGCCGGGCCATTGGCGATTGCCCGAGCGCACAGGGCGCACACCGCTCGGTTGTTGATCGAGACCACCACGATGACATTCACCGACATTGCTTTCGCTGCGGGCTTCGGTAGTGTCCGGCAGTTCAACGACACCGTCCGACAGGTCTTTGCGACGTCGCCGACAGAACTGCGTGCCACGCGTCGACCCGCAGCCGAGGCAGGGTCGGCCGGTGAAGTCACCCTCCGCCTGCCGGCACGCCAACCCTTCGCCGGCTCGGAACTCCTGGCCTTTCTTGGTGCACATGCCATTGCTGGCCTCGAGGGCTGGGACGGTTCCTGTTTCACGCAGCTGATGTCGTTGCCCCACGGGCACGGGGTCGCTGTCCTGCGAGCGCACGATGATCACGTGGAGGCACGAGTCCGCTTGGCGGACTGGGCCGACCTGTCGACCGCCGTGCAACGGCTGCGTCGCCTCCTCGACCTCGACGCCGACCCGGCTGCGGTCGATGCTGCGCTCGGCGCAGATCAACATCTTGGTCGGTTGGTGCGTGCGGTGCCAGGTCGTCGAGCATCTGCGAGTGCCGACCCGTTCCAGACCATGATTCGAGCCGTGATCGGCCAGCAAGTGTCGCTGGCGGGGGCCCGCACGGTCACGGGCCGGCTCGTCAGTGCACTCGGCGACGCCGTCGGACCCGAGCTGTCCGCAGGCGGAACGTTGACTCATGCATTCCCCACAGCAGTGCAACTCGCCGAGGCGCCTGATGAATTGTTTGCGATGCCGACGGCCCGGCGGGACACCGTTCGACGAGTCGCAGCCGCTGTTGCCGCAGGCGATCTGGTGCTCGACGCCGGTGTCGAGCACACCGAGACACGCGCTCGTCTGCTCGAACTCAAGGGCATCGGACCCTGGACCGCCGACTACGTCCTGATGCGCGGCTTGGCGCATCCGGATGTCTTCCTCGGGACCGACCTCGTGGCCGTGCACGCTCTGCGGGCAATCGACCTCGATGTCTCTGCCGCCACGCGTTGGGCGCCGTGGCGTTCGTACGCACTGCATCACCTCTGGGCAAGCCTCGGAACCCTCGATGCGGCAGCATCGGCCGTAGCCCGACAGAGCACGGCCCGACAGAGCGCGGCGGGCCAGCACGCTCCGACTCGATCATCGGACTCACAACGAACGGAAACACCATGACCGACAGAACCAGGACCGACAGAACCAGGACCGACAGAACCAGGACCGACAGAACCAGGACCGACAGAACCAGGACCGAACTCTTCTCCACCGTCGTCGACAGCCCTGTCGGTCCGCTCACTGTCGTCGCGTCCAATGCGGGTCTGCGCGCCGTGCTCTGGCCGACCGACAGCCCGAAACGTGTCCCTCTCGGCGACATCACAGTCCGAGCCGAGCACCCCGTGCTCGTCGAAGCGGCACGGCAACTCATCGAGTACTTCGACGGCACTCGCCGTGACTTCGACCTGCCACTCGACCCGACCGGCACTGATTTCCAGCAGCAGGCATGGAAGGCGCTCTGTTCGATCCCGTTCGCCACCACCGTGAGCTACGGCGAGCAAGCGGAACAGATGGGCGACAGGCGCAAGGCGCGCGCCGTCGGGGCAGCAAACGGTCGCAACCCGATCTCGATCGTCGTTCCGTGCCATCGCGTCGTCGGCTCGAATGGCGCGCTGACCGGGTTCGCCGGCGGTATCGAGACCAAGGACTGGCTGCTCATCCACGAGCGACGCGTCGCTGGCCTCACCCTCGACCTCTGACGCCCGAAGACCAACCAACCAACCCAACCAACCAACCCAACCAACCAACCCAAACAACCAACCGACCGACGGGGGCTGACTCGGGGATCGGGTGTGCGATGGTGGGCAGATGAAATACCTGCCCTTCGGACGCACCGGCCTGTCGGTCTCGGCGATCACCCTCGGCTGCA
>ENA-ORXT01004646-ORXT01004646.1-marine-metagenome-genome-assembly--contig:-NODE-4646-length-14050-cov-8.010735_pt1 | contig 14050 bp, 11 predicted proteins | sample MGYA00237868_ERZ511482 | MGnify/ENA metagenome assembly ERZ511482 | reverse complement strand
AGTGGCCGCCCACCTCAGGCGGCGGCGGAGGGCGTCGGACGCGCAGGGGCGCCGTGGGCGTGGGCGGTGGGTCTCCCGCACGGTGTGGGTGACGCTGTGCGGGGCGGTTGTGCCGACCTGCCGACCACGCCTCTGGGCGCCCGCGCACGGCCGCGCGACCGGTCCGTACCGGCCTCGGTGCCGTCAGTGACCACGCGCATCCCGTGGGATGCCTCGGCCCAGGCGCGTCGTGGATGGGGACGTGAGCCAGAGAAGCACAGGCAGCCACCAGAGGATCTTGCGACCAAGTCGCTGATTGGCCGCGTCTGCTGTTTCCGGGCACATTCGCGGTGCCTACAGACGAGGGATCTTCAAGCGTACTTTTCCTCAAGCGTATTCGCGCGTACTTTTTTCGGGTATGACTTTCGCAGCACACAAGGATATACGCTACCCGGTGATTTCGCACATTCAAAGGTACGCTTGAGGTGAATGGGTATTTTGAGACATAGCTAACCCGACTGTCAACGAGGAAAATATGCGCGGCTTGGACATTTGAGCGCGTGTTTGCTCACGCTCAGTCCACCAAAAGTCCGACTTATACGACATCCCATCAAATGCGGAGGCACCTTTCATTTGGGTTTTGGATTTAAATCAACCATAAAAGTTCTTTCAGCCAATGACCAACTACCTCTGGTACCCGAACAGCACCCAGGTTTGCCGATATGCTTGGTCAAGTTATATTTCAAAAAATACGCGGAAATGCACGCTTGTCCTTTGCTGGCTGGAAAGTACGCTTGAACCTGACCTCTCGCGCTCGACATACGCAAACGCTTGCCATGGATCATACCGAATACGCAGACGCTATTTCGAAATGGGTACGCTTGAAGACCCCTGCTACAGGCCTGTTTTTTCCACTCACGAGACGGTTGGGGTCGGCCAACGGATCCGCGGCCGCTTGTTTGTCCGCAGAGACTGACGAATAAGCGGCCGTCAGAGACCAACAGCGAAGAAGCAACAAATAGACGAGCACCAAAAACACACTCACCGATGGCATGAGCGCACTCTGTTCCGCTCGTCCGTGTGGTAACATGTCTTGTCCTGGCAATGGGAAAACAAGCACGAAGCGGGGCGCGTGGCGCGGGCGTGGCGGGCACGGTGGCCGGCAGCCCGCCTGCTTACACAATGTATCGCCTGCTGCCGTATGCGGGGGGTGGCGCCCCGATTCAGGCGCTGCCACGCCTGCGGCATCGCCTCGCCGGCGCAGTCACGTGGTCTGCCGCCGCGCCCCCGCGTCCCTTCTTTGGCTCCCGCATCGCCGCCGCGTCCGCCGCCGTGGTCGCCTCGCCCCCAACCGCGTCGCCGACGCCGACGACCACCGCCGCGCAGCCGCGTCGGAGCTTGTGCCGCTGCGCGACGGCCGCAACGACGGGGACCATGGCGGCCAAAAAGACCGACGTGATTGCCCTCTTTGACGTGGATGGCACCCTCACCAAGCCCCGGCTGGTACGATGGGTCGGCGCGTGGGACCGGGGGGTTGGGCGGGAGCGCTTTTGGTGCAGGCAAGGGGGGGGCGCCATGGGGCTGGCGAGGGCGACGCGGACTGCCTCGCGGGGGGTGTGGCGGCAGAGCGGGAATGCCGGGCGCGCTTGCAGCCCTGTTGGTGCGGTGGGTCGCGCCCCCTCTTTACGGGAGGAGTTGCGTCTGACCAACGCCCGGGCAGCTGTGACGTCGTGCGCCGGTGCTGACGGTCGCTGTCGCCCGTCTTGCTACCATCCGCTTTGAATGGATCCGGCGGCGCTGGCCGGGGCACCCGTCCCTGCTGCTGCGCACACAGGAGGCGAGCCAGGAGACGCTGGACTTTCTGAAGGAGCTCCGCACCAAGATCCTTGTGGGTGCGTTGTGTTTTTTGCAGGAGTGTGGGTGCCGAGGCGGTCGCCATCGCGCCTCTGCGGGAGAGGGACGACGCGGGTGGCTCTGGTGGCGTGGCGGGGCCTGTTTGTGCATAGGCGGTTGGCAGGCAGCTGCTGGGGGTTACTGACCGGTCACATTTTTCTGCGAGTGCTGTTTGTATTCGTTGCTCTGTTGGATGGATTGCTCTGGTTGCCGATGCCTGCGCCACAGGGATGGTGGGCGGCTCAGACCTGGTCAAGCAGCGGGAGCAGCTGGGTATGTTTGGCTTGAGTGTTTGTTGGCTTGGCCTGGGCCATTCGCTGGTTTGGCGTGTCCTCGGGATACAAGGTGGTCTTGTATTTGGTCGGCTCGTTTCCGTCTCGGATGGTGGGCTGACCTCTCTGTGCTTGCTCCCGTCTCCAACCGCGTGTGTGAGGTCGTTTTGGTGACTGTCGGGCGGCTATGCTGCTTGTTCCTGCCTCTTGGGACAATGGCAGGCACGGGGGTACTGGACATGTTTGACTACACCTTTTCCGAGAACGGCCTGGTGGCCTACAAGGGCAAGGACCTGATCGCCGAGATTAGCCTGGTCGACCACCTCGGCGAGCAGAAGCTGCAAAAGCTCATCAACTTTGTGCTGGCGTACGTGGCCAAGTTGGACATCCCCGTCAAGCGGGGTACCTTTATCGAGTTCCGCAAGGGCATGCTCAACGTCAGCCCCATTGGCCGCAACTGCAGCCAAGAGGAGCGGTGCGCTTTTGAGGTGTACGACAATGAGCACCACGTCCGCAAGGACTTTGTGGAGGTGCTGCAGCAGGAGTTTGCCGAATACAAGCTCCGCTACTCGATCGGCGGGCAGATTAGCTTTGACGTCTTCCCAGAGGGGTGGGACAAGACGTTTGCGCTGCGCTACGTGGACCACATCCCGACCATCCACTTTTTTGGCGACAAGACGCACGCGGGCGGGAACGACCACGAGATTTATGAGAGCGAGCGGACGCAGGGGCACACGGTCAAGGATCCGGCCGAGACGATGAAGATCTGCAAGGAGCTCTTCTTCTAGGTCCGCCCGGGTTCCGCCGCCGCCGACTCGCATTGTGGTGGGTGCGGGGTGCTCGGTTGCTTGCATTGAGGAGCTCGTGCTTGCGGGGCATTGCGGCTGCTCCTCTCCCTATCTATCGACACAAACAGAGTGCGTTCCGTCTTGTTTCTTGTGGTATTGCGGTGGGCATCTCTTGCGTTTATTGCACACGGTCATGCCACACACCGACGTGCGGACAAGGTCCTCTAGCCAGGACAGATACGTCCAGCATATGAAGCCCAACAAAGCAGAGAACTACTGGTCCAGTGTCAATGCAAATGGCCTATCAACTATGAACAGTCTCGCTCCTCTACGCAGCAACCGTCCCGCACCGACATGGGCGGGGGCTCATTAAAACGGCTGGTCCCAATGAACGTAGTCAACCAAACGCACCAGCAGGCGGCGCGCCATAAATAAAGAGAAGGGGTGAGGCAGCCTTGGCTGGCCTGTGTGGAAGCGGGCACGTGCGAGCCGTACGGCGCGCCCACCCGTCAGTGGTCGTCAAACAGCTTGATCTCGTGGGCGTCAATCCCCCCGCTCCCATCCGAGTCCAGCTCTGCAAACCGCCGGCGGATGATCGCCACGTCTTCGCGGGTCGTCTTACCGAGGCCGACCAACACGGCGGCGAGGTACTCCATCTCGTCAATCTGCCCATCCCCGTCCTCGTCCGCCTCGGCAAAGGCCGAGCGGCTCATGCGGTCGGCGAGGAGCTGCTGGCGCAGGCGCGCCTGTTGCACGCCCAGCCGCCACTCAACCCAATCCCCCACGGTGCGTGCAAAGCCCAGGGAGGCGAGGAGGAGGAAGACGACAGCAAACCCCTTACCAGCCGGCGACGTCGGCACCACATCGCCATACCCGGTGGTGGAGGCGGTGACGACCAGGAAGTAGACCGTGTCGATGAAAGAGAGTGACAGCAGACGCCCATAGACGATGCCCCCCACCGCCAACGTGAAGCCGAGCACGAGGGCGGAAGCAAAGAAGCCCCGCCGCAAAGCCAGCAGTTGGGCTGCAGAGCCGCCGTCAGCGGCCGTGCCGCCGGCAGCACCAGACGAGTCGTCCTCTGTGGCGCCGCCCTTTGCCTGTCCGGCCGCCGCCGTCGGCGAAAGGCGGGAGGCGGCCGACACGGCGGCGACGAGCAGCTTTTGCTGCCGGTCGGCCAGGCGGTCGACGAGGCTGCTGAGCAGACCACCCACCGCGCCGACACTCACCAACACGTAGATGCACACAAACACCTTGGAGGCGGTCGTCGTGCCGACAAAATCCCCATAACCAATGGTCGTTGCCGTGGACACCGCCCAGTAGAGGCCGTCGAGGAACGTCGGGACGGTGCCGGCGGTCACGGTCGCGGCCGCCCCCTGCGCCCCCGCCGCCAGCTCTGGAGTCGCAAAGTACACGTACATGAGGGCGCCGGTAAGCAGGTGGAGCGTCACACCAATGACGGCGGCGACGACGGGCGGTGGGCGCCACCGCGACAGCGCGCTCCAGGCCCAGCCCGACGCCTCTGAGGCGCGTGGGGGTTCCTCGACGGCTGCCACTGGTGGCGGCTGACCCTTGTGCTCGCCGCCCCGCGCGACGGGCGTTACCGGTTGCCCATTGCGCTCGCGGCCGCGGGCGGTGGCGACGAGGGGCGGCCGCCCGCCCGTCGTCGGGCGTCGCCGGGTGGGTAGGGTGGCCGGCCAGACGCCAACTGCCCATCGCCGCTGTGGCCGCCGCAAGCCCTGCCCGCCAGTAATGGGCCCAGAGCCATGGCGACGGCCTTGTGGGAGCCGCCAGTGGGCGCCAAGCGAGAAGCCGCAAGCACCCGTCGACGACCAGGGTTGGGGTGGCGACGGCACGAAAAGGAAAGACCCATGCATGGTAGGCGGCCACTGTGGCACACTGTTGCCAGACCGCTGCACGAATCCGCTGCCAACCAGGCAGCCGCCTGCGACGGCAGGCGGCGCGGCGGCTGAGGCGGGCGTCGGCCGCGGTCAAGAAGGAATGCGCGACACATCCCCTGCACGGGTCACGAGGCACCAAACGGGTGCAACTTGCTTTGCAGCCACGCAGTGTAGCTGCTGCTGATCTCACAGTCTCGTCCTGATGAACTGGTCCTTTTGTCAGAGACCTGCACTATCTACCAATCAGGTGAGCCCCTGCGTCCCGTTTGCGGCGCGCTCATACGATATGAGTCCACATCCAGGTTTCTTCCAGTTCTGAAAGGAAAGTAGGAAGAATATCCCACTGATCTTGTCAGGGTCCTCTTCAGCCTCGGGTTGTCGTTCCGGAGATCAACTCCGCTGTTTGACTTTCGATGTAAATTCGTCAGACGGGGGTACCATATGACTCTTTTGAAATTTCAACACAGCAGCCCTCGATTCTCTCACTGGCCAGCTGTGGCGGACACCCACCGATGCTACTTGGCGGGATTCCTCCCCCGCATATCACACGTCCGGGAGTGCCCAACGATCGCTCAGCTGCCGGCTTGTGACCTGCCTCGCAGCGCCACCGTGAACACATGTCGACGGGTGGTCGCTCCCGCCCGCTGCCTCTTGGGGACTGCTCCCGCCAACCATGGGGGTCGCCCCACCCGCGCAACTGAGCAGCGCGTGGCCCAGGAACCAGAAAATTTGGCACAGAAACAAACAAATCAGTGAGGAGCGCACCCCGCACACTGTACATCGGCACCATACCACGATCCCATTTGAAGGCACCTCAAACACAACCGGACCACCCTCATGCAGCACGTCCAGCAACGCAATTGAGGCAAAAAACAAGACCAGGAATCACCCGCCCACCATCCCAACCCTTGTATCCACGAGGCACCCTCATGCGGGCACGGGCTCGTCACTCGCGCTCGCCTCTGGCATGCCGACCGTGTCGGGGAGCCACGGAATCAGCTTCACGCAGGCCATCGTCGCGTTGTGCCATTTAGGCATCTCGGCCAGGCGGCCGAGCGCCTCCTCAATCATGACGACGTTGGAGCACGCCTCGGAACAGTAGTCGCAGGTCACAAGTGTTTCCTCTGGGTTCTCACCGGCAGCAGCCAGCGCCTTGCACTCTGCCGTGAGGGTGTCGCACGATTTGATGGCCACCTCCAGGTCTGCTTGGGAAAAGGGGAGCCCCTCGCCGTCCGTCGGCATCGGAGCGGCGGCGGCGGGGGGGGTGGTAGTGAGGGTGGCGGCAGCCACCAGAGCCGCCGCGATGAGGGTGATGGTGGTGGTCTTGCGAATCGCCATGGTCGACGGTTGGAACTTGTGTACGGAGAGGTGGGAGCGGGTTCAGGAAGACGTACGCGGAGCTCGAGCAGGCGAGAGCGCGTGTGTTGGCACGGTGGGTGAAAGGGCTCAGAGGTGTTGTGTTGTGTGTTCCCTGAATGGTGGTGGGGTGAATGTCTTGTGAACTGCCCCTCCGCCGTCTGCGTCCACTCTTGTACTCTCCGAGCGTCCGCCGTCGGCGATGCGGCGGCCCTCTTGCCGCAGGTCCGACCACAGTATTCGCACCAAAAGAGATATGCTCCACAGGCCGTCAGGCGTGCGAGACGCTGACGCAGGCAGTGGGGCATCCTGCGGCTACCACTCGGGCGGCGGGGCGCCCGCCCGGCCACACTCCCGTCTGGCGGCGTTCGCGGGCACGCCAGCGGGTGGGGTGCTGGCGAAACGGGTGTAGGCGGCTCGCCCGAGGCTGCGGGCGCTGTGCCCACGGCCCCACTCGCGCATGCCGCGCATCGATTGGCCGGCTTTTGAAACCCGTCACGGCCGGGCCTCGCGCGAGAGAAGTTGCCTTTCGTGGTTGTGCTCTTTTTTTTCTTCCACGTATTGCATTCGCGGCAGATCCCCGCGCTTGACCCCACGGCCACAGGTGGCGCGGCTGGCGCGCCCACCTGGTCGTAGCGAGGCGCGCTCGCATGTGGCTCGGCCGGGAGCAACCCGTAGCGCCAGGAAGAAACGGGGATGGGGTGCTGCCCTGCGCGTATCGCGTGTGTGCATTGGCCGCAGCAACTCCTGCGCGGCCCGACTTGATGGTCTTTGCGATCAACTCACACTTGCTCCAATTTTCGCAGTTACTGTTACTGGAGTACGGACAGCCGGGCTTGTGCTGCGGCGCGTCCGGCATACCATACCCGAGGATGCCCACGGCGGCAGGGCTCAAGTGAGGGGTACTACAATGGTGGCGCGAGGCGGGTGGTGGGGAGGAGGGGAGGGGGATGGAGCGGGGGGACACCGTCGCGGCTTCGCGGCGAACCGACCTTGCGGCTGTGGCGGCCGCAGGGGCAACGGGCATCGAACGCGGCACGTCGTGGAAGGTGCCATCGGCGGCAGCGGCCGGCCGGGCGACGAGGTGCCACTGTGGCGGTCGGCATGCCTCCGTGTTGGTGTTGGCACTCTTTGGCGCTCGAGCAGTTGACGCAAAGACGAACGGCGCCACGCTTCGGCTAGTCCGATCAACGTAGCAGTATTGAGTCGGCGCCGTGACCGAGAAAAGCAAGGAAAAGTAAGCAAGCACACGCGCACTCATTCCGGGCGCCACCAGGTAGCGCCCACCACTGAGTCGCGTTTGCGTCCGCGGCGGGTGGTGGTACCCGCATCGCACCTCAAGATACTGCCCGGCTCGACCAGCCCGTTGCAGAGTTGCATGAAGCTTGAAGCCATCCGTGGTCTCCTCGCTGAACGCCTCCGGCCCGGTGACGGAGGCGACGGTAGAGACCGCCGTCGTGGCGGCTTCGACCACGGCCCCAACATAGGAGGACACCTTCTGCGCGGCCGAGTCGGCGGTGAAGAAGATAGGCCCGGCGTTCTGCTCTAGGCTGTCAATGCCGGCGCGGAAGTTGTTCGGTGTCGAACAGTAGCGCGTCTGGTAGTCGGTCGAGTACCACGACACGAGCCACCAGTCGCGGCCCGTCGTGAACCAACCCGTGTTGTATTGCACGTCGAGCGGGGTCGACGACTCGCGGTGAGCGAGCGACGGCCACTTCCCGAGGTTCTTGTGGTCGTCTGAGGACTTGTGGACGAGGCTCACATGTTTGATGGGGACGCTGGTTTAGTTTTGAACGACCGCCTGGGAGGTGCGGGTAGTCACCATCTTGGGGGAGGGGGGGGGGTGGCGAGATGAGGGGCCTTCGGGGGGAGAGAGCGCACTTTGCCAAGAAACGCCGAGGCGGATGAACACGGGTGATCGCGTCGGCCTAGCTGCGTGAACGGGGTCGAGGAGCGGCGGTGGGGCGATGGTGGCCGCCGTACGGGGGAGGTTGGTTGGGTCGAGCGTCCAACCGCCGCACCACCCCCTTGATACGTGTGGGTGCGGGCGGCCACCACATCCGCGTCCCGCCCAGCCGCCGCCTCCAAGCGGTTTGTAGGGCCGTGTGGGGCGGGCCGACGCGGGGCGCGTGCCGCCGCCGCACCGCCGCCGCCGTGGGCCGGCGGGGGCCCAAGTTGCCCACGACGGCGGCGGGGCGTCGTGAGGGTACCGCCGCCGTCGGCTGGCGCGCCACACCGGCGGCTCGGATTTGCGTGCATCGGATCCCTCCGACCGGGCACGCGCCGCCGAGATGCCCGCGAGCGTGTCGCGCGACGCGCGCGCCTGCTGCTGTAGCGCGCGCCAGTCGGGTGTGACCGGAACGGAGGGGGGGTGCTGTCCACCAACCGGGTTTTCCTGCTGCAGCGCCCTTTCTGTTGGCTGAAAGCAGCGGTGGACACCGTGACGCGGCCGTCCGCGGCTGCCTCGTCAGCGGCGGCGGACGCTGTGCTCGACACGCCACACACGGCTGGCGCATCGTCTCCTTTCGATGAAACCCTTATCATGGCCCAATTTCGATGGGACGATGCCAGGCATCGAACCAGGAATCGAAAGAGGTTCTCGATACAATGCCGATGCGGATCTCGATTAGTTCTGGCCTCGATGAGCTTGTTCGCCCATCGAATTAAGATCTGGCACATTAATACGGTCACGGGAGAGTCCTGTGACTCAGAACAGTAATGGCCGGCTGGCGCCGTATTGTTCACATCTCTTCGGTTTACTCAAAGGCCAGTACATGAATATATCTCTAAGTTTCATCAAACCGCCGAGGAGGCATCGTCTTGTTCGACGTCGCTCCAGGCGACTCTGGGCTGTGACTGGGGGACGTGTACCCACGCCATGCACGCCGCTTGGGGACTGATCGCCGCGCCCCGGATATGCAGTGCGTCTTTCGTGCAGCGAGCCGCTCCTGTACGGGCAATCTGCGGCAACGAAGACGGTGACTGCGGGGGCAGTGGCAGCGGCGGCGCAGGCGGAGAGTCCTTAGGGGCAAGCGCCGGAAGGCAGTCCAAGTACAGTATGTAGTCTGTGGCAGTCTTGCACCCGAGCTTCGACAATCTCGTGCCACGACCCACTCGTGGTCACCTGGCCTTTGAAAAGACGTGGAGTCGTTGGTGTGTTTTCCTTGGTGGACGCAGGCGAATGGAGGGCACCGTATACCGGCTGGGACGCCTGACAATTGCAAGGTGCATCCGTGCACAAGAGAGGCACCCTTCCATCATCTTGAGAACGTAGAAGGGGGCAGGAGGAGATGGTGCCGAGGGCGCCGCTGGAGGTGAAGGTGCATGCACGGCACACGTTGGAAATACTGATGGGGTCAAGCGTCCGCCACTCTGTCACCAGTGCACCAGGCAAAAAGAACCTCACGGTCGCGAGGCGAGTACCAAAATCAGTTCGCAGCCTCTCATTCTCCCGACACAGCATGCAACCGCGGACCAGACGAAGGCTGTGCACCGACACAGGCTGACTGGTGTTGAAATGGGTGCCAATCCAGCAGCAACTTCCGGTGTTTGGAGAAGGATGCCGGGCTGCTGGATGGCTAATTATATGTGTCAACCCCCATGAATGAGTACTGCTGAAAGTGCACATTTCAGCAGGCAAGTATAGCCTATTCTGCATGCAGGGACGATTTAGCCTGGTCCTTGTATTTTTCCCCTCTCACCCCCCATCAGGACGCGGAGACGGAGCTCATTTCGGAGACGATTTCATGGACGGCAATCTGATAGCGGTAAACCACTGTATCTGGGCTTGACCCATGGTCGTTTTCGCCCGCGCTGACCCGAGGGCTCGGGGGAGCCGGTCAGTATGTGCCATCCATCCATATGGCAGCTGCCAGAATGTATACGGATCCAATTAGCGGCCCCCCAGTGTCTGCTTCTCCCCTGACTTGGCCATGGGAGCCGCCGCCGCCGCGCCATCATGTTCGTGGCGACCTCGGCCACCCTTGCGTGGGTGCGTACGTCGCAGCCCCTCTCTGCCGTCACGACTGCCACCTGCTCGTCGGTCGGCCGACGGGTGCCGTCTCTGACGGTCGGGTTGCAGGGCGAGGAGCTCCACCGACGTTCTTATTTGGCGGTCGCTCACCGTCCGCTGCCGCTGTGCATGTCGCCGCGCGGGTGCTCCTTTGCTTTTACGTGCCGATTTGAGCGGACGCGCTGCTCTGCCGCGTGCTCTGCACTAAGTAGAGTAACTGGAGGTTGCGCTGCTTTTTTTTTTTCCCCCGCTCTGCGCCTTGCTCCCCGTGGCTCGCTCCCACCGCCCTGACGAGCACGTGCGTGTGCGACCGGGCCCCACCCCGCTCGCTCGTACCGTGCTCAAGATTGGAGCCGTTCCGTTGCTGCAGGTTTTGTATTTCTCCCTTTCTTTTTGGTCCTTCACGCTCCGCCCTCTTTCCACGCTGTCGTTTCCGTCGGGCCCTCCCCACCATCTCGACCTCCCTGCCATCATTTGCCATGACGGTTGACTCGAGTCCCGCCCCCGTGGGTGGCGTCCCATCTCCCGCCCCCACTGAGGTCGTCGTTTCCCTCCCCGCCTTTCCCGGCACCTCCATGCGCATCCGGCTCGCCGCCCATACCCCCACGGCCGGTGTCCCACCCCCCCCCCTGGTGCTCCTCCTCGGCTGGTTCCGCGCCTCCCACCGCCCGCTCGGCAAGTACGCGGCGGTGCACTCGGCGGCCGGCTGCCACACGGCGGCGGTCATTGCGCCGCCGGGGGTGGTGTTTGCGCTCTTCCCCGGCCCGCAGTTTGCCTTTGCAGTCGCGGTCGCCGCCGCCGTGGCGGCCGCGACGGGCCCCGACGGGGTCCCCCTCCTCGCCGGCGGCGTCGTGTTGCACCCCTTCTCCAACGGCGGCGCGTTTGTCGTGCGGCGGCTGGTGGAGCTCGCCGCCCTCCCCCCCGTCGACCGCTCCGCCGCCGTTGCCGCCGCCATTGCCGCCTCACGCTCAGCGACGGCGGCGGGCGACGCGGCCGCCGTCGCCACGGCGGCGGTCGACGCCCTCGCGGCCGCCACCGCCGGCACCCTCTTTGACTCGTGCCCCGTGGCGCTCTCCCACGCGTCGGCGCTCACGGCGACGACGCACGCGGCGGGCATTGGCGCCGGCACGGCCGGCGGCGCGGGCATCGGCGCCGCCGTCGGCCGCGCGGTGACGGCCGCGTCGTTGGGCGGGTGGATTGGCCTCCAGTTTGTGCTTTGCGGCAACGTACCGGCCGCGTTTTGGGCAACGATGCGGGATGGGGAGGCGCCGGGCGGGCCGGCCGCGGGCGTCGCCTACGCCTACTCGGCGGCGGATGCGACGGCGGATACGCCCGCGTTGGAGGAGCTGATTGCGGCGCGCCGCGCGCGGGGGGGGGACGTGCGCGCGTGGCGCGTGGAGGATGCGCCGCACGTGGCGCTGCTGGTCGGCCACCGCCAGGATTACGAGGCGTTTGTGGGGGGGTGCGTGGCAGATTGGATTGCGGCGTGGCGCAAGCGCCAGCCAGGAGGGGGGGGGGGCGGGGAGGCGGCGCCACTGGTGGGGAGCGAATGACTTCGAGTTGCCCACAAGAGAGGTAAACAGGGTCCAGCGCACCGACGTCGGAGGGCGAACAGCCGTTGAGCATGTTGCGCATGGAAGCTCTCTGCGTCTGGCGGTTACAGTACTGTATTGCTGCACCTTTCTAGCGCCCGTCGCGTTTCTGAGAGCTCACCCCGTTGGTCATCGAGTGCAGCAGCCGTCCACCAAGCGTTTGTCTGACAGAGCGTAGAAACAGTGCCACGCATCACCATCCGCTCCATCCTGCAGCTGCCGTTGGAACGGTATTGAGGGCGGGAGCCCAGAGCGTTGCAACAGTCACGGTGTTGCCAAGGCCTCCTTTCACGCGACCTGCAAGCTGTGCTCCGTGTCGCGGCGTGCAACTCTGACCACACAGCTCACGAGACAGGTGTCGGTGGCGAATCAAAGTGAATGTGACTCCAATGCGGATTGACTCAATCAGCTTCAAAGTGCCATCCCGCGCGTCCTCCTTCGTCATCTCTCTTGACGCAGCCGATGCGTCGGCACCGCCGGGCCTTGTGCACACGAGCACATGTGCTCGAGGCGGCCACCGCGCGCGGGCGCGCGACACCGGGTCCGCGCGCGCGGTGCAGGCGGGGGCCGGCGCTGAAGAGCGGTAGTTACCGCGCCACGAGGCACCAGGCAAGGGCCATAAAGGCGTGTGCGGGGCCTCCCCGCCAGCTCGATCCGCCGCCAACCGCCAGACCACCTCTGACGCCGCACTCGCCTTGTTTTTCCACCGCTCGCACAATCCCATCGCATGTACAGCACCTCTGCCCGCCCAAGCCGCCTCCTTCATTGACGCTCCCCCCCCCCCGTCCCCCCCTCCCGACCATGAAGATTGCGCTGCTGGGTGCCACGGGCGGCACTGGTGGGGAGGTGCTGACGCAGGGCCTGGCCGCCGGCCACACCATCACGGCGCTGGTGCGGACGCCCGCCAAGCTGCTGCTCACCAACAAGCAGCTGACCGTCCAAAAGGGCGACGCCACGTCGGTCGACGACCTAACCACCGCCTTTGCCGGCGCGGACGTGGTCATCTCGACGATTGGCAATGGCGGCTTTTTTGACCAAATGAACCCAACCACCTTTTACAGCGACACGACGGCCGCCATCCTGTCGGCCATGGCCGCCACGGGCGTCAAGCGGCTGCTCGTCGTTACCTCGTCGGGGGTGGAGGAGGACCCGGACGCGCCCTTCTTTTACCGCAAGCTCATCCGCCCCCGCCTCGCGCCGACGTACGAGGATATGGCGGTGGCGGAGCGGACGGTCGCCGCGTCGGGGTCGGCGGCGGCGGGCGACGGGGGCATCGCGTGGACGCTCGTGCGGCCGAGCTACCTCACCAACGGGCCGCTCAAGGCGTACCGCGTCGACGAGCGGACCAACCCCAAGGGCGGCTGGCGCATCCGCCGGTCGGCCGTCGCGGACTTTTTGCTCAAGGAGGCCGCGGCGCGCGAGTGGGTGTACAAGTACCCAGCCATGGCCCACTGAGCGCCCCGCCGCGCCGCCGGATGAGACGAGCGCACGGCGGCGGCGGGGGGGCGGCAGCTCGCCGCCGCCGCGTGGTCCCCAAGCCGCAGGGACCGGCGGTGGGGTGCGGTGGGCGTGGTTCCGGTCTCGACGACGGCTTTTTTTGCACGGGTGACTTTGTATTAGTACAGTACGCTTTTCCTTGTGCTGTTTTGAGTGGGACTCGGTTGCAGGTGCTCGGATGACACACCAGCCGGTCGCCGTTTGCTCCTTTGGAGTGTTCCATCCTGGAGGGCAGTGGCTGCAGGCGTCTGCAGACGAGCTCTGGTGGGAAAGGCGGTGCAAAGAAGCAGCGCCCATCCACGTGCTGTCCCAGTCGGACAGAAGCGCACGTGGAGCCATCAGGGTGCCCACCGGCCGACGAAACACGGGCGACACAGCGTCCAGGCGCTGCCATCCGTCCGTGTTGGCCCCATTACCGTTGCACAGGCGGGCATCAGCGCCAGCGCCGCGCAAGGCAGGTCTGCTCGGCGCGCCCTGCGGGTGGTCGCGCGCCGGGGGCCCGCGTCGCGCTCCGCGGGCCGTTGCCGCTTCACGCCCGCCCGCACTCGCTCCCCCGTCAAGTGCTCGACCCGCTCCGACGGTACAGTACCATTTCAAGAATCTACTTGCACCGAGCTCTTCTGGTCTAATTGGATCACCCGCACGACTTGACCGTGGAAAGCGGCTGGCCGGGGGCACCCGTGGAAGCTCGCGACGCCGCGCGGCGCTCCCATCCGCCACCGCCGCTGCCCCAGGCTGCCACCGCTCCTGAATGCCGCCGCCG
>ENA-ORXT01004645-ORXT01004645.1-marine-metagenome-genome-assembly--contig:-NODE-4645-length-14050-cov-13.250125_pt1 | contig 14050 bp, 9 predicted proteins | sample MGYA00237868_ERZ511482 | MGnify/ENA metagenome assembly ERZ511482 | reverse complement strand
TCGGATCAGGTAGGTCTCAACTTAGCACCTCCATTCCATCCAGTACAAGTCAGTGTAGAAGCAGATCCTGATATGCTTAAGGAAGCTAAAATTAGGTTGGCCACCGTCAAATTCTATTATGATTTTGGTGCAGGCGAAAAAGTACACCAAGTGACAATCAAAGGTAATCAGGCAGTCCCGGCTGACCTTGCAGAATTTATGCTCAAAAAAGGTGTGTATGACTATGAATATGAAATCACCTGGAGACTATTTGGAAATAAACGGATGACTACCGGGCGAAAGAAAACATCAGATACACTCTTGTACATAGATGAGATTCCTGAGGACGCTATCAAATTATAAAACTGAAAACTTAAACTGTTTTAAAAATGAAAACAATAATAAATACTTTAATAATCACTTCTTGTGCTCTAATGTTTGTAAGTCAGATTAGTGCCCAGCGAATTCTTTTAGACAAACCTGTAAGAGCTGGACAACTGACTTTGTTTCCTGAGGTAGACGATGAGGACACTTATTATTATCTCCCGGATAAGCCTCAATTAGCTAAGAATGACCAGGGAGAACCTAGTTTTTCATTTACGCGATATGTAAAAAATGTCCTTAGCGATGGTTCATCTGCTGAGTCCATTTTAGAAAGTGGAACGGGTGGAGGTATTGTCCATTGTCTTGTAGAGCTTTCAGTATCGGATGAGATGATCAAGGAAGCTGAACAATCGCTTAGAAGAGTCAATGGAAGTGGAAAAATTGTAGGTCCCGTAATTTTTAAATCAGGAACCGTGGCTTTGATTTCAGCAGTAGCTCAGGAAGGTGGTAAGATGACAGAAACGGTGGTAGGCTTAGGCTCAGCTCCTGTATTAGAGAATCAAAAATCAGCTGTTGCGGTACAACTTAATCAAATGGGTTCAAAATTATTATGGGAAACTTTTAATACTTCTACGCCTGATTTTTCTTTCAATTTCGAAATGCAAGTAGAAGGCTACATGTCTCCTAAGCAAGTAAAAATCGAAGCAGACTTTGATAGAATTTATAAGCATAAATCTTTTGAAGTTGGAACTAAAGTACAAGGTGGGCCTGTTGTGCTCGCAGCAGAAATAAAAAAATCATTTGACGAATTATTCGATTCTGGTGCAATCAAACTGACACAAATTGGCGAAGACGAAGAACTTGATAAACTTAAAGATGTAGCATATACACAATTGACTAATTTAATGTTCAATAAAGTCGGTGGTCAGGGAATTGCAGAATTATCAAAAATAGGTGATAACGGTCGAGGTGGTATGAAGAAAAGTATGCTCGATCGTGCATCTGAAAATTTAACTCAAGCACGACAAGAAGCTAAGCAGGATAATATTAGGATAGAACAACAGCAAGAACAAATTAGACAACGTGCTGCACAAGTACGTGAGATGATACAGAAAAATATGGCAGCGAGTAATACTGGAGGTGCTGCTGGTACTGGACGTATACCGCCACCACCTAATCAGCAAAGACCAGCTATGCCAGCACCAGGATCTCCTGAAATGGAAAAGATGCCAAAGAAAGTGCCAATTCCTTCTATGTCAGTAGCAGCCTCGTACAAACAGAAAACAGTTAAGAGATCTGGTAGGTATGTGATTGACTTAAATAAATTTACACAGGAAGTAAGATCAATGCCTTTTGCATATAATCCAGGTAATGTAAAATCTCAATGTGAAACTTGCTTTCATGAAGTCAATTTGGATGATCCATTGATGCAACAAAGAGAAATCAATGCTTCACTTGGAGGTATCAATTCTGAAGATTTTGATTTTATCAATTTCATTAACATCATTATGAAAAAGAAACATCAGAATGGTGACGAGACTGTAAAAGAATTGAAAATAGATAAAAGTAAATTTAATGCAGATGCCAATTTGTTCAGAACAGTTTATGGTTTCAAAGGAGATAAGAATAGAGACAAGTGGTTAAGCTACGACTACCGTACACAGTGGAGTTATAAGGGAGGTTATGTCGAAGAAACTGATTGGGAAACAACTGAGTTTGGTAGCATTGCTCTAAGTCCATCTGTAATCAAGAAGCCTGTATATATAGAAGTAGATGAGGACTTTGTCTTTGATGAAGATCTAAGAGGTGTCGAGCTGAAATTCTATACAACACTTGGAGAGTCAGAAGATGTCACAAGCGTCAATCTGAAGACCAAGAATGGGGAGGAATTGTCTCATACAGTAGAATTATTACTCCCAGCTGACAAAGAAGATTTTGAGTATGATGTAACTTATTTCGTGAGAGGAAAAGATCCACAGTCTTCAGCACGTAAAGCTACTAATTACGGTAGAGTAGATGTAGATCGATTTATGCCTTAATTGAAAATAAGTATCTACTGAAGCGTAGAGATTAGCACTTTAATGAATTTGAATTATTCTGGAATTATTTTTAAAAACTTGACTCATGATTAATGCTAAATATATATTACTGACTCTTTGTTTAGTATCGATTTCTATAGGACTTAAGGCTCAACGGATCCTTTTGGATAAACCTATCCGAGCTGGACAACTGACTCTTTTTCCGGAAGTCCAAAATGAAAGTACCTATTACTATTTACCTGATAAGCCTAAGCTGGCTGTTAATGAGCAAGGTGAACCAAGTTTTTCATTTACTCGATATGTCAAGAATGCATTAAGTGATGGTTCTTCTGCAGAAGCGATTGTAGAAAGTGAGACAGGGGGTGGACTGATACATTGTTTAGTAGAATTGTCTGTGTCTGATGAGATGATTAAAGAGGCAGAACAAGCACTAAGACGTATAGATGGAAGTGGTAAAATTGTAGGTCCTGTTATTTTTAAATCAGGAACCGTTGCCTTAGTTTCTGCTGTAGCCCAAGAAGGTGGTAAAATGACAGAACAAATAGTAGGCTTAGGTTCTGCACCAGTTCTTGAAAATCAAAAATCTGCGGTCGCTATACAATTAAATAAAATTGGTTCTAAAATCCTTTGGGAAACTTTTAATACTTCGACACCTGATTTCTCATTCAATTTTGAAATGCAAGTAGAAGGATATCTCTCTCCTAAGCAAGTATTAATAGAAGCAGACTTCGATAGGATATATAAACACAAATCTTTTGAGGTCGGTACAAAGGCGCAAGGTGGACCTGTTGTCCTTGCTGGTGAGATCAAAAAATCACTTGATGAATTATATGATTCTGGCGCTATAAAGATGACACAAATAGGAGAAGATGAGCAACTAGATAAACTTAAAGATGCCGCTTATACCCAAATAACAAATTTAATGTTCAATAAAATAGGAGGTCAAGGCGTAGCAGAATTATCTAAGATAGGAAATACGGGTCCGGGTGGTATGAGAAAAAGTATGCTGGATCGAGCTTCTGAAAATATGTCTATAGCTCGTAGCGAAGCAAGACAAGATAATCTAAGAATTGAGCAATTACAGATGCAACATAGGCAACGTGCTCAGCAAGCAGCAACATTATTACAGCAAAATCGAGCTGCAAATATTCCGACTAATACTCAAGGTATGGGGACAACACCCACTGCAAGTTCTACACCAATAGTGAGTACACCTACTTCTGTGAGTCCTACTACAGAAACCAATACTTCTACGACAACAAATACAGCTACTGCCGCAAGTTCAGCATCCACAACTAATGCATCTTCCACTGCGACTCCTTCTACAAATACAACACCTGCATCTAGTACAGATTCAACAGCTGATAATACATCTGCATCCACAACTACGCCTAATAGCTCTTCCACTACTGGCACAGCAACTGGTTCTAATTCTAATACAACAAATACTCAGAATGCAACTGCATCTTCAGCAGCTACAACTACTGATACAACCACAAGTACAACACCTAATCCAACAACAGGAACGACTGCGGGAACAACAACAGGAACAACAACAAGTACAACACCAAATCCAACAACAGGAACAACAACTGCAGGAACTCCAGGCTCTACTTCAACAATACCTGGCGCAACACCAACTGCGGCTACTAATGTAGGTTCAGCAGTTGCTAATTTGGCGAATTCTGTAGTAAATAGTGGCACTGGAGCGACTGGTACAGGCCGTCCAAATCCGCTTACGGCTATGGGGGCTAAGTTGGTACAAGGAGCTAAGAATCTCCTTGCTTCACCAATGGCTAATCAGCTTAGGTCAGTTCTACCTATACCTGGATCGGGACAGGGAACAGGCAACTTAAATCAAATGCCTAAAAAATTACCGATACCTTCTATTTCGGTTGCAGCATCGTACCAGCAGAAGACGATAAAAAGATCTGGCAAATATGTTATTGATCTAAATAAGTATACACAAGAAGTCCGTTCCATGCCATTTGCTTATAATCCTGGTAACGTAAAATCACAATGTAAGAATTGTTTTCATGAGGTCAACTTAGATGATCCTTTAATGCAACAGCGTGAAGTTAATGCATCACTCGGTGGGATAAACTCTGATGATTTCAACTATATCAATTTTATCAATATCATCTTAAAGAAAACGCATCAGAACGGTGATGAGACTGTCAAAGAACTAAAAATAGATAAGAGCAAATTTAATGCAGACGGAAATTTATTCAGAACAGTATATGGATTTAAAGGAGATGATGATCGTGATAAATGGTTAAGTTACGATTACCGTACTATGTGGAGTTACATAGGTGGGTTTACTGATGAGACTGATTGGGAGTCGACAGAGTTCGGTAGTATTGCCTTGAGCCCTACGGTTATAAAAAAGCCAGTCTACGTAGAAATAGATGAAGACTTTGTAATAGACGAAGAGATTAGAGGCGTCGAAATTAAGTTTTATTCTAAGCTCGGAGAGGTAGAGGATATGAATAGTATCAACCTCAAAATGAAGAATGAAGAGGACTTATCTAAGACAGTAGAGTTACTACTTCCTTTAGCAGAAGAAACTTTTGAATATCAAGTGACCTATTTTATTAAAGGTCAGAGCCCGAAAACATCTCAACGAATGTCTACAGATTATGGAAGAATTGACATTGATCGATATTATGAATGATTAGAATTTAATATAAGATTTTGATCCAATAAATCAAAGTCCTAAAAATAGAAAACATGAAATACATATTATTAAATATAGTCTTAATAGTGAGCTGTCTTAATGTGACATTGGAAGCACAATCTGCAACTGATAATCAATATACTAATGCTCAAAATGTAAGCGCTACAAAAATAGATTGCAGCCAGATTCTAAGCTTTTTTAAAGAAAATAAATTATGGGAGAGAGGATCAGGGAATTATGCTGTTGATCATTACGAGCTTTTTGATATTAAGAATATGCCGCAACTCTCCGGTATGACATGTACAGCTGCTGCGTGTATCTCAGCATTAGCATACAGAAATAATGCAACTATAAATTATAATGAAATCAAAAATGCAACTGGCTTCTGGAGCATTGTGCCAAACTTTAAAAATAATCATGGTGCAGATGGATTTTACGCCTGTGATGTCTATGAGTTTATAGGATTTAATGATCCCCAAAATTTATTAGATGTTTTGGTGAACGTAGGACCTTTCATCATCGCTGATAAGAATATAGATAAAGCTATATTCATAACAGGTATGTCATATCAGAAATCACCAGAAAAGATATATGTCAAGATCTATGATCCGCAACCGAAAGGTGCAGGTCTGGATTATAAACCAAGATCAAGTAATAAAGGTGCCATCTATGATTGGACATACGAGGAGTTTTTGTCCAGTTGGGTTTTTAAAGATACTGCTAATAAAATTATTGGTGTGCCTGTAGCGCCTCAGGTGAATGTTGGACAATAGTTAATTGGGACGCCATTACCAATGTTAATTTTGGCGTTTCTTAATGGTTTTGAAAATTCATTTTAAAAATAGAGATATAAGTTAGATATGAAAAATCAATTATTTACAATACTGATAATTCTTCAAGTTGGAGGTTTGAATGGGCAATTCACCTTGAGACAAGATCAAATTGAGCGGATTTATACTTTTGAAAGCACACTATTTGATTACTATACAGAAGGTTCTACAAGTAAAGCCAAAGGCAGAGTGAATGATTATAGGTATTCTAATGATTATATTCAAAATTCTTATAAATATGATGAAAATATAATGGCAAAGTTAGTTAAAAATGAACAGGGGAAGATAGACAAGAAAACGTGTAATTGGGTTTATTTTTTTGGACCTAACCTTCCTAAGTGCATAAATAATCTTAGAACTAAAAAGGCTATTTCAAAACAAATTAGTAAAGCAATAGAAATAGTTGTTGCCAATTCTTGTGGATCGATATTTAAGACGACTCCCAATCAGGAAGAGGGTTACAGAGAAATTGATATGCACCAGAATCCATTAGATATTTTTGATAAAGATTTAAAAATTTATTTCACATCTAAACAACTTACAGCAGAACAAAGGGAAGCCCTAAATGCTCCTATTAGAGATGATGAGGCACTTGCACACTTAATGCAAGCTAATTGCTGGTTAGGAAAACAGGTAAGAGTATTTCCAAGGAATGGAGATGGTAAATCACAAAATGTTTTGGTTATTCGTATAGCTCCTGATCTTCAACAATTTGATGATTCTTTTTTTCTAAGACAGATCATTCATGGAATTGGACATTTGCTACATGAACAGAAAATGCAATTAATTAGAAGTACAGAAGATAATTATTGGCACGGTAAAGCTCCAGTAAATCAAACAAATGTTCTCCCTAAACAATATGTGGCGGCAATTAGTGATCAGGCAACAAAATCTGTAAAAGAATTTATTGCAGAGTTTTATGAGTACTTATTATTAGCAACTCCTAATTTTTCGATTTCAAATTATAAAAAGGAAAACATAGAACCCTATTCTTCTTCTTTTAGATTTCAAGGAATAAATGCAAGTATAATTGATTTATTAGAAATAGCTGTAAAGTACAGAATGCCAAATCCTGAGTGGAGTAATTTAGAGAAGGTAATTCAGGAGTTCGCTTTTACTACTGGTTCAACAATGTGGACTGATCAAAACAAAAAAGTGATTGCTAATAATGATGAAGCTTTAAAAGCCAAGTATGGAATTTTATCTCCTAGATGGGCGGTAATGGGGAAACCAGATTTAATTGATATTGATTATAATACAGTATTTAAATTTACTCAAATTGATAGGAATCAGCTCACAAATAATGAGATTGTAGCCAGTTCTCTGGTAGGGGCTATTGATAATGTGTTAGTTGTTCAAGATGAGATTGTCTCGCAACTTGGCTATTGGAGACAATTTGCAACAAAAAACACAACCGAAAATAAATTTAATAATTATGGTCTAAGTCAAAGATCACTCGAAATTCATAAAGGCACAAACTTAATTAAAGAATTGAACACTAATGGTCCATTTATAGTGACTTCGATGAATGGAAATGAAGAATCAGCCTTAATTGTAGTCGGAGCTACCCATAACCGGAGAAAGCTTACAACTATAGTAAAATGCTTTTTTCCTTACGAGATAAGATATAAACGAGAAAGTTATTCAGGACATAAAGAGATGGTTTTAAGTGATTTTACTAAACTACTTAAATCTTTAAATCCAGATCAAGATTACGAAACTGACACTAAAGAGACAATCGTGACCCTATACTAATAAAATTAAATATAAAAGATTCGCTCAATTATGATAAGAAGAGGTCCTTTTATGGTAGTGAGTGATGATAGAAGAAACGCATTTTGGGTTGTAGGATGTCATTATAATAAAAGATAAAGATCCTATATTTCATAATGCTTTTTCCCTTATGCAATCAGAGTCAATTTAAGCCCATTTATAATTAAATAACAATGAAAAAACTCACAATATTTTTAATACTCTTTTTATCATTTGCTCAATTGAAAGCACAACCATTGACAACAGGTGAGAAAATGAAAATTGTAAAACATGAAGGCTCGCTATCTAGAAAGTATGCACCTCGACCATCTCAAAGATATCCATTCCAAGAAGGTCAAGAAGTTAGCGAGGCAGGCTGGAAATATGAAATCTACTATGATGAGAGTATTGCTGAATATTTGAAGGCGACAGACCAGCAAAGAGAGATTATTGATATTGTAAAAACTGCAATCCAGAAGTCTCATGAAAACGCATTTAGAAAAAAAATTATAGTGGAAGGAGTAGATCCTCGAATTGTCGAAGAGACAAAGAACAAACCTTTAAAAATTATTTTCTCTTCTACATTATATACTAAGAGAATGAATCTTAATGAAGGCGATAATATTCCTGAAAATAGTTTTATGCTAAGTACTCAATGCGAAAAGCATAGGTCAATGCGAGTATTTCCACGGGACAGAAGTTTCAAACTTCAAAATGAGATTGTAATTTTTGTACCTCTTACACAAGAGCAATTCAATATTCAGAAAGTTCTAAAACAAATCGTACATGGTATTGGACATCTATATACAGAAAGAAGATCCTTCGGGACTAATGGTAATTACTGGTCTCCTACGTCGCCTCTCAATACAACAGATTTATCTAATGATTTATACAAAAATCAAGTACATCCTATAGCTGGTAAAAGTAATTCAGAGTTAGCGGCTTATGTTTTTGAATATTTTGTTCTCAAAAATTATCCTTTTAGTGAGGATCAAGCATACAAAGCTATCACTACTAATAATAGAGTTCTCATTGATCATGTACATAAGTTAGGTGGTCCTGTATGTAACGCATGGTTAAATTCTTGGGGGAAAAAACCAAACACTGAAGAAGTTGCAAAAATGGAGGGAAGAGAAATAGGGGTAAGTGGATCTGATTTAAAAATACATGATTGGTTTATTGTTGACAAACGGAGTGATACTTATAATGTAACATGGGATCATATATTCCAGATGGAGAATGTGCCAGAAATGAAGGGATTTTCTTGTTGGAGTGCAGCAGCTGCAACTTTAGTTATTGCTGCCGATCTAGTGAAGTTGGTACCTGTGGATATAACACAAAAAATAGGTTATTGGGCACAATTTAGACCAGCTTATACTAAAAATGATAAACACATTTTTGGGTACTTTAAATTAGATGTTACTCAAAAGCAGTTAGAAACACCTGAACAACTACTTCAATTTCTTAATGACAATGGACCATTTGTAGTAGGTATTGATAATCATGAACATGCCCGTGTTGTTACTGGTATGTCATATAATAAATCAAATAATACATACGCTGTCAAAATATTTGATCCTAGACCTAAAGGTAAACCTAAAATATCTGAAGCTCGACTTCTTAATAATTCTGGTTCTATATATGTCGAATCATTCAAACAGTTTGTGGGCTTTAATAGAATTATGGCTGGTGCAAAAATAGGAACTCCTAGCCCTATGTTGACATTAGCTCATTTAAAAAGATTTGCTTTATGAAGAAGCAGTTTGCATATAGAGAATAGTATTTTTTGAGTTTGCTATAAATTATTATAATGAAAGTTCTTAACTACATATTATTAAAAGCCTATGGACTTTAGTAGTCTACGCCCAATTATTGTAAACTACTATATGTCTACAGTACTGTCTATATCTAAGTTGTCATCTTATTTTTGGTTCAACACTAGTATAGAATTTAAAGCTAAGAACGGCAAACCCTAAATAAAAAACATGAAAAGAATTATCTACATATCTGCATTAATTGGTCTCGTGGCCTTAGTATATCATTGCATAAATGATAATGAGCTTATTGTGTACCAAGATACTGAAGAAATTGAAGCTCCCGATACAGAAGAAATCCAGGTCAAGCTACCTGGTTGCACACACCCACATACGGTATCCGTTCAGAAAATTGATGGAGATTATATCTATGATGGAGATATGATCGTCTTTCCTTATGAGGAGGATGATCCTGAGGAAGATTTTGGTAGAGGGGGAGCTATATTGAAAGGCGATGGAGATGGCAGACGACATGGCGGGTCTCATGGCCAATGGCCTAAAGCTATTATTCCTTATCAAATTGTAGGTTACCATAAAGTCTCAAGCATATTTATCAAAAATGTTAAGAAGGCTATAAGTCATGTAAATGAGGTGACAAATATCTGTATGGTTCCTTATAATGAAGATTCTTCAAAAAGAGCTATAGAGCGTGAGCTAGGTGAAAATGTACCATTCTTAGAGATAAAAGAAATTGAAGCAAATAATTATATATGGGGTAGAGCAACAGTAGGCTATGTAGACATACCCAGATTTATACACTATTTACAAATCGACCCTGAATCTTCATACAGGACATATTTACATGAATTGGCTCATGTTATCGGGATGATTCATGAACACTCAAGAGATGATAGAGATAAATATATAACTGTTACTGAAGGCGTTGATGAAAAAGATGAATTTAAAAGCTTTTCTGCTAAGGTATTAGATAAGACAGACTTTGATTTTAAGTCCATAAGCTTTTATCCCATAGACCAACTATCTGCACAAGGGACCCCTGTTGCATATAGGTTAACACAATCCGCTAAAGATGACAATGATCTTTGGGAGAATAATCAATATACTCAAAATCAAGAAAACAATATTGGAAGAATTGCAGAATTTAGTCCATTAGACATTCAAATTGTTGAACAGCTTTACGTAGATGAGATAACTAAAAGAGAAGCTAAAGATAGTGTTAAACAAAAGTTGATAAATGCCTGTAGAGTTGACCCACATTCATCTGAATTAATGGTTAATGTAAATTTAAAACAATCAGATCGAAAGAGCAAAAAAGGTAATGAATTACTAAACCCTAGTACAGATAACACAAGCATAGATTGGGGTTTCAATGATATACAAATTATACGTAAAAACAGACTTTATTTATCAAGTTGTGCGGCAGCTAGTTCAACATTGGTTGCTTGGGCGGACGAAGTAGATATTAATATAAATGAAATTAAACGACCCCGAAATGATAGTTATTGGGAGCAGTTTTCTGCTGTTCTAAAATATAACAATATTGATGTTTTCCGCCAATTCAAATTAAAGTATGGTGAGTTTAAATTAACATCGCCTGCTGATTTACTTCAAATGTTGAAGGCACATGGGCCTTTGATTATCCACGTAGATACTCGACAAAGTGCAAAAATAATTGTCGGCATGGACGGTAACATTTTAAAGATTTTAAATCCATCAGCATTTAGAAATAGAAAAATTCAAATTTCATTTGAAGAGCTTAAAAGCAGTGTAAATGGAAAGAAAATAGAATCAAAAAAAAGGTATAGTAATACTAAATTTGAAGCAGATTCAATTAAATGCTATTTCGCTTCATTATGGTAATTCTTAGATAATAAAATGTTAGACCTATAATGCAATTCAAGAATAAAATATATCTAATGCTATTCATGATACTAAGTTCAATATACAATCATAACTGTCAGTCACATTACTCCTATATGCTTCAATTTGATGATCATAGTCAGTTTGATATTCAACTCATCCCCCAAGCAACAGAAGTATCCTGTTGGGCCGCTTCTAGCGCTATGATCATATCGTCTGTGAAAGACACTCTTTATTCAGACATGGATGTAGTCAATATACTAAATAGTACAAATGAACTAACCCAAACATATGCTCTCAACAAAAAAATATCCCCAGATGATAAAAACATGTTCCAAGTCTTAGGCTTGCAAACTTATGAGCACAAAGATTTTACGTATGAAACTATTCATAGCTTATTAGCTACACATGGGCCACTTTGGGCAGTTACCGATGAAGACCTATATGATATTGATATAGTTATTCCTCATGTAAGAGTAATTGCTGGTGTAACAAAAGATTCATTGTCAGATGAAGCTTTACTGACAATCTATGATCCCTGGGACAGATGCTCAAGTACCTTTTTGGAAAATAATAAAGGCTCGATTTATACAGAAACTTATGCGGAGTTCTACTCAAAAATGAAACATCTCATGGAAAGAGAAAATTCGGATGATGCCGTTTACTTAGCATACCCTAAATAAAAAACATGAAAAAAATTATCTACATAATATTTCTAAGCTTTTTGACTGTCGTAGTTCACGCCCAAGACGAAGTCATCAAACCCACTGACTCAGGGATGTCCCTATTTGATGACTCAGGGGTAGAGCACATACGTATCGTTAGTTCAGATACTGAGACATTATTGATAGAAGTCCAGTGCAAGACAGAGGAGGATAAGATATATATGTTCTCTGGAGAATTGTTAGATGCTCGTAAGAAGAAGATAGCTTCTTTTGCATGTACACCTCAAGAGTTATCTAAAGGGTCAGAGACTATAGATTTAGCTTTTACAGTATCTGCAAAAAATGTTTCGACTAAGACAAATCTTAAATCGGCTTATGTCAGAATCAAGATGTCAGAGAAAGAAGACGATGACTCGCTATTAGGAGGTTTAGAGGGATTATTTGGTGGGGATGGTGATGATGATCCTATCGGTGATATGTTCGCTAAGAAGTACACATTTAAGTATAGTAAGGATTGGCGTCTTAAGGGAAATAAAAGTATGGTTGTTAATATTCCATTGACGCCTATTGGTGACGCAAAAAATCTAAAGTAATGAGAGTAAAAACATTATCGATTATAATATTTTTATCATCTATTACCGCGGTAATAAATGGACAGAAAACAGCAGAGAGCCCAATGCCAACGCCAACGACTTATCCATTTGAAGAAGTGGTAGAAAGAACTGCAGACAACGATGATGAGTATCAGAGAGAAGGACCCGCTAATCTGCAGCAGTACAATCTGTTCTCATCTATAGATGATGACGTAGACTTTAAGAATACACGTCAGCTTCATATTAATGAGTATGTCTATAGAGATGAGAATATAAAATCTGGTTATTATTATTTCTTACCTAATGAATACAACTTATCGTTCGAATCCAATACAGGAAAGTATGGCATCAATGTAAATTATGGTATGGGTGACGGATCATCTGCAGGTGATATCACGGTGACTGCTATTCTTGAGCCGGACTTTAATGAGACGGATTGGGAGATCGCTAAGCACCTATTAGAAAAACAAATTAAAGGTAAGGCAGAAGAAAAGTATGGTGTCGTAGAGTTGCTTCCTGTCCCATATAATGAAGCGCCTACTGTAGAATTTGAAAACTTATTTCAGTATGGGGTAGATGAGAAAGACGTTTCTGTAAGAATAACCGACAAGTTTACCGACCCTATCTATATTTCATTTAGAACTAATAAGATTGAGGAATTGATGAATATATTTCTCAATGATATAGGCCTCTTTGGTAATGTCTTTTATTATCCTACGGGTAGCCGTATGCCGCAGAGTATTCCTATTAAGTTTAATTTAAAAATAGATAGTCATAAGACTTTTGGTGATATCGAGATTAATCAATCAACATGGGCTCGTAACTCATTTGAGAATAAATTTGATTTTCCCATTATCGTTAAAAAGTTACATGTATTAAAAACAACGGATACAGGCGCTAAGATATATACTTGGGATGCAGGTAATACAGAAGTACCAGAGAAGGCAAAGATAAAATTTGACAATTCTAAATTTCCAAAATCACTGGCTACAGATCGCAGTGTAGAGAAGATGTGGTTAGAATATGAGGTCAAGCCATGCAAGTCTTGTAATAGGGTCGTGGAGCAGAAAATAGATAAAGGGGTAGGTGCCGCTAAGCGACAAGCCATAGAAGTTATTAATCTCAATGCATTGAATAAGACTGGAGGTGAGATAATGAAAGTCTACTTTAGATCTACGCAAGCCAGTCCCAATTCTACAAGAAAAACAGAACTACCTTCTATCACTATCACAGAAGATGGAGAGACATATATGTCACAGCCTTTGATCATACAGGAAGGTCAGAAGGCAGATTACGAATATAGGATTAAGATCTTTCTCACCGATGGAAGTCCATTAGAATCTGATTGGATAAGAGGAAAAAATCTCGTATTATTTTTTAATGAAAGTTCTCTGAAAAAAATACTACCAGAATTAAGAAAATAAAAAAATTTAAATATGTATACGAACTCTACATACTCCATGCCTATCTGCATTGTTTCAGAAGGTCTTAGTAACAGGAATAATCTTATTAAGTGAAGACTAGCTTTATAATTTTATTATCATTAACGGTTTTTC
>ENA-ORXT01004644-ORXT01004644.1-marine-metagenome-genome-assembly--contig:-NODE-4644-length-14052-cov-4.839714_pt1 | contig 14052 bp, 2 predicted proteins | sample MGYA00237868_ERZ511482 | MGnify/ENA metagenome assembly ERZ511482 | reverse complement strand
AAGCCATTGCTGATAACTCTACACCAGAAGGAAGAAAGCTTAACAGACGTACAGAATTTGTAATCCTAAGGTGATTCCTAGAAATAAATATAATGCAATACTTTGGTAGATATGATATCCAGGTCTTAATTCTTTCGCTCTTAGAAATGATGACATAATAAACGAATAGTCACTAATTATTCTTTTCACATTCCAATTATGTGCTCCAAATGAAAACTATTTTCTTATGAAAAGATTGAGTTTCATTTAAATTCTTATGTTTGTTTTGATCAAAACAAACAACTTGAAAAATTTACTTCTACTATTAGTACTTTTATTAGGCGTAATATCAGTTTACGCGCAAGATGGAAAATGTAAAGAGGTGGAGTTTGAACTTCAGAATCTACAAAATAAATTTTCTAGACTAGATGTTAAGCTTGTTCAATCAAAAATGGACTCTTTAGAGTCATTAATTCCTATGGATTGTGAAATAGCAACAATGATAAGTCATATCATTACAGGAAGAATTCAAAAAGAAAGTGGTAGGCATGAGCTTGCCTTGCAGAACTTTCAAAGGGGAAACGAAATAGCTGCAAAACATAACAAAACTTTATTCCAAAAGCACATTCTAACTCTTAGTTCTGTGCTTGCTGCAGAACAGGATAATTTTGAAGAATATGCGATTTTGATGGATTCTGCATTCCAGGTACCTTGTCACGAAGATAGTATCAGATGTTTAAAGCAAAATATAAAGATTAAGATAAATAATGCTGTTCATCAAAGGAGAACTAATAAATACCAAGAATCTATCTCTACCTATATAGAAGCGAAAAAATTATATGAGGCGTACGATTTAAAAGATTCTATATACCTAGTTTCTATATTAAATGGTTTAGGTAATATTTACGACGACGAACTTGGAGATAATAAACTAGCAATTGACTACTACAAGAAAGCACTCGAAAATTGTCCGCACAATCATAATTCTAGATTTTCACTCTATAATAATATCGGTAATCAATATACTTCGAATAATCAACTAGATAGTAGTGCGTACTATCTTAATAAAACACTCAATCAGACTGACAATCCGAGATTTTTAATCACTCCAAATCAAGGATTAGGCGATATTGAACTTAAAAGAGGAAACATTAAAAAGGCAATAACTTACTATAAACAAGCTATTAGTTATGCAGAGGCAATTAATAATAACAGGTATTTATATTATAGCAATAGTTTGTTGGCTAAAGCTTATTACTTAGATGGTAAATATCAAAAAGCAAAGAGTCTCTTAACAAATGTTGTCAATTATTATAAAACAACAGAAATTGAAAACTCTCAAATAAATGAAATAAAGAAGTATTTATATTTAGCTAAAATTGCAGTACTTGATCCAAGCCTTAGTAGGGAATATTATGATTTATTAGCAACTAGAGATAGTATCAGAGGAGATAGAAGAATTGAGATGTTGAATAAATCCGTCACGAGATATGAAACTATAATTCTTCAAGATTCCCTTAAAAGAGAAGTCCTTTTAAAAGAAAATCTCAACATTAAAGCGAGCAATTATCGATTAGCCCTTTTCAGTGCGCTGCTATTCTTATTAGTTGCGGCATTTTTATTAAGAAAGATTTATAACTCATTTATTTCCACTAAAAGAAAAAATGAAAATTTAATCTTTAAAAATATTGAACTAGAAGATATCAATAATTCTCTCCAACAAAAAATACAGCGTTTAAACACTGCAAGGAGACCAGATACAGTAAATCAAACATTACAATTTAAATCCTTAAATAAAACCTTCAACATTCAATTTGCAGAAATTCAGTATATATCAGCAGAGGATAATGGTGTCAGGATATATACTCCAAATAATTCTTATTGGTCTGATCTTTCTTTAAAAGCAATAAAATCGAAAATACCTGAAGAATCGTTTATTCAGGTATACAGAAGTACAATTGTGAATCTTCAACATCTAGAATGGGTAAATCACTCATCACTCAAAATTGAGAATGGAGCTGAGCTAAAAATAGGAAGGTCTTTCAAGGAAAAAATTCGTGAAATCTTAGATTCTTAAAATTATAAGATAATTTCCTTTGCAGTTCACTGCCATATCGATGCAGTTTGCCATAATCTGCCTGTAAAACCATTGATTATACTGGACTTATTATTTTGTTTGTCAAGCAAAAACAAGGCATATTAAAGAACCAGGATATTGCATCCAAGTAGCTTTTCTAAGTCTAATTTTCAGCTTTTAACAATTAGGAATAATAATCATTTGAAAGAAGAGCAGCAATATGTCTTTAGTGATATTCATGGTAACTCGGTTATGGTAAGTCTAGCCGAAGTCTTATTTGTACAGTCAATGAACGGAATTTTAAGATTGCACAGAATCAAGGAATTACCTCTTGTATTAAGTACTAAAATTGAGGCACTAAAAATTGATCTAGAACCCTATGGATTTTTCAAAATTCATCGCCAATGCATCGTTAATTTAAGGTATGTAGAAGATTATGGGATGTACCCAGGGAAGTTTCTCCTATTAAATGGCTATGAATTGAGATTAGCAAAAAGGCGAAGGTTGAGTTTTCATAGAGCCTATTTAGCATCAAAGAAGTAAATATTATATTTTAAAATAATAAGATAGCCGTTCACCTAAATTCAAGTAAAATGAGAGAGAATACTCTTTTGAAAATGATATTTTAGTTTTAATATTCTTTTATGATCAATATTAACAACATTAGTTTTGAGATAAATGAAAAAAAATCATGAATAGCCTGAAATCCTTAATTGTAATAGTCTTTTATTTTTCTTGTTTATCAACTGCATATCCCCAAAATTACATTGCAGCTACCTCACTAAATCCTGATGGTAACATAAAGTTATTTATAAGAGATTTCTGCTACTCACAAATTCAGTGGCAAACTAAAAGTAAATTGGCAGAAGAATGGAGTGACATCTCAGGTGGATTTACAAATCCTTATTATCTAGACCCTACAAGTGTGAATTTAGAAGAGAACATATTTAGGGCCAAGGTTCAGCTATACCCAGATACAACAGAGCAATTAACGTATGACTTTGGTATTAGAGTTATAGAAGAAGTATCTGAATTAGAGACAAGTGATTTATATGATGGGAGTTTTGTCTATTACAATAGTAGTGATACAATCCTAGGGACTTTTTATACTAGAGAAAGAATTCCTTTTGGCTGCCACAGTATTTATTTAACAGAGGAATTATCTAAAACTGGAATTGGTTGTGGATATGAAAACACACAGAATATTCTTGCTAATTGCGAGGACACTCTCAATGCAGCAATATTTTGTAATGACTTGGTCTTGAACAATCATGATGATTGGTTTTTGCCATCAATCGACGAATTAGCATTTGCTTTGCAAGTTCTTGGAGATAATAAGATACAACAAGTGCAAAATGGTAGATTCGGGGATTTTCTTCATAATCCTAATGTCAATTTTTCTCCAATATGTGTTTCTTCTTCTGAGTTATCAGACAGTCATTCTTATTTCAGTAGGTTGTCAAATGGGGAAGCATCTAAGTTCAATAGTTTAAAAAATAGAGTTGATGATATTTTTCCGTCTAGATTTATCCCAAATGTAATAAATCCCGAAAATGGGATTGAGGCACTTATGTTTCCGTTCCAGAATCTAAATGTAATCTCTATTTTGGAAAAACCAAAAAGTAGAAATACTGTGCTGATAGAATATAACGGAGAGGAATTTGAAGATAGTTTTTACGAATGGAATTTTGGTCAGGGCGTAGTTTTAACTGGGGAAGGCAAGGGTCCGTATGAAGTACAGTTTGACTTTGGAGGATATAATAGAGTTGAACTAAGAATTAATACTGTGAGCTGTCCAAATGGGAGGCTATATTCACAACCTTACATGCTTCCATTATTTACCAGAATAGATTCTATCTTGCCTGAGAGTTATAATGGTGAATTAGTTGCAGGCGACCTAGATAATAATGGAATGGCAGATATTCTATTTGCTGGTAATGATACAACGAGCATATTCGAATTTAACTCAACTGAGGACATTATATCCATTAATCCTCAGTTACAAATTTTAAAAGATCCTGTTGCAGCTTTAGGAGATTACAATAACGATGAACTGCTTGATATAATACTTAGCGGCTATACAACTGATTCAATACCTAAGACAATCTTATTTAAAAATAACGGAGGATATGATTTTGAAGAAATATCTGCAGGTCTACCTAATGTAGCTGGAGGAGACGTAGAATGGTTTGATTATGATAATGATGGCAGAGAAGATCTAATTATTACTGGAGAAGATATTGATGGGTTACCAGTAACTAAGATTTATGGCGGAACCAAAGATCATACCTTAATAGAGTTAGAAACAGATATTAGACAACTTAAGAACAGTACCATTGCAATAGATGATTACAACAACGACAACTTTAGAGATCTTTTATTGATGGGAACTGATGGAGATCAAAAATATACGGAGGTGTATAAAAACATTGGTAATGGTTTTGAAATTATGGATTTAGATTTAACAGGAATTGATCAAGGGGATTGCGGATGGTTTGATTATAATAATGATGGTTTGTTAGATTTTGTGTATACCGGAGTATTAGAAGAACCTATTGCTGAATTGAACGATCAAAATCATTTAAGTGTATCAGTTCAGAACTCTGTTTTCACAAGAGTTTATGAGCAATTTGAAATGGATAGTTTTAGAATTTTTGAGAATCCAAGTAAATACAGAAATCTAGACTATACCTTATCTTCGATAGATCTAGCTGATTACAATAATGATGGCTTAGAGGATATCTTGATTTCTGGAATGCCTAAGATGGCATGGGTGGCTGCTGGTATTGGAGGTGGACCATTGGATCCATCAGATTGGCCTAGAAGATCAAAACCTGCAATTTTTAAAAATAGAACGGATGGATTTACCAATATAGAAGTAAGTTTTCCTGCTACTTTCGCGATAGGAGGAAATTCAAATACAGAACTTAGTTCTGTTGATGGTTTTAAGCATAGCCCTATGGGTTTATTTGAATGTTCCCATATTTCATTCTATGATTTTAATCATGATGGGACGCTTGATATTTTACGAGAAGGCAGAAGACAAGGATACACATCAGCTATTTATATAAATGATCCCATAGTAAACAATCTAGCTCCTCAAATTCCTATCGGATTAGTTTCAGTTGTTTTTGATTGCAATTCGGTAATGTTCCAATGGAATAATTCAGAAGACGATCATACGCCTTCTCAAAGTTTAACTTATGATATTTCCATAGGAACTGCACCTGGAGCAAGTGACATTTTTTCTAAGAAAAACAATCGAAAAATCCGCAATAACTACTTTAAAGTAAAGGACCTAGATGTAGGTACTTATTTCTGGAGTGTAAAAGCAATAGACAATGGTAGAGCAAGCAGTAATTATGCTATTGAAGAGAGCTTCACGATAGACTGTTCAACAAATACTGAAGACAATTTTTCTGAACATAGATTTTTAATCTATCCAAATCCATTTAGTGATGCTGTTATCATAGAAGCACCTGATGTTGAAGGACAGGCTAGGTATACTATTTTTAATGCTTATGGAGAACATATTACTAGTGGGAATTTCACAAATAAAATCATCATAAATGATTTACCAAAATCATCTCAAGTATTAAGCATAATGATTGAGTATGGAGATGAGGTGCATTATGAAAAAATAATACGGTTTTAGTTATTAGACAAAGAAGGCAAGAATTGTCGTTTCGCGAATTCGTGAAACCTAGGCAGTGATGGTGAACATTGTCAAAAGGTGAAGCGGCACTTCTGATTCTCTGAATAAGGAGGATGTTCGTAGGCATAAAAAACGTAATACGGTATTTTATATATTATTAAAAAAGTACATATAATATCCGTTGAGTAACTTATTGCCCAAGTTTGATTGCACTTTCATTGTATTATGTATTTTCAGACTACAAAACGATAGAACTAATTAGGATTAATAATTTTTACCAACTTTAAATGAAGCAATTAATAATTTCAACACTATTAATAATATTCGCTAATAATTTAGAATCACAAAACTATGTTAAACGGTTAACAAATAAAGTGAAAGTTTCATCTTCTGAAAAGAGTTTAACCTCTCAATCAGACCTATCAAACGAAAAACTACATGTTAATAACAAATATGCTAACTATCCAATTTTTGCTATTTACAAAGATATTTCATTAGACATTTCTTATTTCGGAGATGTATATACGTCGGATGAAGAAATTAATATATGGTCATTTAAATTAGACAAAAAAGAAAATTTTATAAAAACGATATATCTTTCCGGATTCATAGAAGAGGATATTTCTTCAATTTATGTTATTGGATATGATGATTCTTTATCTCCAAAGGAAATACCGGTCAATTATAATCTCAAGACAAAACTTATAGAAATCATTAAAATTGATTCGGCTATAACTTCAATTGATTTTCAATTTAACACTGTTCCTTCTAAGCAGATTATATCTGTAGACAGAATCAAATATCATTTTGAAAATGACGAAATCGGATGTCTTGGTATAGGTTGTTCATCTTGCACCACAGGTGTAAATTGTCCTACTAATTCGTCTACCTGGGCTTGCGAGCAAAAAGGCATTTCAAGGATTAGATTTACAGTTGAATTTGATGACATTGTGTGTGAAACTGCTTGTTCTGGATCATTGATAAATAATACAAATCAAGATTGCAAACCATATCTGCTTACGGCAAACCATTGCCTATGTAAAACATATCAAGATGGAATATGCACAGAATCATATGACGCTTTGGGAGATTCAGATCTGTCATCATGGCAATTTGACTTCAACTTTGAAGTTCCTTGTATTAATCCAAGTGGAGTACCTAGTACCCAGAATATCTCAGGAGCAAGCCTAATTGCCAATAATACAAGTAGTGATTTCGCACTACTCCTTTTAGATAATGACATATCTAGCTTAGGATATGACATCTACTTTAATGGCTGGTCTAGAACTAGTTTTTCTTTCCTGGGAGGTTATGGAATACATCATCCTCGCGGTGATCTTAAAAAAATATCTATAGACTACCAATTAATTAATCAGGACCCTTTAAATTCAAATTTTTGGATTGTTGATTATGACTTAATTCCTGGACAAACTGAGAGTATAACGGAGCCAGGTTCATCAGGTTCTCCCTTATTTAAGACTAATGATGGTCTTATAGTTGGTCAATTACTTGGAGGTGTAGATGGAATGAATGATAATTGCATGGATCCTACCAATGATGTTTCATTATATGGTGGAATATATTCTTCATGGAATGGCTCTATAGATAAAAGAAAATTAAGTCCATGGTTAGATCCATGCAACCTAAATGTGGGATCATTACGAGGAGCAGCAATTCCTTGCTGTGATGATAGTGAAGATATGCCTGTCCTTTGTGCAAATGAAGCAGAATTTTTCGTCGAATACAACTTAATTAATTGCATAAATACATCTTACAATATATCGGTAACCTTAAAAGGTCCCAAAGGGAAGTACTTCTTTAACGATTTAACTAACAATTCCTGCACCTCATCAACTTGCCAAAATATTTTTACAATTGATGATGAAAACTTCCTAACTGGTGATCAATTAGTTTTAGGTTTAGACGCAAATAATCCATATAGTTACAACTGTGACGTTGGTTATACAATTTTCTTCAAGGGAGTTGATGCAAATTTAATTGATAACTACTCTAACAACTGCACAGCTTTTATTACAATTCCTGCGGGTACTTGTGATTTAGAATGTAATGAATGTAATTTTATTGCAGGATCTCTCGAAACAGAAACAATATGCAATGGTGAAAATTTTCAGGTAAATATAAGTTTTGAAGGAAGTGCTAACTCATCATATACTCTTTGTGCCACGGGTGGATACACTGATGTACCTGTTTCACCTGGAGTTAATAATGCTTTTTCAATTGGATATTATCCATCGAACTTCCCGGTTAACATAGAAATAAAGGACTCTAATTGCAGTGAAACATTATTTTCCAATAACATATCAGATGATTGTACATGTCAACTAAATGTAACTGCGCCACAAGGTTGTTTTGAAGTAGGACAAGAAACTACAATTAATTGGACGCCTAATTGTTCTGAAACTGGATTTGTATCTATAGAATTTTGCGATGGAAATGTATGCAATTTAATTACGCCTTCTACAGCAGATGATGGAGTATACAACTATACAATGGGAGATAATATTGGTTTATTGGGATGTTATAGTTTTTTAATTACTCACATTGAACCTAACGGAATGGGAGAATCTGAAGCTGGTCCCATTTTTTGTTTAGAAGAAAACTGTTCTACCACAATAACTGAATCATTTTCTTTAACAAATAATGAATGCTTAGATTATAATTCTAAACTAACTTTTCCAGAATTTCCAGTTGATGTTACACTTGAAGTTTGCGATTGTGTAAATAATATATGCAATGTCGTTGCATCAAATATTGCCTCAAACACAATTTTTTGTTGGGATGTTGGAATATTAGAAAACAATACACAAATACCACTAGGATGTTACTACATTAAAGTTTACGAAATTTCTAATCCTGAGAACATTGGATTCAGTGAGGAATTCACTATTGAAGAAAATTGTAACTCTTGTTTTGACGGGATTCAGAACGGTTTCGAAACAAGTATTGATTGTGGAGGACCAGATTGTTCCCCTTGCCCGACGTGCTTTGATGGAATTCAAAATGGTTCAGAAACGGGAATAGATTGCGGTGGACTTGATTGTGCTCCTTGTCAAAACACTGAAACTTGCGAAGATGGATTTTTAAACGGAAGTGAAACAGGAATAGATTGTGGCGGACCTGATTGTGACCCCTGTGATCCTCCTGGAGGTGGTTATTGTTCAGCAATTTCCGCAGAAAATATTCCTTTTTTCTCTGCTAGTTGTGAAGATGGTATTTTTGGAATAGGTTCATTTCTAGATTTAGATGATGAATTTACAATTACCTATGACAATGGAACGTTTCCTCTTAATCCGGCTGGAAATAATTTCTTTGACCTACCTAGTTGTTATATTCCAAGTAATCAACCTCAGAATTATGACTACATGTTTACAATTATTATCACCTCCGTTGGATCTAATTGCTCAATTGCGTATGTAGTCCAGATGGTTGACTGTGACAATGTAGAGATTTGTGATGAGGGTTATTGTGATTATGTGGCAAGTACTATTACAATAGAACCGGAATGTCTACCTGAAGGAGGATATCAAGTTATTATATCAACAACAATAGACGAAAATTTTGCATTAATAATGAACGGCATATTTATTCCAGGATTTTCAGGTGATGCTGGAACTTCTACATATGGTCCATATAATACAGGAGTTTCTTTAACTATTAATTTTGTTTCTTCTTCATTTCCTGAATGTAATTTTGAATTTATCGTTGACGATTCCAATCTAAATTGTGATCCTATTTGTAATGCTTCGTTTTTTTACATACCGAATGACATAATTTTAAACTGCAATCAAGATCCTTACTCTTTCAACAACACTGGGACTCCTTATACACTTTGTAACAATTGTGACCCTCCAACATCTATAATTACATCTGAAAACATATCATGTGATAATACTGGAACTATTGTAAGAAACTGGACTTACACAGATGAATGTGGAACCAATCATGAACAAGATCAAGTCATTACCATTACTGCACCCAATCCAAATATTTTTTACCAGTTTCCAGATGATTTAGCAATTGATTGTAACCAATATGCTAGCGAAGTAAATACCGGAGAGCCCATTTTGTTTTTAGATGTTTGCAATACCAATTTGGTCTTTTCAGAGTTAGAAATTTCTAATGATGTAGACATTTGTAATGGTGGGGGCACGATTGGAAAAGAATGGACGATAACAAATGATTGTGGTATAGTTGAGACTGCTCAGCAAACAATTACAGTTTCTGGAGTAAGTTGTAATGGAATCGATGAAGAGCAACCAGACCCAGTCACAATATGCGCTGACGAAGCTCCAGTTACTTTAATTGCTCCTTTTGGATACACATATACATGGTTCGATAGCAGTACAACACCTACTGTGCAAGTAAGCACTTCTGGTAACTATACAGTGACTCTGGAAAATAATTTGGGCTGTACTCTAGAATTGAATTATGAGGTCACGGTCTATGCAGATCCCGTTATTTCTGCTGGCACATATCCTGTTTTTTGTTCATCTCTAACCAGTCCAGCTCAGATGATTAACGGACTTAGTGGCGCTTCTCCAGTGACAGGAACAAACCCACCTGATCAAGGCACTTATTCAGGTCCTGGTATCACAGACAATGGAGATGGCACTTTTGATTTCGATCCTCATACCCTGGGTGCTGGATCATATACCTTGACATATACTTATATAGATCAATTTGGATGTGATCATGAAGCAACAACAACTCTTGTGGTTGTGGATTGTGTTTTCGATGTCACGAATAACTTTAGTGCCGCTGACCCATGCCTTTGTAATGGTGATCAAGGCAATAACAATCAAGCTGGGGATGGCACTTTTAATGAAACAGTTACTGTGTCAGGCCTAGAAGATCTTATTGTTCAAGTCAGTACTGAAACTTTTAGTGATAATGACATTGCAACATTTCCCGCTCCATTACCGGAAACAGGTACGAGTACAGGGGATTACGAAATAAACTTTAATCATGGAGATAGAGGCGGATTTAACTTTACTAAGTTTGAATTTTCGCTAGATGGAGGGAACACATTTTTCTGTGCTCAGGATATAGACGGTAATCCTATCATGATAAGCAACGTATGTGCTTATCCAATATTATCCTTAGACTATAATGATGTATGTGAAGATGATATGGATATCACCTTAGGTACAGGTGTACAATTTGACCCAACAGTTACAATCAATCCATCACCAACATTTACACCCACACCTCCTGCAGGGACTACTTTTACAATTGATGATGGCACAGGACCGATTACTGCAACAATCGCTGATTTGGACGTTTTGGGTGCAGGTGTTTACACTATTGAAGCATCGTATATTTACGAGAGTGGCAGTGGTGATAATGGAACGGCAACAAATCCTGCAATTACTACTGATGCAAGTGGGTGTCCTATTATTGTTAATACTGATTTTACAATTTTCCCAATGCCCGAACCACCAATCGTATCAGATGGGTTTTCATGTGCGGGTGATTCAGGAGGCTTTGACCTTGTTGCGACTTGCGAAGATTGTATTGATCCGAATACAGGAACACTGGTTACCGCTACTTTAAATTGGTATAGTGATGGGCAAGGATTAAACTTAATTGGTACTGGATCTCCGTTTAACCCCGTAACTTCAGGATTCATAGATGAAAATATACCTGGCATTACAAGTCTATTCGCTCAATGTCAATGTGATTTTATGAGCCCATCATGTACCAGCGACCTCACCGAATTAGATTATTATATTATAGATGCAGAGATTACTGAAATTGTACAAACCTGTGAAAACGACACGCCTCCCGTAAATGATTATACTTTAGATATATGTTTTGATGTTACACAGGTCGGGCCATCCAATCAGTATTATATAGTAACATCTGGACCAATTAGTGGGAATTTATCTTTTGGTCCTTTTCCATACGATAACTTAATAGGGGAGACATGTATTCTTTTGGATGATGCTGGATTTGATGCAATAGACATTGAGTTGCTGACAATTGGAATTATAGACTTTGACATTGCAGGAGGGATGCTACCCACTGATCTACTTAATGCTTGCGGAACGGATCAATTTCAAGAAGAATTATGTTGTAATCCTGATGCTGGAACGCAAACGGGTTTAATTGAATTATGTACAGATGTTGAAACAAGTCTTGCTCCTGCAGGAACAATTGGAAATGTTTCAGTTGTATTCTCTAATCTTGCTATGAATGAACCTGTTCCAGATTTATATAATTATGCATGGTTAATTACAGATTTTAATGGAGTAATAATAAATGTAGTAGCATCTACAAATTACAATGTATCAGCACCTGCTGATTTTGCAGATGATATATTATTGACAGATGCAAATGGTGAAATGTTAGGCATTGGAAGCTATTGTATTCATGGCCTAAATTACTTAGATAGTGGACAAGCTATAAATGCAGGCGTACCTATTGCAACGGATTTAGTAGCATTACAAATAAATCTGATTGGAATGAACGCAAGTGATATTGCTGAAACACTATTTGAGAATGATGGTATTATGACGCTTTCAGGAGCTGATGGCACTTTTGATCTATGCGCTGATCTGAATGTTACAAATTGTACTCAGATCGTAGTAAATCCTACTCCTGAAATAGTGACGAATCCAACCGATACTTACCAGTGTGCAGGAGATGATGCTACATTTAGTGTCACCGCTTTTGTACTGCCAGGTCTGCATCTAGACCCTAGTCCCTCTACGCTTATTTTTACTTTACAAAACAGTAATGATGATGGTGTAACGTGGTTAGACTTTATGGGAGCGACTGCGGACCCCTCAGAAGTTATCCAAGGCCCTACAGGAACGGAGACGGTAACATTTACGGTTCCAGCATTAAGTATTGACTTGAATTGTAGTCTTTGGAGAATAGAAGTAACTGCTGACCATAATCCTGATCCTGACTGTATTGCTTTTTCAGAAACGGCAAAATTATATGTACATGAAGGAAGCTCCATGTCTTGTAATGAGAGAGTGAATTTTTCTCTAGATGCAAATTGTGAAATCAATCCGTCGGTGAGTAACTTCTATGAGGGAGATTATAATACCTGCGGAGATGATGTCAATGAATATTTAGATGCATTCTTTAGCCTTGAATTCGAAACGAGAGCAGGTGTCCCTGTAGATGTAACAGAACTGGCAGATCAGCTAGGTTATGGAGACGGATGTCTGATCTATCGTATCATAGATGACTGTACCGGTAATTCTTGCTGGGGTGAAATATGCCTAGAAGATAAACTAGATCCTTCTATGGAATGTCCATGTCCTCCGGGTGCATGGCTTACAGATCCAGCATGTAATAGAAGCTGTCTTGATATTCCAAGACTGACGGCTGGACAGATAGGAAGACCTACAGTAGAAGATAATTGTGCAGATGTAGATCCTGTATTCGGAGGCTACTCTATAGTAGAACAAGATTGTGGAGAATATATATTAACACAAACTTGGACGCTACAGGCAGACGGTGTCAATCTACCTAATATCAACTGTACTAATGAATATTTCATTACCCCAGTAGATATTTCGCTGGTACAAATACCTACTAACGTTGAAATAGAATGTACAGAAGCTGATGATCCTAATTTGACACATCCTGATAATGCTGGATATCCAAGACTGGGAGGAGATAACATAGGTGCTGTAGATAACAATGATAATCCTTATTGCAACATCTTTGGAACCTATAGTGATCTAGAGACACCTGCTTGTGGATTAGATTGTCATGGTGCAACGAAGACAATAAGAACATGGACACTCATAGACTGGTGTACAGGAGATATACAAGAATTTGTTCAGATCATCAAGGTGATCGATACAGAGGCTCCTACCCTAACTGCTGAAGATGTTATCGTAAGTACAGATCCTTGGTCTTGTGCTGCAGATGTATGGTTTAACGATCCTCACATACACGATAACTGTAGCTATGGACTAGACTGGTATATCGTAGGAACAAATTCAGGTGCTACGCTGGTAGATGAAGATGGAAAAACAAACAGTAACAAACCTAAGAAGCATGCTCTTGGCGTACCTAAGGGAAGCTGGGAATTCACGATAGGAAGTGCAGATTGTTGTAGTAACTTAGGAACAACGATTGTAACGGTAACTGTAGAAGACTTGACGCCACCAGTGGCAGTAGCTACGCAGAATATCGTAGTGAGTCTAACAGGTAGTGGAACTGATTCTTTAGGCATGGCAAAAGTATTTGCAGTAAGTATCAACAATGGAAGTTTTGACAACTGTAGTGATGTACATATAGAGATCAGAAGAGATGCAAATGCATGTGGCGACTTAGGTGTAAGTAGCTTAACGTA